>Ga0154020_10003498_pt1 | contig 18869 bp, 16 predicted proteins | sample Klosneuvirus_201_FD_109709 | JGI IMG/M metagenome (GOLD analysis project Ga0154020, IMG submission 109709) | Active sludge microbial communities from wastewater, Klosterneuburg, Austria - Klosneuvirus_20160825_MG | ecosystem: Engineered > WWTP > Aerobic digester > Activated sludge | place... | reverse complement strand
GAGGTCGTTCTTGAATCGGCGCCAGCGCTCGCGGACGCGTCATCTGGGACGAATCTCCGAGCCGCCCCGGCCTTCCGTTATGGATGACCCGGACTTCGCGTGGTTGCCGAGCAGGGATTCGAACCCCAACCATAGGTTCAACCGGGGGCGTTCCGGGTTCAGAAGCCTCGGTTGCCCAGGCCAACTCGGCCCGGCAAGTCGCCCATGCGACTCGTGTGCCGAGTTCGGCTTTCGCTTCGTTTGCGGCCAACCATGGGGCTATGGCAACGAGGTACGGCCCGGCCACCGCTAACCCGAGTGTTCGCCCTGCTATCGCGCGGCCAGGTTCTCCACGACCTTCCGCAGCCCGCTCACGACCCGCTCGTCCCGAGGCCTCATGTCTGGCTCAAATCGCTTGCCGAGCAGTTCCTGGATGCCGATGACGTACCGGGCGCCGATGACCACTCGCTGCTCGTCAGTGTACCCCTTGTCCCCCTCCGAAAACCCGCGTGCGAATTCCTTAGAGTATGACTTTGGATCCAGCTCCTCGCGTTCTCCGCAATTGAATCGCTCCATCTGCGCGTCATAGTCTGATGCCAACCAGAACCTGGATGAGTCCATCGTCAGGATCTCGTCCTGGCTCACTATCGTTCCGTGCCTATTCATGCCGTGCTCAAACTTCGTATCGACAAGGATGATGCCCTTGCTGCGAAAGAACTGCGCGGCCATGCCAAACGCTACCAGCCCGCTGTTGCGTATGGCCATGTACTGTGCGGGCGTTATGTGCCCCTGCCGGATCATCTCCTCGGCAGAGGTTGTCACGTCGTGTTCCGCCGACTTCGTGGAAGGCGTATCCATCACATAGGGAAGCGGGCCATTTGCTACCAGTCCGTCCGGAATGGGGTGCCCTGCAAACGTCGCGTCGCCCCGTTTCCATGCCTGGAAGAGCGACGTCGAAGTTGAACTCACCGCCATGTAAGCCCTGAATATATTCTCAACAGGGATGAGCTGCAGGTTCTCCGCCGCGATGACGACGTCGTTATCCTCAAGCCCCGGCACCTCCAATTGCGATGTGCCGATCGCAGGCTCAACCAACCGGCGCATGTAGTTGTGATTGGCCGCGAGAATCTGGTCCTTGAACGGGATCTCTCCACGGTTTATGTCGTGTGTCGAGATACGTTGCGTCCTGACCATGATCCGCAGCGGCGCCCCGTCCCGCGACACGAGCGGAGGGTTTTCCGCTTCGACGACGGTGCCGTCGTTCTGAGTGAGTTCGACCTTGCCGCCATGGATGGAGTCGGAGACTTTTCCCGGCCGCACGGTGAATCCCTTCAAGGCGGGGATAACGCCCGAATCCAGGATCTCCTGCGTCGTGCTGACGTTCCCTTCGCGCGTCATGTAGTTGTAAACGAGGTCCAACGCCTCGGCTTCGGTCAGAACGTCGTTGTTCACCGTTACACCTCACACGACTACCTGCGGTTGGCGCTCTCCCCTCCCGGGGTCGCCGGGGCAGTGGCGAGCCTCGCCGTTGTTGCCTCCCGGGAACCTGAGCCTGTTGGGGCGCCCCAGATTCACAATCGATCGTTGAAATGGTTGCCGAGCAGGGATTCGAACCCCGACCATAGGCTCCAAAGACCCGTGTGCTACCGTTACACCACTCGGCAGGGGTAGGCGTTAGGGGTTGGGCCCCAGGCGCTAGCGTCTAGAGTAGGGCCTCCCCCAGAGGCGGTCGAGCAGGGGCGAACTCGTGGCTGGCGAACGGTCCCACAGAGATCTCGTTGTCTGGCAGAAGGCCGTAGACCTCTCCGTCCTTGTCTACGAGGCGGGCCGCCGGTTACCCCCCGAAGAGCGGTTCGGACTCTGGAGCCAGCTGACTCGAGCGGCCGCATCAGTGCCCATGAACATCGCTGAGGGCCGCGGACGCCAGGGGACACGGGAGTTCGCCAACTTCGTATCGATCGCCCGTGGCTCACTCGCTGAGCTCGACACTGCCATCGTAATCTGCGCCCGGCTCGGGTACATCACTCCCGAGGACGTATCCGCCATCGAGGCACTCGCCGACGAAGTGGGCAGAATGCTCACCACACTCTCAGGCCGCCTTCGAAACACGACTGCCTAACGCCTGGTGCCTGTCGCCTCCCGCCTACCCTGGTGCCGAAGGTGGGATTCGAACCCACACGAGCTTGCGGCTCAGCGGTTTTTGAGACCGCCGCGTCTGCCATTCCGCCACTTCGGCCGGCACGCCCATGATACGGCCTCACCGTCGAACAGGCCGCACCTATCGCCTCTCGCCCGGGCCGGCCACGGCCTACCGGCTCGCTTTGCGCAGCTGCTCGTCATCCCCGGCTATCAGCCACAGATCGCCCGGTTCGACCACAACGTCGCGGTCGGGGCGGAAGGTCACCGTGTCATCGCGGATGAGCGCGAGCAACACCACGTTGTGCCGCGTGAACGCATCCAGTGACCCGATCGTCTTCCCGGCGGCACTCTCCGGCGCCTCGAGTTTGGCGCAGCCGAACGTCGGCCCCAGCGAGAGATACTCGCCGAGGTGGCTCGATGGACCGAGCGTGTGCGCCAGCCGGACAGCCGCCTCCTGTTCCGGGCTCACCACGATGTCCGCGCCAGCAAGCCGCAGGGCCTCGCCGTGGTCGTTGGTGGCAGCCTTGGCAACCACGTGCGCGATCATCAGCCGCCGCTTGAGTGTGAGCGTCACCAGGACGCTCACCGCCATGTCGCTGCCGATGGCGACGGCCACGCTGTCATACGCCCCGAGATCAAGCGAGGCGAGGAACTCATAGTCCCCCACGTTCCCCGCGGCGGCGAGCGTCGCCACCTCCGCGACATCGTTGACGCGCTCGCTGCTCGCATCGACGGCAAGCACCTCAACGTCCATGGAAACCAGCTCTTCGACGAGCTTGGTCCCGAACCTCCCCAACCCAAGGATTGCAACTTTCACAGCTACCTCCAGCTCTCCCGGCCGCGCCTGCCATCATCCCAACCGGACACTGTCCGATGGGTGATGGAACACAAGCTTCCTCCGGGGTTGCGACATATACAGGACCAGCATCAGCGGACCGAACCTCCCGATGAGCATCCCGGCAATGAGCACGTAGTGCCCCGCGGCCGGGAACGAGGAAGTGCCCGCGGCGCTGAAGCCCACCGTGCCCAGGGCCGACATCGCCTCAAACATGACGTCGATGAACGGCTGATCCACCGTAAGCGTGAGCGCAAGTGACAGGAGAAACACGACGGCGACGTACGAAAGCGCCAGCGTGATCGCCTGCTGGATGACCGCGGTTGGGACCTGGCGCCGGAAGATGCTTACCTCATCGCGCCCACGGAGGGATGCCAGCATCACGGCGAAGAGCATCGAGAACGCCCCCACCTTGAGGCCGCCGGCGGTGGACCCGGCCGCGCCGCCAACGAACATCAGGCCCATCGTCGAAACCTTCGACTCGTCGTTGAGCTTCCCCACATCGATCGCGCTGAAGCCTGCCGTCCGGGCGTTCGCGCTCTGGAAGAACGCCACGGCCGGCCGCTCGGCCACCGGCAGGTCGCCGAGGGTCTCGCCGTTCCGCCACTCGAACAGTCCGATGAATACCGTCCCGGCTACCAGCAGGATCGCCGACGTCGTGAAGATGAGTTTCGAGTCGAGCGGCAGCCGCGAGAGCGAGCGGCGGTTCTTCAGGGCGGCAAGTGGCAGAAAGCCGATGCCCCCGGCGATCAGTAGCGTTGCCAGCGTGAACAGCACGGCCGGGTTGCCCGAGTACGGGACCATGTCGGCACCGGTCACACTGAAGCCGGCGTTGTTGAAGGCCGAGACCGCGTGGAACACACCCCACCACGCCGCCTGCCCCGCATCCCGGCCGTCCAGGATAAAAGCGATGGTCAGGACGACCGCCCCGACCGACTCGAACGCCAGCGTGAAGAGCCCCACCCCGCGCGCGAACGAAAACGTCTCCTTCATGCTGGGGGCCCCGTAATACAGGCGCAGCATGTTCCGATCGCGCAGCCCCAACTGCCGGCCAAACGCCCACAGGACAATCGTGGTGCCGAGCATGTAGCCAAGCCCGCCCACCTGGATGAGCGCGAGCACAACCACTTCGCCGAAGGGGCTCCAATGCGCCTGGGTCTCGTGGACAACGAGCCCGGTCACGCAAACGGCCGAGACCGCGGTGAAGAGCGCATCTCGCGGGTGGACCCAATCTCCGCTCTCGGATGCCAGCGGCAGCGTGAGCAACAGGGTGCCCAGCAGGAGCACGACGCCAAACCCGGACATGATCTGGGCGATGCCGCTACCCGGTCCCCGGGGCCCACGGCGGTCGCGCATGTGGGCAACGTGTACTCCATGCGGTACGAGTCGCGTCCCGGCGCCCAATCCCCGTCCCTCCGCGGCCGTCACAAATCCGCGCTCGCCACGCGGTCGATGGCTAACCTACGCGACCGTGACCGGTGTGGCCACCCGGGTATGGTCAGCGCGAAGGCACCTGGGAAATCGGACAAAGGAGGAAAGAAGAGGGAAGAAGAGGTGGCTCCCCGACCTGGATTCGAACCAGGAACACCGCGGTTAACAGCCGCGTGCTCTACCGTTGAGCTATCGGGGAACGGTCTCAGTTTCGGGCGGAGACGCTAAAGAAGCAACCGGTTTTGCCCCGGACGCCCCACCGCCGGGACACGCATTCCGCCGACGTCACTCACCGAACCCGAGTCCAATCGCCCCGGAGTCGGCCAGCGCGCAGATGTCCTCTTCGCCGTACCCCAGTTCTCTCAGCCAGCGGCGCGTGTCCCGGCCGAGCGGCGGCGCTGCGCCCTGGGCCTGCGGCGGGCTATCCGACATCCGCCAGGGCGGGGCGGCCATCGTTTGTGAGCCGGTCAGGTCGTGCTCCAGGTCAACCACGTAGCCGTTTTCCACCACCTGCGGGTTGTCCAGCAGTTCCTCGACGAACCACACCGGGCTGGCCGGCACCCCATGGGTGTCGAAGATGGCCATCCACTCGTCCGTCGTCCGTTCCTCGAACATCGCCTCGATGCGGTCGATCGCCTCACGCGGAGCGGCCTTGGCGCTGCTCCCTTCGAGCGGGTCTTCGATCCGCAAAGCGGCGCGCATCCGCTCGCGCGTGGAGGGCGAAAGACAGCCGACCGTGAGTGCCCCATCCCTGGTTTTGTACCCGCGGTAGTAGATCCCCATCCCGATAACGGTCTCACTGGCCGCGCGGCGCCGGCGGACGAACCGGTCGAACGGCTCACCAGATGCCCGGGATTGTTCCAGGTCGCCAAGGAAGGCCGCCCGCCGTTCTCCATCGGCGACCGGCACCGACATGAAGGCCGACCCCTGGATCATGAGCGCGTTCGCCAGGAGCGAGGTCTCCACGAGCTGGCCCCTCCCGGTCACATTCCGGTGAAGGAGCGCGGCGCAGACCGCCAGGGCGATGGAATACGCGGTGGTGAAGTCCGCTGGTGCGGCCGGCCCGGAGAGTGCCGGAAAGCCGTGTTCATCGAGCCAGAGGCGGTGCATCAACAGCCCCGAGGCCGCCTGCGCGACGATGTCGTACCCGGGCCGGTGCGCCCACGGCCCCTTCCGTCCAAAGGCCGTGCTGTCGACGTAGACCAGGTCGGGGCGGTGCTGCTTCAGGGTCTCGTAGTCCACCCCAAGGCGGGCGGCGACATCCGGGCGGGAGTTGATGACGGTGACATCGCAGGTCCGCACGAGCCGGTGCACCACTTCCTGGCATTCGGGCCGGGAAAGGTCGAGCACCAGCGACTGCTTGCCCCGGTTGAGCGCCTGGTACGCCTTCGACTCGTTGGGGAAGAACTGGCTGGTCAGCCGCCATGGCTCACCTTCGGGGGGTTCCACCTTAATCACCTCCGCCCCGAGATCAGAAAGCAGCATGCAGCCCAGCGGCCCCGCAATCACCTGCGTGAGGTCAAGGACACGAATGCCTGAGAGTGGTCCAGATGCCATCAGAGATCTTCTCCTGAAACTGAATGTCCCGGCGCGTCCGTCGCCAAACGGAAGGCAAGCACCCGCTGCCGGGCCCCGGAAGTCGCGGCGTTATGTCGGAGCCAGATCCGGTTACTGTGAATCCCGGCGGGCTTTTCTCCGTTCGTAGTTCTCGAACGCACGCTGCACCATCGGCCGTTGCCGTCCGCCTTCCGGCTTCGTTAGCGCATAGCCGGGGTCGTTCTCGCCGGTCGAACTGAGCATGTGCATCGCATGGGCTGCGTAGATATGCCCGGTGAACCCCTGCGCTTCCTGCGCCTGGTTGATCGCCAGCTTGATCATCCGCAGCTGGAACGGGTCGTTCTCGGCAACCCGGGCGGCATAGTCCATCACTTCGCCATCCAGGTCCGCCCGCGGCACTACCCAGGTGACGAAGCCCAGTTCCTCCGCCTCGCGCGCATCGACGAGCCGGCTCTCGAACAAGATCGCCTTGGCCTTGCGAGGGTGCATGTCCCACGGGACGGAGAAGTACTGGAAGTTCGTCGGCAGGAAGAGTGCGTCTTCAGCAGCGAAAATGACATCGCAGGCCGACGCGATCATCCAGCCGCCGAAAATGCAGTAACCCTGCACGGCGGCAATCGTCGGCTTCGGGACGTTTCGCCAGCGCAGTGTGGCATCGACGTACAGGTCCCACGAGCGCTCGTACCGCCCGCGCAGCCCCTCAGCGGAGGGGCGGGCCTTGCGGTCGGCAACCTCTTCGGGGGTGCCGAGGTCGTGCCCGCCGGAAAAGTGGTCTCCGGCCCCGCGCAGGACGATCACGCGGACCCCGGGGTCGTGCCCGGCCCGGGCGAAGGCATCGTCCAGCTCTTCCAGCAGCACCCGGCTCTGCGCGTTGCGGACGCCGGGGCGGTTCGTCGTGATCACGCCGATACCGCCGGAAACGTCATAAAGGATCTGCTTGTAGTCGGTCATGGTTTCCTCAATCTGGCGGCCCTTCGCCGCTAACACCCTTGTTGACGAGCTGCTGATAGTCCTCGGGCCCCATCCCCAGCAGCTCCGCCAGTACCTCGGCTGAGTGCTCGCCGAGCCGTGGCGCCGGGCGCACCGGCGGGGCCTGCGAAGCCGAGTAGCGCCAGGGGATTCGCGCCTGCAGCCACTCGCCGGCCTCGGGATGCGCGACCGGCCCGATAACGCCCCGGCCCCGGAGTGGCTCATCTCCCGCCACCTCGATCGCATCGTGCACGGGAGCCGCGATTACCCCGGCGGCCAGCAGGCGCGCCACAAGGTCGTCCCGATCCCAGCCGCGGGTGAAGGCCGCGAGGCGCTCCTCCAACGCAATCTCATTCGCTTTCCGCAGGCGGTTCTCGGCGAACTCCCCGGCAGCCAGGGCGGGGGGCCGGCCGAGCGCTCCCACCAGCTGCTGCCACTGCCATTCGGTCTCGCAGGCAACGGCGATCCAGCGGTCCTCACCCAGGCAGGGAAAGATCCCGTGGGGCGCGAATGCCGGGTGCCGGTTGCCCATGCGCTCGCGCTGGCGGCCGGTGCGCAGGTACTCCATCGCGGCCTCGCCCGCGAAGACGAGGTTGGCCTCCTGCATCGAGAGGTCGATGTACTGTCCCTCGCCGGTACGCTCGCGGTGGCGCAGCGCAGCGAGGATCGCGGCGAACGCGTTGAGCCCGGCAACCGCGTCCGGGTACATGATCCCGGAATTCAGCGGCGGCCCGCCGGCGTACCCCAACAGCGCGGACAGGCCGGATGTCGGTTCAATGGTTCCACCGATTCCCGGGATGTTCGCCCAGGGGCCGTCGTGTCCATAGGCGGAGAGGCTGCAGAGGATGATCCCCGGGCGCAGAGCCGCCATCTGCTCGTAGGCGAACCCCAGGTTGCCGAGGACCCGCGGCGAGAAGTTCTCGACGACGAAATCAGACAGCGGCAGCAGCCGGCGGTACACATCCGCCCCCTCCGCCGTCTGGAGGTCGAGCGTGAGGCAGCGCTTGTTCAGGTTCACCGAGTTGTAGAGGTAGTTGCAGTTCCAGGGATTGGTGGCGCCAAGCTCTTTCAGCCGCTCAGCGACGGGGGCGTCGTAGGCGCCGCGCCACGAATCGGGCCGCTTCCGCACCTCAACCTGGATGATGTCCGCTCCCATGAAGCCCAGCAGCTCGGTGCAGTACGTGCCCGCCCACGCCTGCGTCAGCACAATCCCCCGGTAGCCATCGAGCGGCGCGCGCGTCACTCGGACGCTCCCTGTTCCGGCCACGCAGGCGCGCCATGCCGCAGCTGCCACGGCGTCGCCGACATGCGGAAGGGGGCGCCGGGGAACCACCGGCCATCCGCGTCAGTCCAGAACCCGCGCTCCGCAAGGTGCGGATTGGCACGCAGTTCCTCCATCGTCAGCACCGGCCCGGCGACAACCCTGCGGGCGGCAAGCTCGTCGAACAGGTCGCTGCGGCTCCACCCGGCCATCGCTCGCGCGACACGGCCTTCGTACTCGTCTCGATGTGCCGCCCGGTACCAGCTCGTCTCCCAGCGCGGGTCCTCGGCGAGGTCGTCGAGCCCGAGGACGGTCATGGCGTCGCGCCAGAAGTGCGCCCGGCTCAGGGTCAGCGCGAAATACCCGTCGGCCACGGGCACCGGGCCAGAAGCCAGGTCTACGCCGTTGCGGCGCGGGGTCGAGCGGCCCGTGTACTGCCCGCGGAGGATCCCGGGCGAACCAGCCGAGACCATGGTGTCGAGTTCCGCGATGTCGATCTCCTGGCCCACGCCTTCGTCGCGGTCCCTCGCGATCAGCGCCCCGATGACGGTCGCCGCCGCGAGCACACCTGCGCACAGGGCCACCTGGTGCCCCACGGGCCGGAGCGGTTCCCTCACGGCATCGCCATTGAGGGCCGCCCAGCCCGAGAGGGCCGCGACCGTCAGTTCGTTGCCGGGGTCTTCGGCCCGCGGACCGGTGACCCCATAGGGCGTGACATGGGCGAGCACGAGCGACGGGCTGGCGAATTCCGCGTAGGTCAGGCCTGTGCGCCTCAGGTCGCCGCTCCGCGCGCTGGAGACAACCACGTCCACCCGGCGCCCCATTTCGCGAATACGCGTGACCGCTCCGGGGACGCCGGCATCGAGGAGGACCGACCGTTTGTTCGCGAGGAAGTACTCGGCGACGAGACTCGCACCGGCATCATCGAAGGGCGGCTCGTTCCGCAGCGGGTGACCGCCGGGGCCTTCGACCATCGTCACGTCGGCGCCGAGATCCGCGAGCACACGCGTGCACCAGGCAGCGCTGGCCGACGTCGAAAGGTCCAGGACTCGCACACCGGAAAGCGACTGGTTCACCTGCGGTCTTCTCCAGAGGACCCGGCCAGGCCGGACAGGCGGACGATACGCTGTCGCCCCGGCCGTGAGTAGACCGGGGCGGCCGTACAGGACGCGGGTTAACGCACGGCCATGGCCGCGTGCCAGACGGTTGGCGCTGCGCTAAGCTTTGCCCCTCGCCGGTCACCCGAATGCTGCGCAAGCGCCGCGCAGCTGCGCAAGTGGCGATCACTTATCGGTCCGTAGCGATCGCTTATGGCGCGCCACCTGGCCCGAAGGAGCACCCCATGAACCTCGAGCGGCTCCAGACCTTCCGGCTTGTGGTGCAGCTTGGCAGCTTCAGCAGGGCCGCCGAGGACCTGTTCCTCAGCCAGCCGGCCGTTTCGCTCCAGATCCGCCAGCTGGAGAAGGAGCTTGGCGTGGTCCTGCTCGAACGCGGCGGAAACCGCGTGCGCTGTACGAGCGCCGGCGAAGCCGTACTGCGCTTCAGCGAACAGGTGCTCGAAGCCCACGCGAACCTGCTGCGCGAACTTGCGACGCTGCAGTCCGGCTCGTCGCTTGTGGCCATCGGGTGCTCCGCCAGTTCAACCCACCAGGTCATCCCCCAGCTTGTCGGCGAACTGATGCGGATCGCCCCCAACATCCAGCTCCGCGTGATGACCCTCCCACCGGATGAGGCGGCGGCCCGCCTGCAGAAGGGCGAACTCGACTTCACCCTGACCACCGATGCTTTCATCTCGGACCGCGTCGTCGCCGAGCCATTCTCCGTCGCGCGCCTCTTCGTTGTCGCTTCGCCCACGCACCCGCTGGCCCGAAAGGGCCGGGCCACGCCGGAGGAGGTTGCCTCCTATCCGTTCGCGCTCCTCCCTGCCCCATGGACGGCCCAGCGCCGCTTCCGCGAGTGGGCCACCAACCAGGGAGTGGAACTCAACGTCTCCATCGAACTCTCGTCCTACGATGGGCTGAAACAGGCCGCCCGGCGGGGCCTCTCGCTGGCCCTCGTGGCCGAATCAGCGATCGCCGGCGAAGTCCAGCGCGGAGACCTTGTCGTCGTCCACGTGAACGGGCTCCCGCTCGAATACCCGATCTACCTGGCGCACCGGGTTGGTGTGCTTTCCCCGGCCCTCCTGGCTGTTAAGACGGCCGCGCTTTCGAGCCGCATGAGCGGGGCCCGCACGGGCCGCCGGAGCCATCCGGTCTCCGCCGGCCCAGCGGCCGCCGCCGTCACGCCCGCCTGAGACCGATAAGTCTCACTTATGCCTGCACTAATACTCCTTCTATGGCCCTCCAACCGGGTGGTACACATAGGCGTCCCCGGATAGGCCCACGGCGAGGCATTCGCGCCTTTTCACACACCGGAGTGGTCAGCGCTGCTCCCAGCGCCAGCGAACAGCCTCGATGCTCGCCGCCCGGCATCCGGGACCAAAGGGAGGGACTACCACATGAGTTCGGAAAACTACTGGACGCGGAGAATGGCACAGGGAGTTTCCCGGCGCCGCCTCCTCGGCGGGTTCGGCGTCGCGGCGATGGCCGCGGCCGGCGGAAGCGCGTTCGCCTGCGGCGGCGATGACGACGACACGTCGGGCGATGGCGGCTCGACGGGCGGTAACGGCGATGGCACCAGCACAGCGCCAACGCCCACCGTCGCGGGCGAGAAGATCACCCGCGGCGGCACGCTCATCGTGCGCCGCCCATCGGCGATGACCTTCGCGGACCCGCACCGCAGCAGCAGCGGGTACGACCCGACGATCAACCACCTTTACGCCGCGCCGCTCCTGGCGAGCTCCGGCGGAAAGCTCGCGGCGAGCCTCGTCGAAAGCTGGGAACAGCCCGATGTGACCACCATCAAACTCACGCTCCGCAAGGACCTCAAGTTCACCGACGGGACACCGGTGGACTCTGCGGCCGTCAAGTACGCGCTGGAACGGCAGGCCGATCCCAAGCTGGCAGCTCCCCGCCGTAGCCTCCTGAAGGACGTGACGGTGGAAACGCCGGACACCTACACCGCGGTCCTGAAGTTCGCAAAACCGAACCCGGTCTTCCTCGAAAGCCTCACGATGAACCAGCCGGCCGGCCTCGGCGCGCTCATCTCGCCGACAGCACATGCCCAGCTCGGCGATGACAAGTTCAACGAGGCGCCGGTGAGCGTTGGTCCCTTCAAGATCGAGAAGCTCGGGATGGACTCGGAATCGACCTTCGTTGCGAACCCTGATTGGCCCCTCACGGCGCCAAACGGCGACAAGCTGCCCCACCTTGACAAGGTCGTCATCAAGGTCATCCCCCAGACGGCGGTGGCAGTCGCCGAACTCCAGTCCGGCGGGATCGACCTCGATTACGTCTTCCTCGGCGAGAACGTCGCGCAGATCAAGTCCCACCCGGACCTGGCGGTCAACGTCAATAAAGGCGCAATCACCCAGCGCATCGGGATGAACCTCGGCAAGGCCCCGACCAATATCGTGGCGTTCCGGCAGGCCATCAGTCATGCCCTCGATCGGGAAGAGTTCGCGATGATCTTCACCGACGGACTCGGCGATGGCGGCCGCGGGCCGCTCACCAACCTGACCTGGGCCTACGACGCCAACGCGCCGTACTACAAGTTCGACCTGGACAAGGCCAAGGCCCTCCTCGCCCAGTCCGGCGTGGCGGCGGGCACGAAACTCAGCATCTGCACCTACACGTCCGGCGTCTATCCGCGCATCGGTGAGATGATCCAGGCCCAGCTCAAGAAGATCGGCCTCGAGATCCAGGTCGATAACCTCGAAGTCCCGGTCATCACCGAGAAGTACCGCAAGAACGGCGAGTACCCGCTCGGCCTCGAAGGTGGCGGCGCGCCCCAGGGCGACCCGTACCAGTACCTCGAGACCAACTTCGGCTCCGCCAACCAGCCCGGCGGGACGAAGATGCCGGAAATCGATGCACTCCTCGCGAAGGCGTTGTTGGCGCCAACCGATGAGGAACGCAAGAAGGTTTACGGCGAGATCGTCAAGCTCGACTACGACAACTCGTACAAGGTCTGGCTGCTCGAATCGCCGACGATCGCGGGCCACACGAAGAAGACCCGCGGCCTCCAATGGCTACGGACCGGCAGCGCGATGGACGTCACCTCGGCCTGGAAACAGGCCTGACCCCGCAGGGAGGGGCGTCGTTCCCCCGCCCCTCCCTGCCCCTCCCAGAGGCACAGCCCGCAGTGACCACCTACATCATCCGGCGCATCCTCCAGATGCCCGTCGTCGCCCTGATGGTGACGTTCGCTCTCTTCATCATCATGCACATGCTCCCGGGCGACCCGATCTACGCGATGATCGGCGAATCCGAGGCGTCCCTCGACCAGGAGGCGATCGCCGAGCTTCGCCAGGAGCTGGGCCTCGACGACCCGGTCATCGTCCAGTACCTCGATTGGGCCGGAGACCTCGCCCGGGGCGACCTCGGGCGCTCGTTCCGCGACCGGACCGAAGTGCGGGAAGCCATCGCCGACCGACTCCCCGTGACATTCCAGCTTGGCCTCCTCTCCCTGCTGGTGGCGATCTGCATCGGGGTGCCCGCCGGGACGATCGCGGCCGTGAAACGCAATTCGCCGATCGACGCAGCGGTGACCCTCTTCGCCATGTTCGGCATCGCGGTCCCCAACTTCTGGTTCTCGATGATGCTCATCTGGGTCTTCGTCGTGGAGCTGGGCTGGCTCCCGGCATCTGGCTTTGTGGGGATCTGGACTGACCCCGTTGAAGCCTTGCGCCACATGGCCCTGCCCGTCACCACCCTCGGGCTCACGCTCTCCGGCTCGATCATGCGCTACACGCGCTCGAGCGTGCTCGAGACGCTCCACCAGGACTATGTGCGCACCGCGCGCGCGAAGGGCCTGAACCAGCGCACCGTCATCGTGCGCCACGCCCTCCGCAATTCGCTCCTCCCCGTGGCGACCATCATCGGCCTCCAGCTCGGCTCGCTCCTCGCCGGGAGCATCATCATCGAGAGCATGTTCGCCCTCCCGGGCATCGGCCGGCTCGCTATCCAGTCCATCAACGGGCGCGACTACCCGATGCTGCAGGGCGTCGTCCTGCTCTTCACGGTGACCGTCCTGGTCGTGAACCTCATCACCGATGTCAGCTACGCGGTCCTCGACCCGCGCATCCGCTACTCCTGAAAGGGCCCGTTGCATGGCGCAGGCTATCGAATTTCTCCCCGCTCCGCGGAAGGCGCGCCGTCTCCTGCCCGGACGGGCGTGGAGGCTTGCCCGCCGTCACCCCATGGCGGCCGTCGCGCTCTGCATCATCGTGGTGTTTGTGCTGATCGCCATCTTCGCCCCGATCCTTGCCCCGCACGACCCGGCCGAGACCAACGGGCGCTATCGCCTTCAAACACCCACCTGGAACCACCCGTTCGGCACCGATAGCCTTGGCCGCGATGTCTTCAGCCGGGCGATTCACGGCGCCCGCGTCTCACTCCAGGTCGCGATCCTCGCCGTCGCAGTCGCGGCGAGTATCGGTGTACCCCTCGGCCTCATCAGCGGGTATCGCGGTGGCTGGGCCGATGTCGTGGTGATGCGCGTCACGGACGCGGTGATCGCCTTTCCCGGGCTGGTCCTCGCGCTGGCGCTGGTGCTGGTACTCGGCCCGAGCATCACGAACATCATGGTCGCCCTGGGTATCGGCGCCGCACCGAACTACGCCCGGCTCGTCCGGGGGCAGGTCCTCTCGTTGCGGAATATGGATTACATCCTTGCGGCGCGCGCCATCGGCGCCGGAGACGCGCGGATCATGGTCCATTACCTGTGGCCGAACACCCTCCCGAGTGTCATCGTCGCCGGGAGCCTCACCATGGGGACCGCCATCCTCGCCGAAGCGAGCCTGAGCTTCCTGGGCGTCGGCGTCCGGCCGCCAACGCCAACCTGGGGCGGCATGCTGAACGAAGCGTTCAGCCAGATCTACGTCGCACCGTTTCTCTCGTTTTTCCCCGGCCTGGCGATCTTCATCATCACGCTCTCGTTCAACCTGCTCGGCGATGGCGTACGCGACATCCTGGACCCGCGACTGCGCACCATCCAGGGCCACTGATCTCCGGCCGGAGAGTCGGTGACGGCTCAGACCTCTTTGACAGCGATGTCGATCGTGAACTCGCCAAAGCTCACGACAAGCGGGATAACCAGCCGCGTCAGGTTGAGCGTGGCGATGGAACTGCCCTTGCCGAGGAGCAGGATGGGCGGCGACATGTCGCTCGGGAAACCGTTCTTTTCGAGCCCGATGCCTGCCTGGCCGGTGATCATGTTCGCCAGCTCGGCGATGGCGCTCTGGCCGAGCGCATCGAGTTCCGCCACAGGCTCGCCAATCATCCGCGAGGCGAAGCCCAGCGCCGTCTCTTCCGACATCGAGTAGATCACCAGCCCGGCGACACCACCGGTGATGGCGATGAGGGCGCTCACTTCGTTGCTCGTCTGGGGCGAGCGCACGCGGTGCAACTGCCCGCGGCTAACCGGTTCGTGGCACTCCTGCTGGATGACTCTCGCAGCGGCTTCGACAAACGGACCGATGAGTTCGACCCGGGCATGATCCGGGGCCTGCGAAGCCGCTTCCGCGGCCTCAGCAACCGTAATTTTCGCCAGCATTGATCTCCTCCTCCGGTTTCGCCAGGGTGAGTGCCCGGGGCGGGGTGTTCGATTGTTAGCCGACCTGAAGGGTCCGGCCGAGGTCGGAGGCATACGCCCCAAGGTCATCGATGTCGCGCGCGGTGATCGTTACGGTTGCCGGGAGCGTCCCCTGGGCCTGCCAGCGCAGGGCAATCTCCCAGCGCGCCCAGATCTTCAACAAGACTGTCTTCTCCACGATTGGGAACCGTGCACGGGACATCTGCTGGGCGATCTTCCGATGGGCATCCTGCGAAATGAGGACGGTGACGTTTGACATGCCGGAGCGGCCGCCGTCGACCTTGAAGACGAGGCGGTGAAAGCCGGTGCCGCCGTTCATGATCTCCGACGACATCAGCACCGCACGCACTGGAATGGTGCTATCCATGGTTCGCATCCCCGAATGGCTTCACCAATCCATCATCGTCAACCGTCCCGGAAACCTGTAGAGCGAGCTTTCGGCCCCGCGTGCCGGCAAAACCCGCATAACGCTCGCAGTTTCCCGCCATCACCCGCAGCGGCTCGTTCACCAGGTGGTCGAGCACGATCACATCGCCCGGAGCGAGCCTGGCCAGATCGGGCGCCTCCACCTGCGCCTCGCCGAGGATGGCGCGCACCAGCACCGGCAGCGGCATGAGCTGCTCATCCTTGACCCGGGCATCCGCATTCGCCGAACGGGATGGCCGGTTGTCAAACAGGCTCTGGCCCGTCAGCTTCGGCAGTACCTGCTCGAGCACGGTCAACGGGAAGCAGAGCGAGATCCCACCGGTCTGCTCGGCCAGCCGGATTTCGTACCACGCCGTGATAACAAACTCCGAGGGCTGGATCGCATGCATGACCTGGGGGCCCAGGGCAAGCTCGGTCACGTCCGGCGTCAGCTCCACCACCCGCATCCACGGTTCGACCAGCGAGCGGGCAATATCCATGCCGATGTGTCGGATGAGCGAGATCTCGATGTCCGTCAGGTCGCGGTTGAGCACCCGGGCCGTCCGTTTGCCTTTGCCGCCAAGCAGCCGGTCGATGATCCCGAAGGCGACATCGAGGCCAAAGGCAGCCACCGCGTAGCCCTGCAGCGGGGACATATCAAGGATGATCACGACCGAGGAGGTCCCGATCTGGTTGACGTACTCCTCATAGATACCGCGCTCGAGGGCACTGAGGCGCGCTTCGACCGGCGCCCGGAGCCTGCCGGAGAAGTTCGCGGCAATCGCCCCGGCAACGCCCTGCTGGATGATCTGCAGGCCGCGGAGCTGTTCCTTGGAAAGCTTCTCCGGGTGCCGGAAGTCGTAGAGCTTCACTTTCCGCCCGGCGTCCTTACGCGGGGGCACCTGGATCGCGGCGACGGCATCGGAATCCAGCTGACTGACATCAGCATTCATCAGGGCGTCGATTTCGCGCTGGCTGAGGACGGCGTTCTCGGATGCCACGGCAGCTCCTCTCGTACTGATCGAGAGTGTCTCTGTTCTCACTATCGGCGGTGTATGGGCGGAATCCCTAGTGCTGGTCCGGTGTCACCCTCGTAGCCGATTGCTCGCATCAGGGGAATCCCCGCCCGCTTTGGGGGCGGAACCCAATGCCGCATCTGAACGTGTGGCTCGTAGTTTTAGGAGCGCCCCCGGTGCTCGCCGCCGGGATCACCAGGAGGACCCACTTTGGCCACCAAGACCGAAACCGCAGAATTCACCGCCACCGCCCTGCCGGCAACTGAGGAGCATGTCGTCGTGTTCCGCCTGGCCGCGGAGTACTACGCCCTCGATATCCAGACGGTCCAGGAGATCGTCCGGATGCAGACCATCACCTCTATCCCCGGCTCCGACTTCTGGGTCGAAGGGATCACCAACCTGCGAGGCCGCGTTGTCCCCGTCATCGACCTGCGCAAGCGCTGCGGCGTCGATGCCGGTGAATACTCGCCCGAGACCCGCATCGTGGTCGTCAGCTCCGCCAGCGGCATGGTCGGCCTCATCGTCGATGCCGTCACGGAAGTCATGCGGATCCCCGGCGAGCAGGTCGAGCCCCCGAGCTCCATCGTCTCGGTGCCCGATAACGGCTATCTCCGCGGCATTGCCAAGCTCGATGACCGGCTCGTCTCGCTGATGGACCTCGAAGGCGTGCTCCCCGCAGCGCTCGAAGAAGGCCTGATGCAGAGCGCTTCGCGCGCGGCCTGAAGTCGTCCCGCCCGAGTTCGCTTTCTTCCATCCCGACAACGAGGAGTGCCGCCGCATGGCAAGCACCAAAGGCCAACGCCTGCAATTTGATCTGGACGATGACGATTTGAAGCTCTTCACCGAGGAGGCTGACGAGCAAATCGAGTTGCTCGATTCGTCCCTCGTCCAGCTGGAAGGCGAGCCCGACCCGGATCTCGTTCAGCAGATCTTCCGTGCTGCACACACCCTCAAGGGATCGAGCGCGACCATCGGCCACAAGAAGATGGCGAACCTCACCCACGCCATGGAGACGGTGCTCGATGCCGTCCGCCAGGGCAGGAAGCGGCCAACCTCCGATGTCGTCGATGCCCTGCTCGCGGGGCTCGACGCCCTCCGGGTCCTTGCCCACGAGGTCGTCACCTGCATCGATTCTGGCATCGAAACGGCCCGCCTCGAAGCCGACCTGATGGCCGTGCTCGAAGCGCCGGATGACGATCAGGCGCCCATCGAATCCGCCACCGCCGAAGCCCAGGCCCCGGGCTTTCGCCTCGATCCCGCCGAAGTCGAGGCCGCCCTCGCCGGGATCGGCGACGGCATGTCCGCCTACTTCCTCGAAGCCTTCATCGCACCGGATTGCCAGCTCCCGTCCATCCGCAGTTTCCAGGTCCTCCAGGAACTCGATGCGCTCGGACGGGTGCTTCAAACCTGGCCCGGGCGAGACAGCATCGAGGCCGGCGCCGGCGAGTTCTCAGTCGTCGGCTTCATCCTGTCGAGCCAGTCGGACGAACAGCTCCAGACCGCGGTCCGGGCGGTCACCGATGTCGAGTCTGTCGCAGCCCGCCCCCTGGGCGCCGATGAGCTGGACCACCCACAGACCGCCACGGCCGCGCCGAAAGCCATCTCCGCGGGTGGCGGGGCGAGTCTTGCACAGGTCGAGGATGGGTCACCCTCGGACCCGGCGCGCGGCCAGGTCCGGAAGACGACCCAATCGGTCCGCATCGATGTCGAGCGGCTCGACGGGCTGATGAACCTCGTCGGCGAGCTGGTGATCGACCGGACTCGCCTGCAGCAGATCCGCGAGCAGCTCAGCGCCGTCCTCAAGGATGCGAACCTGACGGAGCTCACGGAGAACTTCGAGGAGACCACCTCCCACCTCGCACGCGTTACGGACGAGCTCCAGGAACAGATCATGCGCAGCCGGATGCTGCCCATCCGCTCGGTTCTGACGCGCCTCCCCCGCCTCGTGCGCGATGTGGCGGTGAAATGCGGCAAGAAGGTCGAACTGACCACCGCCGGCGAAGAAACCGAGCTCGACCGTTCCGTCATCGAAGAGATCTCCGACCCGCTCGTGCACATCCTTCGCAACGCGGTCGATCATGGCATCGAAACGCCCGAAGAGCGCCGGGCCGCGGGCAAGCCGGAAACCGGCCTTGTGACCGTGACCGCCTGGAACCAGGAAACCTACATCTACCTCTCCGTGAAAGACGACGGCAAGGGCATCGATACCTCCACCCTCCGGCGGAAGGTCGTCGAGAAGGGGCTGATGTCGCGCGAGTCCGCCGAGTCCGCCAGCGAAGAACAGGCCATCCAGTGGGTCTTCCTGCCCGGGCTGTCGACGGCGAAAGTCATTTCCGATGTCTCCGGGCGCGGCGTAGGCATGGATATCGTGCGCACCAATATCGAGCGGCTCAACGGCCAGATCACCGTCCACAGCACCCCGGGGAAGGGGTCGGAAGTCATCATCCAGCTCCCACTGACCCTCGCCACGACGAAGGCGCTCATGGTGGTCGCCAACAGCACGGTCTACGCCATCCCCCTCGTCTCCGTGACCGAGGCCCTGGCCGACCACGAAGCCGATATCCACGCCGTGAACGGCCGGAAG
>Ga0154020_10003497_pt1 | contig 18887 bp, 13 predicted proteins | sample Klosneuvirus_201_FD_109709 | JGI IMG/M metagenome (GOLD analysis project Ga0154020, IMG submission 109709) | Active sludge microbial communities from wastewater, Klosterneuburg, Austria - Klosneuvirus_20160825_MG | ecosystem: Engineered > WWTP > Aerobic digester > Activated sludge | place... | reverse complement strand
CGGCGAGATGGTGACCGATGTGGTGCGCGAAACCAACCGCCGCATTGAAGCCAGCGGGGTAAAGACGATTGACGATGTTCGCGCCAGCAAAGACTGGATGGTGGCGTTTCCATCACACGATGAGCAGATGAACAAAGAACACAAAAAGTTCTTGTTCCAAAATATGTATATGCACCCGCGCGTTTTGCGAATGCACACAAAATCATCGCGGGTGTTGGAAGATTTGTGGAAAGCCTATTTGGATGAGCCGCGCATTTTGCCCAAAGAGGTGCAGGGCAATATTCAATCGCAGGGGGTTTATCGTGTCGTGTGTGATTACATTGCTGGCATGACCGACCGTTACGCGCTGGATGAGCACGCCCGCTTGTATGACCCTCACGAGCGGGTGTGAAACTTTGAAATGCAGAAAGATGATTTTGTGAGCGGCTTTCAACCGCTCACTTTTTTGCACTCGTAGGTGGTTTTGATGAAATGCGCGAAGTAATAGCCTTTTGAAGCGGCGTTCATCAAATCGCGGTGAACGATGGGCGGCACGTTGAGATACTGGTAGATGTCGCCATCGCCAAACTCAATCTCCAGCGCGCGCGTGGCTGGATCGTAGCCAACAGAGGCGATGCTGGTGGAGTCCACAAATACGCGCTTCATGCCGGTATTTTACGTGGTTTTGCCGTAGACCTGTGAGGTCGCCAATCTTTGATTGGGCGCAGACCTCACAGGTCTTGTCATTTGACAACTTGCGCAAAGCTGGCAGAATGCGTTAATTCTTAACTAGGAGATACCAGTGAACCAGTATTCCCAGGCCGACTTTCGCCCGCCAATAGCCGAAGCCGTTCAGAATGCCAATCTAAAAAATTACGATGAGGTCTATGCGGATTCCATCGCCCACCTGGAAAGGTTTTGGGATGAGCAAGCCCGCAAGCTGAAGTGGTTTGCGCCCTGGACAAAAGTGCTGGATCGCTCCAAAGCGCCCTTTTTTAGCTGGTTTGTGGACGGCAAGACAAACATGATTTTGAACTGTCTTGACCGCCACATAGACGAAGGCCGCGGCGACAAACTGGCCTTGATTTACGAAGACGAAGCTGGCGGAGTGCGCACATTCACGTTTAAGCAACTTTCGCTGGAAGTGAACAAGTTTGCCAATGTTCTCAAATCGCTGGGCATTCAAAAGGGTGACCGTGTGGGTGTGTATATGGGGCGCTCGCCAGAGCAGGTGATTGCCATGATGGCCTGCGCCAAAATTGGCGCGGTGCATAACGTGGTGTATGGCGGCCTCTCGGTAGAGGCGCTGCAAAGCCGGCTGGATGATTGCGGGGCCAAACTGCTGGTTGTGGCCGATGGCGGCCAACTCAACGGAAAAATTGTAAAGCTAAAAGACATTGCCGATGAAGCGGTGGAGCGCACGCCCAGCATTGAGCATTGCGTGGTGGTCAAGCGCACCGCGCAACCCATCGGCTGGAAAGAAGGCCGCGATTTGTGGTGGAGCGACGTGATGCAAAACGCATCGGACGTGTGCGCCACCGAGCCGCTGGATGCCGAAGACCCGTTCTTCATCATTTACACCTCTGGCTCAACCGGGCGGCCAAAGGGCGTGGTGCACACGCTGGGCGGCTATATGGTAGACATTTTCACCACGCTCAACTCGGTGATGGATATGAAGCCGGATGACATCATGTTTTGCACCAGCGACGCCGGGTGGATCGTGGGTCACACCATCGTCCTGTATGGCCCGCTGCTCAACGGCGTCACCACCGTGATGTATGAGGGCGCGCCGGGCTTCCCCAACGCCGAGCGCTGGTGGAGCATCATCGAGAAATACAAAGTCACGCTGTTTTACACCTCGCCCACCGGCGTGCGCGGCCTCATGCGTTTTGGTGATGAGATGCCCAACCGGCACGATCTCACTTCGTTGCGCGTCTTGTCTTGCGCAGGCGAACCCCTCAACCCCGAAGCGTGGCGCTGGTTTTACGAGGTCATTGGCGGCTCGCGCTGCCCGGTGATTGACTCGTGGTGGCAGACCGAGACCAGCCGCCCAATGGTGAGCGCGTTTGTGACCAAACCCATGAAGCCCGGCTCGTGCGCGTTGCCCGTGCCCGGCGTGCAGATTGATATTGTGGACGACGACGGCAAGAGCGTGGGCAAAAATGTGGAAGGGGCGCTGGTCATCAAACAACCCTGGCCCGGCATGTTGCGCACCATCTTTGGCGACCCCGACCGCTACGCCGAACAATACTGGAGCAAATATCCGGGCATGTATCTCACCGGCGACGCCGCCAAATTTGATGACGACGGTTATCTCTGGGTGATTGGCCGCGTGGATGATGTGATCAAGGTCAGTGGCTACCGCCTCGGAACGGCGGAGGTGGAAAGCGCGTTGGTCTCGCATCCATCGGTGGCAGAGGCCGCCGTGATTGGCCTGCCGCACGAGGTGCGTGGCAACGCCATTCACGCTTTTGTGATTTTGCGGGCAGGCGTGGAAAACACGCCCGGTCTGGATGAGGAATTGCGCAATCACGTTGGCAAGGTCATGGGTCCCATCGCCAAACCAGAGAAAGTGAGCATTGTGACCCAATTGCCAAAGACGCGCAGCGGCAAGATTATGCGCCGCGTGCTAAAAGCGCAGGCGCTGGGCCAGCCATTGGGTGACTTGAGCACGCTGGAGGGGTAATTGAATTCAGAATGCAAAATTCCCAGCGCGTATACTTAATCGGGCATGGATGCGCCATCAAAGTTTGCGGTTTTGAATGTTGGGGTTAATCCGGTCGCGTTTCAGGAAACGCTGGATATTTTGTTCGGCTGGATTTCTCGCGGCGAGAAAAAATACCTTAGCTTGTGCAATGCCTACACCGTGACCGAGGCATATGACGCGCCGCAGGTGGGGCAGATCATCAACGGGTCAGACCTGGCGGTGGCCGATGGGATGCCGCTGGTGTGGATGGCGCACGCGCTGGGTTACACGCGGGCCGAGCGCATTTATGGCCCCGACCTGATGCTGGCCTTGTGCGAACAGGGACAATCGCGCGGGGTGAAGCATTATTTTTATGGCGCAACCCCAGATGTTTTGGCGGAACTCTCGGAGCGACTTTTGGTGCGATTCCCCGCCTTGAAAATTGTGGGCAGTTATTCTCCCCCGTTCCGCGCCCTGACTGAGCAGGAAGAGTTTGACATTGCGGAAGAAATAAACGCAGCTCAGCCAGATGTGGTTTGGGTGAGCCTGGGCACACCCAAACAAGATTTGTGGATTGGCCGCAACCGCCCGCGCCTCAACGCGTCTATCCTTGTGCCGGTGGGCGCGGCATTCGATTTTCACTCTGGCCGCAAACCGCAAGCGCCCACTTGGATGCGCCGTTCTGGGCTGGAGTGGGTCTTCCGCTTGCTGAGCGAGCCGCGCCGGTTGTGGCGGCGATATCTCATTCACACGCCGCGTTTTGCCGGGCTGGTTTTTTTGCAAAAATTTAAGCTCAAAAATTTTGATCCGCCATCGGATCTGCCCGCTGCGCAGGCTAACATTTGCGGCGTCAACGTGGATTCAATTCGCCTGAACGAATTGCTGGAGCGCATTCGGATGGCCATCAGAAACGACACCTGGCTGTCTGTGTATAACGCCAACGCCCACATGATTAACCTGGCCCAAAATGATGGCGAGCTGCGCCGCGCGCTGGACGAGGCTTCCATCGTTTTTTGTGATGGGCAGGGGTTGCGGCTGGCCGCCCACTTTTTGGGCAACCCCGTGCCAGAACGGTTCACCCCGCCCGATTGGGTGGATCAGCTTGAGGGAATTTGCCGCGATGAAAACGCGCCCATGTTTTTGCTGGGCGCGCAGCAAGGCGTGGCCGAAGAAGCGGCCCAGCGCATGAAAGACCGCTCCCCGGGTTTGCAGGTTTTTACCCAGCACGGATACTTTGATCATTACGGCGAGGACGGGTTGCGGGTGATTGAAAAAATAAACGCCAGCGGCGCAAAAGTTCTGCTGGTTGGGATGGGAATGCCCTTGCAGGAAAAGTGGCTGCGCTGGGCGGCCCCGCGCCTCAAGGTGAATGTGGTGCTGTGCGTGGGGGCGTTGTTTGATTACATCGCCGGGCGCGTGCCGCGCGGCCCGCGCTGGCTCACCAGCAATGGTTTTGAATGGCTGTGGCGGCTCGTTGTTGAGCCGCGCCGTCTCTGGCGGCGTTACCTCATCGGCAACCCGCGCTTTTTGATGAATGTGCTGCGCCAGAAATTTGGTCATTAGTTGCTGGTGGCTGGTCTCTAGTAATCAACCACCAGCAACTAGAAACCAGCAACTAGCTAGCCCGTATTTCTCAACCCGCTGCTCAAGCCGTTGATCGTCAGCTCCACCACCGCGCGCATAAGCTCCGCGTCATCCTCATGATGGTCCGCGTCGCCTTTGCTGTGCGTGTGCGAGCCAGAGTGCGCCCGCAGGCGGCGCAACATCTCCACCTGAATGTAATTGAGCGGGTCAATATACGGGTTGCGCATTTGGATGGAGCGTTGCAGCGTTGGCTCGTTATCCAGCAGCGCGGTTTGGCCGGTAATTTCAAGGATGGCGCTCTCGGCCCGCAAAAACTCGCCGCGCAGGCGGGCAAACACGCGGGCGCGCATGGCCTCATCACCCACCAGCGAAGAATACAACGCGGCGATGGACAGATCGGCTTTGGTCAGACTTTGCTGGGCGTTGTCAATCATGCTCTGAAAAAACGGCCACTCGGCATACATGCGCTTGAGCTGCGCCGCGCTCTCTGCGCTCGCGTCCAGCTCGCTGCGTAAAGCCGCGCCCAGCCCATACCAGCCCGGAAAGTTAAACCGGCTTTGCATCCAGGAAAACACCCAGGGGATGGCTCTTAGGTCGGCCACGGTTTTGGTGGCCTTGCGGAAAGCCGGGCGCGAGGCAATTTTCAGCCCGCGAATTTCATCAATTGGCGTGGCCTCTTTCCAAAAGGTGATGAAATCCGCATCGTCTTCCACCATTTGCGAGTAAGCTTTGTATCCTGCCGCCGACATCCGCTCCATCGCCTCGCGCCAGCGCGGGTTCACCTCAACCGGGCGCTGCGCCAAATGGGTTGCCAGCAGGACGCCATACGCCACCTGCTCCAAATGCCGGTGCGCCACATCCGCGTTCAAGTAGCGCGTGGAAAGCACCTCGCCTTGTTCGGTGATGCGGATGTGCCCGTGCCGCAAACCCACCGGCTGAGACAAAATCGCTCGCGCGGCGGGGCCGCCGCCCCGCGCCACGCTGCCCCCGCGCCCATGAAACAACGTGAAACGCGCGTTGGCTTTGGCGCAGGTCGCGGTGATCGTCTCTTGCGCGTTGAACAGCGCCCAGTTGGCCGAGATGTAGCCGCAATCTTTGTTGCTGTCCGAGTAGCCCAGCATGATGACCTGGTGCAGCCCGCGCGAGAAAAGATGCTTTTTGTAAGCCGGGTGCGCAAACATGCGCTCCAAAATTTTGGGGGCGCGGTCAAGATCATCCAGCGTTTCAAACAATGGCGCAATATCCATGCTCACGTTGCACCACTTCATCATCAACAAAACTTCCAGCACATCGCTCAGGTTGTCGGTCATGCTGATGATGTAAGGGCCAACCGCCTCCTGCCCCAGCCGCTCAATCGCGTCTCGCGCCACGATGAACGGCTCAATCACGTTCATCGTTTCTGGCTTAAACAGCCCAAACCGCTCCAGCGCGAGGGGTTTTGCGGCGGCCAGCGCGTTGTTCAAGACGCGAATTTTGTCGGCCTCGTTCATCTCGGCGTAACTGCCCAGCGCGGTATTGCCGGTGTGCCCCGCGAGGTGAGAGAGCGCGCCCAGCACATCGGCAATCGCGGCCTGATGCCAGTCCGAATGCTGGCGCAAATCCAATCGCGCCACATGCGTGCCAAACACGGTGGCCTGCATTTGGAGCTGGCGCAATTCGCCATCGGCCAAGCTGGCGGCCCGGCCTTGCCGCAAACTATCCGCAACCACGCCCAGCGTATCGCGCAATTCTTTGGCGGTGAGCGGCGGCGGCGCGATGCCGGCGGGCGGGTAAAGCGGGCGGGTGATCGTTTCTTCGCGGGCGGCGCTGGCCTTTTGGCTGATGGCGCTCAGAACGGCGCGATACGGCTCGTTGGGATAACGCTGGGCCGTGTTGCGGGCCGCGTTGTTCTCGCGCAAAATTCGCTCAATCAGGCTGTTCATCTTCAGGCTGAGGCGGTCACGGCGTTTGGAGATGCTCAGTTGCCGCGAAAGCTCGTGCGCGTCATCGCGTATCTTCTCCAGCGCGGCGCGTTGGTGCATGAGAAAAATATCGCCAGTCACGGCGGCGGTCACATTGGGGTTGCCATCTCGGTCGCCGCCAATCCACGACCCAAATGAGAGCCATCGTTCGGGCGGTTTTACGCCCGGATAATGCAAGCGCAACGCCTGCTCCATGTCTGCGTAAAGCTGCGGAACCACGTGCCAGAGCGTGGAGTTGAAATAGAACAACCCCGTGCGGGCCTCATCGGCCACACCGGGTTGGCTGGTGCGCGAGCGGTCGGTGAGCCAAAGCGAGACGATCTCTCGCCGCACCGCGCGGGTGATGGCCTGCGCGGGGTCGGCTGCGTTTTGCAGCACGTCTGCGATGCGCCGCAATTTGGAAAGAATGGTGCGCCGTTTGGATTCGGTGGGGTGGGCGGTGAACACCAACTCAATTGAAAGTGAGTTGAGCAGCGTTTGCAATTCCTGGGGTGTCACCCCGCGCTGTTTTAACTCAACAATTGCCGCCTCAATCGTCTCGCGGCTGAACTTTGTCGTGTCGTAATTTAGCGCTCCGGGCGCTTCGCCGAACTCGTTCGGACGCGCCCGGAGCGCTTGATTTTCTTGCGCCTCGCGCCGCTCGCGCAGAATGCGGGCGCGTTGGTCTTCTTCGGCCAAATTCACCAGCTCAAAATAGGTGGTGAAGGCCATGGCAATTTCGTAGGCGTCTTGCGCAGAGAGCTGGCGCACCACCGCCTCCAGCTTTTGCGCCGCGCCATGCTCGTGGGCGCGGTTGGCTTTGGCAAGCTGGCGTATTTCCTCCTCCAGCTCCAAAATCCGCGCGCCGCTCAGCGAGCTAATCGTCTCGCCAAGTGCATCGCCAAGCTGGTGGATGAGGTTGCGAAGTCGTTGTAGGTCAGACATTGAGAATTTGAATTCCCTTTATTCCTTGTTTTGTTTTCTTGATGATAACAACCAAAATTGAAATGATTTCGTTGGTCTCCTGAATAATTGGGTCAAGCTGTGAGGGTGGCAAATACTCATTTGCAGAGATTAGGCGAAACCCAAAAAGTGTTTCTCTGGTTCCTTCCTGAATTCTTAATTCTTAATTCTGAATTCGCACTTGCTTCGCCACCACGCACCGTATTTGCCCAAACTCAATTTCTTCGGGCAGCAATAATTTAATGGGGGTAAGCTTTTCTGTGCTGCCCACTTCGCTGATGGCTTTTGTGATCTGGCGCTCAAGTTCTTCGCTCATCAATTGGCGCAGTTCAAGGCGGCCTTCTTCCACCAGCCGCGCGGCATGGTGGTAGATCGTGCTGGGCACAAGCCCGCGCTGGGCGGCAATCTCGCGGATGCTGAGGCCGGTCTTGAATAACGCTTCGGTTTCCGAGACCGTGTCTAAAACGGTGGCCTTGGGCGGCGGCGGGCCGGTGCGTTTCATGATGGGGTGGGATTCACCGCGCGCCACCCGGATGTGAAAGTCGCAGCACGGCTTTACATTGACCGGTGAGTCATCGCCAAAATGTGCCAGCAGCATTTGCTGGCGGCATTTGGTGGTGGTCTCCGCATACGCGATCATTTTCTCCAGCGAAGCGTGTTTGTGAGAGCGGCGCACTTTCACCTCTGCGGCAATAAATTTGAGGTGGGACTCTTCCAGCGCGTTCACGCGGTAAAGCGTGGTGTTTTGCCCGCGCCCTTCCTGGTTTAGCACGCCCGCCCGCTCCAACTGAGACAAACCCACGCGCAACTTCACCTCAAACATTTTGAGATGATATTGCAGCTCGTCTATTGAAACGCCCGTAAGCCCATCCTTGGCCCGCGCAGTGAGCGTTTTGTGAATAAAGCCCAATTCCATTTGCGAGGGGGCATCGTTCTCAATAAACCATTCTTGCAAATTGCGGTCTTGCGGCGCGTAGAGCAACATGCACTGGGCCAGCTTGCCATCTCGGCCAGCGCGGCCCGCCTCTTGGTAATACGCCTCCAGCGAGCCGGGCAGGTTGTAATGCAGCACAAAACGCACATCCGGGCGATCCACGCCCATGCCAAAGGCGTTTGTGGCAATCATCACCGCATTATCGGTTTTAAGATACGCATCTTGGTTGAAGGCGCGCTGGTTTTTCTCCATTCCTCCGTGATACATGAACGCCGGGATGCGAAGCTCAGCCTCCAACATCGCGCTCAACTCATCGGCCTCGCGGCGGGTGCCCACGTAAATAATCCCAGAGCCTTTGACCGCGCCCAGCATCTTGCGAATTTGGCGGTATTTGGTTTGCAGGTCTGGCGTGTGGCGCACATGAAAGACTAGGTTGGGGCGCGCAAAGCCGGTGATGACTTTGGTTGGATTGACAAAACCAAGCTGAGCGCAAATATCGTCTTGCACTTCTGGGGTGGCGGTTGCGGTGAGGGCCACCGTGGCGGGCAGGCCCAATTCTTCGCGGAACGCGCCAATTTGCAAATAATCCGGGCGAAAGTCGTGACCCCATTGCGAAATGCAGTGCGCTTCGTCCACGGCCAACAGGGTAATTTTGGTTCGGCTGAGGGCGCTGATAAAGGCGCGGTTGCGCAGCCGTTCTGGGGCAATATAAACCAGCGGATACTGCCCCTGCGCCATTGCCTCCACCCGCCGCGCCTGCTCTTCGGATGACAGCGAGCTGTTGATATACGTGGCGCGAATGCCGCGCCGCGCCAGGCTGTCCACCTGGTCCTTCATCAGAGCAATCAGCGGCGAGACGACGATGGTCGTGCCCTCGCGCATCATGGCGCTGAGTTGATAGACCAGCGATTTCCCGCTGCCCGTGGGCATGACCACCAGCGTGTCGCGCCCGGCCACAACCGCTTCCACGGCCTCGCGCTGCCCCCCGCGAAAACTGCTCAGGCCAAAATATTTGAGTAATGCTTGCTCTAAATTCACCGCGTCATTTTCGCACGGAATTGGGCGCTTAGCGCGAATCACGTTGAAACCACTCACCACTGGCAACTAGCGGCTGACAACCCTCTCCAAATGCGAGAAGAATTGCGGATAAGTTTTGCTCACGCATTCCGCGCCTTCAATTGTGGTGTCGCCTTCGGCTACCAGCGCGGCAACGGCAAGCGCCATCGCCACGCGATGATCGCCCAGGCCGTTTACCACCGCGCCGCGCAAACGGGTGGGGCCATCAATCACAAACCCATCCGGCGTGGCTTGTATTTTTGCGCCCATTTTTTGCAGCTCAGCCACAAGGCCATCAATTCGGTTGCTCTCTTTCACCCGCAGTTCCTGCGCGTCGCGCACAACCGTGCGGCCGCGGGCTTGGGTGGCAACCACCGCAAAAATGGGAAACTCATCAATCATCCGCGCCACCAAATCGCCGCTAACTTCAATCGCGTTTAATTGCGAAGAGTCGCACATCAAATCGGTCACTGGCTCGCCGCCCTCTGTGCGCGGCGCAGGATGGCGCAAGTTCGCGCCCATTGCCAAGAGCGCGTCGCTAAATCCGGCGCGGGTGGGGTTTACGCCCACGTCATCCAGCACCAGCGCGGCATTTTGGTGGATGAGGCCCGCCGCCGCAAAAAACGCAGCGGAGGAGTAATCGGCGGGAACGCGCAGGTTCAACGCATTTAACGGCTCGGTTGGCGATTGGATGCTGACCGTGCGCGTGGCCGCATCCACGCGCACATCTGCGCCGCAGGCGGCCAACATGCGCTCGGTGTGGTCGCGGGTGGGGGCGGGTTCGCGCACGCTGGTGATTCCCTCAGCATACAAACCCGCCAGCAATAACGCCGATTTGATTTGCGCGCTGGCAACGGGCATGTCGTAATCAATGCCAGCCAATGGCGTCGCCGAAATTGCAATTGGCGCGCAGCCTTCCTGGTCGGAGATGGTTGCGCCCATCGCCCGCAGCGGCTCTGTGATGCGGCGCATGGGCCGCCGCCGAAGCTGCTCGCTGCCATCCAACGCGCTGCCAAACGACTGGCCCGCCATCAGCCCGGCCAGCAGGCGCATGGTTGTGCCCGACGACCCGCATTGCAATGTGTGGGCGGCTGGCTGCAACCCGTTTAACCCAACCCCATCTATCTCAAGGCGCGATGGCGCTCCGCGCTCAATGATCTTTACGCCCAGATCGCGCATGCAACCAATGGCAGCCCGCGTGTCATCACACACCAAATGGTCTTGGATAATGCTTGTGCCGCTGGCGATGCTGCCCAGCAACACGGCCCGCACGGTGATGCTTCGGTCGCCGGGCACCCGCAGCCGCCCGCTTATTTTTTTCGCCGGGGTAATGGTGTAATTCATGCGCTTTGTTTGAAAAGAGATGGGGGATGGAAGGCGGAGAATTTCAGCCGTCCTCGGTCTTCCGTCCCTCGTCTTATTTGTTAAGTTCTCGTCTTGTCCGCGCGGCCATGTCCATGAAGGCCCGCAAGCCGGGTTCATCTTTGCGCTCTAGCATGGCGGCAAACTGGTCAAGGTTAAATTGAAAATCGCGGATGGCGGCCAGCGTTTTGTCGGCGTTGGTGAGCAGGATGTCCAGCATCATGGTCACATCGCCCGCCGCCACGCGCGTGGTGTCTCGGAAGCCCGACGCCGCCACGTTCCACGTGAGTGGTTCGCTTTGGCTAAACCCATCTGCCGCGCTGGTGAGGGCCGCCGCGACGGAATAGGGCAGGTGGCTGACCATCGCGGCAATCGCATCGTGCCGCGCTGCATCCACCTCTAGCGTGTTGGCGCCCGCGTTTTGCGCCAGTTGGGTGATGGCCTCGTGGGCGGCGGGTGTTGTGCGCAGGGTGGGGCAAATCACCCAGGTTTTATTTCGGTAGAGCGCTTCATCGGCGGCGTCTATGCCGCTGATTTCCTTGCCGCACATGGGATGGCTGCCCACCGCGCCAAACTGGTTGGGTAGGGCGTTCATAGCCGCCACAATCTCGCGTTTTGTGCTGCCCAAATCGGTGATCACCGCGCCATCTTTGAAATAATGGTGGGCGGTTTGCAGTTGCGAGATGATGATGCGCACGGGCGCGGCCAGCACAACAATGTCTGCGGCAGGAAGCCCCATCTCGTAATTCATCGCGGCCACATCCACAATGCCACGCGCCACGGCTTTGCGGCCCGTTTCCTCGTGGCGGGTTACGCCAATGATGTGGTCGTAGTGCGGGCGCACAGCTTTGGCAAGCGAGGCTCCCATCAGCCCCAGCCCAACGATTGCGATGGTTGTCATGGTTCTAGTTTAGACGATGAGGAATGATGGGAGACGGGAGACGGGGAGACGAAAATTTATCCGCCGTCTTCCGTCCTCCGTCTCCCGTCTATTAAAGCGTTCTCCCCACCGCCTGCGCCACCAGCCGCGCGGCGTCCATCAGCTCGGCAAATTTGGGTGGTGTGAGCGATTGCGCGCCATCCGAGACGGCTTTGGCTGGCTCTGGATGCACCTCAATGATCAAGCCATCTGCCCCGGCGGCGACGGCGGCCAGCGTGGCCGCGCGAACATACTCACTCTTGCCGGTGGCGTGGCTGGGGTCAACAATTACAGGCAAGTGGCTGAGTTGCTGAAGCACCGGCACGGCATTGATGTCTAGGGTGTTGCGGGTGTATTTTTCAAAAGTGCGAATACCGCGCTCGCACAACATGACGTTGTAATTTCCGTTGGACATGATGTACTCGGCGGCCATGAGCAGCTCTTCCATCGTGGCGCTCATGCCGCGTTTGAGCAAAACGGGTTTCATGCTTTGGCCGACGGCGTTGAGCAGGGCGAAGTTTTGCATGTTCCTCGCGCCAATTTGCATCACATCGGTATACCGCGCGATGAGGTCAACCTGCTCGGTCGCCATCACTTCGGTCACGATGGCGAGGCCGGTCTCGGCGCGGGCCTCGGCCATCCAGATGAGGGCTTGTTCACCGTGCCCCTGGAAGGAATATGGCGAGGTGCGCGGTTTGAACGCCCCGCCGCGCAAAATTGTCGCGCCCGCCGCTTTAACGGCCCTGGCGCTTTCCATGATTTGTTCGCGGCTCTCCACCGCGCATGGGCCGGCCATCACGCAAATATTTTTGCCGCCCACCTGCACAGTTTTGCCGTTCACGGGCAGGCTGATGATGGTGTTGTCTTTCTTAAAATCCCGGCTGGCCAGTTTGTAGGGCCGCAGGATGGGTAATGCGCGCTCCACGCCCGCCATCAGTTCGATGGTGTTCGCGTCAATTGGGCGCTCATCGCCCACCATGCCAATGATGGTGCGTTCCTCGCCCGCCGAGAGGTGCGCCTTCATCCCCACGTTTTCGATGTGCCGGACAACCCCGGCAATTTCCTGGGCGCTCGCGCCCGATTTCATTATTATTACCATTTTGAAGTAAGTTAAAACTGAAAGGGATGACAGGATGAAAGGGGTGACAAGGATGACAGGGATGATTTCTCAGCCAAGTCACCCTCTTCATCCTTGTCATCCTTGTCGGTTTTATATCGTTCGATCCATCGCCTCGGCGATGCGGCGGCATTGGCGCACGGTCTCGGCAAATTGTTCTGGCGTGAGCGTTTGCGCGCCATCAGACATGGCGCGGCTGGGGTCTGGGTGTACCTCAATGATCAGGCCATCTGCCCCAGCGGCCACCGCCGCCCGAGACGTGGCGAGGACATATTCGCTCTTGCCGGTGGCGTGGCTGGGGTCAACAACAACCGGCAAATGACTGAGATGCTTGAGCACGGGCACGGCGTTGATATCCAGCGTGTTACGGGTGTATTTCTCAAATGTGCGGATGCCGCGCTCGCACAGCATGACGTTGTAATTGCCATGCGACAAAATGTACTCGGCGGCCATCAGCAATTCTTCCATCGTGGCGCTCATGCCGCGCTTGAGCAAAACCGGTTTCATGCTTTCGCCGACGGCGTTGAGCAGGGCGAAGTTTTGCATGTTGCGCGCGCCAATTTGCATGACATCGGCATACCGCGCCACCAGCGGCACCTGGTCTGGCGACATCACCTCGGTCACGATGGCGAGACCGTATTTTTCGCGAGCTTCTGCCATCCACTCCAGCCCTTGCTCGCCGTGTCCCTGGAAAGAGTAGGGCGAGGTGCGCGGCTTGAACGCCCCGCCGCGCAGCGCTTTAGCCCCCGCCTCTTTGACGGCGTGGGCGCTCTCCAAAATTTGTTCGCGGCTTTCCACGGCGCATGGGCCGGCCATCAAAATGATGTTGGGGCTGCCGCCCACGTTCACGCTGTTTCCGTTTGTGCCAAAAATATGCACGGCGCTGTCTTGTTTGCGGAACTCGCGGCTGGCAAGTTTGTAGGGCTTGAGGATGGGCAAGGTGTTCTCCACGCCCGCCAGCGTGTCGAACAGGCTTTTGTCCACCGGGCGCTCATCGCCCACCACGCCAATCACGGTGCGCTCTTCGCCGTAAATGGGGTGGGCTTTCATGCCAAATTCTTCAATGCGGTTGACGACGCTGGAAATTTCTTTCACCGACGCGCCCGACTTCATGATGATGACCATTGCTGTTTCCTCTTCTTTTTCTTTTGCCATTTTGCCTCCCGGCGCGAAGCTGCTCCGCTCTTTTTTGCGGACCTCGTTTGCCAAAAGGCGAGATGCAACAAAAAGAGCGCGGAGCTTTTGCCCCGCGCTCTGGTTTCACATTTTCTTGTTTTTACCAGCCTGCTTAACTCGCGTGAGCAGAAGCTCCTTTGCCATTCACAAAGAAGTAATACCAGTAAAAGCCTGTAAACATGAACGCTTTCATTGCTGTTCTAACTTTCACGATTGTATGGATTGCGCCCAAAGTGTCAAGGGCTGTCTGATAGGTGTTTTTTTAAGTTCAGCCAAACTTCACCTCGTTGGCATCCACGCCTTTGCGCGTGCGCAGGTGAGGGGTTTTCTGCTCGTCTCCGCCATCCAGCATGATTTGCACATTGCCGAGGTCAAATGCCTCTTGCACGTTGAGACCTTCGCCCAAACTGCGATAAAACCCGCTGGCAAAATTGATGGCCGCATTATCACCGACAGCGCGTGTCATACCCACAACACAATCTACGCTTTGCGTAATTGAATTGGCGTGGAGATCGGAGTAACAGGCATTCATTACCACGCATCTTACGCTTTTACAGGCAGAGAAAAGGCTGTTGAGCGCGCCAGCCGTTACAAGTTGAGATTCACCGGATTCATTTAGAAAGAGTAGCGAACCTTTTTTGTTGCCATGCCCTGAAAAGTGAACAATGTCCGGCTCATATTTGAGCATTACATCCACAAGCGTTTCAGCTCGTGTGGGCCAGTCCATTTCTAAAACAAAATTATCTGGCTTTGAGCCAGACCTAAGTTTTTCATAAACTTTTCTTAACTCTTGGTCAAGATTTAATTGTGGCGTGTCTTTCGGATTCGCTGCCAAAAACAAGATGGTGATTTTCTTGTTTGGATTATCTGGAGCAAGGTTTTGACCGGGATTACCCGCGCCAATTTGTTTCGCCAACTTCTCTTTTTGCGCGTTCACCGCTTTGATCAGCTCATCCTCGCGCCCGCGCCGTTCGCACATCAAAATCAGCTCGCGGATTTTGTCTGGCTTGGTCTCGCCGGGCACGCTGTCTGGGTCAATCCCCAGCGAAAAACATAAATCTTTTACTTCAGAGAAACTGAAGCTGGTGATCATTTTGTCTTTTAACTCGTTTCGCTCGGCTGGCGTCATTGGCAAATCCTCCATCAAAAGCGCGGAGCCAAAAACGAATCCGCGCTTGCTAACCTGAACCTGAAGGCTGAAGTCTACAACATCTTGGCGCTTTGTCCCTGGTATTTTTGTCTTACCTCAAAATAAACCCCTCGCCCAGCGGGTCATCGTCCTCCAGCCAAAACTCGTTGCGACCGGTGACCCACGCCTGCCCGCTCACCTCTGGCACGATGGCCGCGTGGCCGCCAAAGGTCGTCTCGCGCAGAATTTTGCCGCTAAAGGTCGTGCCGAGGATGCTCTCAATCGTGAAGTCCTCGCCCGCGCGTAAGCGGCCATGCGCGTGCTCCAGCGCCAGCCGCCCGCTCACACCCGTGCCGGTAGGCGAGCGATCCACCTCGCCCTCGGCGAAAATGCACACGTTCCGCGCCTGATTGCGCGGGTTGTGCGGCGGCCCGCCAAAGATGGTGCCATACAAAAACGAAAGCTCCGCCTCAAACGGGTGGGGGATGACGCGGCTGCTCATCACCGCGCGTTTGATTGCCATGCCGGTTTCAATCAAGGCGCGATTGTTCTCAGGCGTCAGGTCAAGCCCTACCTGCGCCACATCCACATACGCATAAAACGCGCCACCAAAACCAATGTCATAGGTGATGGGGCCGAGGCTGGGCACATCCACCACCTCATCCAGCGCCAGCGCAAACGAAGGCACATTCTCAAACGCCGAGCGCGATCCGTCCAGCCGCCTCGCAGTAATTAAGCCAGCGGGCGCGTCAATGCGCCACTCGGTTTTTTTGTGGGTGATGGCGCCCGTTGGCGGCGCGACCAATCCATCGGCCAAGGCTTTGGTGAGCGCGATGATGCCATGCCCGCACATGGTACTCCAGCCCTCGTTATGCAAAAACAGCACGCCCACATCCGCGCCGGGCGTAACCGGCTCCGTCAGGATCGCGCCATACATATCCGCGTGGCCGCGCGGCTCAAACATGAGGAAGCGGCGCAAGCCATCCAAATGCGTTTTGGCATACGCGCGCTTTTCCACAATTGTCTTTCCGGGGATGGGATCAAGCCCGCTGGTGATAATTCGCAGCGGCTCGCCCTCGGTGTGCATTTCTAGAGTTGTGATGTGGCGCATGATGAGATAAAATCGCGGGAACTATTTGATGTGTAACGTGTAATGTGTCACTTGTAAGCAGACGTTTTGTCTTTTGAAATTTCTTACAGATTGCATATTACACCTTAGGAAAAAACAATGCAGGGATTAACAGAAGCGCTTGCCGTCACCGGCGCCATATCGGGTTTTATGGCCATGATCGCCATCATCGAGAAAATCAGCGATTGGAATAAATTTGCTCACCACGCCGCGGAAGCGCAAGGCAAAATTGTCTCGGCCAACTATGGCCAGGCGGGCGATTCGTTCCCCAACAAAGTGGTGGTGGAATACACCGCGCAAGATGGCGCGACGCGTCGGTTTGAGGCCGCCGTGGCTGCAAGCGATGCGCTGGGCGACAGCACCTTGGAAACGCTGGATGAAGGCGTCGCGGTGCACGTGTTGTATGACCCGGAGCATCCAGCACAAGCCCAACTCAAGACCGATGGCGAGCCAACTTTGCCGCATGGCTTTGGCTTTGTGCTGGCATTGGTGGCGTTTTTGTGGGGTTTAGGCGTGGTGTTGAACTGATACTTTGACGGGAGACGGACGACGGAAGACGGTTTTGACCCAGCCCGATTAGCCGTCCTCCATCTTCCGTCTCCCGTCTCATTGGAGGCCTATGAAAAAAGTCTTTCGCCGCAGGTCGGTGGTTTCGTTCATGCTGATGGCGCTTTTGCTGTGCGCTGCATTACCTCCTCATCAAGCCCTAGCGCAAACAACGCGGCCGCCAAATCAGGTAGCATCGGCAGAGCCGACCGCCATTCCCATTCCACCGCCCATCGCCGCGTTAAAGCTGCCACCCGGCACGTTCACCATCGCCCTGCTGGGGATTGACAAACGCCCCACGCGCAACTTTCAGAACACCGACGTCATCATGCTGGCGGCCATCAACCCAGATGTGCCAGCGGTGACGGTTTTGTCCATCCCGCGCGACACCAATGTATATATTCCTGGCGCAGGTGTGATGAAAGTGAACCAGGCGTATGCCATTGGCGGGTGGGCCTTGTTCAAGAAAACAATGGCCTATAACTTTGGCCTCACGCCAGACAATTACGCGATGGTGAATTTTGAAGGGCTGGTGAAAGCGGTGGATGTGCTGGGCGGCGTGGACGTGATCGCCTCGTGTCCCATCAACCACGTGTTCCCCCGCGACCCGTATTACATGGGCGGGTTTGTGACCCCCACCAATTACAAAGACACCTTCACCGGCGAGATTTGGAAGGCGGGCACAAAAATTCCATTACTCACGCTAGATTTGCCCAAACCGGGTTTGTATCATTTGGATGGCTTGCACGCGCTGGCGTTTGTCCGCGCTCGCAAGGGCATTCCGCTGGGCGATGTGGATCGGGTGCGCCGGGAGCAGCGCACGGTGCGGGCGTTGTTCGCCAAGGCCAAAGACACCGGCTCGCTTCTCAAAATCCCGGAACTGTTTGCGCAGATGAAGAAATACATCACGACCGATTTGACGCTGGATCGGATTGTGCAATTGGCCGGGCTGGCCGACAAATTCAGCGATCTGAACATTCGCAGCCGCTTTTTGGAGCAGACCGACCAGGCAGGTGAGGCGGTCATCAACAACGCCGATGGTAGCTATTTTGGCAACCGCCGCCAATATCTGCAAGACACGTTTACGTTTTCGCTCAACCAGCGGCCAAACGATGGCATCCCGGTGGAAGTGTGGAACGGGACGGACGATGCAGGGTTCGCCATCGCCGCGGCAGACCGCTTGCGCGAGCTTGGCTTTCGCGTGGTGGATCTCAAACCGGCGGATAAACCTTACAAAGAATCGGCCATTGTTGACTTCAATACCACCGCCAAAGGCAGCGCCATCAGCCTGCTGACCCGCACGTTTGATATTGACCCCAAGAATGTGACCAAAACGCCGCAAAGCGATGGCCCGCGTTACCGCGTGATTGTTGGGCCAGACTTTAACCCGTGCTATTACTCCAAATCGTTGCAGGCCAGCGGCTCCGAGACGGTTGATCCGGGCCTCACCGATTCCGAGATTCCAAGCTCGGTGGATTTCATCCAACCCATCACGCCAACGGTCACACTCGTGCCGCCCACGCCCACGATGAAGCCGATGCCAACCGCAACACCCATCCCCCCAACGGCCACACCTGTGCCGCAGGCCACACCCGCGCCCGCGAGCGCCGCGGTGACGCTGGCCGTGCCAGAGGGCGATCTGGTGAACGCTCGCAAAGGCCCCGGCGTGCAATATGAGATCGTGACCCGCATTGGGCCGGGCAACGCGTATCCGGTCACCGCGCGGTCGGCGCCGGCCGGGTGGCTGCAAATTCAGGTGGATGGCGCTCCGGCCTGGCTCAGCGCCGATTTTGTCCGCGTGACCGGTGATGTGAGCGCGTTGCCCGTTGTTCAGCCGGTAGAAAAGCCGCGCACAACCGAAGCCAAAATCATGATCCCCGTTGGTGACTATGTGTGGCTGCGAACCGCGCCAAACGCCAAAGCCCGCACGCTGCAAATTTTGCGCTCACGCCAAATTTATCCGGTGATTGGCTCGAATGCCGCGCAAACGTGGTGGCAGGTGCGCGTGGGTAATCTGGTGGGGTGGGTGAACACCGGTGTGGTCGCCGAGATTGGCGATTTTGCCGATGTGCCAGTGGTGACGCCGTAATGAAGTTGAAAGTGATAGTTGATAGTTATAGATGGATTTTGCTATAACTATCAACTATCACTTTCAACTCGCTAAACCATTCCCGCCATCAACTTCGCCAAACTCTCGGCGGAGGGGCGCAGTTTTTCCGCGGGCAACCGAGCCAGCGGAACATCACCCAAGTTCAGCACTTCGCTCAGGTTTGGCGCGGATGGATTCACGTAAATCAATCCCGTGATGAACTGCTGCTTCTCGCGGGCCTCGGCCAGCAGGCGCATGGCCGCGAACATATCCGTGGG
>Ga0154020_10003495_pt1 | contig 18891 bp, 15 predicted proteins | sample Klosneuvirus_201_FD_109709 | JGI IMG/M metagenome (GOLD analysis project Ga0154020, IMG submission 109709) | Active sludge microbial communities from wastewater, Klosterneuburg, Austria - Klosneuvirus_20160825_MG | ecosystem: Engineered > WWTP > Aerobic digester > Activated sludge | place... | reverse complement strand
TGTGTAGACATATTCCCCGATTAGTGGGCATGTCTACAGAGTGTGGTGCATTTTTCAAAACCTAGTACATTCAATTTTTGTAAAAATACAAATGACACCCAATCAGGATGCCACTTGCAATGCGGACGCTCGATTTATTAACGGGTAGCTCCCAAATAGATTGAATTGAAAATCAACTTATACGTGTTGCGTGACTGTCCACGAAACTGAGGTCGGAAGCCAATCAAAATCACATTTCCTTTTTCATGAACAACATTCATCATGGCGCCTTTATTTTTTATTTTATTTGGATTAAGGGCCCAACCGCTCATCAGTAAATCATTGGAGGCATAGGTTGCCACAGCCGTTACATTCGGACGCGGTGGTGGTATCTTTACTAATTCGTTTCCACCTTCTGCCTTGCGGGAAATGGTAACGGTTTCAAAAGCACTACTGCGCGAGTACGAAGCCGCTCCTTCTGCTTTCATACCAAAGGCCAATGGATCGGCATTATTCACTTTCATTCGGATGATCGATCCCGGAATAAAAAACTGACTCGAAGCTATTCCCTCAGTAATATTTTTTACCGGAAGGGCAAACTGATCAATCGCCAGGTTACACGCCTGATCGAACATGATCATAACACCACCCTTTTTAACATATTCATTCAGCGCCATTACGCCTTCCAACTCTATACCCCCCACATAGGGCTCGGGCATAGTGCCGGGCTTGTGGCCGCGCATAATATCTTCTGGAGCCTGCGAGGGAAATATAATGGCACTGTATGCACTTAAGTCTTTACTTTTTATATCATTGTTGTGCAGGGTGTCTAAGTCAAACTCAAACTGTTCTAAAACCCAACGCGTCCAGCCTTCATCAATGCTTGCATCCCACGATTTGTAAAGGCCCACTTTAACTTTTTTCAAAGGCTTACTTTCCCCGGAAGGTTTAGCTGACAAACTGGTAAAAGAAACTCCCAGCTCTTTGCTCATCTTATCTACAAGTTCAGAAGTTTTGCTTCCACTTTCAATAATAAATGTGCCCTTCACAAACGTGTTATTACCATCCTTAAAATCAGCTTGCGCGATGGAAATCTTCTCACCATTCTTTTGAATGCGATTAATAACCGTTGCCGTTATATTCTCCTTGTTATCAAGTGCATACCCAAATCCTGCTTTACCGGAAATACTACCCGCAGGCATTTTTATAGCGGCTGCCACTTTCTTTGTCTTAGCTGTGAACGCAGTAGTAACACGCTCTACATCAACGCCCATCGACATGGGTAAAGTCCATCCCGTAAGGTCATATGGAGTAACAGGCGGCCCACCCGGATATAAATAGAGGTCCGGATATTTTTGCTTCTCCATTAAATCCGATAGGTACGGTCGGAATGACTGTGCACCATACATGATATAGCTTCCGGATTCGTATTCCTTGTCCCCTACTTTAAAGTTGGCAGTGGCTTCTTCAACATCGATACCCCCGCGCATAAATACATTTACGAGATTAACCGCTTCGCCTTTATCCCATTGTGCTTTTGGAATTACATAGGCAAAGGCACCTTCTTTATCTTCAATAGCATCTTTGCCCATCGCATAGATGTTATACAAAAGTTCATCATGTTTTTCAGAGGCCAGATCAAGCACGGCCATAGAAGCTTCCAACATATAATCCACCGCATCTCTAAAATGTGATTCCCCACCTTTCCATGGATACGGATAAAAAACTTCTGTGCCATCGCTTGTCGCACGACCTCCAATCATTTTAGGAATAGAATCGGGTGGATAAAATCTTGGGGTTGGCGAAGTGTGAGCTGTTTCGGTAAGAATACCAATTTGATTATGATAATAGGGTGTTGTACGCATGCCCCCGTTCCACCACATTTCAAAGGTAGTCTGCGAAACCGCGCCCGGCATTTTCTTCATGGCAAAACGATTGGCCATAGCGGTTCCAACTAAATTAACACCAGTTGTAACACCCGGATGAATTTTCATGTTAACCGGGCTTCTAAACGGAGGAATAAAAATTCGCGCCCACGCTGGTGACGATTGATGATGATTATGAACAATCTGCGGATACCATTCCGTATAAAGGACTTTCATCACCGCTTGAGTCTCGGGCATGTTGCCCATAAACCAATCGCGGTTGTTGTCATGCCCAACATACTCCTGATACAAAATAGGTGGCCCCGATGTTTCATACATAGTTCCAAGATTCTTTCGATACCACGCACCTTCAATATCTAAACCATCCGGGTTAATAACAGGCACTACCAACGTGATAACATTGTCACGGATTTTTTTCATCTCATCCGATTCTTCGGCTGCAATCCGATACAATAATTCTGGCGTCATCTGCGCATGTGCTTTTTCAGAAGCATGCATCCCGCCATCGAACCAAATAATTGCCTTTCCTTCTTTCGCTAACTGTTGCGCTTCCTTTTCTGAAATTTTGGCGCGGGCCATTTTCTCACTGATACTTTTCCACGTATCAAGCGATTTCATATTCTTTTCACTTGAAATAAATATTAGTTTGATAGGCCGGCCCCTTACGGATTTGCCGATCTCCGTAACTTTCACCCGATCAGTAGCGGCATCCAGCTTTTCATAATAGGCCAACATTTGATCATAGGTGGCCATTTTGTAATCAGCACCGGGTTCGAAGCCAAAAGTTGCCGATGGTTTTGGTATTTGACCAAAGGCCGGCACCAACACGATGAGTGCCAAAATCAAACTGAATAAATTTCTTTTCATAGTTAACGAAATAGTAAGAAGTACTTTTAAAATAAAATTATAGAGCGGCTTCAACGATCACCCCACACGCTACACGACCACCGGCAGCACCCGTTGGTTGAGTTTTAAAATCATCCAACTTTTCGTGAATAATAACTCCTTTGTTAAGAATGTTGCTGCTTTCATCGCCACCAATAGTCCAACCCATTATATCCTGGCTCCACGATACGTTGCCATCAGCATCGGCTACGAGATTAATTACATCGCCAGCATGAAATTGCCCCTCACCTCTTTTACCGTGATCAACGCCCCCTGGATTCCAATGACCACCCGCAGAGCTCGCATCAGGTGCACTACAGTCTCCGTTTTGATGCAAGTGCAAGGCGTGCTCACCTGGTGTTAAACCTTGAATCTCTAAAGTCATTCGAACGGTCATGGCATCGAGCTGCGTAAACGTGGCCGTACCTGTTACTGAACTTCCGCTCGCACTATTCATAGTGGCCATTGCGGTTAGCTGAACCGCAGATTCCTCCACAGGCATATCTTCCTGGTTCTCCTCTTTCTTAGCAGGTGAACAAGCCATCACCATTCCAAGGCAAAAAGCAATAATTGACAATCTGTACGCTTTCATAGTTTTTAATTTTTTGGTTTACCGTGTTTGAGTTCTGAAAGTACAAAAAATGACGAGTGATGGCAACCTGAATTATGTGAGCAATCCGGTCTGTTGATTGGCGGTATCTAGCAGCTTCCAATAATTCGATTTACTGCCAACACGGGTTATCTTATCATGCTAAAATTTAATAGCACTTTTTGAATTGAAATGTTTTGAAATCCTTTTTTCAGAAATCATTTTCGTTTAGTTTGGATGCATGGCACGTAATAAGGGAAAAAATTTGATGGAACAAACCATGCGCTGGTTTGGACCAACCGATCCGGTTAGCCTTAGCGATATCCGTCAGGCGGGATGTACCGGAGTAGTTACCGCGTTACATCACATTGCTGTAGGCGAGGTTTGGCCAATAGAAGAAATTAACATCCGAAAAAATGAAATTGAAACGGCTGGTTTAACCTGGACCGTTATTGAAAGCCTGCCTATTCATGAGGACATAAAGAAAAACGCAGGTCTGGTTGAAACGTATATAGAAAAATACAAAATCAGTTTACGAAACGTTGCTCACTGTGGCCTGAAAGTAGTAACTTACAACTTCATGCCCATACTGGATTGGATGCGTACCGATCCCTATTATGAACTGGCCGATGGTAGCAAAGCATTGCGTTTTGAAAAATCAGCATTCATTGCATTCGATTTGTTCTTATTGAAAAGGCCTGGTGCTGCTCGCGAATATACGGCCGAAGAAATCGAAAAAGCGAAGACAGTTTTTGATCTGATGAATGATCAACAAAAAGATTTGCTCTATAAAAATACATTGATGGGCTTGCCGGGCGGGAATGAACCCTTTACCCGTGAAGAACTTCTCGCCATGTTTGAATCGTATTCGAATATTGACAGGAAAAAACTCAAACAAAACTTATACAACTTTCTACGACAAGTTGTGCCCACTGCACAAGCGGTTGGTCTAAAACTCGCTATCCATCCCGATGATCCTCCATTTCCGGTTCTGGGCTTGCCGCGCATTGTAAGTACGGAGCAGGATGCGCAGGATCTTTTAGAAGCGGTGCCCTCCCCTGCTAATGGATTATGTTTTTGCACCGGCTCGTATGGGATGCGTTCTGATAATGATTTGCCCGGAATGGTAAAACGCTTAGGCGATAGAATTCATTTTTTACATTTACGAAATACGAGACGCGATCGTGAAGGCAACTTTTATGAAGCCGATCATTTAGATGGTGATACCGATATGGCGTTGGTGATGAAAGAAATTGTATCGTTAATGCAACGGACTGGCAATTCGATACCGATGCGGCCCGATCATGGTCACCAGATGCTCGATGATCTTTCTAAAAAAACAAATCCCGGCTACTCGGCCATTGGGCGCTTGCGCGGACTAGCTGAATTACGTGGACTGGAGCAAGGTGTTGCTTTGTTTGTGTAAATTTTTTCTTGAGATTATTTTCTAAAAATGACAACCGTCATTTATTTACTCAATTCTGTTGATGACATTCATTGCAGGGAATTAGCCATTAAAACAACTATGCTATGCCACTCAATTTTGAAAAGCATGCAGCCAAAGGCAATGAGTTTGTCAATCGGTTAGCAGCGCGTTTGGGCGATGAAAATAATACGGATCGAGCCGGTAGGGTTTTACGATCTGTGTTACACACGTTGCGCAGCAGACTGACGCTCGAAGAGTCATTTCAGTTGCTTGCTCAATTACCTATGGCCATTAAAGCACTCTATGTGGAGGGCTGGCAACCTTCACGAAGTCATGTGCTACTACGCACCATGAACGAGTTTGGAAAAGAAGTAATGCGCCTGGATGGACTTTCTGCCTGGCGCGATTTTTCAAATCTTGAGGATGCGATTAAGGGTATTGAAGCCGTAGTGAAAACAATGGCCGATTATGTTTCGGCTGGCGAACTCCACGACATGATTGCCGTGCTTCCGGAAGATATGAAGGATTCGTTTGTAGTGTGGTCACACACTCCTTGAATTATTTGCCCCCAGGCATGCTAGGGCGTACTTCAATTTTACTAGGCAATGTTCTGGGATTCATCTCTAACAAATCAACTACGAGTTGACCAATGTCTTCGGGCTGTATCTTCCAGGCATCTTTGGCGGAGGGTATGTGGTCATTAAATTCTGTAGAAACCGAACCCGGCATAATGGTGGCGACCTTAATACCAAATTTTCGCAGGTCGAGCATAGCTGCTTGCGTAAATCCGACAAGTCCAAATTTGCTCGCATTGTATGCCGAGCCACCTTCAAAGAAATTGGTTCCCGCCAGGCTGGCAATGGTAATTACATATCCTTGTGATTCTTTCAAGGCTTGTACAGAAGCTTTCAAACTATAAAAAACCCCGGATAAATTGGTATCAATTGTTTTCTTCCATTGCTCTATGGTAAGCGTATCGACAGAACCAAAGTATCCAAGACCGGCATTGGCAACCAAAACATCTAATCGCCCCCATTTAGCAATTACTTGTTCTACAGCCCGTTGCTGGGCTAATGGATCGCAAACATCGGCTGCCACGGCCATCACTTCACCCTTACCTATTTTATTTAGATGTGCAGCGGCTTTGTCGGCAGCGGCTTGTGTTCGGCTGGTTATAGCCACTTTTGCGTATTGGTGCACCAAAGCTTCGGCAACACCCAACCCAATTCCTTTACTCCCGCCCGTAATGAGTACAACTTTATTTTTGATGGATTGCATAGCTTTTCAATTATTTTTGAAACGATTCTTTTTAGTACCTTATACTAAACAGATAGAAAGCTCAATTAGTTTATCCGGATTACCATGAATAAAAAATTAATAGCGCCTGGTATCGGATACTCTTCGCATAACACCATTGAATTAATGCATGGTGGAGTTGCTTTTTTTGATAAACTCGAAAACTTAATTGAAAGGGCGAAAGAAACAATTCACCTGCAAATTTATATCTACGCGGCAGATGAAACCGGGCAACGTATTACCGATGCGTTAATTCGCGCTGCCCTTCGGGGGGTAAAGGTTTTCCTACTGTTGGATGGATATGCTTCCCGTTCGTTACCCGATGAATGGATGATGGCTATTAAAAAATCTGGAATCTATTTCAGATGGTTCGAACCAATACTACGGAGCAGTCGATTTTATATTGGCCGAAGAATGCATCATAAGATTTTTGTTGCCGATGGATTATATGGCTTGGTCGGAGGAATAAACATCAGTAATCATTACAATGACCTACCCGAAAAACCAGCCTGGATGGATTGGGCTGTCTTTGTTAAAGGCGAGGTATCTACCGAACTCCATAACCGATGTGCACAAATGTGGTTTCGGGGATTTCAAAAATCAGCACACCTAACATCTATGCGCACCGGCCAGATCATGGACACGGATTGTTTTATCCGCGTCCGGATTAACGACTGGGTGCAAAACCGAAATCAGATTTCAAGAAGCTACCTTGAGATGTTTCATCGGGCTAAATCGAATATTACCATTATGTCGAGCTATTTTTTGCCCGGCCAGGTTTTTAGAAAAAATTTGAGATTGGCAGCTAAGCGTGGTGTGCGGATAAAAATTATCTTAACCAAAATCTCTGATGTGGCCATAGCGAAGGCGGCCGAACGATTTTTCTATCCTTGGTTACTCAGGAATAATATTGAAATCTATGAATACCGAAAGAAAGTTTTGCATGGTAAAATGGCTACTTATGATAGACAATGGGTAACCGTTGGGTCCTATAATTTCAATAATATAAGTACGTACGCAAGTGTTGAGCTTAACCTGGATGTATTAAGTCAGCCTTTTGCCAATCAGGTTGATAAAGAATTTGAAGAAATTATAGAAAGAGATTGTGATCCGATTACCGCTGAATCTTTTATGAAAGAAACTTCCTTCCTGGATACCTTCATACATCGTCTGGCTTACGAATCGGTTAGACTCATCTTTTTTCTTTTCACATTTTATTTCAAAAAGGAAAAGACATAAGGCTATTCGTTACCTTTTATTCGCATTATAAAATCATTTGCGGTTTGCCAATTCCAATTGGCAAACCTTCCACGTTGTAAAACAAGTCGGTTATCAAGTTGGGGTTGTAAATAATAGTGAAACACAAATCCGGCTCTTGGGTTTTTCCAACCAATCATTTGGCCAAAGCGTAGATCATTAAAAATCAGGGTATCGCCTTTTTGCTCAAACGTATAATAACCTTGCGAAAAACGTTTAAGTCGATTTACCTCGTTTTTATCAGTAACCAAATAACTTAATGAATCGTGTCGTGGAAAAAACTGAAAATCGACAATAGGTTTTTTATCAAACACCGAACGATAGCCCACGTAACTTCCCGAATCCGTATTTGCCACGACAAACCATAGCCAGGTATTAAATGGTGTAGGTGTTGAAAAATATTGGGTTGGTACAATCTTTTCCGTCAGTGATTTTTCGCTAACTCCGTCAACCTGATATTTGTTAAATAATCCATAACTCAAATAGAACATACTTATGAAAATTCCGCCTAACGCCCAACGAGTTCTATTCTTATCATCCCTCGAAGAGAAAATTAAAACGAGCGTGGCAACACCAATTGAAATTGAGAATAAAGGATCAGCCACAAATAATGTATGAAAGGATACCCTATAATGACTGAAGGGTTCGAACCAACCTGTTCCATAGGCATTAAACGCATCCAGAATGATGTGTGTAAAAATTTGGGTACCGAAAAATACTAACCAAAATTTAAAAGTGCCCCTGGTACTCCCCCAACCTCGATGAAAAATCCAGGCTAACAGGGGTGTTAATAAAAATCCAAATAAAAATGAATGTGTAAACCCCCGATGTGCCAGCACGTTTGAGGATGGATCCATCCACAATGAAAAAACAAAATCGAAATCAGGAATTGATTGGGCCAGTGCACCCAACAGCAAGGCTTTTTTACCAATGCGTTTTGTTGCAATAAGTTCACCAATACAAGCTCCTAAAGCAAAATGAGTAATTGAATCCAAACTAATGAATTAAAGTGCGCGTCTACTTTTTTGAAAGTTACCCAATAGCATTAACATTAGACCCAGCAACAAATAAATCAATTGTAAATAATGAGTTTGAGGAAGTAGGTAGACTTGTGCGAGAATCCAACCCGTTAGAATGGCACCTTGAAGAAAGGTAAACGTTGCATAGTATGGATTTTTAATCATGGTTAATATAGCGGCTAGTAACGTAAGTATACCTACAGCAAAAAAAAGTACGAAGCCAGGCGCTTGAAAATCCGTAAACATCGTGTTACTCAACCCAACAGTATTCAATTCCAATACTTCACCAGAAGGATGTATTATTAGCGCTAACCCACCTAAGCTCGCTGAAATACCAACTACTAAAAGCAGGCAAATGGTTGTTACCCAAGCATAGAACTGAGATTTATTTTTTACCGATTTATTCATCATGCCAGATCCGTCATTATTTATCAACTCCAAAATACTCTTTAACAAAAGCGTTCCGTTGATTTTCAGTCATTTTATCAGCTGGTAATACGTTAAGTTTAATATTACTATACTGAGTGTCGGTTGTCAAGATATTAAACAATTCAGTCTTGGCATTTGTCGGGCCAAAAATCACAACCTCATCCTCCTTGCTAATACAGTTTCCAATAGACTCGAAATAATCTTTCACTAAATTTCGTTCTTTATTATGCATGAGATTTTCGTTTCTCGAATAGGCATACTGCATCTCCTCCCAAGTAAATTCAGATTCTAATTCAGTGGTTTTTACTGTATCGTTTTCTAAACTCATCACATACGCTTTTGAGTAATCCATCCAAATACCCGTACATTTCTTGTTTTTCATAAATGAGTGTGTTTAATATTCCCTATCTACAATACTCTATACTACCTCTTCTATTTCAATTAAAAAATGACATTAGTCAGTAAATAAAGCTTACCAAATGAAAAGACTCATCGAGATTAATCCATGAGCCTTTTCAGTTGATCAACGATATTCTAAACGATTACCTCATTATTAACCAGGATTGCATCGAGGTCCTCCCCCGGCTTAGTAATTATTTTCTCTGAGGCAGCATCCCACTCAATCCTCCGTCCTAATTTGTAAGACAAGCCAGCCATGTGAGCGGATATGGCTTCCTGAAATCCTTCGGTAATACTACAACTAGGGGTACCTCCATTGCGAATACAACTTAGCCATTCGCGCATGTGCAGAAAGGTTGAATCAACGCGTTTACCATCCCGATATGTCCATAGTAGTCCTTTGTTAGCAAAATACTTAGCAGTTGCTGAAGTTACCGCATCTGTTGCATTCGCCATCGGGTTGTATTGATAGATGGGCACATTAGGATCAATCCGCTTTTCTTTGATCATATCTGCAAAACGGGTACTTCTGGCATCAGCATAGATAGTAATCATATTACCCAATTCCATCGTTGCATCATGCCCCATTAAATACGTACCCCTATCAAATTGATTACCTAAAGTAGCACTATAGATAAAGGTCATACCTTTCTCCTTACCTGCGTCCTGACTGCCTCCGGTACTAAAATCAGGATACTCCATATTTACTTGCATTACATCGGGCACATTGCGGCCGTCTCTGTGTGTATAAATTCCACCCGAGGCCATCACCGATGTTGGGATACCCATCTTCAACAAGCAATTGATTCGATCGTAATCATGTGTTAACAAATCACCGGAAAGTCCCGAACCATAAGCCCACCATTTCCTCCAGCGGAAGAAGTGCTCTTTGTTGAAAGGAACCTTTGGTGCACTTCCTAAAAACATATCCCAGTCAATTGTTTCGGGAGATGCCTTTTCATGAATATCATATTGCCACGCACCATTATCGTCATTGCGATTGGTGTTTGTTGTGATCAATGAGATATGGCCCAGTGTTTTTTTATTAATAATATCCATGGCCGTTAAAAAACTTTGGGTTTGACGGTGCTGGTGGCCTACCTGAAATACAATTTTTTCATGTGACCGCACGGCATCGCGCAAAGCATACGTTTCAGAAATATTATGCGTCATGGGTTTTTCAACGTACACATGCACACCGGCATTAATTGCATCGATCGCCATGGGTGCGTGCCAATGATCGGGTGTAGCTATAATTACGGCATCCACCTGTCCGCTGGCAACTAATTCTTTATGTGTTGCATAGCGAGCAACTTTATTCTCAGGCGTTGAAAAAGAATTAATTACACGGTCTGCATTTACATCAAACACATCGCATACTGCCGTAATTTTCAGATTGAGATTTTCCTGATCCAGAAATTCTTTCAATCGGGTATCATTCGGATTTTTCTCTGCGGATTCCTTCATGCTGGCAAGCCATTCTTTAGTAGCAAAGCCAAGGGCCCGGCATAGCTGTTCGCCACGAATGCCAAAACCAATAATTCCCAATCGAACGGGCGCACCTGACATCGGTCCGGAAGCTGGTGGTGCTGCTGCTTTAATGTTTAACGTTTCTAACAAAAATTCCTTTTCCTGCATGGCCGAACCTGTCAACTTTGCTCCGGCAAACCAAACAGTGCCCAGCACAGGTATGCCGGCTAAACTCTTAAGCATATCACGCCTGCTCCAGCGGTTGAAAATACTATCTTCGTTTTTCATGATCAATTTCTTTAGCTGTGAGATATTTAACCAGTAACAGATTCTGCTTTCTTCCTATTAAAAAACCGTTCGATACCAAATGAAGTGTAAACGGGAAATTGGTAAAGAACCAGCAGTGCTGCCAATTCAATTAAATTCTTATTCACAATCCAATAGCTTCCTTCAGCAGGTCCTTGCTCCAAACCGGGAAATGGTGGATGAGCCAGATAGTACATGGCAAGCAATAGGATACCACCAACACTTGCCCACTTAATTTTAAATCCTACCAGTAAACCAACACCCACAGCAATAAGGCCAACAATATTCAAAGTGTCCACAACACCAATCATTGAATCCCCGGAGATCCAAACAAAAAAGGGCTTAAAGAAAGATGCGCTTAAAAGGTACCCCTTAGAGGTCCATGCAGGATTATACAACTTCAAAACACCTTCATATAAAAAGTGCCACCCGATCAGGATGCGAAGTAAAATGAGGCTGTTATTTTGCCCCGAAGAAAACTCGTTGGATTTCATAATTAGTTCGGTTTTTAATTGTACGATATTAGCCACCTCTACTTTGCAAAAAAATGACAATTGTCACCCAATTAGGTAATCTGGATCATAAGGAATAAGTGATTAATCATTTTCGATTCCCCGTTTTGGAACGACTTCATTCAATGGCTTTTACTTACCTTTGCTGCTTATTTCACTTTTAATATGATTGCAGCGAATAATCTTACTCTTCAATTTGGCAAAAGGGTGCTTTTTGATGAGGTAAACCTGAAATTTATAGGAGGTAATTGCTACGGTGTAATTGGCGCAAACGGTGCCGGCAAATCTACCTTTTTGAAAATCCTCTCTGGTGATATTGATCCGACCCGGGGTCAAGTAAATATAGATCCAGGTAAAAGGATGGCTGTGCTCCGTCAAAATCACTATGAGTTTGATGAGGTGGCTGTATTGGATACAGTAATGATGGGCTTTACGCGACTCTGGGATCTAATGAAAGAGAAGGATGCAATCTATGAAAAGCCTGATTTTTCAGAGGCTGATGGGATCAAAGCATCCGAGCTTGAAGCAGAATTCGCTGAGCTTAATGGATGGAATGCACAATCTGATGCAGCTGCTTTATTGAGCGGATTGGGAATTGTTGAGGAAGACCATTACAAGTTGGTGAAAGAATTGAGCGGTGCTCATAAAGTAAGAGTACTATTGGCACAAGCTATATATGGTAATCCCGATATTTTGATTCTTGATGAACCAACCAACGATCTGGATTTACATACCATTGGATGGCTCGAAGATTTTCTTTTAGAATTTAAAAATACAGTGATTGTGGTTTCTCACGATCGTCACTTTTTGGATACGGTATGCACGCATATTGTTGATATTGACTTCAAAGCGATTCGCCTGTATACGGGTAACTATTCTTTTTGGTATCAATCAAGTCAATTAGCCCTATCACAAAGAGCTTCGGCCAACAAAAAAGCAGAAGAAAAAAAGAAGGAGTTGCAGGAATTTATCGCCCGCTTTAGTGCGAATGCTTCTAAATCTAAACAGGCAACCAGTCGCAGAAAATTGTTAGAGAAAATCAACTTAGATGATATTCAACCTTCTAACCGAAAGTATCCCGCCATTATATTTCAGCAGAAGCGCAATGCGGGTGATCAGATTCTTCATGTAGAAGAATTAACTCATTCATTAAATGGGAATGTTCTTTTCAAGAAACTTGATTTCTTTGTAAACAAAGGCGACAAGATTGCCTTCCTGAGCAAAGACAGTTTAGCCATTACTTCCTTATTCCAAATCTTGATCGGAGAATTAAAGGCTGAGTCGGGTGGATTTAAATTTGGACAGACCATTACCCCTGCTTATTTACCAGTGAACAATGAGGAGTATTTTAAAACCGATGACAATCTGGTGGATTGGCTAAGACAATATTCCGATGAAGAAAACAGAGATGAAGTTTACATCCGAGGATTTTTGGGTAAGATGTTATTCTCAGGTGAAGAAGTGTTTAAGAAGTGTAGTGTTTTATCAGGTGGTGAAAAAGTACGGTGTATGATTTCGCGGATGATGCTGGCAAGTGCAAACCTGCTCATCATAGACGAACCAACCAACCATCTTGATCTTGAATCAATCACTGCGTTTAACAACGCGTTAAAAGATTTCCCAGGCACGGTTCTATTTACATCTCACGATCATGAATTTACTGAGACGGTCGCTAATCGGATTATTGAAATAACCCCGAACGGGTATATTGATAAGCTTATGACGTACGATGAATACATTTCCAGCGAGCCCATTGAAGCTCAAAAGGAATTGCTCTATTCTGTATAAGGGTAACTTTTTTCTTTAATAAAAAAGCCTCAGATACTTCCGAGGCTTTTTTATTAAAGAAGAGAATTGTTAATCTAACAACCCGAGTGTTTTCATCCGCTTTTCAATTCGGGTTACCTGAGCTGTCATTTCCAGGTCTGAGTAGATGATGTACAAAACATCAATTACCTTAACGTCATCCGGACTCAGCTTTTCACACTTTTCCCAATAAGGAAGGGTTACTCTTAGCTTATCTTGATAATCTTTATCCAACTTCACTTTCTTATTGAAATCTTCTTTTGAATTACCGAGTTGATTCATTTCAGCCTTTACTGTTTTGGCATCCTGATAGATCAATTCTGCCAGGGCTAACTGAGGTTCAAAGTACGTTGGGTCAATTTTAATTGCCTCTTGAAACCATTTTTTTGCACTTTCGGAGTCCTTTAATTCATTATTGATAACTCCTAAAAAGTAACGCGATTCTTTATCTTGCGGATCGGCAGCAGCCTGCTTCTCCATGAGTTCCTTAGCCTGGGGTAACTTGTTCATCTTAACATACATGTCTAAGAGGAACTTCGGATACTCTGAGTTGTTTGGATACTTCGCTACCAATTCTTGCGAAAGCGCTAAGGCAGCATCATTATCCTTCTTCTGATCGCGATAGATACTAAATAACATGATGTAGGCATCCTGAGAAGCACCACCCTTTTCCTGATACTGCCGGATGTACTTAATTGCCTTATCATATTCGCCAGCTGATGGAGCGAAGAAGATACCTGTATTCATCAGCACGGCCGTATCATTAGGAATAAAGTATAAAGTGCGCTCCGTAAATTCAAAAGCTTTTTTGTAGTCCTTATCATCTTGATAGGCGGTAACTGCATTTGTAAAATAGCTTTGAGCCATGAACGCACTAACCTGTTCATTCATCAGAGGAAAACCCATAGCATCCTTTAAAAAAGCAGGTGTTTCACCTTTATCTATTTCTTTTGCTTTATCGAATGATTCTTTTGCAGTTGGGAAACCATCGGGTACTAAGGCTTTGGCACTTTCTACTTTAGTTGTATCAAATGCAGCGTAAATTACACCACGCAAGTACCAGGCTGTTGCCGCATTCTTTGAAGGTCCACCTTTTTTATCCACCATATAGCCTTGGTTGGAGGTGGTGGCATCAATAATAGCTTTGGCTTCATCATATTTACCAGCACGCAAAGCCTTTTCAGCATTCGATGTGCTTGGTTTGATTTCCTTCTGCGCCAGAGACGTAAAAGAAACACAGCCAATGAGTAAAATAAAAATTACAATCTTTTTCATGATCAGGTTAAAATTAAATTATTAGGTCTAGGTTTAAGTCTATTCAGTTATTGGTTCAATAGTTCTTTCAATATCTGCATCCGTATCTTCTATCTTCTGAATTTTTTCTACCGATGATATTTCATCTTCATCATTCAATTTAATTAATCGAACACCTTGTGTCGCCCTGCCCATTACGCGTAATTCCGCGACACTTATGCGAATACTAATCCCTGATTTATTAATAATCATAAGATCGTCATCATCTATAACGCTCTTGATTGCAACAAGCTTGCCAGTTTTTTCTGTTACGTTAATTGTCTTTACTCCTTTTCCTCCTCGCTTCGTTACCCGGTAGTCTTCAATTAAAGAACGCTTACCATACCCCTTTTCTGAAACAACAAGCAAATTCGTGTTCTCCCGGCTAACGCAAACCATCCCGATCACCCTGTCATCTTCCGAATCAAGTGTAACACCCCGCACTCCAGAAGCGGTTCGCCCCATAGGGCGGACGTCACTCTCATTAAAACGTACCGCTTTGCCTTTGCTTTTTGCAATGATAATATCATTCTGGCCATTCGTCAAGGCTGCATTAAGTAAACGGTCGCCATCGTTGATGGTGATAGCCGTAATTCCATTGGCACGCGGTCTGGAATATGCTTCCAGAGAAGTCTTTTTGATGGTTCCCCGTTCGGTACATAAAATAACAAACGTGTTAGCCAGATCGGATTCGTCTGTTAAGCTTTTCACGTTGAGTACAGCCTTTACCCGATCACCCGATTCGATATTCAACAGATTTTGAATTGCCCGTCCTTTAGAAGTCTTGTTCCCTTCGGGAATTTCATAGGCCTTCTTCCAATACACTTTTCCATATTCGGTAAAAATTAGCAGGTAGTTATGAGCCTGAGCAATGAACAGATGCTCTGTAAAGTCATCTTCTTTACTGCCGGCAGCCTTCGATCCAATACCCCCTCGCCCCTGCGTTCTATACTCTGAAAGTGAAGTCCGTTTAATGTATCCTTGATTGGAAATTGTGATAACCATCTCTTCATTGGCAATCATATCTTCCAAGGTAATATCGTCATCACTATGAACTACTGCCGTTCTGCGGGCATCCCCATACCGCTCTTTTATTTCGGCAAGCTCGGCCTTAATAATATCCATACGGATGGACTCATTTCCCAGGATTTCATTTAGTCTGGCTATTAAAGCTTTTACTTCGTCATACTCGTTCTGAATCTTCTCGCGTTCAAGGCCTGTCAAACGTTGCAAGCGCATTTCCAAAATGGCTTTGGCTTGTATTTCGGAAAGATTGAATTGCGACATTAAACCCTGCCTGGCAATCTCCGGGTCCCGTGAGTTGCGGATCAAGGTAATCACTTCATCCAAATGATCGAGGGCAATCAAATATCCTTCTAAAATGTGAGCCCGCTTTTCAGCCTCATTCAGTTCAAATTTAGTACGTCTTACCACCACCTCATGACGGTGATCTACGAAGTGAACAATTAAATCCTTGAGGTTGAGGGTCTGAGGTCTGCCTTTAACAAGGGCAACATTATTAACCCCAAAAGAAGATTGGAGTTGCGTGTATTTGTAAAGGTTGTTTAAGACAATATTGGGAATAGCATCTCTCTTTAAATCATAGACCACCCGATACCCATCGCGATCTGATTCATCGCGCATATCGCTAATACCCTCAATTCTCTTTTCGTTAATCAGCGCGGCTGTCTTTTCAATCATAACCGCCTTATTAACCATATAAGGAACTTCGGTAACAACAATTTGATCCTTGCCTGTGGAAGTTGTGACTATCTCCGCCTTACCGCGAACGACAATTCTTCCACGGCCAGTAAGAAACGCCTCCTGCACCCCTTGATACCCGTAAATAATACCCCCCGTTGGAAAGTCTGGAGCGGTTATGTATTGCATTAAGTCAACTATGCTAATATCCTTATTATCAATATAAGCGGATATTCCATTTATAACTTCTGTTAGGTTGTGCGGAGCCATATTGGTAGCCATGCCCACGGCAATTCCTGATGAACCATTGATAAGCAGGTTAGGTACCTTACCCGGCAATACAGTCGGCTCCGTTAAAGAGTCATCAAAGTTGGATTGAAAGTCTACCGTCTCCTTGTTGATGTCGGCTAGCAATTCTTCAGCGATTCTGCGCAACCGAGCTTCGGTATAACGCATAGCCGCAGGCGAGTCGCCATCAATGGATCCGAAATTTCCCTGGCCATCCACCAAGGTGTAGCGAAGCGACCAATCCTGTGCCATGCGCACCATGGTATCGTATACCGATAAATCCCCATGTGGATGATACTTACCCAGTACCTCTCCCACAATTCTGGCTGATTTCTTATGAGGCTTATTATAGTTTACCCCCAACTCCAACATACCATAAAGAACTCTGCGATGAACGGGTTTTAAGCCATCGCGAACATCAGGAAGTGCCCGGGAAACAATAACCGACATCGAATAATCGATGTATGCACCCCGCATTTCATCTTCAATATTGATTGGAATTATGTTCTGCCTTGCCGGGGGATTATTGCTTTCGTCAGCCACGTTTTACCTTAGGTTAATTTGAGTTCTCTAAGCCCTTTTACAGGCACTAAAAATAAGGTCGCAAGGTAAAGAAAATAAGCCAATTGTAATTGCGAAAGAAGCCATAAAAAGGGATGATTTTGGATAAAATCACAGTCGATTTCGGAACTTCAAAACCAACTAGTAAGGATTAAGTTTGCGCTTATTTTTACCCTTGTATTTTATTAGCGTTGGGTAGTTTTCGCCATATCCTGGGTTCTGCTTTTTGAAGAATGGATGCCTCCTGCTCCGGTACTCCCTATTGCCATGGGCATGGTTGATCTGAATGCGGCAATCTTTCAGGTAGCAGCGAGGTAGTTCAGGCAGCGAATAGGTTAATCCGAACTGAAGATAGGCAGCATTCATTTTATGAACAATGGGAGCACTGCCCGGGATGCTTAGCGTATATCTCTTGAAGTCATACGAGGGTCTGGCAAATGCGCGAAGATTTTCTGATAGCTCATAATCTACCGTAACGCCTAAATTATAATACAGACCCTTTTTAATGATAAGATTAGAGTCAAAATTATTGCCGGGTTTAAAGTTTCCGATCTGAAGATCGCCTGTAAATAAAAAATTATCGATGCGATAGAAAGAAACTCCTGCGGTACCATAAAATTTGCGCATCCAACCATACGAATCGGAAGGTTTGAATTCCTCGATTTTATCGTGAAAATATGTTGGTTTAAATTGACCCAAAAACATAGGCTCATAAGAATATCCACCACCCAGGCGAAAGCGTTTTAGAAATTCATATTGAAGGGTAAGATTCAACGGAATATTAAATCCTTTCCCTTTGAAGCCAAGTTTAGCCGTATCCCCACTGACTAAAAAACTATCCGGTTGTACCGATAAGGTATCGGTTATTACTTTATTTATCCAATTAGAATACCGTGGATCTGTTGCAGTTCCTACAGGAAAGATCCGAGGGGCATTTCCATTTCTTTGGAACACACCAAAGCTGTCGAGCTTATGGTTCATATATGTACGACCAACCCCAGTACTAAGGCTCAGCTTAAAATTCCGAAGCACTTTACGCGTTGCATTCTTTTTTCGCTCCGCATAAATAGTTTCTAAAGGAAACGTTGGTTTTTTATCATCCTGACCAAATGCCATAAGGGGAAACAGCAATGCTCCCGCAGTCAATAACGCAAGTATGGATAGTCTGGATTCCAGGTCAGATTCGATTAAACCCTAAAGATAACAGGCAGAACCGGATGGTAAAATTAGCCACCCTATCAATACCCATAATTAGGGTACCCACTTTCTAACGAACTAAACGTGTGAAATAGTACCTGCCCCTTCTTTATCTCATAATTAAACTCCTGACTATGTGAATCACCGCCTGGCCCGGAAAGATGTAAGGTAATTTTGTTTTGCCCTGTCTGTAAGGGAACCCTTGCGTAGTAAATACTGTGAGGCAAGGTTTGCCAATTGCGGGTATCTGCTTTTTCGGTTATTGCGTTAATCAATCCCAACACAGAGCCGAGGGTTTTATCTTCCTGCTTTACCTGGTACTCCGCTACCTTCTTTAGCGCTACACGAATGAGTGCCTTGCTAAGTTCAAGGCCCATCCGCTCATTCAAACTTTTAAAGGCAATTTTGTTTACATCCTCGAGTAGTTGTAACTCAAAGTCAGAATCCATACAACTTAAAGTAGCACCAGTATAATACGTTGGCCTTTCCACATACCTTGGTAAAGCAACCCTAAATAATTCAAGGCTGGCCAGGCCGTTTTTATCTTTCTCATTATAGCCATCAAGCGGAAAGGGAAAAGTAAGATTCAGTT
>Ga0154020_10003494_pt1 | contig 18892 bp, 14 predicted proteins | sample Klosneuvirus_201_FD_109709 | JGI IMG/M metagenome (GOLD analysis project Ga0154020, IMG submission 109709) | Active sludge microbial communities from wastewater, Klosterneuburg, Austria - Klosneuvirus_20160825_MG | ecosystem: Engineered > WWTP > Aerobic digester > Activated sludge | place... | reverse complement strand
TCCAGCGCCAGCGGCCCGGCCGCCGCGCGCGCGCGCCCCCGCCCCCGCGCCAGCCGCACCGTCGCCACGTCATCGCGCCGCCCCGCCACCAGCGCGGGAAAACCCGCCACGAACACCGTCACGTGCAGCTGGCGCACCGGGCGCACCCCCAGCGGCGCCACCGCCGCGGCCACCGCGTCGGCGCGCGCGCGCAGCTGGCCCCCCGCGACGTCGTCGTCCAGCAGCAGCGCCCACACCGCATAGCTGCTGCGGCCCTGGTGCCAGGCCTCGCGCACGCCGGGGGACGGCCCCAGCGTGCGGCCGGCATCCAGGAAGCGTTGCCAGGTCGACATGAGAAAATATACCCGGGCGCGGCGCGGTAGGATGCCCCCATGTGGGAGCGCTTCCGCGGCCTGCTCGCCGATGAGCGCCTGCCTTGTGCGCTGGTCGACCTGCCGGCGTTCGACGCCAACGCGCGCCACCTCATCGGCGGCCTCGGCGGCAAGCGCCTGCGCATCGCCACCAAGTCGCTGCGCTGCCCGGCGCTGCTGGAGCGCCTGCGTGACGCCTTCCCGGGCGCGCTGTCGGGCCTGATGACCTACAGCGCCGCCGAGTCGGCCATGCTGGCGGCCGCCGGCTGGCGCGACCTCTTGCTGGCCTATCCCACCGCGCGCGCCGGCGACGCCGACCTCATCGCCGCCGCCAACCGGGACGGTAGCTGCGCCGTCGTCATCGACGATCCCGCCCACGCCACCGTGCTGGCGCGCGCGGCGCTGCGCGCTGGCGTGGTCATCCCGGTCGTGATCGAGGTCGACCTCGGCTATCGCCCGGTGCGCGGCGTGCACCTCGGCGTGCGGCGCAGCCCGCTGGCCGCGGTGGCCGCGGTGGTCGACCTGGCGCGCACCGTGGCCGACACCCGTGGCCTCGGCTTCGCCGGCGTGATGGGCTATGAGGCGCACATCGCGGGGCTGACCGATCACAACCCGTTCCAGCCCCTGATGGACTGGCCGGCGCGCGTGCTCAAGCGGCTGTCACGCCCGGTGGTCGAGCGCACCCGCGCCGACGTCGTCGCCGCGCTGACCGCGGCCGGCCTGCCCCCGCGCATCGTCAATGGTGGTGGCACCGGCAGCCTGGCCTGGTGCGCCGGCGAGGCGGCGCTGACCGAGGTCACCGCGGGCTCGGGCTTCCTGGCCGGCCACCTGTTCGACTACTACCAGGGGCTGGCGCTGGCGCCCGCGCTGTACTTCGCGCTGCAGGTGACGCGGCGACCCACGCCCGACATCGTGACCTGTCACGGCGGCGGCTATCCCGCCTCGGGCGCGGCCGGGGCCGATCGGCTGCCCATCCCTGCCCTGCCCCCGGGCCTGGCGCTGCTGCCGCGCGAGGGCGCCGGTGAGGTCCAGACTCCGCTGCGGGTGCCCCCGGGGGTCACCTTGCAGCTGGGCGATCCGGTGCTGTTTCGCCCCGCCAAGTCGGGCGAGCTGGCCGAGCGCTTCAACGAGTACCTGCTGCTGTCGGATCGCCTGGAGGCGCGGGCCCCGACCTATCGCGGCCTCGGACACTGTTTCTGATGTGGTATGGCTCGGACATGGCGAGGATGCTGGGTGCCGCGGTGGTGGTCGCCCTGGTGGCGGCCGGGTGCGGGGGTGACGGTGACGACCAGGGCACGACCGTGCGCATGGACTTCGCGCGCGTCGGCGACTTCTGGGCCGCGCCGCTGCCATCCGATGACCTGCGCCGCCCCGACGGCACCATCGCCATCGAGAACTTCCCCAACCCCGAGACCACCGAGCTGACCACCACGGTGATCGGCCTGGTCGCGCGCAGCGTGCACGGCTTCGCGACCACCGGCGGCGCCTTCTTCGCGCTGACCGGGCCGATTGATCCCGCCACGCTGCCCGATCTGGCGGCCAGCGTGACGCCGGCGGCGCAGGTCTTCCTGATCGGCGTCGACGCCTCGGCGCCCGACGCCGGCAAGCGCTACCCGGTCGAGGTCGCCTTCCGCGCCGATGGCGGCGAGTATGGCGCCGACAACTTCCTGTCGCTGGTGCCGCTGCAGGGTGTGCCGCTGCGCCCCGCCACGCGCTACGCCGCGGTGGTCCTGCGCGGCGTACACGACGCCGCCGGCCACGAGCTGGGCCGCTCCGCCGCGATGGCCGCGCTGGCCGCGGGCAAGCGTCCGACCGGGATGTCCGCCGAGGCCTTCGCCAGCTACCAGGCCGGCCTCGCTGGGCTGCGCAGCGCCGGCGTCGATCTCGCGCGCGTGGCTGGCCTCGCGGTGTTCACCACCGACGATCCGACCGCCCAGCTGCGCGCCTTCCTGGCCCACGCGCTGACGCTGCCGCGCCTGACCCCGGGCAGCTGGCAAGCCAACGAGGTCTTCACCGACTACTGCGTGTACTCGACCACCATCTCGATGCCCGACTTCCAGTCCGGCACGCCGCCGTTCGAGGCCAGCGGCGGCGAGTGGAAGACCGACGCCACCGGCAAGCCGCTGCTGGCGCGCATGAACGAGGCCAACCTGGTGGTCACCATCCCGCGCGTGCCAGCGCCCACCGGCGGCTATCCGACCACGGTCTTCGTGCGCACCGGCGGCGGCGGCAACCGTCCCCTGGTCGACCGTGGCGTGCACGGCGTGGCCGGCGGCCCCGAGCTGGTCCCCGGCAGCGGCCCCGCGCAGGAGCTGGCGCGCGTCGGCTATGCCGGCGTCAGCGTCGATGGCCCGCTGGGCGGGCGCCGCAACATCACCATGGGCGACGAGCAGTTCCTGGTCTTCAACGTGTTCAACCCGCCCGCGCTGCGCGACACCATCCGGCAGTCGGCGCTGGAGCTCGGCCTGATGGCGCACCTGGTGGGCGACTTCTCGGTCGACACCAGCGCGTGCCCGGGGGCCGGCGCCACGGCGCGCTTCAATGCCGGCAAGCTGACGCTGATGGGGCACTCGACCGGGGCGTGGATCAGCGGCCTGGTGCTGGCCATCGAGCCGCTGTACCGGGCCGCGGTGCTGTCCGGCTTCGGCGGCAGCTTCCTCGAGAACGCGCTGTGGAAGAAGAAGCCCATCGACGTGCTGCCGGCGATCCGCCTGCTGCTGAACGAGACCGATCTGTTCGAGGGCAGCCCGGTGCTGACGCTGCTGCAGTGGGGCGCCGAGTCGGCCGATCCCCAGGTCTATGCGCGCAGCGTGGTGCGCGAGCCGCTGCCGGGGGCGGCGCCGCGCCACATCCTGATGGAGCAGGGCATCGTCGATCACTACATCCTGCCGCGCATCGCCAACGCCACCAGCCTGGCGCTGGGGCTGGATCTCGCGGGCACGCCGCTCGACGGCGACGTCGGCGTCGAGATGCAGCCGCCGCTGATGACGCTGCTCGGCTACTCGGGCGGCAAGCAGCTCGGGCTACCCGCCAGCGCCAACGTGGGCAGCGGCGCCAGCGCGGTCACCGCGGTGGTGGTGCAGCACCCCAGCGACGGCCTCGAGGACGGCCACGAGGTGCTGTTCCAGACCGAGGCGCCCAAGCGTGAATACCGCTGTTTCTTGCAGAGCTTGCTGACGGGGGTGCCACGAGTGCCGGCGCCGGGCACTGGCCCGTGTGAGTGACGGAGCCGGATAGGTCTCCTCGAAGCTTCGCTTCGAGGGGCCTAGGTCGGGGGCACGTCCGCCAGCACGCGCAGGGCATTTTCGCCCAGGATCTTGCGGATGGCGACCTCGGGCACGCCGCGGCGTAGCAGCGCCTCGGTCAGGTTGGGCAGCGCGGCCACGTCGCCCAGGCCGTCGGGCGGCTTGACGAAGCCGTCGAAGTCGCTGCCCAGCGCGGCGACGTCGTCACCGGCGACGTTGCGGATGTGCAGGAGGTGATCGACCACCGACTCGATGCCGGGGCCGCCCAGGAAGCGCGGCGCGAAGATGACGCCGACCGCGCCGCCACGCTGGGCCACGGCGCGGATCTGCTCGTCGTCGATGTTGCGCCAGTGCTCCTTCACGCCGAGCACGCCGGTGTGTGACACGTACAGCGGCTTGGTCGCGACCTCGAGCACCTCGAAGAAGCCGCGCCGGTTGATGTGCGCCAGATCGACGATGATGCCGGTGCGGTCGCACTCGCGCACCACATCGCGGCCGAAACCGCTGAGGCCGCGCGCCTCGTCGCGCCCGACGCCCTTGGCCGGCGCGCCGATCTCGTTGGCGCTGAAGTGCAGCAGCCCGAGGTAGCGCACACCGCGGCGCGCGAAGACCTCGACGTTCTCGAGGCGACCGTCCAGCGCGTGGCCGCCCTCGATGCCCAGCAGCGACGCCAGCTGGCCAGCAGCGCGGGCGGCGCGCAGCTCGTCGGCGCTGCGCACGCTGGCCATGCGTCCCGGGTGCTTGCGGACCGCGGCCTCCAGGGCGTCGATCTGGGTGTGAATCGCCCGCGACGACCCGGGCAGCGGCGCCGACCACATGCCGAAGAACTGCGCCCCCAGGTTGCCCTCCTCGGCGCGCGGCAGGTCGAGGTGGCTGGCATAGCGCAGGAACTTGGGCGGCGTGCGGTGGCGATTGCCCACGTCATAACCGAGCTCCATCAGCTTGGGCGTATCGGCATGCAGATCGAAGACGAGCGACGCCCGGTGCAGCGCGGCAGCTTCCGTGGACACGGTGGACATCGCGAGAGAATCGCCGATTGCGTGCACGAGAGCAATCTGCCGCGCAGCGGCTGCATGGGGCGGCGCCGATCACGCGCAGTTTGCGCGTTGCCAGCCAGTTGTGGGCCCGAAAGCATGGGGATCCGCTGGTATGCGGCTTGCGTTTGATGGTGGCCGAGAGGTGTCCCATGGACCTCACCGGCAAGACAGTTGGCAATTACCTCATCAAGTCGAAGCTCGGCGCGGGCGGGATGGGGACGGTGTATCTGTGCGAGCACCCGCTGATCGGGAAGAAGGTCGCTCTCAAGGTGCTGCACGACGAGATGGCGGCCAACCCGTCGGTCGTCGAGCGCTTCTTCCAGGAGGCCAAGGCGGCCGCCGACATCGGCCACGACAACATCATCGACGTCATCGATTTCGGCCGGCTGCAGATCGACGGCAAAGAGGTCGTCTATCTGATGATGGAGGCCCTCACCGGCGAGAGCCTGGCGCACCGGCTGCACACCAAGGGAGTCAGCATCGGGGAGACCCTGCAGATCGTGTCGACCTGCTGCTCGGCGCTGGCGGCCAGCCACGCCGCGGGGATCGTGCACCGCGACATCAAGCCCGAGAACATCCACCTGTGTGTGCGCGGGTCGAACCACAACTTCGTCAAGGTGCTCGACTTCGGCATCGCCAAGCTGACCCACCTCGCGGGGTCGTCGTCGCGCACCCGCGTCGGCGCCATGCTGGGCACCCCGGCGTACATGAGCCCCGAGCAGTGCGAGGGCAAGGGCCAGGTCGACCATCGGGCCGACATCTATGCCCTCGGCATCGTGATGTACGAGCTCTTGACCGGGCGGGTGCCGTTCCTGGGCGAGGGCTATGGTGAGGTGCTGGTGCAGCACCTCACGCGCGCGCCCGAGCCGCCGTCGAAGCTGAACCCGGCGGTGCCGCCCGAGATCGAGGCCATCGTGCTGCACGCGATGGAGAAGGATCGCGCGACGCGCTTCCAGACCATGGACGAGATGGGCGCGGCCATCGCCGACCCGGCGCGCCACTATGCGATGTGGAGCGCGCAGCCGCATCAGACGCCGTTCGTGCGCAGCGGTGCCACGCTGATGATCGAGACGCCGGCGGCCCCGGGTGCAGTGGCCGCGACGCCGACGCCGATGCCCCCGCTGACGCCGATGCCGACGCCGATGCCCCCGCTGACGCCGATGCCAGGCGCGGCAGGGACACCGATGCCGGGCATGCCAGCCATGACCCCGATGCCCGCGATGGCGGGGACGACGCCGATGCCGGCCATGACGCCGATGGGCATGGGCATGACGCCGATGGGCATGGGCATGACGCCGCTGCCCGGGATGCCGGGCATGACGCCGGTGCCAGTGGTCGGCGTCGGCGCACCCGCGGCCGGTCGCCCCACCACGCTTTCGGGCGCCAGCGCGGAGGTCGTCGCCCCCACCGGGGTGATGACGCCAGCGCAGCACAGCCGGCGCACGTTCATCATCGCGGGCGCCGCGGTCGCCGGGCTCGCGGTGGTCGGCGTCGGCCTCGGCGTGCTCCTCGGCAATCGCAAGCGCACCCCCACGCGCAGCGCGACACCTCCGGCTCCCACACCGGTGACGCCCGCGCCCACGGTGGCGCCGTCGCCGGTGCAGCCCGCGCCGTCGCCGACGGCTCCCGCGGTGTCGCCGCCGACCTCGCCTGCCCCGGTGGCGACCGCCGATGCCGAGGTGGCGACGCCCAGCGCTCCCGACGCCGGCGCACCCAGCGTGCTGCCGTCGCCGACGCCGTCGGCCACACCGGTCGCCTCGCCGAAGCCGACCCCGAAGCCGAGGCCCAAGAAGCGCCGTCCCGACAACCCCGACGACCTCCTCAAGCCCAAGTTCTGACCCCGCCGCCGCCCGCCCCCTGTGGTATCGAGGAGCCACATGGGCGCTGGCGACGATGCAGAGAGCCAGCTCGACGACGGCGTCGAGCTGACCGGGACCGCGCTGGGGCAGCCCGGTGTCCCGGTCGCCGGCTGGGCTCGCCTGGGCGCCAAGGCTGAGCGCCGCTTCGTCGCCAGCAGCTTGCGGCTGCGCACCGACGACGGTCGCGAGATCGAGATCACCGAGGTCGGCCGCGCCAGCATCGAGCCCGTGGCCAGGCGCGAGCAGCCCTGGCACACGCTGGAGCACACCCCCGGCGCCAGTCTGTGTGTCGCCGATGCCCCGGCGCCCGATCGCGAGGTCGAGCTGAGCACCGCGCTGGTCTGCGGCGGCCAGCGCATCGCGGTCTTCGGTCTGGTGCTGCGGCGCGACTTCGCACCCGCCGCTGCGGCCAGCGAGGCGGGCGCCTTTCGACAGCCTGCGGCGCAGCAGGTCAGCGCGGTCGCGGCGCGGCTGCTGGCCATCGGCGACGACTGTGAGGCCCGGCTGCGCCGCATGCGGGCGGCCGAGCAGCGTGCCGCCGACAAGGCCGCGGCGCGGCGCGCGACGCCGTCAGCCGCGACGTCCACCGGCTCAGCGTCGACCCGTGCCGCCAGCGCGCTGCCCGACGGGCCGCTGCGCGATCGCCTGCAGCGCAACCTCGGGCTGCTCATCATGCTGGGCTGCCTGGTCGTCACCGCCGTCCTGGTGGCGCTGCTGCCCCGGGGGCGCGACCCCTTGCTGGCGCTCGGTGCGATGGCCCTGACGGTGCCCGCGGTGCTCGATGCCCTGCTGCTGCCGCGGTTTCGCAGCCTCGGAGGCAAGCCGCGCAGCCTGGAGCCACCGGGGGTGGCCTACTTCATCGGCGTCGGCGTGGCGCTGGCCATGCTGACCGGAGCCGCCAAGCATGGCGCGCGCCCCCAGGACGTCGATCGCGCCCGCACGATGCAGCTGCTCGGGCTGTTCGTGGGCCTGGCGGGCGTCGGCGCAGGTGTCTACTGTGTGGCCACGGGCCGCCAGCGCCGCCGCTTCGTCAAGCTGCTCGCCGACGCCCCCGCGCACGCGTCGCCGCCCGCCGACAAGGTCTGGGGCCACCTCGAGGGGCGCATCGTGCAGATGAAGGGCACCCCGGTCGCCGGCGTGCAGGCCGGCTTCGCCAGCGGCGTGCACCGCACCTGGTGGGGCACCGCGAGCAAGGACTCCACCGGAGCCAGGCACCGCAACGTCAGCGACAGCGCCTTCGAGCACGCCACGCCGACTTTCCAGCTGGGGCACGTCCGGGACGGCGAGCAGCGCACCACGGTACAGGCCGACGGCGCGCTGTGGTGGTCCGCGGTCCATGTCAACCAGGCGACCGGCACCGACAAGGCCGACGTCGCCGACGTCATCGCGGCCGACTGTCCGCTGCGCGTGGTCGCGCGCGCGCAGGGCGGCGTCCTGGTCAAGACCGGTGAGGACTCGCTGCTCGTGTTCGCGGTCGCGCCGGGCCAGGACGTGGCGACCACGCTCAGGCGGCTGCGCTGGCGCGAGCAACTCGGGGTCGCCCTGGCCGGCGCCGGCGCGGCCGGCCTGCTGGTCCAGCTGGTGCGCGCGCTGGTGCGGACGGCGCAGGGTTAGCCGGGCGCGCGCGGCGCGGTGGCGCTGCGCCAGGCGGCGAGCAGGTGGTCGATGATGGCGCCGATGCCCTGGCCGTGGGTGGCCTGGGCGAACACCACCGGGCCGTCGCCGCGCATGCGGGCGGCGTCGCGCGCCATGATCTCGAGCGAGGCGCCGACGTGCGGGGCCAGATCGGTCTTGTTGATGACCAGCAGGTCGGACTGGGTGATGCCGGGGCCGCCCTTGCGCGGGACCTTGTCGCCGCCGGCGACGTCGATGACATAGATGGTGTAGTCGACCAGCTCGCGGCTGTACTGCGCGGCCAGGTTGTCGCCGCCGCTCTCGACCAGCAGGAGCTCGGGGCGGACCTCGTGCATCAGCTCCTCGAGCGCGAGCAGGTTGTGCGAGATGTCCTCACGGATGGCGGCGTGCGGGCAGCCACCGGTCTCGACGGCGCGGATCTGCGGGGCGGGCAGCGCCTGGTGCCGGTGCAGGAACTCGGCGTCCTCGCGGGTGAAGATGTCATTGGTGACCACGCCCAGCTTGTAGCGGTCGCGCAGCGAGCGACACAGCGCGAGCAGCAGCGCGGTCTTGCCCGAGCCGACCGGGCCACCGATGCCGATGGTGAACGAGCGTGTGGTGTAGTCGCGAGGCACCGCGGGGTCGCGCTCGGAGAAGCGACCGGGGTGCGCCCACTCCTCGTGCACGTGGCCGTGGCCGTGGCCGTGGCCGTGCTCGTGCTCGTGCTCGTGCTCGTGCTCGTGCTCGTGCTCGTGCTCGCCCTGGTGACCCATGGTCGCCCTCCCTAGCTCTGGAACAGCCGCGAATACAGCCGATCATGCAGCGCACCCAGCAGCTCTTCCAGCGGCGCCACGCTGGCCAGGTCGTCCACTGTACGCCCCGCGTTGGCGCGCAGCACCGCCTCGGCGTCGCCCGCCAGCTCGAACTGCAGCCGCTGCGCCTGCATCGGCCCCAGCTGCCCCAGCCGCACCGCGGCCGACAGCACCCCGCGCAGCACCTGGTGCAGATACAGCTGCGCCGCCTGCCCGGCCTCGACCCCCAGCGCCGCCGCGCTGACCCCGAACACCACACACAGATGGCCCGGCGTCTCGCGCGCTCGCACCGCCGTGCGCAGCTCGCCCCAGCCCGCCCCCAGCGCGGCCCCGAAGGCGCCCTCGGCCGCCATCACCCAGGCGCGCCCCTGCAGCTGGCTGGCCCGCCGCGCCACCGCGCTGACCAGCGCCGCCTGGCAGCGCGCATCCCACTCGCGCGCGCGCTCCGGCTGCGCCCCTGCCGCACGCACCAGCGGCAGCGCACCGGCCCCCGCCTGCCACAGCGCCGCGCGCGCGAACGCCTGCACCGCCGTCGCGCCCGCGACCTCGCCGCGCTGCACCGCTACCTCCAGCCCCGCGGAATGCGCAAATCCCCCCGCAGGAAACGCCGAATCGGCCAGCTGCAGGAGGCGCCACATCAGAACAGGCTGAACCTGCGCGACAGCGGCACCGACCCCGCCGGCGCACACACCAGCAGCTGCCCGTCGGCGCGCACCTCATAGCTCTCGGGATCGACCTCGATCTTGGGCAGCGCGTCGTTGAGGCGCATGTCCTTCTTGCCGATGCCCCGACAGCGCCGCACCGCCGACAGCCGCTTCTGCAGCCGCAGGCCAGCCACCGTGCCTTCTTCGAGAGACCGCTGCGACACGAAGGCGAAGCTGGTCGCACCCACTGCGCGCCCCTTGGCGGCGAACATCGGCCGCATCCACACCGGCTGCGGCGTCGGGATCGACGCCCCCGCGTCCCCCATCTGCGCCCACGCCACCAGGCCACCCTTGATGACCATCTCGGGCCGCGCCCCGAACAGCGCCGGCCGCCACAGCACCAGGTCGGCCCACTTGCCGAGCTCGACCGAGCCGACGTCGTGCGACAGCCCATGCGCCACCGCGGGATTGATCGTGTACTTGGCGATATAGCGGCGCGCGCGCCCGTTGTCGGCCGGCCCCACCGGCCCCGGGGTGCCGCCACGCTGCTGCTTCATCTTGTGCGCGGTCTGCCAGGTCCGACACACCACCTCGCCGATGCGCCCCATGGCCTGCGAGTCGCTGGAGATGATCGAGATCGCCCCCAGGTCGTGCAGGATGTCCTCGGCGGCGATGGTCTCGCCCCGGATGCGGCTCTCCGCGAACGCGACATCCTCGGGAATTTGCCGATCGAGATGATGACAGACCATGAGCATGTCGAGATGCTCGTCGAGCGTGTTGACGGTGTAGGGCCGGGTCGGGTTGGTCGAGCTCGGGATGACGTTCGGCTCGCCGCACACCCGGATGATGTCGGGCGCATGGCCGCCGCCGGCGCCCTCGGTGTGATAGGCGTGAATCGTGCGTCCCTTGAAGGCCGCGATGCTGTCGTCGACATAGCCCGACTCGTTCAAGGTGTCGGTGTGCAGCGTGACCTGGATGTCCTCACCCTCGGCCACGGTGAGGCAGCGGTCGATCGCGCTCGGCGCCGAGCCCCAGTCCTCGTGCAGCTTCAATCCAATCGCCCCGGCACGGATCTGGTCGGTCAGCCCCTCGGGCGCCGACGAGTTGCCCTTGCCGGTCAGCCCGATGTTGACCGGCATGGCGTCGGTCGCGGCCAGCATCAGCTCGATGTGGCGCGCGCCCGGCGTGCAGGTGGTCGCGCTGGTGCCCGCGGTCGGCCCGGTGCCGCCGCCGACCAGCGTGGTCAGGCCCGACGCGATGGCCTCGTCGGCCAGCTCAGGGCAGATGAAGTGCACATGCGAGTCGACGCCCCCGGCGGTGACGATCAGCCCCTCGCCCGCGATGGCCTCGGTGGTCACGCCGCACATCATGGTCGGCGACACCCCCTGCATGACGCGCGGGTTGCCGGCCTTGCCGAGGCCGACGATGCGGCCGCCCTTGATGCCGATGTCGGCCTTGTAGATCCCGGTCCAGTCGACGATCAGCGCGTTGGTGATGACGACATCGAGCGCCTCTTCGTCGGGCACGCCCTCGGCCTGGCCCATCCTGTCGCGGAAGACCTTGCCGCCACCGAACTTCAACTCGTCGCCGTAGTGCGTGAGGTCGCGCTCGACCTCGACCCACAGGTCGGTGTCACCCAGGCGCACGCGATCGCCCGTGGTGGGGCCGTACATGGCGACGTAGTGCTTGCGATCGAGGCGCATCAGTCGAGGCTCCCGCCCGAGACCGGCACCAGGTGGACGGTGCGCGAGTCGCCGGGCTCGAAGCGCACCGCGGTGCCGGCCGGGATGTCGAGGCGATGGCCGAGCGCCGCCGCGCGATCGAAGTCCAGCGCACGGTTGGTCTCGGCGAAGGGATAGTGGCTGCCGACCTGGATGGGCCGGTCGCCGCGGTTGGTCACGACCACGGTCAGCACCGGGCGGCCGGCGTTCAGCTCGAGGTCGCCGCCGCCCAGGATGACGGCGCCGGGCGCGTGGTCCTCCTCGACCTCGGGGGTGGCGAACGGCGCCGGCACCGGCAGGAAGCTGCCGTGCAGTGCCAGCGCCAGGTCGCCGTGGTCGGTCGCGATGGGGTGGTGCACCGTGACCAGCTTGGTGCCGTCGGCGAAAGTGCCCTCGACCTGGACCTCGTGGATGAGCTCGGCCACGCCGGGCAGCACATGCGCGCGCCCCAGCATGCGCCGCCCCAGATCCATCAGCTCCGCCACCGAGCGGCCGTCGCGGATCAGCTCCAGCAGCTGCGTCGCCAGCAGCGCGACCGCCTCGGGATAGGACAGCCGCAGCCCGCGCGCCAGCCGCTTCTGCGCCAGCACACCGGCGCCGTGCAGGACGAGCTTGTCGAGCTCGCGAGGTCCCAGATGCATTGGCGGAGGATACCCGAACGATGTAGCGCGGCGGTTACCACTTGCGCGCGAAGGGATCGTCGCCGACCAGCGCGGTGACCCCGGCCAACAGCTCGCGCACCGCGCGCAGCACCGGCTCGACTGCGACCCCCGCGAGCCGCGCGCCCACACCCGCCCCCCCGCTGCCCGCCGCCGCCCCGCCGCCGACCTCGCTGACCGCCAGCACGATGTCCGCCCCGCGCGGCCCCAGCGGCGCCCGCCCTGCCGCCCGCAGCGCCTCCGCCACCGGCGCTGCCCGCGGCCCGAACGCCGTCACCGTGGCCAGCGCCCCCATGCGCCCGAGGCGGGCCGGCAGCGCCCCGTGGGCCGCATCCAGCTCCAGGCCGTCATCGAGCACCAGGCCCGGCGCCCACACCCGCGTGCGCATGGCCACCCGCGCGAAGGCCCAGCGCTCACCGCGCGCGCTGCGCCCCGCGGTCACGCCCTCGACCAGGACGGCCGAGCCAGCCTCACCCAGGTGCAGCTCCAGCGTCTGCTCCCAGCGCGCGTCGGCGAAGCAGGCCACCGGATCGGGCAACCACACCAGCAGCCCGCCCGGCGCGACCTCCGCGCGCACCCGCTGCGTCGCGCCCCCGGCTGCGCCGGCGCGAAACACCTTGGTCTGCGCCTGGGTGCCCACCAGCGCGGTCGCCGCCTCGCCCACGGTGACGTCCAGCGCCAGCCGATCCCCCGGCAAGAGCCCTCCCCCGAAGGTCGCCACGAAGACCCAGGCCGCCCGGCCGCCGACGCCGGCCACCCGCGGGGTCAGCAGATGCAGCGGGCTGTGCGCGCGCGCCTGGGTGACCCGGCTCTCGCCGCCGACCTGGTGCACCGCCAGGACGCCGCAGCCCGGGGCGCTGCTGCTGTCGATCGCGATCGTGACTGCCTGCACGCCGCGAGAGTACACTGCGCGGCAGGGGTAGGCGGGGTGGAACGACCTTCCAATCAAGGGCATTTCGAGCTCATCGCGCACAGCGCGCGCGACATCATCCTGGTCATCGCAGGAGATGGCCGCATCGTCGACTGCAACGGCGCCGCCGAGCTGGCCTACCGCTACCCGCGCCAGCGCCTGCTCGAGCTGTCGATCACCGATCTGCGCGCGCCGTCCACCATGGCCATCGTCCAGGGCCAGATGCTGCAGGCCAGCGCCCAGGGCATCCTGTTCGAGACCGAGCACCTGCGCAGCGACGGCAGCACCTTCCCATGCGAGGTCAGCTCGCAGGGCGGCGAGGTCGACGGCAAGCGCGTGCTGGTCAGCATCATCCGCGACATCAGCGAGCGCCGCGCCGCCGAGATCGCGCTGCGCCGCTCCGAGGAGAGCTTCCGCGCCCTCATCGAGCGCTCGCCCGACGGCGTCGTGGTGGTGCGCGAGGACCGCGTGGTGTACGCCAACCCGAGCGTGCTGAGCGCCCTGATGTACGAGCCCGACGCCGTGCTGGGGCGCGCGCCGCTCGACCTCGTGCACCCCGACGACCGCGCCGCCGCCGCGACCCGCATCCGCACCCTGGTCGCCGGCGGCACCACGCCCGACGCCCGCGACCTGCGCTTCGTGCGCCGCGACGGCGCCCCGGTGCTGATGGAGACCCAGGGCCTGCACCTGACCTACCAGGGCGCGCCGGCGCTGATGTTCCTGATGCGCGAGGTCACCGCGCGTCGCCGTGCCGAGGAGGAGGTCCGCCACTCGCAGAAGATGGAGGCCATCGGCCGGCTGGCCGGCGGCGTGGCGCACGACTTCAACAACATCCTGACCGCCATCCTGGGCCACAGCGAGCTCCTGTGCGGCGCCCTGCCCGCCGGCGGCGACGCCCTGCGCCAGGCCGAGCAGATCCAGCGCGCCGCCACCCGCGCCGCCCAGCTGACCGGGCAGCTGCTGGCGTTCAGCCGCAAGCAGATGTTGCAGCCGCGTGTGCTCGGGCTGGCGCGCCTCATCGAGCGCCTGACCACCATGCTGCGCCGCCTGATCCCCGAGCACATCGATCTGGTCACCGACCTCAGCGCCGGTCGCGAGCTGTACGTGCGCGCCGACCCGTCGCAGATCGAGCAGGTCCTGGTCAACCTCGCCGTCAACGGCCGCGACGCCATGCCGGGCGGCGGCACGCTGACCATCCGCCTGTCACCGCAGCTGGCTCCCGATGCGGCCGACGATGGCACCGGCCCCGCCGACATCGCGGGCGGCTTCGCCGTGCTGGAGGTCGCCGACACCGGCCCGGGCATGGACGAGGCCACCCGCGCGCGCGCCTTCGAGCCGTTCTTCAGCACCAAGGGCAAGGGCACCGGCCTCGGCCTGTCCATCGTCTACGGCATCGTGACCCAGAGCGGCGGCCAGATCTCGATCGAGAGCGTGCCCGGCCACGGCGCCAGCTTCAAGATCCTGCTGCCGCTCGAGCCGGCGCCGGCCGCGGCCACCCCGGTGCAGCTGCGCGAGTCGACCCCGCGCGGCAACGAGACCATCCTGCTGGTCGAGGACGACGTCGACGTGCGCCTGTTCATGGTCGACCTCCTGACCCTGCAGGGCTACCAGGTCCTGGCCGCGCGCGACGGCGCCGAGGCCCTGCGCATCGCCGACACCACCACCAACCCCGTCGACCTCCTGCTGACCGACGTCATCATGCCGCGCATGTCAGGCACCGAGGTCGCCGCCCGCCTGCGCGAGAGCCGCCCCCGCCTGCGCGTCCTCTTCGTCAGCGGCTACCCCGGCGAGACCATGATCAAGCAGGGCGTCATCTCGTCCTCGCTGGCCTTCGTGCAGAAGCCATTCACCATCGCCGAGCTGACCCGCCGCGTGCGCGACGTGCTCGACGGCCCCGAACCCGCGCTGTAGTCGCTATCCAGGCGGGCCGCGGCGCAGCGCCCCCGGGGTCTTGCCGGTCCATCTGCGGAACGCGCGGGTGAAGTTGGCCACGTCCGAGTAGCCCAGCCGCTCGGCGACTGCGTCCAGCGTCAGCGCACCGTCGCGCAGCAGCAGCAGCGCGCGATCGCGGCGCTGCTCGTCGAGCAGCCCCGAGAAGCTGGTGCCGGCCTCGGCCAGCTTGCGCTTCAGCGTGCGCGGCGACATCGCCAGCGCGCGCGCGACCTGCTCCAGCCCGCGAAAGCCGCCGCCGCCGCCCCCGCCGCCCCCGCCGCCCCCGCCGCCCCCGCCCCCGCCGCCCGGCTCGGCCAGCGCGCGGCGCACCGCGGCCGCGATCCCGGCCCCCGCGCCCAGCGCCTCCAGCTCGCGTTCGCACTGCTCGCGGGCCAGGCGCTGCGCCTCGGGGTCGGCCATGTTGAGCGGCAAGTCCAGCACCCCGGCGTCGAACACCAGCTGGTGCACCGGCTGACCGAAGCGCACCACACCGGGCAGCACATGTCGAAACCGCTCGAAATAGGGCGGCTCTGGCCCGCGCACGTCGGCGCTGCCGGCGAGCTCACGCCCGGTCAGCGCGCGCCCGATCTGCCACACCCCGACCAGCAGCGACAGCACCACCACGTCGCGCGCGGTCCCGAAATCGGCGCTCTCCTCCATCACCAGCGCCGCGCGCGCCCCGTCCACCGCCAGGCGCAGCGCGATGGCCCCGGTGCGGGTGGGCGTGAAGCGCACCGCGATCTCCAGCGCGTCGCGCACCGTCGCCGAGGTCATCGCCGCGAACCCCAGGTAGCCGTGCGACGACACCCGCATCTGCAGGCCCAGGAAGAAGCCCAGTCCAGGCTCGCCGGTCAGGCGCCGCGCCTGCTCGACCAGCGCCTCGACCACACGCACCGGCAGCCGCGCGCCCGGATCGGACAGCACCTCGGCGCGCAGGCCCAGCGGCGCCAGCAGCTCCTCGGGGCTGACATCCCAGCGCTGCACCAGCTCGATCAGGTGCAGTGCATGCACCGCCGGAATGCTGTGTTGCGCGTCGATGGCCATGGCCCGAAATGACAATAACTTGGCACCCGCGAACCTGCCATCTCGTGACGCGCCGCCCCAGAGTGAACCCTGGGAACACCAACCCTGGGAGGCTCCGATGGCCATCACCATCCGCAACCTGCGCTTCGATCTGGCCGCGGTACCGCGCCACTGGCACGGCGGACGCCGCGGGGTGACCAGCTTCTTCGACAACCTCTCGGTCTTCTTCCCCGCCGGAGAGCGCTTCTTCATCAGCAGCGTCAACGCCCATCGCAGCCAGATCACGACCCCCGCCTTGCAGGCCGAGGTGCGCGCCTTCGCCGCCCAGGAGGGCTTCCACACCCGCGAACACGAACGCTACAACGACCTGCTGGCCGCGCAGGGCTACCCCGTCGTGACCATGGCTGCCCGGGTGCAGCGGCTGCTCGGCTGGGCCAGGCGCGTGGCGCCGCGGCGCTGGCAGCTCGGCGCCACCTGCGCGCTGGAGCACTTCACCGCCCTGCTGGCGCACATGCTGCTGAGCGACGAGGCCGCGCTCGAGGGCGCACATCCCGCCATGGCCGCGCTGTGGCGCTGGCACGCCGCCGAGGAGAACGAGCACAAGGCGGTCGCCTTCGACGTCTTCACCCAGGCCGGCGGCAGCTACCCCGAGCGCGCCGGCACCATGGCGCTGGCCACGGTCATCTTCTGGGCCAAGGTCTTCGAGCACCAGCTGCGCATGATGCGCGCCGACGGCACGCTGGGGTCGCCGCGCGAGTGGGCCCACCTCGGGCGCTGGCTGTTTGTCAGCCCCGGCCCGCTGCGCCGCCTGATCCGGCCCTACCTGGCCTACTACCGCCCAGGCTTTCACCCCTGGGACTTCGACAACCACGCGCTGCTCGAACGCTGGGAAGCCAGCTACCTGCACCAGGAGGCGGCGTGAAGTGGCGCGGGTTGCGCGTGCTCGAGCTGGGGCAGAGGCCTGGAGCCAGCCCACGCACGGGCCACACCGAGACGCTGGTGATCATCCCCGGCATCGACGACAGCGTGCATGACTACCGGTGGTTCCCGCGGCTGTGGCGGTGGTTCTTCGCCCCGCTGGCGCGCGGCCGTCGCGTCGTCCTGCTCGGGCGCCGCCGCGGCCTCACCGACGGCACCAGCATCGTGTCGCTGGCGGACGAGTATGCCGACGTGCTCGACCGGCAGCTCGGTCCGGCCGATGTGCTGGGCATCTCGATGGGCGGCATGATCGCCCAGGCCCTGGCCGCGCGGCGCCCCACGCTGGTGCGCCGCCTGGCCCTGGTCGTCACCGCGCACGCGCTGGCGCCCACCGGCCATGACTCCGGCAACCACCTCAGCGCGCTGGCCGACGCCGGCCGCTGGCGCGCCTTCCTGCGCCACGCCAACCAGCTGTGCTTCGACGGCCGCACCCACCGCGTCGCCGCGCCGCTCATGTGGGCGCTCGGTTCGCCGCTGCTGGGCCGGCGCCCCGCCGCCGCGCGCGACTTCGCCATCTCGGCGCGCGCCTGCGCCCAGCACGACGCCGCCGCCTGGCTGCACCACATCGTGGCCCCCACCCTGGTGTGGTCCGCGGCCGACGACCAGCTGTTCCCCGCACCCGCCACCCAGGCCCTGGCCGCCGCGCTGCCGCACGCCTGGCACATGTCCGCCCCCGGCGCGCATGCCGCCTTCATGCAGCAGCGCTCGGGCTTCCAGGCCGCCATCACCGGCTTCCTCGAGGCCCAGCTCCCGCGCGCCCGCGCCGCCCGCCCCCGCCACATCCAGGAGGCAGCATGACCGCCGTCCCGCACCACGACGTCGCCATCGTCGGCACCGGCTTCTCCGGCCTGTGCATGGCCATCCAGCTCGCGAAATCGAAGCAGCGCTCCTTCGTCCTCCTGGAACGCGCCGGCGGCGTCGGCGGCACCTGGCGCGACAACCACTATCCGGGCTGCGCCTGCGACGTGCCCTCGCACCTGTACTCGTTCTCGTTCGCGCCCAACCCGACCTGGTCACGCATGTTCGCCCCGCAGGCCGAGATCCTGGCCTACCTCGAGCGCCAGGTCGCCGCCCACGACCTCGGCCCGCACCTGCGCCTGGGCACCGAGGTCACCGAGGCGGCCTGGGACGACAGCGCGCAGCTGTGGCGCATCAGCACCTCGCGCGGCGCCCTGACCGCGCGTCACCTGGTGCTCGGCCTCGGCGCCCTCAGCCGCCCCTCCATCCCTGCCATCCCCGGTGCCGACAGCTTCACCGGCCGCGCCTTCCACTCCGCGCAGTGGGACCACAGCTACGACCTCACCGGCCGCGACGTCGCCGTCATCGGCACCGGCGCCAGCGCCATCCAGTTCGTGCCGCAGATCGCCGCGCGGGCACGCCGCCTCGAGCTCTACCAGCGCACGCCGCCCTGGGTGCTGCCCAAACCCGACCGCGCCGTGACCGCCGCCGAGCGCCGCCTGTTCGCCGCCGCCCCGCTGACGCAGCGACTGGTTCGCTCCTACATCTACTGGCGCATGGAGGCGCGCGGCCTCGGCTTCACCGTCGACCCGCGCATCATGCAGCTGGCCGCCGTGCTGGGCCGTCGCCACATCGCGCGCCAGATCCCCGACCCCGCGCTGCGCGCCCGCGTGACTCCCGACTACACCCCGGGCTGCAAGCGCATCCTGATGGCCAACGACTACTACCCCGCCCTGGCGCGCCCGACTACCGAGGTCATCTCGGACCGCATCGAGGCCATCACCCCGCGCGGCGTGGTCGCCGCCGGCCGCGAGCGCCCGGCCTCTGCCATCATCTATGGCACCGGCTTCAAGGTCTCGGAGCTGCTGACCCCGATGCGCGTCCTCGGCCAGGGCGGTCGCGAGCTCAACGCCGAGTGGCGCACGCGGATCGACGCCTACCTCGGCATCACCGTCGCCGGCTACCCCAACCTGTTCCTGCTCATGGGGCCCAACACCGGCCTCGGCCACAACTCGATGGTCTTCATGATCGAGTCCCAGGTGAACTGGGTCCTCGGCTGCATGCGCGCCCTGGCCGCGCGCGGCGGACGCACCGTCGAGGTCCGCCCCGAGGCCCAGGCCGCCTTCAACCGCGCCCTGGAGCCCCGCCTG
>Ga0154020_10003493_pt1 | contig 18898 bp, 8 predicted proteins | sample Klosneuvirus_201_FD_109709 | JGI IMG/M metagenome (GOLD analysis project Ga0154020, IMG submission 109709) | Active sludge microbial communities from wastewater, Klosterneuburg, Austria - Klosneuvirus_20160825_MG | ecosystem: Engineered > WWTP > Aerobic digester > Activated sludge | place... | reverse complement strand
GATCGCCGCCTCGCTCGACGTGGTCCGCGCCGGCGTCGTCGGTCGCCACCCCGCCTGCGCGCTGCGCGTCCCTGAACGCGAAAAGGAGATCCCGCTCCGCTACCTGGTCGCCCTGGTCCGCGCGGAGAACAACGAGGACGTGAGCGTCCGCCTCATCGACCTGCACACCGAACATGGCTTCGGCGATGAGGCGGGGCGGCGGCTTCAGGCCGTGCGCTTCAGCGGCTCGGCCTTCCTCGCGCTGGGCGAGCTCCACCTCCTCGTCCTCGAGCCGCACAAGCTCGATCTCAAGGATGGGCCCGACAAGGCCTACGCCAGCATCCCCGCGCGCGTTTTTCGCGAGGAAGAGCCCGGCGCATACCTGGCAGGGCCTCGCCTCGTGCGCTCGCCGCCGGGAGAGGCCGATATGACCCACGTGGTCTCGCAGCTCGGCCCGCTGGCCGCGACCGCGCGGCTCCTCGGCGATGGCGAGCCGATCCGGGGCCAACTCACCCTCGGAGGCCTCGGGATGGCGGTGACTCGGCCGGTCGGGCTCGAGGCGCTGCGCCGGGGGATCCTGATCGGCCGATACTCTCGCTGCGACGTGCGCACCGGCGCCGACGCTCCCTCTCTGAGCCGCGTGCATGCGATCCTCGTAGAAGAACGGCAAGAGGTGCTCCTCGTCGACACCGCCAGCAGCAACGGGACGTGGGTCGAGGGCCGAGAGCTGTCGGTCGTCCGCCTCGATCGCCTCGGCGAGGCGTGGCTCTCCTCCTCCCAGGACGGCGTGGGGGTGCAGTGGGACGGGGCATAGCAGGCTTCGGTTGGGCGAGGGCGGCCTGGTCGGTGGGGAGGTGGAGGGGCCGCCCTCGCCCGCGCTTACGCTGGGGGATGGATCGGCGCATGGATCCGTGGAAGATCTCGAGCGCGCGGCGGGGAGCGATGCGGGAGCTGGGCGTAATCTACCGAGGCGAGGCTTGAGCCTGCACCCCATCCAGCGGCGCTGGCACGCCGAAGATCTCATGCGCCGCCGCCGCTCCGACGAGCAGCGTCGCTACGCCTCTCCGCAGCGTGCGGGCCGCATCGATCCAAACCCCCACCAGATCGAGGCGGTGATCTTCGCCTTGTCTCGGCTGGCCGACGGCGGCTGCATCCTGGCCGACGAAGTGGGCCTCGGAAAGACCATCGAGGCGGGCCTGGTGATCGCCCAGCTCCGGGCCGAGGGCGCGCGGCGCGTCCTCTTGATCACGCCCAAGAGTCTCCTCGGCCAGTGGCGGCAGGAGCTCTTCACCCTCTTTGGCATCGAGTCGACCGACGCGGCGAACACCTCCGATCTCAGCCTGGCCGGGGTCTATCTCATCGGCCGCGAGGCCGCCGGCGGGGTCAATGGGCAGGCCCGGCTCATCGCCTCCGGCCGCTTCGATCTGGTGGTCATCGATGAGGCGCACGAGCTGTTCTCTGGCCTCTACAAGCGCTTCGACGCTTCGGGGGGCTTTCATCGGCAGGGGAAGGCCGCGCAGTCCGCCGGGCGCGTCTTCGAGCTCATCCAGCAGATGCAGTCCCCAGTGCTGCTCCTCACCGCGACGCCCATTCAAAACAGCTTGGCCGAGCTGTGGGCCTTGATTCGCTTCGTCGATCCCATGGGCACGCTGCTCGGAGATCTCGGCACCTTCCGCCAGACCTTCTGCGATCGGGACGATCGGGTGGTCGTGGAGGGCCAAGAGGAGCAGCTCCGGCGCCGCATCTCCGTGGTGTTGAGGCGAACGCTCCGCCGGCAAGCGCAGGAATTCCTCAACGTCAAGTTCGTGCGGCGTGAGTCCAAGCTCTATGAGTATGAGATGAGCGCCGAGGAGCGCGCGCTCTATGATGAGGTCACCAACTATCTGTTGCGCCCGCGCCTCGCGGCGTTTCGCGGAAATCAGCGACGGCTCCTCCTGATCCAGTTTCAGCGGCGCATGGCCTCCTCGACGGCGGCCTTGGCCTCGAGCCTGGAGAAGGTCGCGCTCCGCCTGGAGCGGATGCGGCGCGGTGACTATGTCGAGGACGCGGAGCTCGAGCGGGAGTGGGAGGCTGATCTCGAAGAGTCCGATCCTCCGGAGCTCGACGCCGAGGAAGACGCACCGCCGCCAGCAGATATGCCGCTCAGCCCCGAGGCCATCGCCGCGGAGCTGGTGCTCGTACGGGGCTTCGCCGAGCGCGCGCGAGCCCTCGGCCCGGGCAGCAAGGCCCAGGCGATGCTCAAGGCCGTGCGCCTCGTCCTGACGCGAGGAGCGGAGGGCGCAGGCTCGGGGAAGGTCGTCCTCTTCACCGAGTCGGTCGTCACGCAGGAGCATCTCCGCGCGCTGCTGGTCGAGGCCGGAGTGGCTAAGGACGACGAGATCACCCTGTTCCGTGGGCAAAACGACTCGACGCGCGCCAAGGAGGCCACCCAGCGCTGGTGGGTCGAGCTCGGCAACGCCATCGCCCCGCACCGGCGACCGGCCCGCGACGTGGTCGTCCGCCTCGCCCTGGTCCATGAGTTCCAGACCCGGAGTAAGATCTTCATCTCCACGGAGGCAGGCGCCAAGGGACTGAACCTCCAGTTCTGCGAGACCATCATCAACTATGATCTCCCCTGGAATCCGCAGCGGATCGAGCAGCGCATCGGCCGCTGCCATCGTTATGGGCAGAGCCGCGACGTTCGGGTGATCAACTTCCTGGCCTCCGACAATGAGACCGAGCGGCTGATGTTCGAGATCCTCTCTCAGAAGCTCGAGCTCTTCGGGACCGTGCTCGACGCCTCGGACGCCATCCTCCACCAGGTCGATGATCCCGCGGGGGAGGTCTTGGCCAGCACCCTCGGCGCGGAGCTCGAGACAGGGATGCGGCGAGCCTATGAGTCGGCGCGTACGCCGGAGGACATCGAGCACGAGCTGCGAGCGCTGCGGGACCGGATCGAGCAGCAAAAGCAGCGCTTCAAGGAGGAGCAGGCCAAGACTGCCACGCTGATCTCAACCTACCTCGACGAAGACCTGCGCGCGCGCTTCCGCCAGCGCCAGGAGGAGCTGCCCGGCGCGCTGCGTGAGCTCGACCTCGAGCTGGCGCGCCTGGTCCGAGAGTATCTCCGCGGGGAAGGCATCGCCTATCAGGAGCAGAGCGCGCTCCTCACTGTGCCCGCCCACCCAGCCTTGCCGCCCGAGCTGGCCGAGGGGACTCGGGCCGCGATTGGCCAGGCCGAGACCGTCGAGTCGCTCCACCTCGGTCATCCCCTGGTGGTCGCCGCGGTGGCCCGCGCACGCACGCTCGAGCTGAGCCCCCCCGTAGCGATTGAGCTGCCCGAAGGCGCGCCCACGTCCTTGATCGACCGCCGGGGTAGCGCGGGCCGCCTGACGGGCCTCCTGGTGCGCCACGAGGGTCTCGAGCCCGTCGATCGCTTGATCGCGGTGGCCGTCTTCGAGGGTGAGTCGGAGGGCGTTCCCCCGGACGCCGCGCGGGCCCTCATGGGATACACGATGCGGCCAGCCGAGCCGGACCTCGAGGTTCGGGTGGACGGCGCGGCGGTCGAGGACGCCGTGGAGGAGGCCATCTTCCTCGACCGTGGCCAGATCTCCCAGGAGGACGCGGCGCGCTTCGATCGGGGGCTCGAGCAGATCGAGGCCTTCGTCGAGGATCGCCTGTTCCTCCTCCGTCGCGAGCGCGCGGCGCTGGAGGCGCGGCAAGAGCGGGCGCGGACCAGGCGGGCGCAGGCCCTCGCCCACGACGAGCGCGAGAAGGCCGAGGCTGAGGTCCAGACGCTCGCGGCGGAGCTGGAGGCGCTCGACGCCCAGATCGGCCGGCTCGAGCGGCGAGAGGACGCGACCTATGAACGCTGTAAGGACGGCCTTTATCAGCGAAAGTTCGCGCGGCCGATGGTGGAGACCCTCTTCGATGTGGGGATTTTGGTCGAATGAGACTCGCGGAGGATGATGTGGCGCTGACGTTGGTGCACACCGCTGACTGGCATCTCGGGAAGAAGTTCCCGGGGTTTTCGCCGGAGCACGCGCAGAAGCTCATGAGGGCGCGCCTCGAGGTCTTGGATAAGATTTTCGGGCTCGCCGAGGCCCATCAGGCCGACGCCGTCCTCTGCGCCGGAGACTTATTCGATGTCCCGAGGCCCGAGGATGAGTGGTGGCAGGGACTGCTCGAGAAGCTCAAGAAACAGGACTCCCGCCGGCCGATCTATCTATTGCCGGGAAATCATGACGCGCTCATCGACGGCTCGGTGTGGGATCCCAAGTCCTGTAAGTTTCGCTCCGAGCTCCCGGCCCACGTCATCGTCGTCGACCAGAAGAACGCGCGCTATCAGCTCAAGGATGGGGCGACCTTGATCGCCTCTCCCTGCTTCTCGGTCTCGGGTCAGGAAGATCTGGCCTTGGCCTTGCCGCCGCGGGAGCCGACCGACGAGGGAATTCGCATCGGGATGGTCCATGGCAGCACCTTCGATATGCCAGAGCTCCAGGCGCCCTTTCCCATCGCCAAGGACGCGGCGGAGCGGCAGGGCTTCGACTATCTGGCGATCGGGGATACGCACGCCTTTCGGGAGGTGCCCCCGAACGCGCGGATCAAGACCGTTTATCCTTCGAGCCCCGAGCCGGGGACCTTCGCGGAGACCGAGGCGGGCTATGTCGCCCTGGTCTTCGTGAAGCGAAACCGATCGGTCCGGCTCGAGAAGGAGCGGGTGGCCGAGTGGTCGTGGCGGGAAGAGGTCGTGCGCTCGCTCGAAGATCTGGAGCGCGTCGTGGCTCGCCCCGATCTCCGGAAGATCGTGCTCCGGGTGAAGCTGCAGGCCCGGTTGACCGCAGCGGAGATGGCGCGCGCCGAGGCTCTCCTCGAGGTGCTCGCGGGGACGGTCGCGGTGCCAGGGAAGGTGGGGATTCTGCAGCTCGACCGGGCGGGGCTCGAGCTCGAGCTCCGGGACCTCGAGGACGTCTTCGCTGCCGCGCCCGAGAGCGTGCGAGCGACGGCCCGGGCGCTCCAGGCCAAGGTCGAGTCGCAGGAGGGGGAGGTCGCGCGCCGGGCGATCTATCTCCTCCAGCGGATGATGCGGAGCGCGCCCTGATGCGGCTCTTGAGGGTCGAGGTCTGGGGCTTCCGGGGCATCCGGCACGCGGCCATCGAGCTCGGCCGGGGCCTCAACGTGCTCTACGGTCCCAATGACCTCGGAAAATCCAGCTTGGCGGAGGCGATCCGCGCGGCGCTGCTCCTGACCTACAGCTCGGCGGAGGGCGATAAGTATCATCCCTGGCAGGAGGACGCGGTCCCCAAGGTCCAACTCAGTTTCCTGCACGAGGGGCAATACTATCGCCTGACCAAGTCCTTTGGCCAAGGGAACCGCGGCGGCGCGACCCTGGAGATCAGCCGCGACGGCCAAAAGTACGCCGCCGAGGCCAAAGGGCGAGAGGTCGAGCAGAAGGTCCGCGAGCTCCTCCAGTGGGGCGTGAACAATCCGGGCGGTAGGTCCGGGGCCCGCGGCATGCCCGAGACCTTCCTCTCCAAGGCGCTCTTGGCCGGGCAGACTGAGGTGGACGCGATCTTGGCCCAGAGCTTGGCCGCGGACCCCGACGAGGGCGGGCGCCTGCGCCTCACCACCGCGCTGTCGGCGCTGGCGCAGGATCCGCGCTTCAAGGCGGTCCTCGAGCAGGCCCAGGACGAGGTCGATCGCCGCTTCACCGAGAAGGGACAGTATAAGCGCGGCAAGGACTCGGAGCTGCGGGCGGCGCAGGAGCGGGTCGAGCTCCTGACGCAGCAGCTCGAGACGCTACGGGGAGGCGCCGCGCGGGCCAGCGCGATCGAGGCGCGGCTCCGGGAGGCGCGCGAGGCCGCCACCGCCGCTAAAGATGGCCGAGTCGCCGCGGAGCAAGCGCTCGCTCAAGCGAAGGCCCGAGCGCTGGTGGAGGCGGAGCTGGCCCAGGCCACCGCCGCGCGCTCGGTGCTCGAGCTCGAGCGGAGCCGCCTCTCGTCGGAGTCGGCCGAGCTCAACAGGCGGAGCGAGGTCGTGGAGGCGAAGGAGGGCGCGGTCGCCTTGGCGCGGCGTGCGGAGAGCGCGGTGAGCGAGGGGCTCGCCCGGGCCGAAGAGGCGCTCCGGAGCGCGCAAGCGGGTGCGGACGGGGCGGCGCGCAAGCTGGAGCAGTCGCAGCTCGAGACGCGGATCCTCGAGAAGAAAAGCCTACAGCTCGCGGCGGAGACTGGGCTTCGGAGTGCGCAGGCCATCGCAGCGGCGCGGCAGGCGCTACAGGGCGCCGAGGCGGAATCCAAGGCCGCCCAGGCGCGCCTTGAGCAGGAGACCAAGGCGGTCGCCGAGGCCGAGGCCGAGGTCGAGCTGGTCGCTGCGCTCCGAGATCTTGGGGCGGTGAGTCAACTCAAGCTGTCAGTCATCCGGGCGCTCGAGGCTGTGCAGGCCATGGAGGCCGCGGCCCGAGCGGTGGTCGAGGCCGAGGCGGTCGTCGCGAGCCTGCGGGCGGCGATCGAAGGTGATGGGCTGCCCTCGCTCGAGGAGGCCCAGAAGATCGCCGGGCTCGAGCGCGCGCTCCACCTCGCCGAGGCCCGGCTCGGAGGCGGGCTCACGGTGCGGGCGCGCGCCGAGAAGGGGGTCTCGGTCCGGACCGCGATCGACGGGAAGGCGCCGGTCGCCAAGAAGGGTGAGTTCACGGTCGCCGGCGATCGGACCATGCTCCTCGAGATCCCCGGGGTCCTCAGCCTCGAGATCTTGGGCGGCGCGGCGTCGGCACGCGCGGAGGCCGAGGCGGCCAGGGCAGCGTGGGAGGCCATCGGACCGGCGACCCTGGAGATGACGAAGGCCCAAACGGCCGAAGCGCTCCTTGGCTTGTGCCAGAAGCGACGTGGTGCGCTGCGCGAGGCCGTCCAGAAGGTGGAGAACCTCCGCGCGCGAAGCGAGGCCCCCCGGGGCAGTGCGTCCGCCACCTCGGATCTCGCGGCCAAGCAGGCAGAGCTGGCGGCAGCGGAGGCAGCCCTATCGCGCGGGGGCCGGGACAAGGTTCGCCCGGCCTTCGATAAGTTGGGCGCGGATTGGGCGGCGAAGTTACCCGAACTCATTGCTCACGCAGATACGACGAAGTCACAGGCGACTGGCCGGCGGGCGGAGGCGGAGCGCGCCACCGCGGAGGCCGAAAAGCTGCTCGCCGTGAAGCGGGAGTCGCTGAGGAGCCTCCTCTCGCAGCTCCCTGCCGGGGCGTCGCCCACGCCGGTCGAGGAGCTCGAGGCCCGGACCGCGGCACTGAGGAGCGAGGTGGGGGCGCTGGAGGCGGAGCTCGCTCGTCTGGCCGCCGGCCAAGATCAGTCGGTGAAGGCGGCGGAGTCTGAGCTCGCCGCGAGGCGTAAAGGGCTGACGGATGCCCAGGCGGCGCTACGCACGGCCTTGCAAGCGCTGGAGGCGGCGCGGGGGGAGCGCGATCAGATCCGCGGCGTCGTCTCTGAGCTCGAGGCCAGGGTCCTGGCGCAGCCTTGGGACCAGGCGGAGGCGCGCATCCACGCGGCGCAAGCGGCCTTGGCGCAGCATCCGCCGAGCGAGCGGACGATGGCGGCGCGGGAAGCCGAGCTCGAACGGGCGCGCACCCTCGCCGATCAGGCCACGGCCGAGGTCAACCGCGCCGAGGGCGAGCTTCGCCAGTCGGCGGGGGCAGCGGCGCGAGAGCAGATCCAGGAGCTCGAGCGGGCCATCTTCGACGCCAAGGAGGAGGCCAAGCGGGTGGAGATCGACGCGCAGGCCTGGCAGCTCCTCTTGACGACGCTCAAGGAGAGCGAGGCGGTCGGGAGCAAACACCTCGGGAAGCTCCTCGGCGATCGCGTCGAGCCGAGGTTTCGTGATCTCACCCTCGGCGCCTATGGAGCGCTGGAGCTCGGCACCGACCTCGTGGGCCAGAACATCGGCGCGGCCGGGGGCGGACGGCGACTGGATAGTATCTCCGTAGGTACTCGGGAGCAGCTGGCCACGATCCTGCGGCTCACCGTGGCGGAGGCGCTGGGCAGCCTGATCATCCTGGACGACCAGCTCGTCCAGTCGGATCGCGGTCGCCTCGAGTGGTTCAACCGCGCGCTCAAGGACGCCGCCTCTAAGATCCAAGTCATCGTGATCACCTGCCGGCCCGAGGACTATGCGCTGGTGGAGGGGGAGAACACGCTGATCGACCTCGTGCCCAAGCTGGAGCGCTATCAGAAGGTCGCCTTCGTGGAGGCATCGGTGCGGGCAGCGAAGCCCGAGGAGGCCCTCGCGCCCGCGTCAAAGCTCCCCTCGCACGCTCCGCCCGACGAGAAGACGCCGCTGGCCGACATCCTGCGGGCTGCGGCCTTAGAGCTGGGGATGAGCCAGCAAGATATCGCTTCGGCGGTCCAAGCTGGTGCTAAGACCGTTCAGCAGTGGCTGGACGGGGCCGCTGAGCCGCGGGGGAAGTTCCGAGAGCGGATCGTCGAGGTGCTGGGGCGCGGCGCTCCGGAGGGCTCGGCGCGCGCGCGAGCAGTGGAGCGACTCCGGTAGACTACTCGCCCCACCGAAAAGCGCTCGATCACGACCCACGCCCTAACAGCGCTCGATCACGACCCACGCCCTAAAAACGCTCCACGAAAAACGCGCACGCGCACGCCCACGATTCACGAACAACTACTTCGGCGCTCTACCGCGGCGCCCGCGTCACCGACACCAAAGTCTCGTGCCTCAGATCCCCCGTCACCGAAGGCTCCGGGATCCAGTTGTCCGTCCCGTTGGAGACGACGCCCGTGGCCACTGCATTGGCGAAGATCGCCGCGTAGCGCTGGATGTTGGTCGCGCCGGTGTCGGGGTCGACGGTGCGCTCGGTCGTGAACTCCGTTTGGGTCGGCCCCTCCGCCTCCCACCGAATATCCACCGCCAAGTTCATATCGACGCTGTGCGTGAAGTCGGTGAAGGGGAAGGAGGGTACCTCGAGGCGCGCCCGCCGGACGTTCGGCGCCAGATCGAAGCGAATCGACGTCGCGATGCCTTGACCCACGACGATGGGCTCGCCGCTGCAAGTCACGACGCGGATCGTCGCCAGGAAGGCGAACTCATCGACCTGGCGGGGGTCGGCGTTGGTGCGGGAGGTCGTTCGATTCACGTCGAGCTGGACGTCGCTCTGTAGACAAGCCACCGGATCAAAGGAGGAGAAGGTCGCGTTGGCCAACTCACCCCGCGTCCGAACGCGATCCGTGACGCGCAGCCCGTCTTCGCTGGTCGCGTACAGGGGCTCCTGGAGCCCAGACCCACAACCGAACAAGAGTCCTGCCACCACCAAAGGTGAGTATTGCTTCATCATCTCCCTCATTATTGGAACTGAATCCAGGTTACGTCGACTTTCGGACCCTTCTTGGCCGAGCCTCCACCGATGAGCTTGACCGTCGGCGCGCTGGCCGCGGTGAAGCTCAGGGTCCTGGTGCTCCAGGTGTCCCAGCTACCGGTCGGGGGGAAGTCGAAGAAGTCGCTGCTGCCGTTCATGATGGTGGCGTTGTTCACCTGAACCTTGAGGTATACGGGCGAGGTGCCGCCGTTGGCGTAACGTACGACGAGGTTGTAGCTCCCGGCGGTGTTGGCCAGCGCGATCGCTGAGGCGGACGCGGTCGTCCCCGAGCCCCCGCGCCAGAAGTCTAAGGCCTGCTTGTTCAGGCAGTTGGTGCAGGTGGTCTCGTAGGGAAGCTGCGTCGTGCTGGAGCGCTGCCACCCCGACGCCGCGCGATAGTTCGGCACGTAGACGTTGATGACCTGGTTGAAGGTCCTGCCGTTCACCGTGCAGGAGGTCGCGGGGACGGTGCCGCAAGCCGTCGCGCAGTCGACCGCCACCATGGTCCCGGCGCAACCGTCGATCGGACAGCTGCGGCCTTGGTCGCGCACCATAGTCTGCAGCATGGAGTCACTCTGGCTCTGATTGGCGCGGAGGGCGGGGGTCGAGCAGGCATAGTAGCCGCCGTCCCCGAAGACGTCGCCGAAGAAGGCGCCCGCGAAGGAGCCGAGCGTTCCAACCTCGGTGGTCGTCGTGGCCAGCGCGGGGTGGGTACCACGCACGGAGATCTGCACGCTCCGTCCGTTGCTGTTGACGTGGGCGAGGAGGCACGCCGAGAACCATCCCTCCTGCGAGGCCGGGATGGGGCCGCTCAGCCAGTCCGGGGCAAGCCCGAGGCTCCCGCGCCAGGTATGCGTTACGCCGGTAGCGTCGGTGAAGGTGACCACGGCGCTGGCGGGGGCCGCACACGCCACGACGTACTTCATCAAGTTATCGTGGCCCTCGAGGTCACCTCCATCGGCCTGGTTGAACCAGCTCGAAAAAGTGGGGTCGCTCTCAAGTCCGTTGGTGCGGATGCCGTTGGTCCGGATGCCGTTGGTGCGAATGCCATTGGTGCGAATGCCGTTGGTCCGGATGCCGTTGGTCCGGATACCGTTGGCGCCAATAATCGCCTGCCAGGCCTGATCACCCTCGTCGAAGCTACTAGTGCCACAAGCGGTCATGAGCAGCGTCGAGACGAGGAGATACTTCACGCTCCGCACGTGAGCACTGACCGATCCGGATGACACCGCCTCGCGCTTCCCGGCCGATCGCGCAAGGCGCTTCCAAAATGAGCCGCAAAAGTTTGCGCGGACGCCGAGCTTTGCGCAGCTACTTCCACGGCGCGCATACGCGCAGCCCGCACCGAATATCTCGTGTAGTCGGAGTGCCGGGGGATCTGTTCTCCGCTCGCAGCTCCACCTCGCTTTGATAGTAGCTACCCGAGCGAAACACCGCGACGTCGTCAGGCCCCGAGCGGAGGGTAGACGTCACCCACTCGAACGCGTTGCCCGCCAGATCGTGGGCGCCGAACGGGCTGTCAGACTCGGGGTGCGCGCCCACCTCGTCGAGCCCCACGGCCTCGGTGCGCTCGCCGTAGGTCGCGAAGTAGTTCGCGTCGGTGGGCGTGAGCAGGTCGCCATGGGGATAGCGGCGCGGATCTGCGCCACGGGCTGCGCGCTCCCACTCGATCTCGCTGCACAGCCGAGCCCCGGGGACCCGCCCGGTCGCGTCGAGCCACTCGGTGTAGGCGACCGCGTCCTGATAGGAGACCGCGGTCACCGGCATCTTGAGCCAGTCCTGGCGGGCTCCCGTCTCGCGTGGGTATTTGATCGGTTCCCCAGCGTCGGCCTCGAAGCTCCGCTCAGCAGGACGAAAGCTGAAGTGCCAGCGCCGACGCTCCCGGGTCAGCGATAGGCTCCCGGTGAGCGCGTCGGACACGCCCGGCGTTCGTCGTTGGCGCTCGGCCTCGGGCAACGACTCGAGGAACTCGATCCACTCACCCAGCGTCGTCTCGTGCTCGGCGATCGCGAAGCGCTCGACCATGCGGCGGTGGAGCGGCGCGGTCCGAAAGAAGGAGCTGCGCAGCCCCTCGTCCTCGGACCCGAAGAAGAAGCTGCCGCCGGGGATGGGGATGAAGCCGGCTGGGAGCTCGCCGAGGCGGGGGAGCCTAGGCTCGAGCCGGAGATCCTCTCCTCGCGAGACGAAGAGGGGGTAGCGCACCTCTCGATGATCCGGCGCGCTCACCGTCAGTACATAGGATCCCGGGTCGAGCTGTAGCGTGGTCGGGAGGCTGATCCGCTTCTCGAGGAACTCGAGGCGGAGCCTTCCGTCGTCTGCGGCGCGGTAGCGAGCCAAGGTGGCCTGGCTCCCGCTCGGCGCTCCCTGGAGACGCACCGTGCCAGGCGCGTTCCAGCGCCGGAGCAGCGCGCCGCCATCATCGAACAGCTCGATGCGCTGGACCTCGGCGGCGGTCAGCGTCCGGGCGGCCTCAGAGGCGAGGGCGATGTCATAGTAGGTCGCGCCCATCATCGCGAAGACGTCAACTCGGCCGGGATCGACGACGCGTGCTCGATCCAGCGCGGCCTCAGCGCTCTCGAGTTCGCTCCGGGAGGCGACCGCGACCTTGCGCGCCTTGGCCCAGGCCTCTTCGGCCTCCTTGATCTGCGCCTGATCGAAGGCGGCGAAGGCTCGCTGGCGCTCTTGCTGGACACTCGTCTCCAAACCTCGAAAGCGTCCAATGCTCTCCCTGGCCGAGGCGAGGTGCTTCTCGACGTTTCGGCCCCGCTCGATCGCGGAGTTCAAGCGAACCGCGCCGGCGACCAGCAGCAGCGCCAGGGGCGCGCCGGCGATCAAGGCGATGCGGCGCCAGCGTCGTCGGCGGCTCGCGGCTCGGGCCGCGTCTACGAAGGTTCGCTCGGAGGGCCTTACGTCTTCTGGCTCGAGCCCGGCGATCTCTGCGAGCTGCTGCTCCGTCCACAGCCCCGCTTCGCCCCGTCCTAGACGCTCCCACTCCTCTGCGGCGCGGGCCAGCCGCTCTTGGATGAGCCGACGGCCGGCGTCCGACTCGAGCCAGGTGCGCAGCGTGGCCCAGCCGCGCAAGAGCGCGTCGTGGGCGATCTCGTAGGAGGTCTCATCGGGGTTGAGGGCGTCGCGGGCCAGGAGGATGCGCCCTCGCACCAGGGCCTCGAGGGTGAGCTTGGTTTCGGCCGAGCCGTCAAAGAGCTCGTGCTCGAGGCGCTGGCGGCGCGTCAGATCGGCGGAGGCCAGCATCGTGAGGATCGTGCGCGCGGAGCGGCGCCAGGCCGGGAGCAGACCTCGGATCACCTCGTCAGCGTGGCGCGCCAAGGCGGCCTCGACGCCACCGATGTGCTCGAGGGCCGCGGCGGTGATGAGGCCCCGCGCGACGTCTCGCGCCTCCCACAGCTCCTGGAGGGCGAATTGGAGCAAGGGCAGCCCGCCCTCGGCGCGGGTACAGGACAGCGTCAGCCGGCGCACCAGCTCTTCGCTCTCAAAGTCGACCTTCTTCGCGCGCGCCGGACCGACGATAGCGTCGCGCACGCCCTCCTCGGAGAGGGGCTTGAGCAAGTACAGCGCGCTCATCATCGCGTCCGCCAGGGCCCCTAGGCTCGCCAGCCGCGTCAGGAGATCGCCGCGCACGGTGGCCAGCACGCGCACGCCTCGACCGGCGCGCGACAACGCTGCTAGGAGATCAGCGGCCACCTGGGCCTCCTCGCCATCGGCGATCGTCACCAGCTCTTCGAGCTGGTCGACAAAGAGCACGACCCCTCGCTTGTCCCCCAGGGCCTTGCGCAGATCTGCCGCCGCCGCCCCCGGGCCGCCGTCCAGCACGCGCTGCAGGAGCTCCTCGTCGGTGGTTCCCGGGATCTCGGCCGCAATCGCGCCGGCCAGCGCCAGGAGCGGCCGGCGCCCTGGGGAGAGCACATGCGAGGTCCAAGCCCGCCCTTCGGCTAATGCTCCCTCCGCGACCAGTGGGAGCACCGCGGCGCGGCACAGCGAAGACTTGCCGACCCCCGAGTCGCCCGCGACCAGGACGAGCTGGCCTTGACGCAGCCGCTCGAGCACCGCTCCGCACTCGGTGCCGCGCCCGAAGAAGAGCGCGCGATGCTCGGCCTCGAAGGTGCTGAGCCCGCGGTACGGGTTGCCCTCAGGAGGGAGCAGGATCTCGGCGCGAGGTCTGAGCTTCTCCAGCGCCTCGCGCACGGCCTCGCCGTCGCGGAAGCGCTCGGCTGGATCCTGCGCGAGGCAGCGCATGATGACCCCGGCGAAGCCGACGTCGATGGCCGGGGCGCGGAGCAGGATCGGCTCGATGGGCTTGCTCCGAACGAGGGCCGAGAGGGCGTCGAGATCATCGGCGTCGTGCGGCGGCGTGCCCGCGCACAGCTCGTAGACCAGTGCTCCCAGCGCGTACACGTCGGATTGGGTGGTCGCCGGCAGGCCCGCCCACAGCTCTGGGGCCAAGAAAAGCGGAGTGCCCACGATCTGGCCGGCCCGGGTCATGCTCACCGCGCCGGTCGGCCGCGCCTCGGAGACCTCGTGCAGCGAAGGCCAGGTCGCGGCGCTGGAGCTCTTCCGCACGTAGGCCCGCCACTCTGAGGCCACGGAGGCCTCGGGCGACTCCGCGAAGGTCGAGCGGACGGCGCGCAGGTGGCTGCCGTCGGACTTGCGCTTGGATCGACCTCCGGTGCCAGGGGTGCTTGCCAGGTCGACCGGGACCGTCACGTCGCCCGAGGAGCGGAGGAGCAGCGCCTCGGCCCGGATCGCCGGCGCCGCCACCGGCTGGGATATTCGCTCGAAGGCGCTGAGGCGATCGGGGATCTCGTCGTTGAGTTTCGCTAGCCCGAAGTCGACCAGCTTCACCTGTCCGTCGCTGGCGACGATGGCATTGGCCGGCTTGATGTCTCGATGCAAGACACCGCAGCGGTGGGCCGCCGCCAGGCCCGAGGCCAGCCCGTAGGCGAGGTCCCGCGCGCGATCCCAGGCGATGGGGATTGCCTCCTGTTCTAGGCTTTTTCCTCGGATGAACTCCGATACGAGGTAGGGCCGCGCCTGCAGCTCACCGACCCGGTAGACCGCGACGACATTGGGATGCTGAATCCGCGCCGCCGCCCGCGCCTCGTTGAGGAAGCGCTCGATCATCTGGGGGCTCAGGCCGAGTCCGGAGATGAACTTGATGGCCACCGAGCGATCGAGGAGCGTGTCCCGCGCTAGGTACACGACCCCCATCGCGCCTCGTCCGAGGATCTCGACGAGGCGATACTCATCGAACTCCACTGGGGGAGCCCATTCGGCGTCTACCGCGCTCGTTCCGAGAGGATGCCACAGCACGCCGGGGCGATCGACCAATCGGACAGCCCGGTCTCACCGTGCGCCTCGATACTTACAACCGAGCCGCTTGACTGCATCGCCGATAGGCTATATAGCCAAATAGCGATGCATGACGCTCCAAGCCTCGATCGCGCCTTCGCCGCGCTCGCTGATCCCACGCGCCGGGCTATCCTCGCCCGACTCTCCAAGGGCGAGGCCAGCGTCTCCGAGCTCGCCAAGCCCTTCGGCCTGCGGCAGCCCACGATCTCGAAGCACCTCCGGATCCTCGAGGAGGCCGGGTTCATTCAGCAGGGTCGGGACGCGCAGCGTCGGCCGCGCCGACTCGTGCTCCCGGGACCGCTCGAGGAGGTCGACGTCTGGCTCAAGCCCTTCCGCGAGCAGTGGGAGCGCCGCTTCGACAACCTCGCCGCGTTTCTCGAGAAGACCAACAAAGGGAGAAAGAAGTGACCATGCTCAACGACACCCAGACGACGATCGACCGCCAGAGCCTCACCATCACCTTCCGTCGCACGTTCTCAGCCAAGCGCGAGGAGGTCTTCGACGCCTGGACCAAGCCGGAGCAGATTCGGTGTTGGTGGGATCCGACCGGTGTCCCCTTGAGCGAGTGCGAGATCGACTTGCGGCCGGGCGGAGCGTTCCGCTTCAGCAACAAAGAATCCGCTCACGGGCCTCCCTTCACCGGCGTGTATCGGGTCGTCGAGCGTCCGGCGGAGCTCGTGTTCGAAGCGATGGGCGCGGTCGGGACGGTGAAGCTCGAGATGCAGCGGTCGCTGACGCACATGCTGGTGACGATCCGCTGCGGATCACCCGAGCACCTCGAGACGTTCTTGAAGATCGGCGTCGACGTCAACACCGACCGGACCTTCGACCAGCTCGTCGCCTATATGAAGCGGTAGCGGGCTATCGACGTCGCCGGCGCAGGACCAGCATCGCCCCACCGAGGCCGAGCAGCAGCGCCAGGCTCTCGGAGGCCGTTCCGGTGCTGCAGCCGCAACCCGAAGCGGAGTCCTCCATCATGGACGGCCCTGGCCCCGGTCCGACTCCCGCGTCGGCGCCGGGCATGATGATCCCTCCGGCGTCGGAGGCCACGCTCCCGTCAACGCCTGGCACGACCCCTCCATCGATGCTCGGCACGCCGGTGCAGGGATCGGGCGGCAGGGGCTGATCGATGTAGACCAGCAGGCGCTGTCTATCCCGCACATTTCCCGAGACGTCCGAGACCCACAGCTCCACCGGGCTGTCCATCGGCCCCAGCGCCAACAGCGAGATCTTGGACGGCCCTTGGATCACCGAGGGCGCCAGCGGTAGGACCCGGAGCGCGCTGCTCAGGTTGGTTCCCTCGACGGTCCAAGCCAAAGAGCTGGTGCCAGCGTTCTCCACACCCACGAACCCAGCGGAGTTCTCCACCTGGTGCCGGTCGGTCGACAGCGCGATGGCGCAGGTCTCGAGGCGAATGACCGGCTCTCCCTGCGCCCTCGCCAGGGTGCTCGTGGTGACGTCACGCGGGTCAGCATCGGCGCGGTCATTGACGCCATCGCCGTCCGTGTCGGGCAGGAGTGGGTCGGTCGGGATCCGACCCGTCGACCCGTGGAGCTCATCCGCGTCCGAGAGCGTATCTCCGTCGGAGTCGACCTGATTGGCCTGGGTGCCGCGCTGATACTCCTCGAGGTTCGAGAGGCCGTCGCTGTCGGTGTCGAGCGCCCCGTCATTGACCGCCGGATCGAGGCCCATCCGGCGCTCCCAGGCGTTGGGCATCAGATCCTGGTCCACGTCGCTCACCGCCGGATCCACCTCGATGACCCCCAGCGCGACGTCCGCTTCGAAGCGGCGAGGGGAGGCGGCGTCGATGAGCTCCACGGTGAGCAGCGTCGCGCCCGGCTGATCCACGCTGGCGTCGACCCGCACCGTCCAACTCAGATCCGCCTCGTCGGCGCCGGAGTTCCGGACCTCGTCGTCCGGATCGAGCGAGGCGATGGCGACCTCTGCGCTCCCGACGATCTCAGCGACGCCCGCCGGGGACCGGATCCGCAGGCGCGCGGTCAAGGGCCCCACCGCTACGGTGGAGACGTTCTCCAGCCGAGCACGCACCGTGAAACTCTCGGGGCTCTGCGTGCGGAGCTCGTTGCCGGCCACGGTCATAGAGCTGACCTCGAGGTCCCCGACCCGCAGCGCCGGGCGCACGTCGAGCTCACGCCAGTCGCTGCGGATCGCCCCAAAGGACTCGAAGACGCGGCTGGCCTTGTTGTGGAGCGAAGCGGCCCGAGTATGAAGGGTGTTTCGGGCGCGGATCGCCGAGGGATCGTTCTCGTTGGGATAAGTATGAGTCATGAGCTTGTCGATATAGTCGAAGGTCCCGACGACCACCTGCTCGGCCTCGGCTTGGACCTCCATCACGCGGCCTCGAGCGATCATCGACCACTTCACCAGCTCGCGTTCGTCGTCGCGCACCCCGAGCAGGGCCGTCATCATGCGCTCCGTGGCCCGCTCGAGATCACTCATGGCGAGCGGGAGGCTGAGCGAGGGGTCGGTGCTACCCATATTCTGAATTACCACTCCGACAGAGCCGCTCAAGATCGCGGCGCGCGCGCGCTCGGAGGCGAAGTCGATATTGTTCAGGGCCAGCGACAGCTCGTTGGCCACACCGGTGCTCGTGCGAATCCAGGTGCCCGCCGCCATGCCTCGGGCGGGGGTCTCGCCAAAGGACATGCGGGCCCCGAGCTCCACCTCATTCGGTAAGAGCACGAAGGCCTTGGTGAGCGCCGAGACTAAGATCCCAGACTCCGTCGCCAGCTGAGTGATAAACGCGGCCTTGGCGACGGCTTGGGTGGCAGGCAGCGGCACGAACTCAAAGACGTCCTTGCTGGTTGCCGCCGTGTTGGCCAGCGCGCGCATGTAGGCCAGGCCCACCAGCTCCTTGGTGGCCGTGTCGTGCATCGAGGCCGCGACCTCGTGGTAGGCCCGATCCATGTCGGCGCGATAGGCTACGGGGTCGTAGGTCGCCCAGCTCTGCATTGTCGTGGCGGAGTACGCCAGTGAGAAGCTACTTAGGCCGCAATAAGAACCCTCGAACCCATCGAGGAGGAAGCTGACCAGCGTGTCCTTCAGCTGCTCGACCAGGGCCTTGAAGGCGACGCCGACCAGCTCAGTCGGATCTCCGGTCAGCGCGGCCTCTGCCAAGGCGAGGTTGAGCTCCGCCTCCTTGTCCGAGATGAGCTCCGCGTCCTGGGGGCTCCTGCCGGCTGCGATCAACGCCGTCTTGAGCGCCGAGCTGAGAGCGGCGTTGAGGGCTTTGATATTGCGCAGCAGGAACACCGCGGCGACGCCCGGCGCCTTGCGCGCCGCGGCCGCCGCCGCTCGAGCCTCGGCCAGACGTAGCCCCGACGACCCAAAGGGGCTCTCTCGCTGGAGCGCGTCGAACTCGGCGGCGGTCTTCTCCAGCGCATGCTCGGTAGAGTCCCCGACCGCCTTGCTGGGCTTGTACTTTTGACCCACCACCTTCTTCAGGATCTCGGTGCTGAGCGTGATCAGGGGATCCATTCCCAGAGAGATGAAGCTCTCGGCATAACCCACGGCCGGCAGCGCGATGTGCTCGGCCATCAGCGCGCGCTGCACCCCCTCGACGCGCTCCTCGGTCGGGTTGCCCGTATTCGCCAAGGTCTCCACATAGACGCGAACGGCCTCTTCCCCGGGGCCATACTGGTTCGGACAGGCGTCGGCGAGCTGATTGGTGACCACGATCTTCTCATCGAGGCCGCTCACCCGATCGAGCGCGATGTCGAGGTGTCGGGGCGCGAGGATGTTCGCCCGAGCCCACCCATAGTAGAAGACGCTCTCGTGGCGCCCGGCCACCAGGCGGTCCCTTCTGCCATGGTTGATAATCACCCCGTAGGCCCGGCGATCGAGCCGCTTGCCTCCCGCGTGACGTCTCCACAGCGGCACTTCGACCTCAAAGTTGCCGTTGGCGTCGGTGCGCGCGACTGCGAGCACGGCCTGCTTGAGCAGCTCCTTTCGCAGCAAGCGCTGGTAGACTTGGTCGCTCATCCCCGGCTCGCGCGGGGTCACGTTCGCCCTCTGATCGATGACCATGACCTCGGCATTGGCGATCGCCGTCGCAGTGCGGGTCCCTCCCAGGGCCTCCACGATGTTCCCGGTGATCTTCCCCTTGAGCTCGTCGGGCGCATCGCTGCGGCGCAGCGTGCGTCGCTTGCCGCCCCGCACCGAGCAGGAGGTGAGCTCGAACTGCTCATACTCCGGGATCCCCACGATCGG
>Ga0154020_10003492_pt1 | contig 18901 bp, 16 predicted proteins | sample Klosneuvirus_201_FD_109709 | JGI IMG/M metagenome (GOLD analysis project Ga0154020, IMG submission 109709) | Active sludge microbial communities from wastewater, Klosterneuburg, Austria - Klosneuvirus_20160825_MG | ecosystem: Engineered > WWTP > Aerobic digester > Activated sludge | place... | reverse complement strand
GTCAGGCGCCGGGCATGATTTCAATGTGAGTCGCGCTGAAGCTCCCTGTCCCGGACCGGCAGACGAAAGAGTTAACTTTCCGCCCATTGCTTCCGCCAGCTGCTGGCAAAGCCAGAGACCAAGCCCCTGACCGCCGCGCAAATGTTTAGTCGATTCAAAAGCATTGAAAGTATCGCGCGAGCCGCCCTCTGAAAAGCCGATGCCGTTGTCGGTTACAACAACCGATACTTCCGATTTTTGGCACTCAAGTCCGATTGAGAGTGCCCCGTTTGCTTCGAGTCCCATTTCGTGGATCGCGTCGGCACCATTCAGGACGAGATTGATAAGAATTTGCATGATCGACGTGCGGTTACCGGCAACCCAGCAGGGTTGGGCGGCGTCGTGAGGTTCGGCGGAGAAAGCCGGGTTAATAAATTTAGTCGGGAGTAGCTTGAGGGTCATTGGCGCGACTTGTGGCTTCAAAATCAGAATCGCCTGGCTGCAGGCGTTAGTCATGTCCACGGGAGAGGTGGTGCCTTCGCGGGAGGTGACAAGATTGCCGATGTTGCGGCTGATATTGACCAATAACGAAGAAGACTCTTTCAGGGACTCAATGAGTTGGGACCGGAAGTCTGTTCGATTTGGATTGGTGGCATGTTCGATTTTTACAAGTTGATCAGTGCTGACCTTAATCAGTGTAGCCAGGTTTTTAATTTCATGATTGGAAGCTGCGAGCAGGCGGCCAGCAAGCGCGCGTTTTTCTGAACTTTCGAGAGAGCTTTTCAGTTGGGTCAAGCGCCGGAAGTTCTCTATGGCATGCTCGACACGCAGCACAAGCTCGTCGATGTCCAGAGACCTGGAAACATAATCAACAGCACCCAGGGAAAGGCCCCGGATCCGATGCTCGGGTTCAGGTAGTTCGGACGTGATGAACAGTACAGGGACGTCAGAAATTCCTGCCTTCTGCCGCTTGGCCCAGGCGATCAGATCGAATCCTGATTCCTCTGGCATATTGACGTCTGACAGGATCAGATCAAACGGCGGCTGTTCCTTTTGCAGCAGTACTTTAGCTTCGGCGACGCTTTCGGCGGATTGCGGAGCAAAATGAGCCTCGCCTAAGAGGGTACACAGGAGTTCGCGGTGCCCGGGGTGATCGTCCACGATTAAAATGCGTGATTTTGGTTTGCTGTCGGGAGGAGTAAGCACCCTATTTTCCGGAATTTTTGACAAATCACCCATCCTGATCGCCTAACAAATAGGCAGTTTCCTGTCAATTCACCACTAAACGTCAAATGTCCCGTGTCGGAATGACGGATCTGCTTGAGCTTTCTCCGGGATCTTATATCATCTGCACTTCATGACGAACCTAATGACTTACTGTTTTAAATATAAAAGGTAGAAGGAGATCACCATTATGAAACGTACGTCTGTCATTCTTGCAGCTGTTATGGCAAGCGGTGTTGCTATTGCAGAAGAGACCACCACGACCACGACCACCAACGCGGCAGCAGCCACCAAGTCGACCTTCGACAACCACCTGAACAGTACGCTGATGGTTTCCCCAGCTCAGCTTTACCAGGTTGAGGCACTCCGCAATGATCTTCAGCTCGGATTCGCAAACAACAGCGGCGAAGCTAAAGCAGACGGTGGCAAGACCACGGATACCGTTAAAGGCAACGAATTCAACGTCGGTGCGATCTATAACGTGCAAGGCGCTGGTGCCCGTGTGGGTTTGACCCTCGACTACGGTACGGCAAAAATCGAGACCAAGACCACCGGTCAGGACGCTGTTAAGAGCGACGCGTCGATGATGAAGGTAAGTCCAGTAGGTTCCTTCACGATCGCTGATGCGGTTGTCGTTGGTGCTTCGGTCAATATGCTGCAGACCTCCTCAAAGGCTGCAGGCGGCAAGGAAATCAAGTTCACACACACCACGGTTCAGCCGGGTTTCCTCTACAAGAACAGCCAGTTGGAAGCAGGCTTGACTCTTGAAGGCGAAAGCAAAGCGAAGACTAAAATTGAAGGCGTGGAAGTCGAAGACGAAAATCCAGCATGGATGACCGCTCACGGCCGTTATGCTATCAATAACACCATGGCTGCCGGTGCAATCATCACGAACACGGGCGTCACCAAGTCGACTAAAGACGTTGCTGCTGCGACCAACAATGTAAAGGCGACCTTCGAGTACGGCATGGATGCGGTTAAAATTGAAGGCGACGTCGGCATGACCACCGCTGGCTACAAGAAAAAAGAAAACATCAGCACCGATAACGTTGCAACGATGGCCATTGGCGGCGCTGCTGACTACACGGTTAACCCCTCAACGGTTGTTGGCGGCGGATTGACCTATGAGTGGGGCTCTGAGAAGAATGCTGGCATCACCTACGCTAAGAGCGATCTTGGCATCGCGCTGCGCGGTAAGATGACCTTCTAGTTTTTTGGTGCATTTGAATCGTTTTGACTTTGAAATCCCCGGTGATCCTCAGTGGTCCCCGGGGATTTTCTTTTCTTTTCTCTTCAAAGCCCGGAAGGCAGCATCAAGTTGGTCAGTTGAGCTTGACCAGAGCATACCCAAGCGCATCAGGAGAGGTACATCCGTAGGAGCTCCAGACGCTGCGAAGAGGCTCAGTGTTTGTTGTGGTCAGACGAAGCTCGTTATCCACCCGGTCTACGGCAAATTCCAGGTCGACGGCTGTGTCGGAGGAATCTTGAAAAACCTGGGCGAGGCTTTTTGAGGCTGGGAGCGTGACACCCCCTCCCGATGCTGCGAATTCGCAACTTTCTGGTGCAAACATCGCAATCTTTTCTTTTGTGTAAGCAAAAACACTGGACGAATTGGTACTGATGCGACGCTTCAGTGCCAACTGACAGTCACTGTCATTGATCGTAATAGTAAGGTCACCGCCGGAAATGACCCAACTGTGTCCGGTCAGAGTGTCGAAATCCAGGAGTGCGGCGGCGCGATCGGGCGCTGGATAAGGCGGCCTGAGGCCCGTCGAAATACAGCTTGGCCCTAAGACGGTGTAGGTACCGTCGCCAATTGACCGTGAAATTGACACGTCTTTTTTGGAGCCGCAGCCGGTGGTCGCCAGGCCAAGCAGAAAGAGAAAGGAGGACCTTGTCGCTATTGCCATGGAGATTGCGAATGGCTTCATTGGCGTACCAACAATATCGAACTGTCAAAGGTGTTGGGGCGAAACTCACTCCCGCCGCCGTGGCGTTGGGCGGTCATTTCCCCGGGGCGCAGTCCGCCGGGTTCAAAGCGAATGATGTTGTTGGGTCGTGGACCCCACGTCTGATCGGTTAGTTGGCAATCATTGATTGGTGCCAGTTTATAAGAGTTGATGGTGTGGCCACCGCCACAAAGGGCGAGGTTGTTTGCGGATTGAACGGCCTGATCATCAAACATCATTACGGCGACCTGTCCGAATGAAAAATCAACGCTGGTCGCCTGATCCTGCCCTACTTTCCAAAAGGGACCGAGTGCATAAGTTCCTGCATACACCGCCCGCAGGAGTGGCGTTTGGCACTTGTCATCTGAGTAGTATTCGTCGAATGCCCAACCATCATCAGTATTGAAACTGTATTGAATGATATGGGAACTGGCGTTGGAGACGATGGATTTACCACCGGTGTACGGCAGGCATGATGACTTCCATCGGCCCCGCATGAAATCTTTTATCGACCGCGATGGTGAGTCGTCCGCCTCTTTTGCGCAGGAACTCAGAACGGCATGCGCAAAAAAAGAGATAAACAGAGAAAAAAATAAACTCGTCAGCCGGGATCCGGGTGACTTTGGCAAGAACCACCCTGGCAGATGCATCAGTGAATACCGCGTGCCAACTGTGGATCGTTTAAGGCATCGCGAAAATAGGGAATAGACCGGCTCAGGCCTTCCCTCAATGGAACGGCCGGCCCCCAACCGAGCTTCGACCTCGCGAGCGTCAGGTCGGGCCTGCGGGTCCTGGGATCGTCCGGAGGGAGAGGTCTATATTCGATGGTCGACTTGCTGCCGGTCAACGCCAGGACCTCACGCGCCAACTCGATCATTGTAAACTCTCCGTCGTTGCCCAAATTGACCGGCCCGAACCAGGGAGATGGCAATGCGGCGTATTTTACGATGCCCTCGACCAGGTCGGATACGTAACAGAAGGAGCGAGTTTGAGAGCCATCGCCATAAATGGTCAGCGCTTCTCCGCGCAACGCTTGGGCAATGAAATTGCAAACAACCCGTCCGTCGTTAAGAGCCATTTGGGGACCGTAAGTGTTAAAGATGCGGATCATCCGGACGTCGAGCTTAAAAAGATTCTTGTAATCGTAGCAAAGTGTCTCGGCGACTCTTTTACCCTCGTCGTAACATGAACGTGGGCCGATGGTGTTGACGTTACCCCAGTAGGATTCCGGCTGGGGGTGTTGCAGCGGGTCGCCATAGACCTCGGATGTGCTGGCGTGCAAGAGGGTGGCAGAATGGCTGCGGGCGAGATCAAGGAGATTCATGGTCCCCAGGAAGCTGGTCTTAGCCGTAAAAATTGGATCTGCCTGGTAGTGGACCGGACTCGCCGGGCAGGCAAAGTTCAAAATCAGATTAAACTTAGCAGCTGGCTTTATCGGATTAATGATGTCGTGTTCGACGAATTGGAATTTCGCCTGATTTTTCAGGCTGGCAATATTTTTAGGCGAGCCCGTTCGCAAATTGTCAAGGCAGACGACGTTCCAACCATCCAGAAGATAGCGTGCACAAAGGTGACTGCCGATAAAACCCGCACCACCAGCGATAAGGACTGTTTTTTCGGTATTTGAAGCGGCCAAGGGATCCGATCTCCTTCATTTACAGTGTCGGGCATGAATTGTATGATACCGCAAATCTTTGTGATAGGCCGAAATGAGCTAAAAAACGGAGCCCGAGAATGAATATTCATGAATTTCAGGCAAAAAAGCTATTTGCGGATAACGGTGTGCCCGTGCCGGAAGGTTACCTGGCAACTTCTGGCATCGAAGCAGAGTTCGCGATGCGGCGGCTGGGGTGTCCCGTCGCCGTTGTAAAAGCACAGGTGCATGCCGGCGGACGCGGCAAAGGTGGTGGCGTAAAGCTGGTGAAATCTCCGGATGAGTGCAGGACGGTTGCCGAAAAAATGATTGGTATGAACCTCGTAACTCCGCAGACGGGTGCTGAGGGCAAGCTTGTTCGTAAGGTCTATATCGAAGCGGGCAGCGACATCGACAAAGAATATTATATCGCCCTGGTGCTCGATCGTGAGACGGCCAGCGTCTGCGTGATGTTTTCCACACAGGGTGGCATGGACATTGAAGAGGTTGCCAGAACGTCGCCCGACAAAATAGTAAAAATATTTATTGATCCGACTATCGGTCTTCAAGGCTTCCAACTTCGCCAGCTGACGTTTGGGTTGAAACTCAACGCGACTGAGTCAAAAGAGCTGACCGGGTTTGTAAAGAAACTCTACGCAATGTTCATGAAATATGACTACTCGTTGCTCGAGATCAATCCATTGATTGTGACCAAACAAGGTAAAATGCTGGCGCTCGACGGCAAAATGAATTTCGACGACAACGCACTTTTCCGCCACAAAGACATCGAGGCGATGCGGGATTTTACGGAAGAGGATGAACGGGAGATTGAAGCTTCAAAATATGGGCTGAATTATATTGGTCTCTCCGGAAATATCGGATGTCTTGTTAATGGCGCTGGTCTGGCAATGGCCACGATGGACATTATTAAATCATCTGGTGGCGAACCCGCAAATTTCTTAGACGTTGGCGGCGGCGCCAGCGAGGAGATGGTTCGCAATGCATTTCGGATTCTGTTCTCAGATAAGCATGTGAAGGCTGTTTTCGTAAATATTTTCGGCGGCATCATGAAGTGCGACATTATTGCGGAAGGAATTGTGAATGCTGCGAAAGAACTTGGACTTAAAATTCCGCTGGTTGTGCGTTTAGAAGGAACCAACGTCGACAAGGGAAAGAAAATTCTCGAGACCTCAGGGCTCAAAATTATTCCCGCAGAAGATATGGGCGATGGTGCGCGCAAGGCAGTTGAAGCGGCAAAGAGCCATAAATAGCAACAATTAAGTAGCGAATTGGGGAATTACTCGTGGCTATTCTTGTAAACAAAAACACAAAAGTCATTACACAGGGGATTACCGGCAAGTCCGGTGAGTTTCATACACGCCTTTCACACGAACATGCCCCGCGATTTGTTGGTGGCGTCACGCCCGGAAAAGGTGGGACAAAATGCGCAGACCTGCCGGTATTTGATACGGTCGCGGAAGCTCGCGAGAAGACTGGTTGTAACGCATCGATGATTTTCGTTCCTCCTCCTTTCGCCGCGGACGCAATTCTGGAGGCTATATCAGCCGAGATTGAGTTGATCGTTTGTATTACCGAAGGCATCCCGGTTTTGGACATGGTCCCGGTCCGGAAAGCTCTGGATCGGTCCCCAAAGTCACGCCTCATAGGGCCGAACTGTCCGGGAATTATTACACCCGGCGACTGCAAGATCGGGATTATGCCTGGCCACATCCATAAGCGGGGCTCTGTGGGGATCGTTTCGAAGTCCGGAACATTAACCTACGAATCAGTTGGGCAGACCACTCGAGCGGGACTTGGGCAGACCACGTGTGTTGGAATCGGCGGTGATCCCATCATCGGCACGACTTTTATTGATTTGCTGGGGATGTTCCAGGATGATCCCGAAACAGAATCAATCATCATGATCGGGGAAATTGGTGGCGACGCGGAGATCAAGGCCGCTCAGTTCATCAAAGAAAACGTGAAAAAGCCGGTTGCCGCATTTATCGCCGGACAAGCGGCTCCAAAAGGAAAACGGATGGGGCACGCCGGTGCAATTATCTCTGGCGGTGGGCATGGAACTGCTGCGGAGAAGATGGATGCACTGCGGGCGGCTGGAGTTGCGGTTTCGACATCACCGGCAGATATTGCGACGACTTTGATCGCTCATATGAAGAAGAAGCGTTAAGAGTCCTCTATTGAGGTTGGACGACATTTGCTGGGCATCCGCAAATTCATGGGAACGGCGATTGATCTCTGGCAGGGTGATATCGCCTGTTTTGTCTGCGACGCCGTAACCGTCATTCCCAAGAATGCCGATGACGCTGCCTGCGGCGCAGTCCTTTCCGAAGGGATGGCGTCTGCCGAGGAAAGTCGCTTGCGGCATGTTGCAGTGGTGATCGCTACTCCTGTCATGGCCCGGGCGACCATGGCGCTGACCCGACGTTTTCTGGAGCAGCGGGGATTGGCAGGGTCGGTGCGGCGGATCACTTTTGTTCTGGCAGATAGTGCGGGGTATGAAGCCTTTCAGGGTGAGATGTTCCGGGAATTTCCGGAGGGCTAAGATCAAGACGATGTCAAAGACAGCCACACCATTGCTACGTGAGCTCTCCTATTACAAAACGGGCGGTACTTGTGACGTCTTGTACGAGCCAGAGTCGATTGAAGATCTGGTGGAGGCGATGCGCGAAGTGCACGTGAAGCAGAGGCGCTGGTTTTTGCTCGGCGGTGGAACTAATTCATTGATTTCTGATGATCATTGGCCGGGGGCTGTGATTGCTTTCCGCAAAATGGCACAAATCGACGTGCGTGGCGATATCGTGTACGCACAAGCCGGGGCAGATAATTCAACCGTGGCCCGAATATGTCAGCAGAACTCTCTTGCCGGTGCTGCGTGGATGTATCGGCTTCCGGGACAACTGGGCGGGACACTTCGCATGAATGCCCGCTGTTACGGGGGCGAAATCAGCGAAATTGCAAAAAAGGTATTGTGCGTGTCGCCTTCGGGTGAATTGCGCGAGTATACGGACAAAGCGGTCTTTCGTGGGTACAAAAACACCCTGTTCATGGAGACAGGCGATGTCATCGCTGCGGCTGATCTCCAGTTGGCAGCTGGCGACCGGGAAAAAATTCAGCAAAAAATGCTGGAGTGCGAGAATGACCGTGTCACGAAAGGCCAGTTCCTCTTTCCATCTTGTGGATGTGTCTTTAAAAATGACTATTCGGCGGGTGTCCCCAGCGGCATGCTGCTGGAGCGTGCAGGTGTGAAAGCATTGCATGCCGGAAAAGCCGAGGTAAGTCCGAAGCATGCTAATTTTGTTTTCAATAAGGGCTGTTCCAGCCGGGACATTCTCGACCTCAGCTTCAAAATGCGGGATGCCGTTTACAGTGTGTTTGGCGTATGGCTGGAATACGAAATGGAGATTCTTGGCGACATCGCCCCGGACCTGCAAGTGCGGCTTCTGGAGAAGAAGCCGCCTATGTACGGCACGGCCTTAGAAGAGGCACGGCGCGCTTTTCAATCGCGCCAATAGATTGCAGTCTCAGTCAATCCACTCACGCAGGTCGATCCCGGGATCTAAGCGCAGCGAATCTATTTTGAATCCTTTGTCAGGGCACGAGAACTTCGCGATCGTATCGTCGATTTTATTGTAGTTGGTGCTGTTGCAGTCGTGCTCGAATCCAACATGTACCGAGCTGTCGTTTTCCTGTTTGCCCACAAAGCATGAGGTGCTGGTAGGGACGTATGTCGAACCACGAAGGGTGGTTTTGATTTCTACGACGACATCTTTCTTGCTGTTGCAAACCCCTTCCAGCTTGACGGTGCCACCTTTGCGAGGCCACTGAACTTCGCCCCAGGAGCCATCACGTTTTTTGATGTGCAGCGTCAGGGGCATGTCGTTGGAGTCCGCCCGCAGGCCGACAACAGTGACCTCGCTCTGAGGTCCCGACACAGGGCCATTTTCCTCAGCAATGGGATTGTTTGGCGTGGTAGTCGAACCGTCTTCACTGGTAATGGGCGGCTTGCCACCAGGGTTCGTCGTTGTGGTGCCATCGGGGTTGGTACCCGGGGGCTTGCCATCGGGAGAAGTGGTTGATGAATCATCGGGGTTGATGGAGTTAGGGCCTTCGGGGTCTCCGCTGCCTGGCTTACCGCCTAAGGCGTCGTCGCCGCCCTTCCCCGGACCGCCTGTGCGGACGACATCGGTGGCCGATTTTTTTCGACTTGCGCCGGAAAATTCCGCATCTTTGCAGGCGGGTATGGCAATCGCCGAAACTAAAACTCCAAGGCATATCTTGAGCGAGAAATAGGTCTTGATGGTCATGGGCATACTCCTTCGGTTCTGCGCCCCATATCGGCATAATCGGAGCAAAACTTTAGGGAAAACAAAGGGCACTGCTTTGTTTTTATAAAATCAATGACTTGCCAGATCGCGAAGCAGCTTAAAAGTATAGATGCCAGTGCCGTGCCCGTCGGAAAATTGGATGGAAAGTGCGTAAAGGCCGACGCTGTTTATTTTGACAGGGCGGGTGGTCTCCGCGACCTTCGCTGGATCGAGTTTGCGCTCGTGGGTCCATTCGTCAATACAAAGAGCACAGGGGCACTTGCGGCGGAGTTCTACCACATCCCAGGTGTTGGAAGTGTCGTCAGTCCAGGTAATTCCCAGGGTCCGGTCATCGATCTGCTTGATCGATTTCACATTAATGGTGTCTGGTGCGGTCGCGTTCATCAGGTGTTCTCCTAACTTAACTACTTCCACTCGAGCGAAAAATGCTGCAGAGCGTCTTTGTTTTTTTCGTGAAGAACTGAAATTTGCGAAGCAAGGGCTCCGGCAATCTGGCGAACGGCAACAGAGCCGGGGCTATCCGGATGGCTAAGTACCAATGGCGTGCCCTGATCGCTCGCACTTACGAGACTCGGATCTATTGGAATGGAACCCAAGAAAGAGACGCCGTGCTCAGCGGCAACCCGTGCCCCTCCGCCCTGACGGAAAATGTGATGCTTCTTGTCGCAGCCATCGCAAATAAAATAGCTCATTGTTTCGACGACGCCTAAGACGGGAACCTTCAGCGTCTCAAACATCGACATGGCTTTCCGAACATCGATCAATGCTACTTCCTGTGGCGTGGTCACGATCACTGCTCCCGTGACCGGAGCGGTCTGGGAGATAGTGAGCTGAATGTCACCCGTCCCCGGAGGGTAATCGATGATGAGATAGTCCAATTCGCCCCAGTCAACCTGCGTCAAAAATTGTTTAATGACGCCTCCTGCCATGGGTCCACGCAGCATCGCCGCTTTCGAACCCTGATTGAACATGCCAATGGACATCACTTTGACTCCATTTGCTTGGGCGGGAGAAATCAAATTAGTGCCTGGCGTGGTTTCTCCCGATCCAGTTGGTCTGGTCATAAGGGGAATCGAAGGTCCGTATACATCCGCGTCCAAGAGGCCAACCTTTGATCCCAGCGCGGCCAATGCGTAGGCAAGGCTGACAGAGGTCGTCGATTTCCCGACACCACCTTTGCCAGCAGCGACTGCGATCACATTTTTTACCCGACCCAAAGCAAGTGCGGAAGCATGAGACCCAACGATCGGCATGCCACCTCGAGTCGTCGCGGTCATCTTTACCTGAACTTCAGCCACGCCAGGGAGCCCGCGCAGGATGGTCTCGCATTGGCTCTTCAACAGGTCTTTGACGGGACAGGCCGGAGTCGTGAGGTTGACCTCGAGAGAAACAGAAGAGCCGCTTATAACAACGTTACGAACGAACCCAAGTGAAACAATGTCCTTGTGAAGGTCGGGATCCATGACCTGGGATAGCGCTCTTTTGACCTGGTCCTCTGTAAGCCGAGAATCTTTGTCTGCGGAGGAATCTGAGCGGAACCTATCTGCAACTTTACCTAAAAAACTCATATGATGGCGTCCTCAATGCGTTTTACGCGAGTGTGCGCAATTGCCGGCTATTCGTGATCTTCAAGAAAGCGGGCGGCCTGAATGGCTGCCTGGCAGCCCATTCCCGCCGCAGTAATAGCCTGGCGAAATGTATGATCGGCGATATCACCAGCGGCGAATACGCCGGGTGTCTTGGTCTTTGTGTGATCGGTAATGCGAATGTAGCCGGCTTCGTCGGTGTCTACCCACGGCTTGAAAATATCTGAATTTGGCTTGTGCCCGATCGCCATAAACAAGGCCTCCGTTTCCAGAACGGAAACCTCGTTGGTGGCCAGATTCTTTATTTTGAGTCCGGTCAGTCCGGAGTCACCACCAATTGGTTCAAGAACCGTGTAAGGGACCATGAACTTTATCTTGGGGTTCTTGCGGCATCGTTCCAGCATAATTTTGGAAGCTTTCCAGTCGTCGCGACGATGCATAAGAATGACTTCAGAGCATAGCTTCGACAGGTAATTTGCCTCTTCCATTGCGGAGTCGCCACCTCCCACGATGACAACGCGCTTATTTTTGTAAAAAAATCCGTCGCAGGTTGCGCAGGTGGAAAGACCTCGGCCCATCAACTTCGCTTCATTGGGGAGCCCGAGCGTTTTTGCCGTTGCTCCGGTTGAGATAATGACTGTTTTGGATTTGATCTGGCGATCACCAGCCCAAAGGGTGAATGGGCGTTTGGAAAAATCGACCTTTGTAATCTCTTCGTAGACCAATGTTGCACCGACGCGTTCGGCCTGCGTGGCCATGTCGGTCATGAGCTGAGGACCCATGATGCCGTGGGCAAACCCCGGGAAGTTTTCGATTTCCGTGGTGGTTGTGAGTTGGCCGCCGTGCTGCATTCCGGCAAAAACCTCGGGGTGCAGACCGGCGCGAGCTGCATAAATTGCTGCGGTCAGTCCGGCTGGGCCGGTCCCAACGATGGTGACTTCGTTGATTTTTTCGCCAGCAGAATTACCGGTTTGATTATGTGATTGCGTCATCTGATATTACCCCTCCACGGTGAACGGCGAACATACCAATATAAACCATGCTCGCCAAGCCTGCGGCTAGCATGCTAGGCTTTACAGACATTGCCAATAGCCCCCCCCAATACAAACCTTGTCACGGGAGTGAAGATGAGGAGTTTTGGTTTTCTATTGGTCGGAATTTATTCGTTTTTTTGCCTTAGTCTTCCACCCTTGTATGCGGGGAGTGGACGCGGGCGCAAGGCCATTGACGGCGAAAATCCCGGCGTAAAGACCACGACAGTCTTTGTGCAGGATTGGAATTCGGACAAAATCCTCTACCAACGTCGCGCTGATGAAGTGCGGCCAATTGCCAGCCTTTCCAAAATGTGGGCGGCACTCGTTATTCAAGAAGAATGCAAACTGAACCCCGACAATTTGCACGTTATGAGTCCCGACAACCGTCAGGCAGCCAAAGGGGGAGATCGCTCGCGGTTGACAACCGGGTGGAGCTTTTCTCATCGGGATTTAATGCACGCTGCTCTTATGCGTTCTGATAACCGCGCGTTTCCAGCCTTGGCTGAGGCCTGTCATATGACTCCGGAAGATCTTGGGGCCCGCATGACTGCGAGGGCGAGGTCTTTGGGGCTGTTACACACCTCGTTTGCCGAACCTACGGGGCTATCTGCCATGAACGCCTCGACTGCCCGAGAAGTGAACACCATGTTGAGGGAGGTCATGTCCAGGCCTCAGATCGCCGCGATTATGGGCACTAAGCGCTACACGATGCGAGCGATTCGCAAGGATGGGTATTCAAAGGAACTGGAGCTTTCCAATACCGATCGTTTGTTAAATGGCGGGCAGGTTGCTGTTGTCGGAGGCAAGACCGGGTATACTGATCTGGCGCGGTACTGTCTTGCGATCAGCGTGCTGTCGCCGGTTGAGGAGGCGAGCGAACGTGCAAAGCTCGGTATCGTGCTGATGGGGGCTGAGGGTAAACTGACGCGGTTTGCGGATGTGCGCCGCATTCTGACCTGGTTGCGCCAAAAAGCCGAAGGAGTTTTTAACACGACATCGGACTAACCGAGAGAGCGGTCACTATGAAATTAAATCCGGATGCGCTGCTGTTCGCAGCGTTTTTTATTGGTGGTCTCCCCAGTGGCGCACTTGCCAAACCCACCGCGACTGTTTTGGATCAGACGCTAAATCAAATCGGGTCTTCTGCTCAGACGTCAGCGGTTGTCGTTAAACTAAGCGATGGACAAGCGATTTTTGAGCGCAATGCGGACGAACTTCTGAGCCCGGCTTCGGTAACAAAACTTCTGACATCCGCGACTGCGTTGTTTCGGTTTGGACCTTCAAAAACATTCAAGACAGAAGTCTATTATTCGGGGACCAGAACCGGCAACCGCATCAAGGGAGACCTGGTGGTCGTTGGTGCAGGGGATCCGCTTCTCGTCTCGGAAAAACTCTGGCAGTTTGCGGCGGACATGCGGAACTCTGGAATCGAAGACATTTCCGGAGATATTGTTATCGACAACTCCTTGTTTGGCGGCGAGGCTCGGGACAGGTCGCGTCTGCCGGGCGCTTCACAGTCGGTTAATGCCTACGATGCCCCGGTATCCGCTCTCGGGATCAATTTTAATACCATTGCGGTTGCTGTCAGCCCGGGTGACAAAGTTGGAGTACCTGCCAGGGCAAGTATCGACCCCTACCCCCTTCTTGACACGATCATTGATAACAAAGCGACAACGGCCCGGGGTTCTACGGCCAGCATTCAGGTGCGGAGGGTTGGGGATGAAACGAAGACTCCCCGGCTGGAAATCACCGGCTCTATTGGCATCGACGCGCCAATGAAAAAAATATATCGCTCGGTGGCTGATCACATCGGATCCACCGGTGAGTACATCCGCGCGTTTTTGGCTGCTGACGGCGTCAGAGTTACCGGAAAGGTCAGGGAGGGGAAAAAACCAAACGACGCGCGCCACCTGATTGACATCGAGGGGTATGAGGTTCGTCGAATTGTCCAGGGCTTGAATACATTTTCGAACAACTACATCGCGGACGTGCTGTTAAAGCGTCTTGGGGCTGAATATCCCTCAGCGCAAGGTGCTCAGGGGGGATCGAGTGGGCGGGCAGGCCCGGGGACATTTGAAAACGGACTGGTGGTAGTAAAAGATTTTCTTGTGCGGGAAGTCGGTATTAAAACACCGATGACGCTGGAAAACGGATCGGGGTTGGACACCCGCAATCGCCTGAGTGCTCGGCAGGTGGCCGCTGTTTTGATGTTTATGGAAAAGCATATGGTGGTGTTTCCGGACTTCATAGGAGGGTTGCCGGCCTATGGATGGGATGGAACACTCAAAAAACGCGCGCGAGGGGGCCTAACTTCCATTCACGGCTTGGTTCGCGCAAAGACCGGCACGCTGTCGGAGCCCGTGACCGTTGTGAGTCTGGCTGGGTATCTGCGACACAAAACTCATGGACTCCTTGCATTTGCTATCATTCAAAATGGCAGGCTCGGTGCGCCGCAACCCGCTGTTGGCGATTTGCGCGCACTTCAGGACGAATTCGTTGCTGCCTTGCTCGATTAACAAAAGAGGTGTTGAAAATGGACTTGGAAAAAGACGCTCTTGAATATCACGCTCATGCACCGGCAGGAAAAATCTTTACTGGCCTTGGCAAGCCGTGTGCGACGCAGCGAGACCTGTCTCTTGCCTATTCTCCTGGAGTTGCAGGACCATGTCGTGAAATCCATAAAAACGAAGATGATTCATTCAAATATACCGGGCGCGGAAATTTAATCGGTGTGATTTCGAATGGCACAGCCGTTCTAGGCCTCGGCAACATTGGCCCACACGCGGCAAAGCCGGTGATGGAGGGCAAGGCCATGCTATTCAAGAAATTTGCCGACATCGACGTGTTTGATATTGAATTGAATGCGCCGGACCCCGATGCCTTTATTGCTCATGTTAAGGCATTGGAACCTACATTCGGGGGGATTAACCTGGAGGACATCAAGGCGCCGGAATGTTTCTATATCGAGGAGAAACTGCGCGAATGCATGTCGATTCCAGTATTTCACGATGACCAGCATGGTACGGCCATTATCGGGTCTGCTGCATTTCTAAACGCCCTGGAAGTCACTGGGAAAAAAATTGAAAACGCCAAGGTTGTTTTTTCCGGAGGCGGAGCTGCTGCGATTGCGACTGCCAACCTTTTTCTGAGCCTTGGCGTCAAACCTGAGAATTTAACCATGTGCGATAGCAAAGGCGTCGTTCATTCAGAGCGGAAAGATCTGAATAAGTACAAGGCAAAATTCGCTAACAAGACCAGTATGCGAACTCTGGAAGACGCCATGAAGGGGGCGGATGCATTTGTAGGTGTCTCTGCGCCTAATGTTCTGTCGGGTGAGACCATCAAGTTGATGGCCGAAAACCCGATCATATTTGCTCTGGCAAATCCCGATCCGGAGATTCATCCGGATGTCGCAAGAAAATCGCGACCAGATGCAATTATTGCCACGGGAAGATCTGATTTCCCTAATCAGGTTAATAACGTCTTGGGATTCCCCTTTATTTTCAGGGGTGCGTTGGATGTTCGAGCCACGGTTATCAATGAGGACATGAAGATGGCGGCGGTAAGGGCTATCGCAGCTTTGGCGAAAGAAGATGTGCCCGACGTGGTGATGCGCGCCTATAAGGAAAAGCAAGGGTATCAATTCGGACGTGACTATCTGATCCCAAAGCCGGTTGACCCGCGCGTAATGATGTATGTAGCTCCGGCAGTTGCGCTGGCGGCGATGAATTCAGGGGTTGCGCGCAAAAAAGTCGATATCGAGAAATATCGCGAGCATATTGAGAGAATTTTGGGCCCTGACAAACAGCTGATCCGTTCTTTGCAACGTGAAATGCTGGCGAGCCGCAAATCTGGTAAAAGAGTTCCAACAATTGTGATTCCCAACGGCAACGACCGCCGGCTGCTAAAAGCAGCCGCGGAGGTTGCAACCAGTGGTGATGCTCATATTTGCCTGTTGGGCTCAAAAAAGCACATCCTCATGCACGCCGAGAGCCTGGGCATTCACAATCTTGAGCATCTGGTTGAGGTTGTAGATCCTTTAAAAGACGAAGCTCGTACTACCCGCTTTGCAGAGGTTCTTTTTGAACTGCGCCAGCGCCGGGGTGTATCCCGGACGGGGGCATTTCAATTGCTGCGAAACCACAATTATTTTGCAAGCATGATGGTTCATGCTGGCGAGGCCGATGGGCTGGTATCGGGACTGCTGGAACCATATGGACAGGCCGCGAAGCCGGTTCTTGAAATCCTCGGGGTCGAGAAAGGGCAGGTTCTCGCCGGAATTTACCTGATCATTGCAAACAACAAGATGTATTTTTTCTCCGACTGCACCATCAATATCGACCCGGACGAGGAGACTCTGGCGAATATCGCCATGACGACGGCGGCAGTGGCAAGTCGTTACACAAAGGATCCAATTCGCGTCGCCATGCTCAGCTTCACGAGCTTTGGGGCTACCAGGCATCCTCTGGCGGAGAAAATGGCGAAAGCCACCGCCATTGTGCGTAAAAAGATGCCTGCACTGGAGATCGAAGGAGAAATGCAGGCGGATGTTGCGCTCAATAGTGAATTGCGACAACACGAATTTCCCTTTTCGCGAATCAAGGGAGATGCCAACGTCCTGATTTTTCCAGATCTGAATTCAGCTAACATCGCCTATAAGTTACTGACGAATCTTTCTGCAGCCAGCCCCATCGGTCCCATATTGGTGGGAGTGAGAAAGCCGGCAAATATTCTGCAGCGCAGCGCTACATCTGATGAAATAGTGAACCTGATCTATGTCACGGCGCATCAGGCGGCTACCGCCGATAAAGGACCGCAATAACAGTAAAATACGCCTAAAGATCAGTCAGCTCTGACGAAAAAATGGACGAAAAATCAGAGTGGCAACGGCTAAGGCACTGATTTTACGACCTACCATGGGGCAGCTATTGCTGCCCCTTTTTTTGCATCCAAAAGGGTGACTTAAGGCGCGAACGGCATCTGACTGAATGGAGTGCGATGAGCTTCCAGATTAAAATTGCGGCGATCCTGACGGGACTTGTTTCCTTGGTGGCCTCATGCGGCGTCGAACGAAACATCAACCGGCACAGTGAATTAGAGGGATTTGCGGCAGATTCCAGTGCAGAAAATGTCGCATTGCTTTTCCAGGGCAATATTCCCGAAGCGGACAACGATATGAACCGACTCGAGAAAATACTGGCAGATCCAGCCGGTGGGTACAATTTCAAGGCAGAAAAACACTCCAGTGTAACGTCACGCCAAATTTTGGATGTGGTTCGCCAGCGTGTTCCCGCAGTCGGGCCAAACGGAACCCTTTTTCTGTTTCTTGCCGGTCACGGGTCGCCAAATGGCTGGCTGCAGACCAACGACAACTCGATGATCAACTTCCGCAAGATCGAGGCTGCGATCAGGGAAGTCAGACCACAGAAATTGAAGCGTTTGGTCGTGATTATTTTCTCGTGTTATGGCGGACAGTGGATCAATCAGACGATGACCGCGTCGCTTACGGCTGCCGACGGCGACGGTACCACTTTTTTCAATGACCAGTCCTATAGCGAGTTTACTGCGAAAACTGCAGCGGAGGATTTTACTTCAGGGCTGCGAGCGGATCCGATCTATGAACAGCTCTTTATCATGACTGCCGCGAATGATCGTGAGCTCTCGTATTTCAATGGAAACGGGTCTATGTTCATACAGACTTTAGCGCGCGTCTTCAGTTCGATAAAAAATGAGATGCCATCTAAAGCGACAATGCGCGATCTTTATAAGAGAACAGCCGCGGGTGTAAGCAGTTCGCATATCAGCTACCGTGCCGTTCCCGATGAGCTGGTAATGTCGGAGCCGGTGCTGGGACCGACGACAAACACTCAACCTACGCCGAATCTGAGTGGTGATATTTTCGTGAATTTAGGTGCAACCGATGCCCAGGGAACAACCCCCCTGCTATTGGCTGCTGCAGCCGGGACTCAGCGCTTGCTGGTTTGTGCCAAGGATATTCAGACCTGCAAGGCGACTCCGACGTCTGATGTGAATCTCGAAGCGGCAGTGGTGCAGGGATCAGGCAGAGCCTTTTTTTCTGCACGAGGATTTAACCCTCTGACATTTGTCGGTCGATCGCTCCATCTGATGGCTGTGGATGCGACCGGGCGGGTTACAGCACTTCGTTCGGTTCAAATCAAAGCGATACAGCAGTAAAAAAACTGGAAAAACGGAAACCCGCGGAGTCAAACTCCGCGGGTTCTGTCGTCTGCGCTCCGATTCATTCCAACACCGTCCTGGTTACCGCTCCCCCTCGGCGACCAGGACGAGAAACATTCGACCTCCTCTAATGTTCAAAATGTCATTTTTGGCGGTGTCAGAATTACGGTGCAGAAACAGAGCGAATGTTCTGATAGTACGCTTGCGCATAGGCCAACTTTAAAGTCGACAAGAGCGCAGCGCGGGTGTTCCCGGTAAAATTGGAATTGATGACGGCTACCTGACCTCTAAGCATTGCCATCAGTCCTCCAAATGAATTCATGTTGCCCAGTGCCAGTGCACTTGCGAAATCCGGGAGTGCATCCAGACGAGCTGCCGTTGGTGTTTGCAACGGAGCGGATCCTTGTGCGGTCGGTGAAACTGCGGGCAGTGCGCCAGAAGAGACGACTCCCTGCAGAACCGATGTTGCAATTGCGATTTCGGGGTGCCCGGCGAGAGTTGCCAGTGTACCAACAGTCGTCAGAGTGCTGGGATTGAGCACTGCTGCCACGCCGCCTTGCACAGCATTGGTGACTCCGGCTGGCATTCCTGGAATGGCCGGCAGAGAGGGCTGACTTTGAGCTGGCTGGCCTGGCTGATTTGGAGCAACGGCAGCGGGATTATTGACGGCACCTTGTGCGATACCAAGAATTGTCATGACCTTGTCCAGACCCGGAAGCTGGGAGCCGGCGTTTCCAGGAATAATTTTAGTGATGATCGGTAGCAAATTGGTGATATCGAGGATGTTGCCAGGTGCCAGCTGCGGGATGAGATTGGCGATAGTCGCGATTTGTGGCAGCCCCGGAAGTCCAGCCAATCCACCGGGAAGATTAGGCAGTCCCGGGATGCCGGGGATAGCAGGCACTCCGGCGATCGGTGCGGGTGATGCTGATGGTGCTGTAGACGGAGCCGG
>Ga0154020_10003491_pt1 | contig 18902 bp, 12 predicted proteins | sample Klosneuvirus_201_FD_109709 | JGI IMG/M metagenome (GOLD analysis project Ga0154020, IMG submission 109709) | Active sludge microbial communities from wastewater, Klosterneuburg, Austria - Klosneuvirus_20160825_MG | ecosystem: Engineered > WWTP > Aerobic digester > Activated sludge | place... | reverse complement strand
CGAGATCACGATCGCGAGATCACCGAGCGCGCGACGCGACATCGATGCAGGGATCACGAGGCCGTACGTCTCGGACACGAAGCGTAGATCGCGCAGCACGCGCGAGACTTCCTCGCGATTGACATCGCCATGCCAGTACACGACGCGCGTGACGATCAGCTCCTGATGGCGGCGCAGGAACTCGCCCATCGAGAGTGGCTCGGCGATGCGGTGCGTGGGCGGCTTGCAGATCTCGAGGAGATCCTCGAGGTACTCGTTCCAGTGGTGCGCGAGGCGACGGTTCTCCGGACGCCGGAGAAACTTCACGCGATCGACGGAGAAGTCCGCTTTCACCGCGGTGCGAAACCGCGGCACGACGCCCATCAGGTCGTAGAGGATCGGCGGGTTGTCCTTGACGTAATCGGTGTCGTGATAGCTCCACCACTTGCGGAGCTGCGGCCACGTGCGAACCGACAGCAGCGGCTCGTCTTGCGAATCGACCACCACGAAGCGCGAGTCTTCCGCGCGCAGCACCGTGATCCAGTGTGACCACTCGTCCACGCAGAGCAGCACCGGCGTCTGCTCCTTGAGGTGCTTGGTCAGCGTCTTGCGCGCCTGCTCCGCATCCGTGCGGCGCTCGAGCACGAGGTCACACTCGAAGGCGCGTGCCGCGCGAGCGAGCTGGATCTCGTTGGTGCCCGACCACCAGTGCGTCTTCGCGGTGCTCGAGATCTGCGAGACATCGACCATGCGGCCGAGGGCGAGGAGGGCGTGTTTGAGCGCGAAGGGACCGCACGTCCATTCGTTCGGTTGCGGATAGAAACCAGGTCCGCCGAGACCCTCTGCCACGGCGGCACTCTAGCACCGGCGCCTCGATCCATCAGGCGCCGCTCGCCACTCCCGAGGAGTTAAATCGCTAGCGATTGCTCACGGTTATATACGAGCGATCGCTACCCGAGCGGCTCAGACGATTGCTGAGGCGACCTCAGACCGAGACCGACGGCTGGCCCGTGAACCACTGCCAGCGCCGGCCGACCACGACATGCTCGCGCGCGTGGGCCTCGAACAAGCGGCTCCATAGATGAAGCGCGCGTGCGTGCGCCGAGCTGACAGCCGCGCGCTCGATCGAGTCGATGACGAACCGCTTCTGGCGCTCGAAGTTCTCGGGCGACCACGCGATGTCCTCGACGTCGAGATCCATCGCCAACCGGTGGGCGCGATCCTCGAGCCAGAGGACGAATTCCAGCTCCCATCGACCCTGTGCGAGGGGACGAGCAGCCGCCGCCGTATCGGCGAGCATGGCGCCGGCGACCTCGGACGAGACCAATAGCTCGGCGGCCGCACCGATCCGGCGATTGGAGTACACGACCATCGCCGGCACCCTAGACGGACCGTCTGACATCAGAGACCTCCGAGGGCGTGCGTGGACCCGTTCCTCGACGGGGACGTAGAAGCGTTGGCTCGAGAGGGTCAACGGGCGCACCGAGGATAGGCTGACCGACCGATGTGTCCGCGAGGTCAGTCGACGATGGCGCGGAGGTGACAAGTGATTGTCCGGATCCCGGACAGGCTCATTCCCCGATGACGCTAACGGTCACGCGACGACTATGCGGCTGGGCTCGGTGCTCCCAGAGATACAGGCCCTGCCAGGTCCCGAGGACGAGCTGACCATCGGCGATCGGGATGCCGATCGAGGTCTGGGTCAGCACGCTGCGGACGTGCGCCGGCATGTCGTCGTCGCCCTCGGCCGTGTGCACGAACAGCGGATCTCCGTCGGGGACGAGCCGCGCGAAGAATGCGTCGAGGTCGTGGCGAACATCCGGATCGGCGTTCTCGCACACGATCAGCGAGGCGCTCGTGTGGTGGATCCACACCGTGGCCAGCCCTTCGCGCGCACCCGTTTTCTCGACGACACCTCGCACCTGGCGCGTCACGTCGTAGGTGCCGCGCCCACGTGTTGGGATGGTCAGCTCGGTTCGGTGAATCATATCGACGGAGAGGGTATGCTCCGCCGCGCCGTGATCAAGCGAGGTCTCCGGTACGTCGACGAGCTCTCGGATGTGATCCGGGCTCAGCTCGCGATGGCGTACCGAGCAAAGGATCTCCTCGGCTACGGGCTGCGCTCGCGCCTCCAGCAGGGCTACTCGTGGAAGGACTTCCGCGCGGACGGCCTCGCCGCCCTCGCCGTCGGCGTCGTCGCACTGCCGCTGTCGATGGCCCTCGCGATCGCGTGCGGCGTCCCGCCGGAGCACGGCCTGTACACCGCGATCATCGCCGGCGTGATCTGCGCGCTCCTCGGCGGCACGCAGTTCCAGATCACCGGCCCGACCGCCGCGTTCGTCGTGATCCTCGTTCCGATCGTCCACAAGTACGGCCTGTCCGGTCTGCTCGTGGCCGGCATGATGGCGGGCGTGATGCTCGTCGCGATGGGCCTCGCGCGACTCGGGCGGCTCATGCAGTACGTGCCGCATCCGGTGACCACCGGCTTCACGGCCGGCATCGCACTCGTCATCGTCGTGCTGCAGCTCAAGGACGTGCTCGGCGTCCAAGTCCCGCGCACCGAGGGCACGTTCGAGTACGTCCAAGCGCTGTGGGACGTGAAGACCACCGTCAACTGGTGGGATCTCGGCGTCGCTGCGCTGACGATCGCGATGCTGCTCGGGAGCCCCAAGCTCACGACGAGGATCCCCGCGCCGCTGATCGCGCTCACCGTGATCTCGCTTCTCGTCCTGCTCGCGCAGCACGTGATCCCCGGCTTTCACGCGATGACGATCGGCGACAAGTTCACCTCGACCCTCGACGGCGAGGCGATCCGCGGCATCCCTCCGCTTCCACCACTGCCCGTCGTGCCGTGGCACTTGGAGAACGCGGGGACCGAGCTGTCGTTTCAGATGATCCGCGATCTGTTGCCCGCCGCGTTCGCGATCGCGATGCTCGGTGCGATCGAGTCCCTGATGTCCGCGGTCGTCGCCGACGGCATGACCGGCTCGCAGCACGATCCTAACAGCGAGCTGATCGCGCTCGGCATCGCGAACATCGTGGTCCCGTTCTTCGGCGGAATCGCCGCCACCGGTGCGCTCGCTCGCACCGCGACGAACATTCGCGCCGGCGCACGCTCTCCGATCGCGGCCGCGCTGCAGTCCGTGTTCGTCCTCGCATGCACGATCGCGCTCGCACCACTCGTCGCCTATCTGCCGATCGCGGCGCTCGCGGGCCTGCTGATCGTCGTCGCCCGCAACATGTCCGAGGCCCGGCACTTCTTGCGCCTGATGAAGATCGCGCCGCGCAGCGACGTGATGGTGATGCTCACCTGCTTCGCGCTGACGATCTTCTTCGGCATGGTCGTCGCCGTCACGTTCGGCATCCTCCTCGCCGCGCTCCTGTTCATGCGCCGCATGGCCGTCCTCACGCGCACGACGCTGCAGACCGTCGACAACGCGCGCTTCGAAGCGCCGCCCGGCGTGCGCGTCTACGAGATCGCCGGCCCGCTGTTCTTCGGCGCCGCGAAGACCGCGATGAACCAGCTCGCCATCGTCGGCGACAAGGACCACACGATCATCCTCGAGATGCGCCACGTCCCGACGATCGACGCGACGGGCCTCGTCGCCCTCGAGTCGGTGCTCGATCGACTGTTCCGCTCGAAGGTGAGCGTGATCTTCGCGGGCCTCACCCCCGAGGTGCTCGAGATCTTCGAGCGCGCGGACATCAAGCGCGAGCCCGGTCGCCTCGCCTTCGCACCCGATGTCGAGACCGCGATCAGCATGGCGATCGTCCACGCCGCGCGCATCTCGCGTCCCGTGTTGGACGCGGCGTGAGGTGGCTCGTCGCGATCGTGCTCGCCGCGTGTGGTGACAACCTCTCGGCGATCGATGCAGCGATCGATGCGCGCCGGATCGATGCGGCTCCGATCGACGCTGCGTGCGAGGTGTTCGAGCTCGCATCGTGTGAAGGCTCGACGGCGCGCCTGACGCTCGAGTCGTTCGATGGCTGCGCTGCACCGATGACCCGCGAGGTCACGTGCGCGACGACGTGCGCGATCGACTTCGCGCGGGTCAACCTCGGGCGCCGCACGATGTTCTCGCTCGAACCGGTGATCTTCTGCGCCGAGACGCCCGTGATGTTTGCCGGCGCGGCCTGCGGTCCGACGCTGTGCTTGCCGACGCGCGCCGTGTTGGCCAACGACGGCACCGTCGCGAGTCAGCCGTACATCGCGTGCGGCGAGGAGTTCTGCATCCCGCGCATTCCGCCGGTGATCGCAGGCTACGGATCGCCGTGCACGCCGAGCGCGTACGACGAGCGGGATCCGGATCGCAGCGCGTGTGTCGCGGGCGGCTCGACGGAGATCTGCGTCGGCGACTGGGAGTGTCCCGCGCAGATGCTGTGCGACGATCAGGTGGCCGATCGTCCCGTGTGCAAGCCCGGCCCGCGCGGCTCACGCTGACGCGGGATCGAGGAGCTCGACGACGGCGTCGTTGACCGCGCGACGCAGCGCCTTGATCGCATCGGCGCTCGTGTGACGCGATGGATGCACGCGATTCGTGAGCAGCACCGACCAGCGACGGTTCTGCAGATCGAGCCACATCGACGTGCCCGTGAAACCCGTGTGGCCGACGCCGAACCGGCGCGACCAGCGATCACCCGCTTGCGAGACACCGGGATTCGGCGACGGCGAGTCCCAACCGAGGCGCCATGTCGAGCCCGCGAGCGGTGTGTCCGTGAGGAAGCGCTTGACCACGTCGGGCTTGAACCGGCCGCGCGGTTCGCCCGACGCGCACGCGACGATCGCGGACGCGAAGCGGGACACGTCGTCGAGGCGCGCGAACAAGCCCGCGTGTCCGCAGACGCCGCCCGCGTAGTAAGCGTTCTCGTCGTGAACGCGGCCCGTGACGACGCCGCGCTCGTCGAGCTCGGTGGAGACGGCGGGCTCGAGCGATTCTTTGCCGGGGAAGCGCGCGGTGAGCTCGAGTGGCGTGGCGACGAGATCGGCGAAGGCCTCCGCGAGCGGGCGGTTCGTGACGCGCTCGATGATCGCGCCGAGCATGATGAAGCCGAGGTCGGAGTAGACCGCGACGGTGCCGGGCTCGGCCGCGGTGGGCTCGCGTGCGGCCATCGAGACGAGCTCGGCGTAAGGATCCGCGGATGGCGCGTCGCGGAGGACACGGAAGAACTCGACGTGGGCGGCGCAGCCGGCCGAGTGGCCGAGGAGCTGCCGGACGGAGCCCGTCGTGGTGGCGCGATCGAGGTAGCTCTTGACCGGTGCGTCGAGGTCGAGGGCGCCATCACCGACGAGGACCATCAGGCAGGCGACCGTGGACATCGGCTTGGTCAGTGAGGCGACGTCGAAGAACGTGCGCTCGTCGATCCGCGGCCCCTCGTCGGGAATTCGCCGAGCTCGGCCACGGACGAGGCGTGCGACCTCCCGATTACCGTCGCCGATCGACAGCGCGGCGGCGGAACCGAGGCCTGCGGAGAGCGCTTCTTCGACGAGCGCGGTGATGCGTTCCACGACCGCAATGTACCCCTGCGTGATACCTTTGGGGCCGCGTGACGCGCTACGAGCTGCTCGATCGTATCGGCGTCGGCGGCATGGCAGAGATCTTCCGCGGGAAGGCCATCGCTGCCGGAGGCTTCGAGAAGCCCGTCGCGATCAAGCGCATCCTTCCGCACCTGTCGCAGGACAAGCGGTTCGTCGAGCTGCTGATCGCCGAAGCGAAGGTGCTGAGCCTGCTCAAGCACCGCAACATCGTGCAGATCTTCGACGTCGGGCTCGGCGACGACGGCCAGTACTTCCTGGTGATGGAGTACGTCGACGGCAAAGACATGGGCGCGGTGCAGCGAAGCAACGAGGCCAAGCGGAAGCGACTGCCGTTTCATCTCGCGCTGCATATCGGCGCGGAGGTGTGCGAAGCGCTCGAGCACGCGCATACGGCGAAGGCACCGGATGGGCGCGCGATGTCGCTCGTGCATCGCGACGTGTCGCCGTCCAACGTGCTGCTGTCGCGATCGGGCGAGGTCAAGCTGACCGACTTCGGGATCGCGAAGCGCGCGGAGAGCGAGCAGACCGGGCATGGAGCGGTGCGCGGGAAGTTCGCGTACATCTCGCCGGAGCAGGCGCGCAACGAGCACATCGAGCCGCGCAGCGACGTGTTCTCCGTCGGCATTCTGATGTGGGAGATGGTGACGGGGCGGCGATTGTTTTCGGGCATGGATGACATGGCCGCGCTGCGAGCGGTGCGCGAGGCGCAGGTGGCGCCGCCGACGACGGTGGATCGATCGCTGTCGGCGGACATCGACGCGCTGATCATGGGTGCGCTGTCGAAGGACATGCGCCGGCGACCGACCGCCGGGCAGCTTGGCGAGAAGCTCCGGCAGATTCGCTATCAGCTGTCGGCGACCGGTGGTGATCCGGCCACCGAGCTCGCGCAGATCATCGACGTCGCCGAGGAGTTCGAGCGCGAGAGCAGCAAGAGCATGTCGGCGATGGCGTCGCCGTTCGATCACATTCCGTTGCAGACGCCGAAGCGACGCGAAGGACTCAGCGGATTCGAGGACAGCCAGAGCGGCGGCGAGGCGACGGTCATTCGCATTCGCACGGAGTTCGGACTCGCCGACACGCCGGACAGCATCGCCGATGCGAAGGCCGTGATCGATCGATTCGAGGACGAGGAGACGCGGCTCGCGGCGCTGTCGGGCGAGCAGATGCGAATGCTGCGATCGTCGCGCGACGATCGCGATTCGGGCGAGATCGCACCGCCGCCGAAGAAGCGCACGCGGCGCGCGACCGACGAGCCCACGACCGCGCGCCCGCCGGTCGACGACGACGCGATGACGATGGCCGGTGCGGTTCCGCGCCCGGGTGCGGTGCTGCCGCACGAGAGCTTCGAGTCCGACGAGGCGACGCGGCTCGTGGCTCCGACGAATCGCAGGACGCCACCGCCCGAGCGGATCGTTCCGCGGGGTCCGCGTGCGACGTCGTCACCACCCACGATCGCGCGCGCGGATTCGTCGCCGCCGACGATGGCGCGTGCACCCTCAGCCCCGCCGACGAACATCGCGCGACCGGGCTTGCCCGGCGTGCGCAACCAGCCCCCGAGCACGCGATCGCAAGCATCGCGTCCGCCGGCGGTGGGTCTCGGTCCACCGCCGATGCCCGACGACGCGGACTCGGTCAGCGAGAAGAGTCGCAATAGCTGGGCCCCCGGTACCGTGCACAATCGGAATCCGACGGCGACGCCCGACGGCACGCCGATCGGCCCGCAGCACCTTCCCGAGTCGGGACCGTTCGAGCAGCCCGTGCCGACGCCGGTGACGATCGCGCGTCGCGCGCCACAGCAGCCGATGCCGCAGCCGCAGCCGATGCCGCCGAAGCCAGGCTACGAAGCGCCCTCGTTCTCGGAGTCGATGTCGCAATCGATGTCGCGATCGGTCGTCTCCCAGCCGTCGCAGCGCGAGCCGATCAATCCGTCGGCATCGATGCCGATGCAGCAACAGCCGTTCCTTCCGCCGCAGCAGCCACAGCAGCCGTTCCTTCCGCCGCAGCAGCCACAGCAGCCGTTCCTTCCGCCACAGCCACAACAGCCGTTTCTTCCACCGCAGCAGCCACAACCCCAGCAGCCGTGGCCAGGCGCGCAACCGCAGCAGCGCGCATCCGCCCCGGACATGTTCGGGCAGCGTCCATCGACGCCGGGTTATCAGGCGCGCCGGCCGCCACCGCGCACGATGCTGCAGCCGTGGATGCTCGTGGTCGGCGCGACGATCATGGCGCTGCTCGCCTTCTTGATCACTCGAGCGTTCATCAAGTAGCCAGCGAACTAGCGCACTTAGGAGATTTCCTGAAAAGGACGGTCACGGATCGCCCCGCCCTCCGCACGTGGGGATGGAATGGGAGCAGCCCTTGTACCGATGACCAACGGAGCCGATAGCGACCCGATCGCCCGGCTGATGCAGGACGGACAGCATCGCGATGCGATTGCTGCGTGCGCGGAAGCGTACGGCGTCGTGATCGGCCGGTTGTGTATGGCGCTACTCGGTTCTCGAGCGGACGCCGACGAGGCCACGCAAGAGACGTTGCTGCGCGCACATCGCGCGATGGCGACGTATCGAGCGGAAGGCAGCGTCAAGGCGTGGTTGTGCGGCATCGCGCGTCACGTCTGTGCGCACGTGCTGGAGACGCGCCGAAAACATCGCGAGCTCCTCGAGGTGGTTCCCACCGACGGAGAAGCACGCGACGTGTTCGTGACGCGCCGGCGATCGCGCGTGTTGCGCGACGCACTCGGCAAACTGAAACCCACGGAACGCGAAGCGCTCGTGCTGCGCTACGTGTCCGACCTGAGCCATCGCGAGATCGCGACGGCCTGCAATCTCGACGAGCCCACCGCGCGAAAGCGAATCAGCCGCGCGCTCGCTCGCCTACGCACCGTCATGCCTGACGAGGAGATCGAATAATGAGCGACTGCAACCAAGTCCACGATGACCTCGACGATCTCGTCGCCGGCGACAGCGGTGCGATCGCGCGTCACTCCGAGCATCTCGCGAGCTGCGATGCGTGTCGCGATCTGCGCCACGAAGCGACCGAGCTCGCCGCGTTGGTCGCGAAGGCCGGCGATGACTACACGCCGCCGAAGGATCTCGCCGCGCTCGTCCTCGCGAAGATCGACGCTGAAGCGAAGACCGACATCGCGAAGCCCGTCGAGACCAAGGCCGAGCCGAAGGTCGAGAAGACCGTCGACCAGAAGCCCGAGAAGAAGCCCGTCGAGAAGAAGCCCGCGGATGTCACCCCGATCGAGAGCAAGCGAAAGCTGCCTCGCACGTGGCTGACGCTCGTCGCGGCATCGGCGGTCGCCGCCGGCGGCATCGCGACGTACAAGATGCGTCACTCGAACGACGAGACGCCGACGACGAAGACGCCGATCGCGAAGAAGCAGATCGACGACGGCAAGAGCATCGGCTCCGTCTCGACGATCGCGCGCGCCTCGACGAATACCGCCGGAGGAAGCGGCGTGTCGGTGCGCGGCGCGTCCGGCGATTGGCGCCCACTCGCGAAGGGCGAGGTGATTCCCGTCGGTGGTGCGGTCAAGACCGACGAACGCACGCGCGTCTCGTTCGAGATGAAGGACGGCACCACGCTGATCCTCGATCACGCGACCGAGATCGCATTCGATGCGAAGGACGCGCGCTCGATGTCGCTCGCGAAGGGCCGCGTCGTCGCGGATGTCGCGCACGTCGAGAAGCATCCGGCGAAGATCGTGACGGCCGATGGCACGATCGACGTGCTCGGCACCAAGCTCGTGGTGACCGCAGCGCCGAAGCTATTGTCGGTGCAGGTCGTGCGCGGCGAAGTCGCGGTGACCTCGAACACGAGCCAGCGCGCGGACGTTCATGCCGGCGAAGAAGCGGTGATCGAAGGCGCGGCGTTCAACGTGTCGTCGGCGCCGTCGCTCGCGAACGAGCTGTCGTGGACCGAGCTCGCTCCGACGGCGAAGCCTGACGAGACGGTCACGTCCGGTCTCGGTGCGCTCCGCGCGTACAAGCCCGGCGAGAAGCGTGATCGCGATTGGAACCTCGCGCTCGCGAAGCACGACGTGAAGGTCCGCATCTCGGGCCCGATCGCGCGCACCGAGATCACCGAGACGTTCCGCAACGACAGCGACGCGCAGCTCGAAGGCGTCTATCAGTTCCCGATGCCCGCCGACGCACAGATCGACGGGCTCGAGCTCGACGTCAAGGACGCGCCCGGTGGCTTCCTCGCCGGTGCGTTCATCGACAAGTCGCGCGCGGCGAAGATCTGGCAAGGCGTGATCGACAAGGCGTCGCCGAAGCTCGTCGAGCGGCCGTCGAGCGAGATCATCTGGGTGCCCGGTCGCTGGCGCGATCCGGCGCTGCTCGATTGGAAGCGCGGTGGTCGCTTCGAGTTGAAGATCTTCCCGATCCCGCCGAAGGGCTCGCGCACGATCAAGATCGCGTACACGCAGGTCGTGAGTGCGCGCGGTCCGTTCCGTCAGTACGTCTATCCGCTCGCGCACTCGACGGATGGATCGACGGTCGCGGACAACTTCACCGTCGATGTCGAGGTTCGCGGCGCGATGCCGGGCCTCGTGCGGACGCTCGGCTACGACATGCAGCGCGATCCGCAGCGCGCCGACGTCAACGCGCTGACGATGACCGCGTCCGGCTTCGTGCCCAAGGGCGACATCACCGTCGATTACCGCGCGAACGATGGCGACGCGGAGCTGCGCGCGTGGACGTTCGCCGGCGGCGCGGCCGTCCCTCCCGACGAGAAGCTCGCGGCGAAGAAGGGCGTGGGCATCGATCCGAAGGTGGTCGAGGCGCAACGCAAGGTCGCCGCCGATGCGCGTCCGACCGCGGTGCTCGCGCTGCGGCCGAACCTGCCGCGTTCGCGCGAGACCAAGCCGCGCGACTACATGATCGTCGTCGATTCGAGCCAGTCGATGGTCGGCGAGCGCTACACGCGCGCGTCGGATCTCGCGATCGCGATGATCGGCCAGATGGATCGCCGCGATCGCTTCAGCGTGTCCGCGTGCGATACGGATTGCCGCACGCTCGGCGATCTGCGCGCTCCGACGGAGCTGTCCGCGAAGGAAGCGACGGCGTTCCTCGCCGAGACCCAGCCCGCGGGTGCGAGCGACCTCGTCGCGTCGATCCGCAAGGCGAGTGACTTCGCATCCGACGAGGGTCGCCAGAAGTGGGTCCTGTTCGTCGGTGATGGCTTCGCGACGACGGGCTTCCGTCGCGCGGCGCAGGTCGAGCAAGCGCTGACCGAGGTCGCGCAGAAGGGCGTGCAGATCAACACGATCGGCATCGGCGGCGATGCGGACACCGCGCTGCTCTCGGCCGCTGCGCGCGGTGGCGGCGGTACGCATCTCGCGTGGACGCCCGGACAGACGGTGCAGATCGTCGCGCTCACCGCGATCGAATCCACGAACGGCGCGCAGCTCCGCAACGCGACCGTGAAGCTCCCCGACGGGCTTGCGGATGTCGCGCCGACGATCCTGCCCACGCTCCGCTCCGGTGAAGAGATCCTCCTCGCCGCTCGCATCAACGGCGACGTGAAGGGCAAGGTCGTGCTCGAGGGCTTCGTCGGCAACGAGCCGTTCACGCAGGAGTATCCGCTCGAGCTGGCGGTGTCGTCGGCCGCTGGCAATGGCTTCGTGCCGCGCTTGTGGGCGTCGCTCGCGATCCAGCAGCTCGAGCGCCGCGGGATCGACGACGATCGCCTGCAGACCATCGCGCTCTCGCAGGGCTACGGCGTGATGTCGCGCGAGACCTCGCTGCTCGTGCTCGAGTCGCAAGCGATGTTCGACGCGTTCGGCGTCGACCGCTCGCAGCCCACGAACAAGTGGAGCGGCGAGGACGCTCTCGACGAAGTCGTGACCACCGGCGCGATGGATGTCGGCGGCGCCGATGCCGTGGCCGCCGCACCGACGACGACAGCAACGACGACGAAGTCGAAGGATGCCAAAGCGGAGTACATGAGCCTCGACGAAGGAAAGGCCGGCAAGAAAGACAACGCCGCTCCGCCGTCTCCACCCGCGAAGAAGGCTCCCGCGGCCGAGCCGCGCGCACCGAGCGACAGCATCGGAGATCTGCGCAAGAGCACCAACAGTGTCGGTGGCGGAACGGGCCGCGGCTTCGGTGGCAGCCTGGGCGCGATCAGTCGCCCCGGCATGATCGCGATGCGGCGCACGTGGGTCCGTGTCCCATCGGTGACGCCGTACGACGGCGTGCGCGAGGGCCTCAAGAAGGCGATCGAGAATGCCGAGACTGCCCTCGTCGCGAACCCCGACAGCCGCGAGAAGCATCGCGCTCTCGTGCAGGCGCTCTCGTACGCCGGCGAGCTCGACCGTGCTCGCGAGATCGCGGCGAAGTGGCTGGAGCGCGACAAGCTCGATCCGCAAGCGCTCGGCTACACCGCCGACCTCCTCGGTCGCGACGGTCAGCGCGAGCTCGCGCTGCGCACGCTCGCAGGCCTCGTCGATCTCGACCCGGACCGCGTGCCGCTGCACGAGCGCATGGTGAAGGCGTACGAGACCGCCGGTCGTCTCGCGCAGTCCTGCTCGCATCGCATCGCTCTCTCGGCAATCGCGCCGAAGGACATGAACCTCGCGGGGGCGGCGATTCGCTGCCTGCGCTCGGTGGGTCGCACCAGCGATGCCGAGATCGTTCGCAAGGGTCTCGTCGACGACGCGCAACGATCCGCCGCCGAGAAGGCCGCGACCGTCGCCGGCGTCGAGCGCAAGGTCGCCGGCGACTTGGTCGTCAGCGCGAAGTGGCAAGGCAACGTCGACCTCGACGTGTCACTGGTCACTCCGTCGGGCGAGCGGGTGTCGTGGATGGGCGGTCGCACCGACGCTGTCGTCGGCGACGCGTCGAGCAACGAGAAGGAAGCGCTCGCGCTCCGCAACATCAAGCGCGGCCAGTACCTGATCGAGATCACGCGCGGCGCGAGCTCCTCGGGCCCGATCGCCGGCACCGTCGACATCTCGGTGCTCGGCACGAAGCGCTCGATGCCGTTCCAGCTGCTCGGCTCGCACGTCACCGTCACGCGCCTCGCGATCAACCTCGAGGAGCGCATGGAGCAGATCACGGAGCCCGAGATGATCCCCGTGCTGCCGCAGCCGCGCATCAGCATCGGCGACCTCGGGAATGACATCGCGAACCGCGTGGTCCGTGCTCGCGCGGGGCTGTTCCGCGCCTGCTACCAGAAGGAGCTCGCGCGTAACCCGTCGCTGCAGGGCCGCCTCGACGTCTCGTTCACCGTCGCTGACGACGGCCGCGTGTCCAACGCGATGGCCGGAGGCTCGATGGGCGGCGCGGTCTCCGCGTGCATCCAAGCGCAGGTGAACCGCTTCCGCTTCCCCGAGGGAAATGCCGGCACGTATCGCTTCCCGCTGACGTTCGTGACTCAGTAGCGCGGTAGTCGTTGTCCGCTGGTCGGACGCCGAAAACTGGGGTCCGACCCCAGTTTCTGCGACTAGCGATCTCGAATCGCCGCGAGGATCTCCGCGGCTTCCTTCTGGCGATACGCGCCGACCTTGCCGTTCGCGAAGGGAGCGAGCGCCGCGCGGGCTTCGGCCCAGCGCGCGAGCTTGACGAGCACGAGCGCGCGGTCGTAGCGCGCCTCGGGCGCGAGCGAGCCATTCGGGTACGTCGCGAGGTACGCGTCCCACGCCGCGAGCGCGGCCTTCGGATCGCTGCCGCGGAAGTGCAGCGTGTGCGCGTTGCGATACGCGGCGAGCTCGGCGCTCCGTTGCGACGCCTCGACGCGGGGCGCTTGGTTGGTCACGCGCGGTGCTGTTGGCACGGGTTTCGTCTCGACGGATTTCGTCTCGACGGACTTCGTCTCGACGGACTTCGTCTCGACGGGCGTTGTCTCGACCGACGTCGTCGTCGATGAGGGCGTCTCGACGGACTTCGTACCGCCCGACGAGGTCGTTCCCGGCGAAGGCGCCGCACTGGTGGGCGAGTGCTTCACGTCGACGGACGACGTCGTCGCGGACGGCGTCTTGACGGACTTCGTACCCGACTCCGACGCACCGGACGACGAGGTGTTGGGTGAGTGCTTCACGTCGACGGTCTTCGTCGAGGCCCTCGTGTCGACCGACTTCGTACCGGGCGAGGACGTGGTCGATGAAGGCCTCGTGTCGACGGGTACCGTCGTCGAAGGCTTCGTCGTTGATGAGTGCGTCACGACCGACGGTGTCGTCGAAGGCTTCGTCTCGACGGGCTTCGCGCCGCCCGATGTCGCCGACGATGTTCTGGCGGACGTCTCGATCGTGCCCGCAGGTGCGGGCGGTGGCGCAGGCGTGGGCGCGACCTCAGCGACGAGCCCCGCATCGGGAATCGCCACGGCGCTCGGCACCTTCTCCATCGTGGTGATCGTCTCGATGGTCTCGGGACGGGCGGCCTTCGCGGAACCAACGCGCCCTCGCTCGGGCAGCCGCATCGACACGTGATCCGCCGCTTCGTCGTCGTGCGATTCGGTGGCGACCGAGGGTGCGCTCCACGGGGGCCGCCATCCTGCCCAGTAGGCGAAGGCGGTCGAGCCGAACAGCGATGCGATCACCGCGGCGATCAGCGTGAAGCGCTTGCGGCGATTGGCTCCGTGATTCGCGAGGGACTCGCGCAACCGCAGGCGCGTGTGGGCGCCGTCCGTCACGCCGTCATCGGCTTCATCGCGCGCTGCGGTGATCGCGTCGGAGAGGAACTTGTCGACCGGGTTCGTCATCGCGTCACCTCCTGGTCGAGCAGTGCGCGCAGCTTCTTGCGCGCGTGAAATAGACGAGTACGCATGGTCGCCTCGGGTGCGTCTGCGATCACGCCGGCGTCCCCGGCCGTCATCTGATCGATCTCGCAGAGGATGAAGGCGGTGCGTTGGTCATCGGGAAGTTTGTCGAGTGCGCGATAGAGGATCGCGGCCATCTGTTGACGAGCGAGTGCGCTGTCCGGCGCGGGTGCATCTTGCACGGGTTGTTCTGCGAGCCGCGTCATCGCGTTGCGACGGCGCGATGCAGACCGGATGAACTTGTGCGCGCGGCGAAGCGCGATCGCGGAGAGGAAGGTCCGCAGGCTCGACTCGCCGCGAAACCTCTTGATCGCGTCGGGCAGCACGACGAAGACATCGTGCACCAGATCTTCGGCCGTATCGTGATCGCCGACGATGCGCCGCGCGAAGCCGCGCAAGGCAGCGTGGTGCTCGCGGTACACCTCGTCGATCGCTGATGGATCGCGCGCGCCGACCCGTTCCTCTAGGGAGGGTCCTGTCGCTTCCACTGCGTCCCGCTCCGCGATGGCGAATGATACTGACAACGGGCTTTGGTACCCGTAGCTTCAGCAATCGTTCAAAGAAACTTCCGCCGGCCAACGTGTCGATCTAGCTCTGCATTTTCCTCGGGATTCGATTGAACGAATCGAGAGGGTCCGGGGACCCAGCGAACATGAAGGCAACGTTTTCCAAAGTGCTCGCGTCGCTCGCGACCCTCGGGGCCGGCGTCGCTGGAGCCCAGCCGGTGACCACGCCGGACCAAGTCGAAGCATCCCAGGTCGAGGCCGGTGCCCTCGGTGTCGAGATCATGGACCCCAGTGCTGCGCTCGCGGCGGACGAGGTTCGCGCAGCGATCGGTAGCGAGCTCGGCGTGCGAGTCGTGGGTCAGTCCGCGTACGCGCCCGGGCTCGGACGACTCGAGATCGCGGTCGATGGAGGAGTGGTGCGCATCGCGTATCACCCCGCGCCCGGCACGGTGATCGAGCGGACGCTCGCGCTGCCGATCGAGCAAGCGGATCGTATTCAATTGATCGCATTCGTCGCGACGAACCTCGTACGCGATCAGGCAAGCGAGGTGCTCGGTGGTCTGCCGGTGATTGCGCCGCCCGCGCCGCCAGTCCCTGCGAAGCCGATCACACCGTTGCGCTTCGTGCCGGCAACGCTTGGCCTCGTGCCGCCGCTCACGATCGATCGCGCGTTCGGCGAACGCGTCACCGTCGGCTTCGGTCTACACGCCATCATGGGCTGGACCGATTCGACGACGATCGCCTCGATCAGCGGCGCTGCGGATGTCGTCTCGGGCAACATGTACGGCGCGCAGATCGGCGGCGCCGTCGCAGCAACCTTTGGCCACGCGCGGGGGATCCAACTTGGCGGTGCGGTTTCCCTCGCGCGTGGTTCATTCTATGGAGCGCAGATCGGCGGCGCGGCCGCGGTGTCGGGCGGGTCGTCGACGGGCGCGCAGATCGGCGGAGCGGCGGCCGTCGCCGAGGATCACTACGGACTGCAGATCGGCGGTGCCGTCAGCCTCGCGAAGCGAACGCGCGGCATACAGATCGGCGGCGCGGGGAATGCGACCGGGCCGATGTACGGCCTGCAGATCGGCGGCGCGGCGAACGTCGCGAGCCGCGTCGATGGTGCGCAGATCGCCGGCGCTGTAAACGTCGGCGGTGACGTGCACGGTGTGCAGATCGGTACCGTCAACATCGCGCGGAAGATGCGCGGCGTGCAGATCGGTGTCGTCAACCTCTCCGACGACGGCGACGACAGCGTGCCGATCGGCGTCATCAACTACTCGAAGAACGGCGGCGTCGCATTCGACGGCTGGGTCGACAGCTCGCGCGTCTCTGCCATCGCGTTCCGGCACGGCACGAAGTACATCCACAACATCTGGAGCGTCGGCTGGTCGCCCGATCACGACAACGTCCTCGTCGGTGCGGGCCTCGGTGGAAGCGTGCGGTTCGCCGACAAGATCGGGCTCGATGTCGACGCGATGCACTGGGCCACGGATCTGTGGGACATCGAGTACGAACAGATCAACCAGCTGCGCGCGAGCCTCGCGGTTCCGCTCACGCAAAACCTCGAGGCCTTCGGCGGTGTCGCTGCGAACGTCTACGTGACCGATCAGATGGACGACACGGGCAGCGATTTCCACCCCGTCATGGCGCGGACGATCCAAGCGACCGACGCCACCCGCGTGATCATGTGGCCGAGCGCGTTCGTCGGCGTGCGGATCAAAGCGAAGTGAGCGTCGTCGCACTGATCATCGCCGCGTACGCACTCGGGCGCGCGATGACTACTCCCACGACGATTCGATCTGACAGAACTCGTTGCCCTTGAGTCGACACGCGACCTCGCTCGACTTGACGTGCTTCCCGCCGGACAGCTCGATCGAGCGCCCAGCCCAGCCCATGACCGAACGACAGTGAACTTCGTGCGGCGTCTCGAACCCGCGGATGCGCAGCACGGCCGTCTTCGGACCGCGCGTCATCACCTCGAGATAGCCGGAGTCGTAGTGCGCACTCCATAGACGGACGGCGCGCCCGAGGATCCAGTGCGTGGTGCCGACCTTGTAGAACAGCCGGTAGATCGTCGTGAGGTTCGCATCGGCGCCGTGACGCGCCAGCTCCTCGACGAGCTCGAGGTCGCCCTTGCCGAACAAGCGATCGATCGTGGTGATGAGCTCGATGAACTGGTCGAACGGGTACCACTGGGCTTTGTGAATGCCGCGCTCGATGTTCGCGCGCAGCTCGGGTGTTGCCTGCGCGAGAAGACGGCTCATCCCCTTCTCACCGTGGTTCAACTGCACCCACAGGACGCGCGACGAGAGCGCGCTTCCCTTGACGTTCGCCACGCCCAAGTATACGCCGCTCGGGTGAAAGATCCGATCCAGCGTCTCGAAGAGATGGAAGCCAAGGCCGCGCTCGCCGGTGGTGCAGCGCGCATCGCGAAGCAGCACGAGGCTGGAAAGCTCACGGCTCGCGAGCGCATCGAAGCACTGCTCGACGAGGGCAGCTTCGTGGAGCTCGACAAGTTCGTGACCCATCGCTGCGCGGACTTCGGCATGCAGGATCAGAAGATCCTGGGCGACGGCGTGGTCACCGGGCACGGCACCGTCGACGGCCGGCCCGTCTGCGTGTTCGCGCAAGACTTCACGGTGTTCGGCGGCTCGCTGTCCGGCGCGTACGCTCAGAAGATCTGCAAGGTCATGGATCTCGCGACGAAGATCGGCTGCCCGGTGATCGGGCTCAACGACTCGGGTGGCGCGCGCATCCAGGAGGGCGTCGAGTCGCTCGCCGGATACGCGGACATCTTCCTGCGCAACGTACTGACGAGTGGCGTCGTTCCGCAGCTGTCCGCGATCATGGGTCCGTGTGCGGGCGGCGCGGTGTACTCGCCGGCGATCACCGACTTCATCCTGATGGTCGATCGCACGAGCTACATGTTCATCACCGGCCCCGAGGTGATCAAGACGGTCACCCACGAGGAGGTCACGAAGGAACAGCTCGGCGGCGCGATGACGCACGCGAGCCGGTCCGGCGTGTCGCACTTCACCGAGCCGGACGAGCTGTCGTGCATCGCGCGCCTGCGCGAGCTGCTCTCGTTCATGCCGGGCAACAACGCGGAGGATCCGCCGGTGCGCCCGACGCAGGATCCGCCGGATCGCGCGGAGGCCGCGCTCGATAGCGTGGTGCCGCTCGAGTCGAACAAGCCGTACGACATCAAGAAGATCATCAACGCCGTCGTCGACGATCAGAAGTTCGTCGAGGTCCACAAGGACTACGCGAAGAACATCGTGTGCGGGTTCGCGCGCTTCGAAGGTCGCTCGACGGGCATCGTCGCGAATCAGCCGATGCACCTCGCCGGCTGCCTCGACATCGATGCATCGATCAAGGCAGCGCGCTTCGTGCGGTTCTGCGATGCATTCAACATCCCGATCGTCACGTTCGTCGACGTGCCCGGGTTCCTGCCGGGAACGACGCAGGAGTACGGCGGCATCATCAAGCACGGCGCGAAGCTGCTCTACGCGTTCGCCGAGGCGACGGTCCCGAAGATCACCGTGATCACCCGCAAGGCGTATGGCGGCGCGTACGACGTCATGGCGTCCAAGCACATCCGCGCGGACGTCAACGTCAGCTACCCCGCGGCCGAGATCGCCGTGATGGGTCCCGATGGCGCCGTCAACATCATCTTCCGCGGCGAGCTCGACAAGATCAGCGATCCCGAGGAGCGCGCGAAGGCGAAGGCCGCCTTCACCGACGAGTATCGCGAGCGCTTCGCCAATCCGTACAAGGCGGCCTCTCTCGGATATATCGACGAAATCATCCGCCCGCGCGACACGCGGTGGACGATCGTGCGTTCGCTGCGCACGCTGAAGAACAAGCGGCAATCGAACCTGCCGCGCAAGCACGGCAACATCCCGCTCTAGCACGAGCTTGCGAGTGCGTCCTATCCGTACAGGCGAGCGCTTCGCGAGCCGATAATGCGACGGAGGCCGCAGACGTAGCCCGAAGGGCTACGGCCTACGGGCTCCTAGCTCAGCGGAGGCGGTCGAGCGCCTGGAGCTGCTCCCAGGTGACGGTCTTGAACGCGAGGGTCGTCGGATTCGCACGTTGCTTCACGAGCGCTGCGGGAACGCGCT
>Ga0154020_10003490_pt1 | contig 18902 bp, 17 predicted proteins | sample Klosneuvirus_201_FD_109709 | JGI IMG/M metagenome (GOLD analysis project Ga0154020, IMG submission 109709) | Active sludge microbial communities from wastewater, Klosterneuburg, Austria - Klosneuvirus_20160825_MG | ecosystem: Engineered > WWTP > Aerobic digester > Activated sludge | place... | reverse complement strand
ATGGTCGTGACTGGGATGATGGTATGTCGCTGTTCAATCATGAGCACGGTTTCCCCTGGTCGGACGAGGATGAAGAGACACTGAATGTGTTATATACGTGGAATGGGAGTTTTCCTCTGCCGAATCTTAGCGTTAGGCAAGTCGATAAGTTGGTGAAGGATCTCTTGAGAGCCATGGATATGATGGGTGAGCAGCGCAGCACGGCGTTGGATAAGAGAATCGTTGACGCTTCCGCAGCGCTTTGGGCCGCGTATCGTGATGCACAGCAGAAAGGGATTCAGTGGTTAAAACTCTACGAACGCTCCTTATCCAAAGCTGCTTGAGTGCCGGGTTGTCGGATTCTTCTTGGTTGTATGGCTCGTTTTTCCCCAGAGTGGTGACAGAACCTACGGAATCCTTATAAACATCTGGCCAGTTTCCGAGCGTTATGACCAGCATCACGAAGCAGATCTGGGAGATCCTCGACAACGACGTCACGATCAAGAAGGACCTTGAGCGCGGGATTATCAACGTCTCCGCCCTCTCACAGTACCTTCTCGACACGTACCAGATCAAGGGTTCTTTGGACTCCGTGATCTCCGCTATCCGCCGCTACAAGGTGGATACGCAGCTTCAGGATGATTATGCCCGTATCGCCAAAGCGTTGCGTGAAGCAGTTGTGAGCACGAAGACGCACATCAGTTGCATCACGCTCAAAAACAGCCCGACCACGTACAAGTACCTGGGTCAATTGATGTCGCACGAGGATTTCCTCAAAAACGATGTGTTCCGCTTGATTAAGACGCGCACCGGCGTGCAGATTGTCGTCGACCGTGATTCAATGGCGAAAGCAAAGAGCTTCTTCCCCCCGACTACGATGGAAGAGACCACGGAAGGACTGGTTGAATTGTCCATTCGCTTGACAGAAATCGGCTGGGACACGAAGGGCGTCATCTCGCGCATCGCAAACGAACTCGCGACGCAAGACGTGAATATCGAGTTATTGTTCACCGTCTACCCGCAAGTGAGCTTCTTTTTGGCCGAGAAGGATCTCGTGAAGGCGCACGAGGCGCTCATCAGGATCTCTGGCCGCGGCGCACAGGCGTAATTTCCTTTTTATCCGTTTTCTATCATTGTCTCTATCCTCGTGTCAATATTGCGCGAGAACGCTTAAGAACTGAGGGGCGCTGCTTGCCGCCTTATGCGTCTGAAACATATGTTGCGTGCGGCGGCGGTAGCTGCGCTCCTGTCGGTGCCGGCTGCGGCGCAGGAGCTCGTGAACGTCCTTGGACCGCGCGTCACAGGAGTGCGAGATCTCGCGGTCTTGGTACCGAAAGATTCAGGTGCTGTTCGCATCGACGCATACCTCGATGGACGCAAAGTAGAGTCTGCTTCCGTTGACGGTACACGGGCGCTCCTCACCCTCGACTTCGGTGCCATTCCTTTTGCTCGTAACCTCACCTTCAGCGCGTACGATGCACGCAATCAGGTAACAGGCACCTCGACTCGTCGCATCAACGGCGGTGGTCGTGATGCGAGCATCGATATCATCCGACCATACGCTCAATCAGGTGCGCAGGAAGGAACGCCCGCGCTCGCATGTGTGCACGTGCCTGAAGGCACGGACATCGACCACGCGACGCTCGAGAGTGGAGTGAACTCCTCCCCGCTCGTTGTCGTGAAAGACAACAGCCGCTGTAACGGTATCACGCTTGCGGGAAACCTTCCCGCGGTAGACTCGCCCTACCTCAGTGCGCGCGTCATGGTGCATAATGGCGGCATGTTCGAGAAGACCATACAACTTGAGCACTACTCCGCGGCGTTCGGTGAGGAGTTAACAATCCGGATGCTCCAATACCTCGTTCGACCACTTGATAAGAAAGGGGATCCGGTGATGGATCTCAACGTGTCGCAATTCCACGTGAATGAAGATCGCAAAGAGTTACCGATACAGTACGCATCACTCGTGCGCGATACACCGCTCGATTTGGCGATTGTGCTTGACCGGAGTGAATCGACGATCGGTGATAAGGCCCTTGAAGTCGCGCTCAAAGAAGGCGCTCTCTCTCTGTTCGACCCGGCACGTGACCGTGTCATCATCTATCTCATTGGGAATGAGCCGGTCGGTCTCATCCCAAAATGGACAAACGACCGTGCCGCCATTGAAGAAGCCCTTGCTACCGCCGTCGATGTGGTGCGCACGCCCCCGAGTGAGACGACGGCAGCGTTCGACACGCTCGAGCAGGTCCTGTACGAGTTCCAATCAGGAGGTGTTCGACCGGGGAGTGCAGGCGCTATCCTCTACATGACGGACGGGTGGGACACTGTTTCAGGCCGCAACACTGCGGCGCGCCAAGAGCAACTCGTGCGCTATGCGAAAGCGAGCGGTGTACAGATCTACCCCATCAGCATTCTCACGCCACTAGGCGTCAACGGTCTGGGTGTGCTGCAAGTCAATAATGTTGGTCACAAGTTCCTGGACGATCTCGCAATGGTCAGCGGTGGAGAACGCACAGCGGTGACGTTGGATGCGAACCCTGATGCGTTCCGCTATAAGATAGAACGTCTGCGCACGCAGGTACAAAATATCGATAACCGCCTCGCTGAGATGATGCAACATTATCTCGAACTCGAGATGGACACTCGTTTCTTAAAAGAAGAGTATGATGAGAAGAAGGGTCGCTTAAACGCACAGATTGCGCTGCACGAGTCAGCGCTGCCGCGTCAGGAGATGCTCGCGAAACTCGCGCCGCCACTCTCCGAGCACATACGAACGGCACTGGTACACGTCGAGACTCGCATGCGCACGCAGTATGTGATAGGATTTCAGGCCGACGCAACGGGGAAACCGCGGGAGCGTCGTTTGTCGTTCTCCGTTGATGACCCGCGCGTCGTGATTGTCAAGGCGCCAACAGGCGCCCACTACTAATCTCTTGATGGTGCTCTCCGCCACAAATCTTTAAAAGCTCTTAGCGCGCCCGTTCGTCGATGGATACCGTTCCCAACCGCTACGACCCGAAAGTCTCGGAGCCGAAATGGCAGAAGTATTGGGAAGACGAGCAACTGTACGCGCAGGATATCAAGACCGCGCTCTATCGTATTGACACGCCACCGCCGACCTTGTCTGGTAACATGCACATCGGCCACGGCGCGTCGTATACGCAGCAGGACCTCTACGCGCGCTACCGCCGTATGAAGGACGGTTCAGTCTTCTTCCCCTTCGGAACCGATGATAATGGCTTGCCGACGGAGCGTTTGGTTGAGAAATTGAAGAAAGTGAAATCCACGCGTATGTCGCGCAAAGATTTCCGTGACCTGTGCCACGCAGCCGTCAAGGAATTAACGCCTGATTTTGTTGCGGACTGGAAAGCGTTCGGCATTAGCTGCGACTACGCATCGAGCTACAGCACGATCAGCCCTGCGTCCCAGGCGGTGAGCCAGCGCAGTTTCGTCGATTTGTTCAAGAAAGGCCGCGTGTACCGCCAAGAAGCGCCTGTGTCGTGGTGCCCGCTCTGCCAGACTGCGATTGCGCAAGCCGAGTTTGAGAATATCGACAAGGCAAGCGCGTTTAACGACATCAAGTTCACCGCTGTTGGTGGTGAAGAATTGACGATTGCGACGACGCGACCGGAATTGATTCCTGCGTGCGTCGCTGTTGCTGCACATCCCGAAGACGACCGCTACGCACACTTGAAAGGGAAAGATGTCGTTGTTCCGCTCAGCGGACACGAGGTCCAAGTTATTTTCGACGAGAAAGTCGATCGCGAGAAAGGAACGGGTTTGCTCATGGTCTGTACGTTTGGTGATAAAGAGGATGTTGATAAGTGGTATCGCCATAAGCTTCCGCTTCGCGTCATCTTCAACAAGGACGGCACGTGTAATGAACTTTCTGGCAAGTACGCTGGGTTGAACGTCCTCGACGCGCGCAAAGCGGTCGTAGCGGATCTGGAAAGCGAAGGGCGACTCCTCGCATCGAAACAAATCATGCACGCGGTGAACGTGCACGAGCGCTGCTCCACACCGATTGAAATTTTGAAAACACCGCAGTGGTATGTGCGTGTTTTAGACCAGAAAGAGGAGTTGCTTGAAGCAGGTCGTAAGATCAAGTGGCACCCTGAACACATGCGTGTGCGCTACGAGCACTGGGTCGAGAACCTGAACTGGGACTGGTGCATTTCCCGCCAACGCTATTTTGGTGTTCCGTTCCCTGTGTGGTACGACAAACGCGACGGTACGATTTATGTCGCTGATGTTGAGCAGTTGCCGGTGGATCCCTTTGTCGACGTACCTGCAAGCGCGCCTGAGGATGTGCGCGAGCACCTTGTAGCGGACATGGATGTGATGGACACGTGGGCGACATCATCCGTTTCACCACAAATTATTACGAACTGGCACGAGGACCCTGATGGCGCTCAACAGATGCTGCCGCTCTCCTTGCGTCCACAGGCGCACGAGATCATTCGCACGTGGGCATTCTACACTATTGTGAAAGCGCTCAATAACAACCAGACCATCCCCTGGACGGACATTGCGGTCTCTGGGTATGTTATGGATCCGCACGGACAGAAAATGTCCAAATCGAAAGGGAATGTCGTCGATCCGCGCGCCGTCATTGTCAAGTATAGTGCGGATGCCGTTCGTTACTGGGCGTCCGCATCGCGCTTGGGCGAAGACGTACCGTACAACGAAAAGGAATTGCAAGCAGGAACGAAGCTCCTGAACAAACTCTGGAACGCGTCGCGCTTTGTCATGATGAACCTCGAAGGGTACACGGGGTTCAACGGCCGTTTCGAGGATCTTGAAGTCATGGACCGCTGGCTTCTTGCAAAATACGCGACGCTCGTGACGGAATGCTCGACAGCGTTCGAAGCGTTTGAGCACCACGCGGCGCGTCGTGCGCTTGACACGTTCTTTTGGACGGTGTTGTGCGATAATTATTTGGAGATTGTCAAGGGTCGTTTGTACGAGCCAAAAGATCCGATGCAAAAAGCGTCCGCAATGTACGCATTGTCACACGTGCTTGAAGGCGTGCTCAAACTCTACGCGCCGTTCGTCCCGTTCATCACGGAAGAGATTTACCAAACGCTACCATTTGAGAATAAAGCGAAGAGCATCCACGTTGCGAAGTGGCCACTTCCCGATGCGACGTGGGTCGACGGCGCGGCGACGGTCATTGGCGACGAGATTGTGCGCGTGGTCGAAGCGGTACGCAAGCACAAGAGTGAGCAGAAAGTATCGATGGCCGCACCCGTCACCATGCTGACCGTGACGACGCAGTTCGATTTGACGCTCGCACAAAACGATTTGCTTGCGACGACGCGTGCACAATCGTTCACGCACACGAAGGGCGAGTTCAATGTCAAGATTGAGTGATGTCGGCTACAAGGTGTTCGTCGACATTGGCGAGAGATACGTCCTGTGCGTTGACCGACACAATGTAATCCGCAGTTTTACGGGTGATCTCGAGGAAGGATATCTCTCCGACTCTGAGCGTTGGTGCGATACGTCTGGTCGCGGGGTCATCGAAGGTACGCTACGCGCTGGTTCTTACGTCACCGCTCGCACGCTCGAGGGTGAGGTGCTTTGTATCGACGGGAGATCGCTTGAGGATGTCGTTATCGACACGGTGATCGCTGTGCCCATCCCTTCTCTCGATGCGGTTGAGATTGCATTGCCCGTTGATGTTGCTCTTGCGATGGCACGCGTCCGTGAGTGAATGCGCTCTACGTTTTGTTCTTCTCGAACCACACAATCGCCGCCTTTATCATCATCGGTCCATGCGCTCCCCAATCGATATAGTTGGGAAACTCGTGTGGTTCAATGAAACGCCGCTCAAAGAGCTCACCGCTCGCAGGGTCGATCTCCATCGGGAATATTTCGTCGATGATCGCGGCGTAGCGGAGCTGGAAATGATGTCCGCTCTCCTCTTTGTTTCGAGGGGTCTGATTGTCCGGGTCATGGACTTCCATCGCGCCGAGGAATCCTATACGTGAGATGGTGACGGATGCTTCTTCGCGTACTTCCCGTCGCAAGGTTTCCTCTGGCGTCTCTTCCCCCTCTCGTCCACCGCCGGTGAGCATCCAATGCTTACCTTTGACAAGCAGAAGTTTCCCTTCTTTGGTAAAACAGAATCCGTACGCTTGCGACCAAGGATGATAGTCGTCCTCGTTCCCGCTAGGTCTCCAGGTGAACAGAATTTTCCGGCCACCCCAAACTACCTCTCGGGTACTCATGTGCGGCCTCAGGTCCTACCGTATTCGAGCGAGCATGTAGTGGTAGATTTCAGACGATCCAAGATGGTCTCGCACGCGTTCTGACTTGATGATGCCGCCGGCGGTCGCGCGGAAACAGGTGACGGCGGCTTTTGTTGATGCGTTTTCGCGGAAATGGCCGCTGATATAGTTCCATTGCGCTTTTTTCGCCTCGAGCACTGCGCTCTTGAGCATGCGCGTGCCGATATGGCGGTCGCGCATCTCTGGTTCAAGTGCGAGCGCGCTCACGTAGCACGTGTTGGGTGGAGAATCTGGCACGTGCGTGAGGTCGAGGAACTGCTCGAGATTGTCGACGGTGCAAAAACCAACGAGCGATGTGTTTTCATACGCACCGATGACAATGCGCTTGCCGTCGGGTAAGAGCCACGCATAGTCTTCTGCATCGGGTTTGTGCGGTGGCATATTGTCAAACACGGTGCGCGCAATGCTGCGCACAACGTTCGCGTCGCTCACCGGTACTTCACCGATGCGTATCATGCTTTGCGCACCTTTGTGCCTTGTTTCGTGTCCTCGACGATGAAACCGTCTTTTTGGATCTCGTCGCGCAATTCATCACTACGTTTCCAATCTTTCGTTGCGCGTGCCTCGTCGCGTTGCGTCGCGAGTGCGAGGATGTACTCAGGTACTGCTTCCTCTTCTGCAAGAAGCTTGAGTCCGAGCACACTGTCGAAATCGTCCGCGAGTGCGAGGCGTGCGTCAGTGGACAGTGCGCTATCGCGTACCATCGCCCAGAGTGCTGCGAGTGCTTGTGGCATGTTCAAGTCGTCGTTCACGCTTGTGAGGAATGCGTCTTTGTGTGCTTGCGCGGTGGCGCTGTGCGTGTCTGCGCCTTCCGTTGGGTTTTCGCGCAAATCACGAATTTTGCTTTTGAGGGAGTCGTAACTATTCTTCGCACCATCAATGGATTCCCAACTGAACGATAATTGCTGGCTGTAGGTTGCACTCAGGCAAAAGAAACGGTACACCAACGGGTCATAGTCTTTGTCGATAAGCGTTTGGAGTGTGAGGAAGTTCTCGCCGGACTTCGCCATCTTGCCTTTGTCGATGACGAGGAACTCGCCGTGCATCCAGACATTTACCCATGGGGTCTTTGCGCCTGCGCCTTCCGCTTGCGCTATTTCATTCGTGTGGTGCACGGGGATGTGGTCGATGCCGCCGCAGTGGATATCGAAATGATTGCCTAAATATTTCTCCGCCATGGCCGAGCATTCGATGTGCCAGCCTGGGAATCCGCGTGTGGTTTCTTCTTTCTCGCTTAATGTTGAGCGCAATTCGTTCGTGACGAGTTCTCCAGATCGTTCACCGTCGAAGATCCATTCCATTGCTCGTTGTTCTCCTTTGGGTGAGAATTTCCACAGTGCGAAATCCGTCGGGTTACGTTTGCCTTCGGCGACTTCGATGCGTGCGCCTGCTTTCAATTCCTCGATGTTCAAGCGCGCGAGCTTGCCGTAATCGTCGAGCTTCGCCGTGTCGAAGTACACGCCGTCTTCAATCGCGTATGTAAAACCGTTCTTCTCTAATGCACGAATCTGCGCGATTTGCTCCGGGATGTGGTCAGTCGCTTTGCACCAGATGTTGTGGTCATCTGATTCGAGCGGAAAGTCAACATTTAATCGGTCGAGGTCGAGTTTGAACGCGTCCGTGTAAAAGTTCGCGACGTCCCACACGCTTTTGCCTTCGCGCTTCGCGCCTTTCTCCATTTTATCTTCGCCGCTGTCGGCGTCGCTGGTGAGGTGCCCGACATCCGTGATGTTCATCACGTGCTTCACAACGAGCTTGTTGTAACGCAAGACGCGTTTCAAAATATCTTCAAACACGTACGTGCGCAAATTGCCCAGGTGCGCGTAGTGGTAGACGGTGGGGCCGCACGTGTACAGGCCGACCTTCCCCGCGTGAATGGGGTGGAAGGGATCTTTCGATCGAGTCAGGGTATTGTACAGGAACAGCTGTGCCATATGGCCGTCGAGAAGCCATCGTCGTGATATAAAGGCTACGCGAATATATTCTATTCTATATGGTAAGAATATACTTCCGTGACGCTCTTTGTCGACGGTAAAGTGAGTTTGTTACTTCTTTCAAGGAGTTACAAAAAGAAAAGTTTATAAACAACGACAACTCCAATATGCGTTATAGAAGGGGGATGAAGATCATGAATGCAAAAACGATCCTTGGAAGCGTCGCACTCACCAGTCTCGGTGTAGCAACGGTTGCCGGTGTGATGTGGGGCGCAGTCCAGTATGGTCGTGCAGTAGAGTCTCAGTTCGTCGACGCGCTCAACGATGTACGCCATGGCGCGATAATCGAGAAAAGCGTTGTTATGCCTGTTATCACCAAGAGTTCATCCTCGGAACAGCGCGGACCTGATGTGAGCCTCGAAACGCTCGTGCGTGGATTGGGAATCGATCCAACAAGCCGCTACGGCCGCGCAATCATCTACGATGCGAGTTGCAATCCGGAGAATAAGAAAAATCTCTACGGTGTCGACGAGGCTTCCTGCGCGAAACCAAGTACTGAATTCATCTCGGCTGGCGTCAAAGGCGGTCAAATCCAACTGCACGTGCCTTCAGGCATCCTGCCGCAAAACTACTGATGTGACCCCATGAAAAACGACGACGGATTCATCTACGAAGACCCAGAAGAGATGTCAGAAGAGGATCAAAAAGTCCTCAAGGGCTTAAAGCACCGCACGCAAGTCGACCCCGTCACGGGAAGAAAGGCGAAGCCGGTGAATGTCCTCAACAAGAAGAAGCTCTCCAAGCAAGAGATGGACGAGTTCTTTTTGGATTTCTGAGGTGTTCTATGAACCGCTCTAACGCAATCGGCATAGCGGCTCTCACCGGTATCGTAGCTCTCCTGTCGTACTCTCAGTACCGCAACGCTACGAATCCTGGCGAATTCCTCCCACGCAGCTCGATCTCACTGAGCAATGAGGGCGTCGTGGCCAAGGTGCCGGCAACTTTCAAGCGCGGTGAAGCTATTGCATTCGCTGATTGGGATGCTGATGGCGATATGGATTTGCTCTCTTCTGACGGCGATAGTGGAGTGTATCTCTTTCGCAAGACCGGCGCATCGTACGTAAAAGAGGACGAGATTCTCTTCGAGCTCCCTACGGGATTCCAACGCGGATGCAGCCTTGACGTCCACGATGTGGATGGTGACGGTGATCTTGATGTCTACGCCGGCGACGGTTACGGTAATATCACATTCTATCGCAACCTGACGCGCTGATTCTTTATTCACCACCACCGCGCCCGTCTGAGCGAAAAGAAACCTTTATAATCCGTCATTCTCGAATTACGTGAATAGGGTACGGTGGAATATGCGGTCTGATGCGCGCTATGCGTATGTGACATTGGCTATCGTCGGTGTCGTCGCGCTGCTCGCCGTCTGGTTTATCGTCGGTGCGGTGGGATTTTCTCCATTCCCCTCTTTTGATCGTAACACGGCCGGTGCCGCGTTTAACGATCCCACCCAACACACCGTTACGGAAGGGGAGTTCATCACATTCACATATCAGGGTGTGACGTACGAGGTCACCGGTGTCGCCGCAGTCGCACCCGACCACACAGGGAAGGCATCCGCAATACTCACGGTCAACGGTGAATGGACTGGCCGTCTCTACGTCGATAACCCACGGGGTTTGAGCGGCAGTATCGCAGTACAAGTTATCACTGTTCAAAACGATGCTATCACGTTCCTCATCTGGCAACCGAGCACCCCGTTACCGGGCACACCTCCCGTGCCGCAAGGGACCGTCAGTGAGACGTTGATTGGCGCTGAAGCCCGCACGTACACGTTCCCCGTGCTTGGTGATGTTCGCGTTGTAGTGAACCCAGCGACCGTTGATTCGTTCGCAGGAAATAGACTCACCACCACGTTCTCGCTCAACGACGCATTGACCGATCCGTTGCACGTCGGAGAGACGGATGTCGTGTCACAAGCGGCAATCACCTTGCGCGACCTTGCTGTTCGTCATGACGGCAAAACCGTCGCGGCGTTCTATCTTACTCCTGCGGCCACCGCACAAAACACGTGCGGCGCGCGCGATGAACAAACAGATTCTTGTACCGGCCAGTTTGCGTGCTGCGGTGGTGCGTGTCAAGCGCTTCCTACCTGCGGTCGCCGTTTGGACGGCCCTGTCGATTCCTGCTTGGATCGCCAACTCTACTGCTGCACAGGCGAACTCTCGTTCATTGCGTGCGGCGTTACACCAGGCCCAACGTGCGGTAATGGAATTTGCGAAGTTGGTGAGGCGGGTCAGTGTCTTGCTGATTGTCCGGTCGTTCCGCCTGTGGAGCAGTGTACGACGACCGCAGACTGCTCCGTCTTAAGCTGCATCCAAGCTCCTTGTGCGACGAATGTGTGCGTGAGTGGTGTGTGCGAAGAGTTGTACCTTACGGATCGCGGAGGCAAATCCTGCACGACGGTCGATGACTGTCCAGCATTCTCCTGCTTCGCAGCGCCGTGTGATATCCCGTTATGTGAGCAGGGTCGTTGCGTCCTCGCGTCGACTACGCCGCCAGTGGTTGGACCCGTGTGTGGGAACGGCATCTGCGAGAGTGGTGAAGCAGGCCAGTGTCTTGCTGATTGTCCCGTTATCCCGCCAACAGATACGTGTACCAGGACGGAAGATTGTGCCCCGCTCAATTGCGTCCAGGCTCCTTGTGCGACGAATGTGTGCGTGAGTGGTGTGTGCGAAGAGTTGTACCTGACGGATCGTGGGCAATCGTGCACGACTGTTGATACCTGTCCCGCGTTCTCCTGCTTCACGCAACCATGTGACGTTTCGCTCTGTGAGCAGGGTCGTTGCGTCCTCGCGTCCACGCAAGCCCCAAGTGGCGGGGTGTTCGCATGAGACGACGCCAGAATCGTTCAGCAGTCATTGTCGTCCTCGCGCTCTGTATTCTTCTCCCGCTTGTCGCTGCTAGCGCTGCTGCGGGACCGTTAGAGTTCTTCAAGGGTATTTTCGATTCGCTTTTTGGTGGCGATGAAAATCGCGTCGGTCTGGCCGGCGAGGATCTCGTTGGAGATTATCCTGCCGAAGCCGTGATGGGTTCTGGCGCGGTATCAAGTGACGGTAAGCTCATAGAAGCAGGTGGGGTGTGCACCACCAATAATGATTGTTCCAGTGTACCGGGTGCGCTGCAACGCTGTGAAAACGGTGTGTGTGTTGCGGCCGCGTGCGTGTACGCACAAGACTGTTCACCAGGTCAGATGTGCGTCGAAGGCGTGTGCCGAGCGCTCCCCCCCGCTCCGAACTCCTGTGATAATGCTGCATGGACCACGAATCCAAACAACGGCGCGTGTCCGTCCGGCACCGCGTGTTCTCGATCCGGGCAGTGCATGCCTGCATCCTGCTCCGGCTATGATGCCGTGAATGCGTGCGCATGGCGTCAGGAGTTCGATGACGGTAGACCCGCGTCAGACCCCGATGATCAAAACGGATTCCCCGGTCGCTGGCCTGGACCGTTCGGTGTCGCGACCTGTGTTGGTCTCACATGCTCGACTGGTTCTGCTACCTCATGCGTTGCAGCGACGGACAACGGCCCGTACTGCCTCACGAGTGCTGGTACGAATATCTGCTGCGGTTGGGCGAGTGGCACCTTGCCGTATTGCGATTGGGGTGTTGGTTGCGTTCGCTGCTTAACGGATAGCCACTGCGCCCAAGGACAGACCTGTACTGCTGATGGTCAGTGCATCACACCGCCAGCACCGTGTACGAATGATTGCGCTGTTGGTGCCACACAGTGTGTGGGCAACGGTGTGCAGACGTGCGGTGAGTATGATACTGATTCTTGTCGCGATTGGAGTTCGACGCAATCCTGCCCCTCCGGTCAGTGTGTGTCAGGGCAGTGCGTCGCTCCCCCCGCTCCCTGCGCTCATGAGTGCGCCGTTGGTGCGACGCAGTGCATCGGCAATGGTGTAGAAGTCTGTGGGAATTACGATGGTGATTCTTGCCGTGAGTGGAGTTCGACGCAGCCGTGTGCATCTGGCCAGTGTGCCGCTGGTCAGTGCACTGCAATCCCTCCCGGCTGTACGGATGCGTGCGCTGTTGGTGCCACACAGTGTGTGGGCAACGGTGTGCAGACGTGTGGGAACTATGATGCGGACGTGTGTATTGAATGGAGTACAACGCAGTTTTGCTCTCAGGGTCAATCTTGCGCTGCTGGGCAGTGCGTGATAACTCCTACACCATGCACTGATGAGTGTGTTATCGGTACGACGGTGTGCTCCGGAGTCACCATCCAGACGTGCGGTAATTACGATGGTGATGATTGTTCCGAGTATGGTGGTGCGCACCCGTGTCCAACTGGTCAGGCGTGCTCAGGCAATACGTGTGTGGCACAACCGCCGACGTGTACCAACGAGTGCGATCCTACGCAGTACCCGGTGTGCGAGGTCTCAAACGCTGTCGTGTGCCAAGTCGGTACTGACGGGTGTTACGATTTGGTAACGGAGACGTGTCCCACTGGATTCGGTTGCACCGCGACGCAATCCGCGTGTACTACTGACGGCGATTGCGGCGTCTTGAATTGCGTTCAAGCGCCTTGTGCGGTCAACGTGTGTGAGAGCGGCGTGTGTGTCGAACGATTCTCCGATGGCAACTCCTGTGTCAAGGATAGCGACTGTGGTGTCTTGAACTGTGTCCAGGCGCCTTGCCAAGAGCTCCGTTGTGTCCAAAGCCAGTGTGTGGCCGCATACCCTGAAGCCGGCCTCTGCGCGCCGTGCGCAGATGGCGACGGTCAGTGCCCAATCGGTTGCTTCGGCCAAGGTGATGATGATTGCGGCCTCCCGCCTGAGTGTACGGATGCGGATGGCGATGGATACTCCGCAGTGGCGAGCGCGACCGATACGAAGGGCAGCACCATCTCATGCGGTCCAGTTGATTGCGATGATAAGAATGCCTCTATCAACCCTGGCGCGATTGAGGTCTGCGGGAACGCGGTCGATGAGAATTGTGATGGCGTCGTTACGCAGTGCACGCCAACGCGCACCTGTACAGACACCGATGGCGGGAATGTCTCAACAGTGTATGGTGAAGTGACTGATTGTCCTGTAGTCGGTGAAGGTGCCTGCTATATCCACCCAGATACCTGCCTTCCCAGCGCCGGCATCACAGGCGGCTATCTTGAGGAGTGGTACTGTGATGGTTCGACCGCAAAGAACAACACCATCAACTGCCCGGGCGGTTGCATCGGTGGCCGTTGCGTGAGTGCTTCGTTTGCACAATGCGCCGATGGCTTGGATAATGATGAGGATGGGTTTGTGGATTTCCCTATTGACCCGGGTTGCGCGTCACCGCTCGATAACGATGAGCGCGATAGTTCCGATTATGATGGTGACACGTGCTCTGACGCGACTGATGGCTTCCCGACTATCCCCTCTCCAGATACAGACGGTGATGGGGTACATGATGATTGCGACAATTGCATCCAAACGGTGAACCCGACCCAGACAGATACCGATTTTGATGATGTTGGTGACGCGTGTGATGCAGCATCGTGCGGGAATGATATTTGCGAACCCGGTGAAGCGACGGTGTGTCCGATTGTCGGTGACGGTCCTTGCACGCTCGGTACTTGTCCTGCAGATTGCCCCGGTCCCATTACCACCTGTGGCAACGGTGTCTTGAATGCCGGTGAGCAGTGCGATGACGGCGATACGCAGTCTGGTGATGGGTGCTCGGCGACCTGCGTCCTTGAATACTACTGCGGTGACGGCATCATCAGTCCGGGCGAAGAGTGCGATGGTACGAACCTTGGCCCAATCGATTCATGTACGGATCTTGATACGTTCCAGAGTGGTACAGTGAGTTGCACCACCTCTTGTTTGTTCAACACAACTCAATGTGTTGCTCCACCTTCGAACATCTGTGGCAACGGCATCATTGAACCCGGAGAGCAGTGCGACGGCACCTCCTGGGGTCCAATCGACAGCTGTTCTGACTTTGATAGCTACACGGGCGGTACGCTCAGTTGCTCCACAAGCTCCTGCCTCTTTGTCGTCTCTGCTTGCACTGGTGGCACACCTGGTGGCGTGTGCGGTGACGGCATCATCAACCAAGGCGAGCAATGCGATGGTGGTAGTACACAGCTCACCGTGACTGGCCCTGGTGCATTTACGACCACACTCACACAGATTGGGCCGAACGTGTTTAGCGGCACTGGCGGTGGTTGGGCAATCGAAGCGGACATTGATGCGCTCACGGTCGTCTTTGACCCGCTTGTGGGCTCTGGTCCAACGTACCAAGTCGCGCTCGCACCACAACTCGATGATACGTACACGGGGAACGGCCCCGGTGCCAGCGCTACAACCACCATTGTCGTTGATGCGGGGTCGTGGGGACCAATTGACAGCTGCACGGACTTCGACACGTTTAGTGGTGGTGCGCTTTCATGCGCCTCGACGTGCACGTTCAATACGTCATCATGTACTCCGCCGGCCGCTGGTATCTGCGGGAACGGTATTATTGAACCTGGAGAATCCTGTGATGGCACCGCGTGGGGACCGATTGACACGTGCTGGGATCTCGACACGTTCCAGGGTGGAAATTTGACGTGCGGCACGAACTGCCACTTTGACACGGATAGCTGCATTGCGCCGCAATGCTCGGATGGACTTGACAACGATGGCGATGGTGCGTACGATACGAATGATGCGCAGTGCACTGGACCGACCGACCCGAGCGAATCCCCAATCTGTGGTGATGGCGCGCGTGAAGGCAGCGAAGCATGCGACGCTGGCGCTGCGAACGGTGCATGTCCTGCTGCGTGTTCCTCGTCGTGTACCGCGAACTCTTGTGGTGGCGGCGGTGGTGGAGGCGGTGGCGGCGGTGGTGGCGGCGGTGGTGGATACCCGTCATCATCAGGTACTGCGGCCGGTTCAGGCAACGCTGAAGGCGAGTGCGCCAAGAGTTGGGGTATCGGTTGGACGTGGGATGAGGAACTCGAGCTGTGCGTGAAGCCGGGCGAAGATCCGCGTCCATTACCGGGCGATGAGGTAGAGCCAACGGGCGGTCTTGAAATCGCCGCGTCATCAAGTGAGCGCTTCGAGCCGTTCACGCTCGTGACGTACGGCGTCACCATCCGTAACGGCGGCAGTGAGACGATTGACGATGTACAAGTTTCCCTTGATGTTCCAGCGGGCTGGGACTATGAAGGACCGCAAGGTATCGGTGCATTAGGTCCCGGGCAGAACACATACGTGCGTTTTAACATCATCACGGGCGCGCCGGGTGAGAAGGAGCTGACCGTGCGCGTCTCTGGCGCTGACGACCGTGACGTGCGTGCTCTTGTATCATGCCCTGACTTCGCAGTCAAGGTACAACCGCGCTTTGGCGGCTATGAGGCGGGCGAGGATGTCCCCGTCCACACGATTGTGTGCGCAGGCTCCAGTGCGCGCGAGAACTTGGATATCGAACTTGATATCGACCGGGGGCGACGCACCGTGTACGCAGACTTCCTGCGCACGTTTGACGTCCCCGCGGATGGTTCATCCATCCACACATTTACGGTTCCTGGCGAAGCGGCCCCCGGTTCCATCGCTCGCGCAGAATTGCGTGAGCGGGGCACGGCGACTGGTTCCGTCCAGATTCCAATGACCATCGAATAAACCCTTGAGGTGAATCCCTATGTATGTGTTCAGCATCGATATTCCGCTTCCCGAGATCCTATTCATTGTCGTGGTTCTCGTGGTCGTGGCGTTAGTATTCATCATCATGCAGATGCGCCATGTGAATCGTCACATGAAGATTCTGGAAGACACAACGTCGCAGATCCGCAAATTCGAAGAAGAAGAGCTTGAGCAAGTCAAGGACTTCGATGTCGACTTGAAGAAGCTTGAAGCTGATGAGGCTGAGCTCTTCATTACGAAGGTCGTTCCGACTGTTGCGAAGCTTGAGAACTACGCGACGGTGGAGCTACTGAACTGCAAGGACACAGAAGCAATCAAGGACGCGATTGTGAAGCGAGGGATTGCTGAGAGTTTAGCCACTCGTTTGGTGAACAACGTCGCGTTCTACCTGGAGTTCTTCCACAAGACCCCGGACCGAAACGCTACGCAACACTTCAAGGCAGCTGAGCAGATGAAAGTGCCGCCGCAGAAGTGAACTTCTTTTTTCCTTCTTTTCCTCATAGGGTTTCTCGTATGCGCCTCGCCCTTTACACCATTCCGCCGAAAGTGGATCGGGAGAAGCTCGCGTTACTTCGCCGCCAGTTAATCCATAAGCGCGGTGGTGGGCACGCGGTGCAGTATCCTATTCACTGTACGCTCGTGCGGGGGGTGGAGGTGAAGGAGGTGGACGCGTTACTTTTGGAACTCCGTGCTCTCGCGTTGGAACTCAAACCGGCGGATCTCAAAGCTACGACGTCGCTTATCGCCGGCGAGTACTGGGCGGGTGTGGGCTTGCGGTCGAACGCGCCTTTTGAGCGATTGCGTTCGCGGTTGCGAGAGGTGGTTGAGAAATACGCGCTTGAGCCATTGTCTGATGCATCGCCTCCACACATCTCGCTCGCGTATGGTCGTGGTATCTTGGGGGTTTCAAAGATTGTCAGTCCGATCAAACATCTGGATATCGATACGATGAGCGTTGCCGTGGAAGATGATACGGGCGCGTTTCGCGTGCTTAAAGAAATCCGTTTCGGAGAAGCGTAAGAAAAGAAGGAGGTCAGAAGAAATTTACTTCTTCTTCTTTGCCGGAGCTGGCATCTCGCAGCTACCGCAGCACGCTTGGCAGTCCTTGCAGCAGGAGGAGCCAAGTAGGCCAAGTCCCAAGAGCAAGAACCCAATCGTGTACCAGTTCAGGCCAAAGAAGGTCCACGCGGTCAAATCTTGGACCAAATATGCAATACCTACCAAGAGGAGCACCGCACCGCATCCTTTACTACACTTAGCACAGCAATTCATCGTCTTCACCTGTTGCCGCCATCAACCGGTCGGCTTGCCCTAAGTGAGCGTTCGAGAGAATTCCCTATATAAACGTTCGGACATCTGATAGGTTTGCGAGAGGACGTGAGATACTTGACACCTTATCGCTTTTTCGCCGGGGTGCCTGCGCTCTTGTGTTTGCCGTCGGTGCACTGGCAACCGATTAAGGGCTTGCCAAAGAGTGTGCACCCTTTGCCGCCGCAGAGTTTTGCTATTGGAGAAACGCCTTTGCAGGTACCTTTGCAGATGAAGTGAGTCGTGGCCATGACGTGTTTTTGCGTTGACGCGTATTTATGCGTTTGCGTCACTTACCCCAGCAGGTGGAACGGAGCGCTGTTGCTTGGCACGGCTCTTTTCCTTCTTCACACGTCACTTCAAGCCAGCCGAGCGGGCTTTGCTGCAGACTGTAGAGTTCGCGCCCGGATAACGCTCGCCGCTGCATGCGGTCCTTCGCGTGTTCGGTGATGGCATTCTCGACGGTGCGCGTGAGATCTGTTCGTTCAACGGGCCACGTGAAGGGGAACTCTTGCAGACCGCTTTTCGTCGCTATGCGGATGTTGGCGCGGTACTGGTCGCCGACGCGTTCGTAGGGTTGTGCGATGAGATCCCCGCAGGGCTTGTCCGTGTACGTGTTGCCGCTCGTGGTTGCGTACGGTATCGCGTCAAGGAGAACGTGGACGTCTGTGATGGCGAGGATCATGAGTCCGCCGCCGGCAATGGCGCCGCGCGTGAATCGACTGAGTTTTGGCATGGGGGTCGGGGGTGAAGGGGTTGCTTATCAGAGTTGTCGCAGCGTTTGGTTAAAAAAGTGCATTATTATCCACTTTAGAGTAGTGAATTTAGGAACATTTATATAGTCTCATCACTTACAGTACGCCTGATGGAACGCACCCGACCGCACGCTACAACCGCCAACGCTACGGCAGAACCAGTTATCCCTGGTGAAGGCTTTGTGCGAAACATGTCTGAGGAAGATATCCCGATTCTCGTCCCGATGCGAACAGCCTTCTCTATGTCCAAAGGCATGACGATCACAGCGCCTGAGGGCACATACACGATTGAGGGTGCCATCGGCGGTGGTAACGAAGGTATCAGCTACCTCGCGACCATTGGCGGTGAGAAGAAAGTACTCAAAGTCGACCGCGAGAAGACTGGTGGCCTCGAGCACAAGCTCGAGTCGCAACTCTTGCGCGCGAACAAAGCGCTCGACACAGATATGAGCCTCTTACGTCTGAATGCGTACGATTACGCACTGGTGCGCGATTACGTCGAGGGTGAGACGCTCAGCGAGCATGTGAAAAACGCCAAACGCACCATCACCCAGCGCGAGGCGCTTACGATGATTGAGCACGTGGTGCGAGAGTACCTGATGCCTCTGCATGCGGAAAAACTCGTGCACCGCGATATCAAGCCCAGTAATATCATCGTCGGGGAAGAGGACGGCCAGAAGATCTACACACTCATTGATTTTGGTCTCCTGCGAGAGAACGGCGTTGAAGCGACGATGAAAGGGAAGGATTTCGAAGGCACTGCCGGGTACACCCGCCTCACGTCTGATCATAAGGTCCAAAACGATTACTACAGCCTCGCAGAAACCGCAATCTTCGCCATCACCGGCGAGCATGCGAAATTCGTTGGCGTCGATGATCTAGACAAACAGGATGACGAGTGGAAAATCGTGAAAATGGCAATAGCGCCCGCGTTCAAAGAGCTACTCTTGCAGAT
>Ga0154020_10003489_pt1 | contig 18910 bp, 23 predicted proteins | sample Klosneuvirus_201_FD_109709 | JGI IMG/M metagenome (GOLD analysis project Ga0154020, IMG submission 109709) | Active sludge microbial communities from wastewater, Klosterneuburg, Austria - Klosneuvirus_20160825_MG | ecosystem: Engineered > WWTP > Aerobic digester > Activated sludge | place... | reverse complement strand
GGGAGCCGCTCGGTCGACTCGTTCCACAAGGAGCTCGGGAAGCTGATGTGGGAGTACTGCGGGATGGCCCGCAACGCCGCGGGGCTGAAGCACGCACGCGAGGCGATCGGGAAGCTCCGTGAGGAGTTCTGGCGGGACGTGAAGGTGCTCGGCGAAGGCGAATCGTTCAACCAGTCGCTGGAGAAAGCGGGCCGCGTGGCCGACTTCTTCGAGCTGGCGGAGCTGATGTGCCAGGACGCGCTCGAGCGCGAGGAATCGTGCGGCGGGCACTTCCGGGAAGAGCACCAGACGCCCGAAGGGGAAGCGCAGCGCGACGACGACAACTTCGCCTACGTGGCGGCCTGGGAGTTCAACGGTCCGGGTAAGGACGCGACGCTCCACAAAGAGGAGCTCGTCTTCGAAAACGTGCACCTGGCGCAGAGGAGCTACAAATGAGCCTGAACCTCACCCTCAAGGTCTGGCGCCAGAAAGGCCCATCGGACCGCGGCGACTTCGAAACGTACGAGGCGCGGGAGATCGACGAGGACATGTCGTTCCTCGAAATGCTGGACGTGGTCAACGAAAGGCTGATCAGCGAGAACAAGGAGCCAATCGCCTTCGACCACGACTGCCGTGAAGGGATCTGCGGCTCGTGCGGGATGGTCATCAATGGTGTGCCGCACGGGCTGAAGCAGCTGACAACCACCTGCCAGCTGCACATGCGCAACTTCACCACCGGGCAAACCGTGGTGGTGGAGCCGTGGCGCGCGGCAGCGTTCCCAGTCATCAAGGACCTCGTCGTCGATCGGTCGGCATTCGACCGGATCATCCAGGCGGGCGGCTACATCACCGCTCCGACAGGGGCGGGCCAGGACGCGAACGAGATGCTTATTCCAAAGCCGGTGGCGGATGCTGCCTTCGACGCAGCGGCGTGCATCGGCTGCGGGGCGTGCGTGGCGGGGTGCCCGAACGGCGCAGCGCAACTGTTCACCTCGGCGAAGCTCGCGCACCTGAACCTCCTCCCGCAGGGTCAGCCCGAGCGCTGGAGCCGGACCATCGCGATGGTGGACACGATGGAGGAGTACTTCGGGAGTTGCACGAACTACGGCGAGTGCGAGGCCGTGTGCCCGAAGGGGATCTCGATCGATTTCATCGCGCGGATGAACCGGGACTACCTGAAGGCGAAGTTCAAGGACCCGCGGAGCACGACGAAAATCGACACGAGCGAAGCGGGCTGACAAGGACCCGGCGGGTTTGGACGAACGGAAGGGGCTCCCACCGGGGGCCCTTTCTTGTTGTTTTCGGGGCACGCAGGCGAAAGCGTCCGCCGATGATTGGCTTGCGATTGGGGGAGTGGAGGGCGGGTCCCCTCCGTGACCGTCGGGGCTCGTTCGTGGTTGGTTGGTGGTGGCGGACGGTGAGCGGGAAAGGTAAATATCGAACCGTTTTGACACCTATAGACTAGGGACGATCCACAGCGTGTGGGACTACTCTGCCGCCATGGCAGACACAGCATCCAATCTTGAGCATTCCGACCACTCATGGACGGCGCGGCAGCGCGAGGTGCTGGACCTGATGGCGCGGGGCAAGACCAATCCGGAAATCGCGGCAATGCTGGGAATCAGCCTCGCCGGCGCGAAATGGCACGTGAGCGAAGTGTTATCGATCCTTGGGGTGGATTCGCGCGAGGAAGCCGCGGCTTACTGGCGATCGGCGAACTCGCTCCCGGCGCGGGGCAGGCGCTGGCTGGCGGGCCTGTTTGGTCTCGTCTCGTTCAAAGCGGCAGCCGGCGCGGTAGGCTTTGCGGCCGTCGCTGGTGCGGGGCTAGTAGCAGTGGGGCCGGGAGATGGCGGCATGATGGCGAACCAGGACCGTGTGGCGGCGTACGAACTGGCGGTCCCGCCCACTCCGGAAGCCGTCAACATGACGGTCATCACCAGCATCGAACTCGACGACGGCAGCATCGTCCAGCTTCTCGGCGCGAGAACTGACCGGGGCATCTGTATGGAAGTGGAACGCGAGCCGGCCATGCGGACAGACTGGTGCATGGGCTCGGACCCCATACGCGTGCTCCACGCAGGGTTCTCCTACAGTCACCCGTCAATACACCACGGCGCGGGCGGGCCGGAGGCAGACCATGTTGAAGTATCGTTCCATGATGGGACGACGCTGGCGATCCCGGTGGTGACAGCGCCGCCGAGCCTGGGCATCGACTGGCGGTTCTACCTCTTCGCCGCGCCACGGGCCGAACTGGTTGGCACGATCCGGGCGGTTGACGCCGATGGGAATGTGATCGAGGAGTACACGCTGTATGACCCTCCTGGCACACCGCAACGTGTGGAGCGGCCCGCCCCGCTGGAGATGATCGACGCGCGATGGAGTGGCCGGGCGGACCAATCGAGCGGCACCATCCCCTTCCCGGGCGGGCACGCGGGGGCCTCCGTGCCGGATGATGGCGGGACCTACCGGTTCCTGGTGGAACATGACGGGACGACGCCTTCCAAGATCACGCTCTGGTGCCAGACCGGGATCATGCCCCTGGTGTACGAGGACGGTCCCGACTCGGCGGGGAATGGCACCATTGTGGCGCGAGTTCCGCGCGACAGCGCGGCCTGCTTCTTCCGGACCGAGGGCTTCGACGGGAACTTGCGGATAGTTGGGTTGGCCGCCGAGAGCGAGGTGGGTGTGAGTCCGGAGGGATGGAAAGGCGGGCCGTAGGGGCAAGGTATGCGTCCGGGACGCCGGAGCGTCACCGGCCGAGGCGCGCCTTTACGTCGGCGAAGTCCGGGTCCTGGTCGTAGATGGCCTGGTAGTCCTGGCGGGCGCGGCCCGGCTGGCCCATCTCCTCGTAGACCCGGCCGCGGTGGTAGCGGGCCGAGTGGAGGACCGGGGCACTCCGTGAGCGCGACTTGAGTGCTTCGCGCAGGGCAACGAGCGACTCATCAAAGCGGCCAAGGGCGCCGAGCGCGGCGCCGCGGTAGCTCAGCGTCAGGGCGGAAAGGTCGCTGGTATTCGTGACACCTTCGGTAACGCGGATAGCATCGTCCCAGCGGCCGGCCGAGGCGTACAGCTCAGCGAGGGCTACGCGAGCGAGAGGATCGGCGAGGCCCGCTTCGGCCAGTCCTTCGACCAGGTCGGCGGCGGCATCGATGCGGCCGGTGCGCTGGTAGAGTTCGGCGAGCAGAAGGGCGGCCCCCGCGTTGTCGAACGGCAGGAGAGTATCGATGCCGGGAACGAGGCGGAAGTCGATGTGGAAGTCCAGCTTCTCCATGTAGCACTGCATCAATGTGTCGGGAAGGTCGGTCTCGCTGGCGATAAGGCGCTCAAGCGGACCGATGGCCTCTGTTTCGCGGCCCAGGCGTACAAGGGCGCAAGCGAGGAGCAAGTCATCGGCATCGTTCCGGCGGTCGTTGGCGGTGGTGTCTTCGAGGTGGCGGGCTGCGTCGGCCCAGTCGCCCGCAGCGGCAGCAACCACCGCCTTGCGGAAGGACTCCTCGATGCCAGGGGCCATGAAGCCCGGCTTCGGAACAAGGATCTCCGCCTGGGCGCGCGAAACGGGGAGGGGCGTGCGGGAGGGTGCGGCAGGTGTTTTTCGGGGGCGAGCGGCTGTCCGGGCGGTCGTGTTCTTCGCCTTTGCCGTCGGCTTCGTCCGGGAGCTGGAGGTGCTGGAGCGGCCTGTGGTGGATCGTGAGCGCGAGGTCGAACGTGAACGGGTGGAGCCACCACTTGAGTCCTTGTAACTGATCCCTGTGCCGGGGATGTTGATCGACGTGGTGCGGCGGCCGGTGGTGGAGACGTTGTAACGGTAGCCGGTACCGCCGACGGAGATGCTGGCGGACTTCTTGCCGAGATTCAGGCGGATGCCCGGGCCGAGCGTGATGGACTTTCGAAAGGACCAGGGCATCAGGACGAGACCTCAATACTGACCTTGATTGGGCCCATCCGCTTGTCGAGCGCGCGGGCGAATGCCTCGTTCGCCTGATCGAGGGGGAAGCTGTGCGTCTGCAGCTCCATCAGCTTTCGGGCGTGCCGCTCGAGCATGGCGACGGCGTCGCCGAATTCGGAGCCCCCGGATTCGTGGCCGTAGAGCACTGACCCGATGAGGCGGACTTCCTGGTTGACGATCTTGCGCGCGGAGACGGGGACATCGGCGGTGAAGAGCCCGAGCGCGACAACGGCTCCGCCGGGCCGCACAACGCTTACGGCCTCGGCGAGGGTGTCTGCGTTGCCGCCGACGGTCTCAATGACAAGGTCGATCGGGTTGGTCCGTGCCCAGGCGCGGAGTTCCGGGGAACCGGGGACGTGGACGGCGCTCGCACCGAGCGAGAGCGCCATAAGGTGCTGGTGGGGATAGCGCGCGGTGATCGCCACCTCGGCCGCCGTTTCGCCTGCGACGAGCAAGCTCACGAGCCCGATCGCGCCAGCGCCGAGCACGAGGACCCGCGAGCCGGGCTCTATGCCAGAGCGATTGAGGGCGCGGACAGCCACGGCAAGCGGCTCAGCAAGGGAACCGGCGGATGGCGGCAACCCGGCAGGTAGAGGGAAGACATTGGCCGCGGGGACTGCGATGTACTCCTGGAGTCCGCCGGGTCGGGAAATGCCGAGCATCCCGAGGTCGGGACAGACCGGGGCCTGGCCGCGGCGGCAGGCTGGGCAAGCGCCACAGGGGATGGTCGGCTGGACAGCGACCGGGGTGCCGGGGGCAAACCCTTCGCCGGATTCCACCACGCCCGCAATCTCGTGACCGGGGACCATGCCGGGGATGCCGCGAAACTGGCCGCGATAGAAGTGCAGGTCCGACCCGCAGATACCGGCCGTTGTGACGCGGACAAGGACCGCGCCGGGGCCCGCCGCGGGTGGGGGCAGATCGATGATGTCGAGGGTGTTGTCGTCGTTCCAGGCTGCTGCGCGCATCGGCCATCATGGTACCCGGAAGCGGCGCTGCTGACTCGCGGGCGCGGGCGAACGCCCGTACGCTCATGGTGTGGGACACCGCAAGAACCGAAAGCGCGATCGGCGGAAAGAGCAGCAGGTCGAACTGCAGTGGCGGCACCAGCCGACGGTGACCGAAGAGGACTTCCTTCAACCGGAGCCTCTCGCGCTGCAAGGGATACCGGGACTTCGGGAGGTAGCGGGGCTGCGGGAGCCCGTAGCACGCGCCTGTGGCGGATGCCGGGAATTCGTGGAGGACCACGAAGGTGGGCGCGGGACCTGCCTTCATCCCGGCAGCGGCATTCTCAATCCCTGGAACGACACTGCGGCGTGTGATTTCTTTGCGCGCGGCCGCGCGATGCGGCGGTACTGAGTCTCAGCAAACAGCTGGCCAGGGCGGAGTGCGAATCTGGGCGCGACAATAATCAGCAGTGCGGTGGCATACAATATCTGGTAGGCGACCTCTTGACGGACCACAAGATATTGATCCATACTCGCCCCCGCACCTCGGAAATTGCTAAGGTGCCTAGACGCTTCAAGGATTGTTACGTCAACCGTGCGCTGCCCATACTGCCACTTCCGCGACTCCAAGGTGACCGATTCCCGGGCGAACGACGACGGGATCAGGCGCCGGCGGCAGTGCATTGCCTGCGGCGAGCGCTTCACCACGGTGGAAACGGTCCAGCTTTCGGCCGTCCAACTGGTGAAGAAGGATGGCCGGCGCGAGGACTTCAACCGCGAAAAGCTCCTGCGGGGGCTAAGGGCGGCGTGCTCGAAGCGGAACATCTCGGTGGCGCAGCTCGAGTCGATTGTCGCGGACATCGAAGCGCGGATCATTGCCGACGGGCGGCCGGAGGTGCCATCGCAGGTTGTGGGAGAACTTGCGATGGACGCCTTGCGGCGCCTGGACCACATCGCCTACATCCGCTTTGCCTCCGTGTACCGCGCGTTCACCGACATCGAATCGTTGAAAGAGGCGGTGGAGGCCCTGGAAGACGGAAGGGTGCCGACGGTGGAGGAACGGAACCTCCAGCTCGCGTTGCCAGACGTGCAGGAAGAACCGCGTGGCCCGCGGTTGCTCCAGGATGTGGAGAGCCGGCACTTCGCGGAGTCGGTGAGCTAGCCATGAAGATCTGGGAAGTGCACGCGATCTCCACAAACGGCGCGATCCGCACGACCGCCGACGGCGACGCGGACCTGGCCGGACTGGTGCTTTCGGAGAAGGCGTATCTGCTGATGGTGCGCGACTTCCGGCCGGCGCAGATCGTGCGCCTGGTCAATGAACGTGGGCCGCACGCAGCCGCCGATGCCCTGATCGCGCACTTCGCGCAGGCACAGCCCGATACCACCGGACGGTCGCTCGTGCGGGGCCGCTCACGAATGGGCGACCCGGTCATCCAGCGCTCTGATGAAGTCGCCGCACTGGTTACACCGGGACGGGTCTCTCCGGGAGACCACTAGCAGAACAGCACATTTGTTCGTATCATCACCAGTCCCGCACCCGCCGCGGGGCACAAGAGAATGGGAGGCAGGCCAATGGTCACGACAGCATCGGAAGGACTCGGACTCGGGAACGGAGACTTCGACCCGGCGGCACTTTCGGAAAACGCAAAGGTCGTGATCGACCGCCGGATTGCCCGGCGGAACGACAGCGGAGACGCTATCGAGGCGCCGGACCAGGTGTTCCGCCGGGTGGCGCGGAACCTGGCCGAGGCCGAGCTCCGCTTTGGCGGGGCCGAGGGCGACCGGGCAGCGGCCGAAGAGAGCTTCTACCGCTTGATGGCCTCGCTGGACTTCCTGCCGAACTCGCCGACGCTGGTGAACTCAGGACGCGAACTGCAGCAGCTTTCGGCGTGCTTCGTGCTCCCCGTCGAGGATTCGATCGAGGGCATCTTCGAGGCGATCAAGAACACGGCGATGATCCACAAGTCGGGCGGCGGGACCGGGTTCTCGTTCTCGCGGTTGCGGCCGGCGAACGACCGGGTGCAATCGACAATGGGCGTGGCGAGCGGGCCAGTTTCGTTCATGAAGGTGTTCGATTCGGCGACGGAAGCGATCAAGCAGGGTGGGACCCGGCGTGGCGCGAACATGGGCATCCTGCGGGTGGACCACCCCGACATCGATGAGTTCATCACGATGAAGGCGGACATGACCACGCTCCAGAACTTCAACATCAGCGTGGCCGTGACCGATGCCTTCGTGAAGGCAGTTGAAGCGGGGACGACCTATGACATCGTCAACCCCGTGACCGGCCATGTGGTAGACAAGCGTGACGCGCGCGAAGTGTGGGAGAAGATGTTCGCCAACGCCTGGAAGAATGGCGACCCGGGCGTGGTCTTTATCGACCGGATCAACGCTGGCCGGGGCAACCCGGTGCCGAAGCGCGGCCCGGTTGAATCGACCAACCCGTGCGGAGAGCAGCCGCTGTACCCGTTCGATTCGTGCAACCTGGGATCGTTGAACCTGCAGCACTTCACGCGCGGCGAGGCGGGCGCCAAGGAAGTGGACTACGAGCGATTGGGCACAGTGGTCCGTCGGACGGTGCACATGCTCGACAACGTGATCGAGATGAACCACTACCCGATCCCGGAGATCGCGGAGACCTCGCACGCCATCCGGCGCATTGGCCTGGGCGTGATGGGCTGGGCGGACATGCTCATCGACCTGCGGATCGCGTACAACTCCGAGGCGGCGCTGGGGCTGGCGCGCGAGGTGATGTCGTTCATCCAGCGCGAGGCGGATGCGGCTTCGCAGCAGCTCGCGCAGGTGCGCGGCAGCTTCCCTGACTGGGACGACTCCATCTACGGGCCGAGCGGAGCGGAGGGCCCGCGGCCGATGCGCAACTCGACGCGCACGACCATCGCCCCGACCGGGACGCTGAGCATCATTGCGAACTGCTCGGGCGGGATCGAGCCGGTATTCTCGCTGGCATTCATCCGCTCGCACTACCTGGATAAGGACGACCCGACCAAGCGGACCGAGCTGGCCGAGGTGAACGAGCAGTTCGAGGCTGTGGCGAAAGCCGAAGGCTTCTACAGCGAAGAGCTCATCCGCTTCCTCGCCGAGGGTGGGCACCTGGCCGAACGTGCGGAAGTGCCCCAGTGGGTGAAGGACGCGTTCGTGACGGCGCACGATATCGCGCCGGAGTGGCACGTGCGGATGCAGGCCGCATTCCAGGAGTTCACGGACAACGCGGTCTCGAAGACCATCAACTTCCCGAACGAGGCCACTGTCGATGATGTGCGGACCGCGTATGAGCTGGCCTACCGGTCGGGCTGCAACGGCATCACCATCTACCGCGATGGTTCGCGGGAGCTGCAGGTGCTGAAGCATGCGGAGAAGAGCGACGGCGAAAAGGCGATTGAGGCGGCCCAGGCGATCGTCTCGGGCGCTCACGGGCCGGTGCGGCGGAAACTCCCCGATGAGCGCATGGCGATCACCCACAAGTTCCGCGTGGGCGAACAGGAAGGCTACATGACGGTCGGCCTGTTCGATGATGGGACGCCTGGCGAGGTGTTCATCAACGTGAACAAGCAGGGCTCGACAGTCTCGGGCCTGATGGACACGGTGGCGATGCTGACCAGCTACGCGCTGCAGTACGGGGTGCCGATCTCGGAGCTGGCGGCGAAGCTGAAGAACAGCCGCTTCGAGCCCAGCGGCCCGACGAGCAACCGGCAGATCCCGATCGCGACGAGCATTGTGGACTACGTGTTCCGCTGGCTCGAGCTGAAGTTCGATGGGGGCAACGCGGCATTCCAGCCGACGCTCATCCCGGCGGACCAGGTGGCGGAGAGCACGAACCCGAGTGTGGCGGCCAGCAAGCACAGCGACGCGGTCGCGAGCGGCGTGGGCTGCCCGGATTGCGGGGCGGTGCTGTATTACGCGGAGGGCTGCCTGATCTGCCACAACTGCTTCTACAACAAGTGCGGGTGAGGTAGGGGACAGGCATCCGAACATGGCATCGAGGGCGGGCGCTGGTTGGCGCCCGCAGTCTGTTGGGCCCCTGACTCCCGCCACACCAATGGCGCCAATACCCCCCACCAGCCCCTGACGCTGCGTCCATCAGCGTCCACAATTGCTGCATGACGAGCCGCGCTCCCGCTCCTCTTCCGCCACCGCGGATGGGCGAGCATGGCACTTGTGGAGGCCATCGGGGTACTGCCCGCGGATGTGCTGGGGCTGACCTCGCCGGGGGCCCACGAGACGCTGGCACGCCTGGTCGAGGGCGAGAAGCGGTACCTCGCGGCAGGCATGCCCTGACTCAGCACCTGAGCGACGGGCGGGTACACTTGGGGGCATGGGCTTCTACTACGGGCAGAACACACCGCCACAGGACGAGCCGCCTCCGGGTTCGTGGCGGGAGACGTTCCAGATCATCCTCGTCGTGTTCAAGGCGCTCGCGCTGCCGCTCGGCTTCCTCTTCGGGTTCGTCTTTTCGATGTTTGCCCTCTTCTGGCTTTTCGTGATTAACGGGTGGCTGGGCCTCGGGGCGCTGGCCGTGGTTGCCGCGGCACTGGTCGCGCGGGGCGTATGGGAAGCGAAACACCCGCCGGACCTCGGGTGAGCACTCCGGCGGTGGGCGAGGGCCTGGAAGAGCGGCTGGCGGCGGTACGCGCGCGCATCGCCGGGGCCTGTGGGCGGGCGGGGCGGGACCCGGCAAAGGTCACGCTGGTGGCCGTGACCAAGACCTGGCCTGCCGAGACCGTGCTTGCGGCACTTGCCGCCGGGCTCACTGACTTCGGGGAGAACCGGGTGCAGGAAGGCGCGGTCAAGGCTGCGGAGGTCGCACTCAAGAGCGGGACGGAGTCGAAGCCTCGCTGGCACCTGGTTGGGCATCTACAGACGAACAAGGTCCGGGCGGCACTGGGGACGTTTGCTATACTCCACGCTGTCGATTCGGAGCGGCTCCTCCGGGCGATCGATACAGCAGCGAGCCAGCCTGTCCCCGTCATGATCGAAGTGAATGTCGCCGCGGAGCCGACGAAGTTCGGCATTGCACCGGAGCAGCTGCCGGGGTTGCTGGACGCCGCACGCTGGTTGCCAAACGTCGAAGTACGGGGGCTGATGACGGTCGCGCCCCGCGTACCGGAGCCGGAGCAGGCGCGCCCGGTGTTCCGGGCACTCCGCGAACTTGCCCGGCGGCACGGGCTGAAGGAGCTCTCCATGGGCATGACCGAGGACTTCGAGGTGGCCATCGAAGAAGGCGCGACCCTTATCCGCGTCGGCCGCGCACTGTTCGGGGAGCGCCCGTGAAGGTTGTGATTGTCGGCGGCGGCGTGATGGGCGAGGCGATCCTCTCGGCGGCGCTTGCCGAGGGCGTCATGGCCGCGGCGGAGGTCTGCGTCTGTGAGGTGGTGCAGAGCCGGCGGGAGGAACTCGCGCGGCGTTATGGGGTTGCGGTGGCAGCAGACGCCGGGGAGGCGACGGGCAATGCCGACCTGGTGATCCTCTCCGTGAAGCCGCAAGATGCGAAATCGGTGCGCGGCGGGCTCAGGCCCGGGGCGTTGCTCGTCTCGGTGATGGCGGGAGTGAAGATTGAGACGCTCGCGCGGGATTTCGTGCACGACCGCGTGGTGCGGGTGATGCCGAACACGCCGGTGGCCGCCCGCGCAGGGATGAGCGCGTGGACGGCAACGCCGGCGGTGACCCAGGAGCAACGGGCGCTGGTGCGGCGCCTGCTCGGTGCCCTGGGGCGCGAGCTGCACGTCGCGGATGAGAAGAAGATCGATATGGCGACGGCGGTGAGCGGCAGCGGCCCTGCCTACGTCTACCTGTTCATCGAAGCCATGGTGGACGGCGCGGTCGCGATCGGGCTCCCGCGAGCACAGGCGGAGGAACTCGTCTTGCAGACCGTGTACGGCGCGGCGGTGTATGCGAAGGAGTCCGGAAAGACGGCGGCGGAACTCCGGGCGATGGTGACCTCGCCAGCAGGGACAACGGCGGCGGCGCTTCGCGAGATGGAGAAGGGCGCTTTGCGGGCGACGGTCGGTGAAGCTATCCGGGCGGCGCACCAGCGCGCAATCGAACTGGGGAACGGCTGATGAACAACCAGATCGCGGCCATGTTCGTGGTGTTCCTGTACCTGCTGATCGGCGCCGTGCTGGTGCGGTCGCTGATGAGCTGGTTCCCCATCGACCGGAACAACCAGTTCGTCCGGATGCTCGACGCCATCACCGAGCCGCTGCTGGACCCGGTGCGCCGGTTGCTCCCGCGGACGGGGATGATCGATTTTTCGGCGATGATTGTGATCATCGTGCTGTACCTGATGATCTCGGTGGTGCGGACCGCGGCCGAGCAGTGAAGTTCCGCCATGTTTCGGCCGATCTGATATTCTGAGAGGTAGCAACCGCCTCTGGAGACCGGCCATCAACCTGTACGTCGCCCAGCTGACCTATACGTGGCTGAACCTGCTGACGTGGGCGATCATCGCACGTTCACTCTTGAGCTGGTTCCCGGTCGACCAGACGAGCACTGTCTACCAGATGCTCCTGCGGGTGACGGACCCGTTAATCGAGCCGTTCCGGCGGATCATGCCGAATACGGGCATGATCGACATGAGCCCGATGATGGCCATCATCGGCCTGTTGGCGCTCCAGACCCTGCTCGGCCTGCTCGTCGAACCAGCGTGAAAGATCAGCCGGGACCGGCACCCCAGTCTTCACCCGCCGCCATCATTTCCGCCCGGGACATCGTGCGGACCTATGGTGAACGCCGAGCGCTTGATGGTCTTACCGTCGACGTGCCCGCCGGTGGTGTGTTCGGGCTTCTGGGCCCCAACGGGAGCGGCAAGAGCACGTTCATGGCACTGGTGGCGGGCATGGACACGCCCGAGCAGGGTGAGCTTCGTGTGCTTGGGCAGGGCCCGGCGCGGGAGCTGCGCGCACGGCTCGGGACGGTCTTCCAGGAGAACTGCGCCGACCCGACGATGCGGGCCGGAGAGTATCTCCGGTTTGCCGGCCAGCTGTTCGGCCTGCGAGGGGCGGAGCTACAAGGACGCGCCGACAGTCTCCTGGAGCGATTCGGGCTAGCAGCGCGCGGGGGTGATCCTGTCTCGACGCTTTCCGGCGGGATGCGGCGGAGGCTCGAGGTTGCACGGGCACTCCTGCACCGGCCAGAGCTGATCTTGCTCGACGAGCCGACGACAGGTGTCGACCCGGATGAACGGCGGATCCTGTGGGAGACGCTGGCGGACAATCGGGCAGGCGCGACCATCCTTCTCGCGACAAACGACCTCTCGGAGGCCGATTCCGTGTGCGACCGGGTGGCCTTCATCCAGAACGGGCGCACGATCGCCACGGGGACCCCGGAGGAGCTGAAGCGCGGGCTCCGGCGCGATTCGGTCCAGATCACCTGGCCTGGCGCGTCCGCGGAGGACCTGCGGACGGTGGCGGAGTGGCCCGGCAGCGGTGCGGTGCTGCGTGATGGAGATGCCGTCCACGTGACCACGGACGACGGTGCGGCACTTATCCCGCGGGTGTTTGCGCTTGCCGGCGCGGCAATCCGGGGTGTCCGCATCGAGTCATCGACACTTGAAGACGCGTATTTCCAGTACATCCGGCGGCGCAAGGAGGCGCAGGAGTGAGCCCCCTGAGCACCGCCATGGTGATTGCCCGGCGCGAGCTCGTGACGGTGGCAAGGTCGCGCTCGCAACTGTACTCATCGATGCTGACGCCGCTGCTGTTCCTGGTCTTCCTTGGCACCGGGGTCTCGCGGGGCCTCGAGCCGTCGCGGCTCACCGGGGGGAATTTCACTGCCTACCTTGTCGCGGGGACCGTGGTCATGACATCGGTGTTTTCCTCGACGTTTTCCAGCGCTTCGTACTTCCGCGACCGGGACAACGGTGTGCTGCGGCTGCTACTTTCGACGCCTCACCATCCGCGCGTCTTCCTGCTGGGAAAATCGCTGGCGAGCCTGGTCATCGGCGGCACGCAGGCGCTCGTGGTCCTCGCGGTGGCCGCCCCGTTCGTTGAGTTCGAATGGCAGTACGGTGTGGTTGCCGGGATGGGGGTGGCCGTCGCCGCGGTCGTACTGTTGAACCTGATGCTGACCGGGCTTGCGCAGGCCTTTGCTTCGCGAATCCAGTCGATGCAGGGTTTTCACTTGCTGATGAACCTGGCGCTCTTCCCGTTGCTGTTCTTCTCGGGGGCGTTCTTCCCGCTTGAGGGGCTCCCGTTGTGGTTGCGCCTCCTGGCGCTGGCGAACCCGCTGACCTACGCGGTGGACGCGTTACAGCTCGCCGCCTACGCACCTTCGAGCAAGGGCTTCATAGGACTTCCAGCCGATTTTGCCGTGCTCGGAGTGGTCGGGGTCGCGGTCTATACGCTCGGGTTGGCGCGGATCCCCAGGCTCACGCACTCGGGCCAGTAGGCAAGGCGACGCCGGTGGCGCCGAGGACCTCATCCGGTCGGCCGTAGTCATCCTGGAGGCGATGGGTGATGCCAGTCTCCGGTGTTGAGACTTCGAGGATGTCGCAATCGGTGATGCCCACCAAACGGTGCTTCCGGCCGGCGTGACAGGTGTAGCCAGACCCCGGCTGGAGTTCGAAGCTTTCGAGTCCGCCCCGGTCGTCTTCGAGGGTGACCATGACGCGCCCCGAGAGGAGCAGCCATGTTTCGGTCTTCGCGTCGTGGACCTGGAGCGAGAGGCGGGATGCGGCGTTGATGTGAATGATCTTGCCGGCGTACTGGAGGCCGGGCTCAGTCCAGACCAGCTCGTAACCCCAGGGCTTTTCGACACGCCGGGCGTATGGTTCCACGAGCGGTGCAACTCCTGCGCTGGTTCCGGCGCGGCCGGTGCTGGTGGCTAATGGTCGCAGGTTTCTGGCGAAGGTGCAGCCGGAAACCCAGCGATTCGCCGGGGCGCGAAACGGGCGCCCATTCGCGGGCGCCCGGGTGCGATTATGCCGGTGGGAGGATCAGGCGAGGGCGGCCTTCGCCTTGCCGGCGAGCTCTTCGAACGCATCCGGCCGGGTGACGGCGAGGTCAGCCAGGGTCTTGCGGTCGAGGTCGATGCCAGCAACCTTGAGGCCGTGGATCAGCCGGCTGTAGCTGAGGCCATGGAGGCGGGCAGCGGCGTTGATGCGCATGATCCAGAGTTCGCGGAAGTCGCCCTTGCGGTCGCGGCGGTCTACCCAGTTGTAGCGGAGGGCATGGAGCATGCTCTCGTTCGCGCGCTTGATAAGGCGGTGGCGCTGCCCTGCGTGGCCGCTGGTGAGCGACAGGATCTTCTTATGACGGCGATGCGACGTGACGCCGCGTTTGACTCGGCTCATGGGGAATGCTCCTCTGCTGCTGCGCTACTGACCGGCGAGCAGGCGCTTGACGGTAGGGGCGTGGGACGGGGCCACTTCGACGGTGCGGCCAAACATGACCGTGACGGGCTTCCGCTTCTTCCGGCGAAAGTTATTCCGGCTACCGTACATACGCACTATCTTGCCGCCGCCGGTTACGCGAAAGCGGCTGGCGGCGCCTTTGTGGGTCTTGAGCTTGGGCACGTTCAGTCTCCTGTATCGTCTCCGGCCTCGTCGTCATCGTCGAGGTCGTCGTCGTCGTGTTGGTCGTCGCCATCTTCGCCCACCACGCGCGCTTCAGCGGCAGCGGCGGCAACGGCTTCATCTTCTTCCTCTTCCACGGGCGCCGCGCCAGCGGCCTTGGCGGCGGCAGCGGCACGGGCCAGTGCAGCGAGCTTCTTCTTGTCGGGGGCGAGGATGACCGTCATGTGGCGCCCTTCGAGCATCGCGTCCTTTTCGATGGCGGCGATACTATCGAGGCTCGTCACGACGCGGTCGAGGAGGGCCTTGCCAATGTGCGGGTGGGTGATTTCACGCCCGCGGAACATGACCGTGACCTTGACCTTGTCCCCCTGCTTGAGCAGTTTGGCCGCCGTGCGGGTCTTGAAGTCGATATCGTGGTCATCGATTTTCGGCTTCATGCGGACTTCGCGCAGCTGGACGTTCTGCTGGTGCTTCTTGGCCTCCCGTTCCTTCTTGGACTGCTCGTACTTGAAACGTCCGAAGTCCATGAGGCGGGCGACGGGCGGGCTGGCCTGGGCGGCGACCTCAACGAGGTCGACATCCCGTTCGCGGGCCATGGAGAGCGCTTCGGCGGTCCTGACGACACCGACCTGCCGGCCTTCCTCGTCGATGAGCCGGACTTCCGGAACCCGGATCCGTTCGTTGATGCGCGGCTCTGGCGGCGCGGGCTTTGGTGGTACCTTCGATCGTTTCCTCAAACTGCTCCCCGGAATTACTTGAAAACAGCTTTGAATGTTAGCAGCCCAACGGGCTGGTGTATATCCGCTTGGGGCGGCCGCCCGTAGGATCATTGCAATGCAATCAGTAACCACCGCCGTCGTGCTCGCCGCCGGCCTGGGCACGCGGATGTTGCCCGCGACCAAGGCTATCCCGAAAGAGATGCTCCCGATCGTCGACAGGCCACTCATTCAGTACTGCGTGGAAGAGGCGCTTGACGCGGGGATCACGTCCGTCGTGTTCGTGATCGCGAACGGCAAGGAATCGATCCTCGAACACTTCCAGGCGGGGGCGCGGGTAGAGACCGCGATCAGGGAGACGGGCAACCAGGCCCTGGCCGACTCGCTTGCGGAGATCGCCCACCGGGCGACGTTCAATGCGGTGGTCCAGGACCGGCAGCTGGGCATTGCCCACGCGGTCAACTGCGCCCGCGAGTTTGTCGAAGGTCGACCGTTCGCGCTGATGTTCCCGGACGATGTGATCCTGGGCCAGCGCTCGTGCGTCTCACAGCTGGCCGATGCTTACGCCGCCACGGGAGGGAGCGTGATCGCGGTCGAGCGCGTCGCCGATGTGGATGTGCCGCAGTACGGGATCGTCGACCCGGTAGAGGCGGGCAACCCGGCCCGGCTCCGCGGAGTGGTGGAGAAGCCTGCGCTGGCTGACGCTCCATCGCGGCTGGGGATCGTAGGGCGATATGTCCTCTCGGAAACGATCTTCGAGCACATTGACCGGATCCCGCCCGGAAAGAACGGTGAACTGCAGATCACGGACGCGCTGGCGAGCCAGATCGGCGCGGGCGAACCGGTCTCGGCGTACCAATTCGACGGGAGGCGATACGATACCGGGAGGCCGCTGGGCTACATCGTCGCGAACGTGGCGGCGGCGCTCCAGCGGGACGACCTCGCCGAGCCGCTCACGGCGCGGATCTCAACTCTCCTGGCGGGTGGTCACTGATGCGTGTTCTCTCGATCGGCTTTCCGCTGCCCAACGTGGCGATCGACAACTACAGCGCGCTGAGCGCACCAAGCTACAGCGACTACGACGTGCTGATCGTCGACCCCGCGAGCATCACCCGTGACGTGCACGACCTCCTGACGGACGTGCGGAACTTCGAGGCCCAGGACGACCGGCCGGTGCTCAACTCGCCAACGACGTCGACCTCGGTAAGCGCGGCGGACCAACTGAGGCGGCGGCTCGATGAGACGACCCGCCTGCTCGAAAACGGCGGGCTGGTGGTGGTGTTCGGACGCCCGGATGCAACGACCGCGGGGCTGCTCGGATTCGAGGGCTGCGACCGGTACCACTGGCTCCCTGCGCCGGCAGGGCTGGCGTGGGGGCCGCCGTTCGTAAGGGCCGCGGAGGGCAAGACCGTCCGGATCGTGGCGGAGCAGCATCCATTCGCGGAGGTGCTGCGCGAACACCGCAAGGAAGCGGGCTACCGGGCGATGTTCGACGACCGCCAGGCCGCCATCCGGACACATGGCCGGACGATCGCCTCGGGGGGCTCCCGGGTGCCGATCGCGATGGAGTTCGAGGTCCTCGGCGGGCGGGTCACGTTCATCCCCGTGCTCTCAGAGGCGACGGGGACGAACCGGACGGCGCTGGCCCAGGACATCGTTGATGCGTGCCGTCGGCTTTCGGGGTCGGACTTCCTGGCGGAGGCGCCGTACTGGACTCGTTCGGTCGCTCTGCCGGGGCTCGAACAGGTGGAGGCGGAGCTTGAGGAAGCGGAGACCGCGGCGAACGAGGCAACAGCGCGGCTGACGGCGGTGCGCGAGCGCCAGGATGAACTCGCCCGCCACCGCCGACTGCTGTGGGAGGACGGCGCGCCGTTTGCCCAGGCGGCAACCGAGGCGCTGCGCATGCTCGGGTTCAGCGTGACAAGTACGTCGCCGGACCCGCTTGTCGTTGAATCAGACGGCGTGAGCGCATTCGTGGAGATTGAAAGCAGCCGGGAGCAGGTGGTGGAGTGGCCCTACGTGCGGCTGCAGCGCCGGATCGAGGAGCACCTGCTCAAGACCGGCTCGGCGCCAAAGGGCATGGTCATCGCGAACGGGTTCCGGATGACCGAGCCCGACCAGCGCAGCGAGGAGACGAGCGAGCCCCTCAGGATCGCCTGCGAGAACTACCGGTTCGGGCTGGTGACTGCCCGGGACGTGTTCGAACTGGTCCGGCGCGTGCTCGGCGGCGCGGACGAGGCAACGCTGCTCGGCCTCCGCCGCCGAATCATGGCGGGCAAGGGGCACCTCACGCTGGAACGTCTCCTCGGCGAAGTCGGCGAGGAGACGCCGGACGCAGGGCCGATTTTCTAGCCGGCCTCGGGGAAGGTGACGCAGGTGGTGGTGCTTTCGATGCCGCCGACCGCGCGGATGTGCCTGCTGATGACCGAAGGGACATCGGTCAGGTTCGGCACTTCGATGACGGCGACAATGTCGTACGGGCCCATAACCTGGTAGACCTCGGAGATGCCTTCGACTGCGCGCAGGGCTTCGAAGACTTCGACCGTCCGGGCCGGGTCAACAACGATGAGGACGAAGGCTTTGATCATGACGGTTCCAGCTCCTGCCGGGCGGCAAACAGCCACCCCTGTGCTGGCGTAACGCTACCACGAACAGGTTTCGGCTGCGTTTCCGGGCAGGTCAGGAATCGCGCAGGCGGAGGACGGCCATGAAGGCTTCCTGGGGGATCTCGACGTTGCCCACACGCTTCATCTTCTTCTTGCCTTCGGCCTGCTTTTCGAGGAGCTTTCGCTTGCGGCTGATATCGCCGCCATAGCACTTGGCAAGGACGTTCTTGCGCATGGCGCGGATGGTCTCGCGGGAGATGATCTTCCCGCCGACGGCAGCCTGGATGGGCACATCGAACATCTGGCGGGGGATAAGGTCCTTGAGCTTGGAGACGAGCAGCCGGCCTTCGCGGTCGGCGTTGCTGGAATGGGTGATGAGCGAGAGGGCATCGACGGGGACGCCGTTTACCAGGATATCGACCTTCACCAGGCGGGCCGGGCGGTAGTCGGTGAGATGGTAGTCGAGACTGGCGTAGCCACTGGTGGAGCCTTTGAGCTGGTCGTAGAAGTCGACGAGGATCTCGGCCATCGGGACATCGTATTCGAGGAGGACGCGGGCCTCGCCGGGGGCGAGATCGCTCTCTGCCTCGAGGAACTCCATGCGCAGGAACTGCCCGCGGCGGGTGGTTACCAGCTCCATGACCTGGCCGATGAACCGGCTGGGCGTGATGACATCGATCTTGGCCCAGGGTTCGGAAATGACGGCGACCTTGGACGGATCGGGCAGGTCGGCAGGGTTATCCACCAGGATCTGCTCGCCGGCGGTGGTCTCGACGTGGTACTCGACGCTGGGGGCCGTGGTCAGGAGGCTGAGACCGTACTCGCGCTCGAGCCGTTCGCCCACGATCTCGAGGTGGAGCAGGCCGAGGAAGCCGCAACGGAAACCGAAGCCAAGAGCAACGGAGGACTCGGGCTCGTAGACGAGCGAGGCGTCATTCAGGACGAGCCTGGCGAGGGCTTCGCGCAGCTCCTGATACTGGTCGGAGTCGGTGGGGTAGATACCGGCGAAGACCATGGGCTTCGCCTGGCGGTAGCCCGGCAGGGGCTGGGCGGGGGGATCGGGCGCCATCGTGATGGGGGCGCCAACGCGGCAATCGGCGACATCCTGGAGGCCCGGGGCCACATGGCGCACGTCGCCGCAGGCGAGCCCGGACAGCGGACGCATCGCGGGGCTGAAGGTGCCG
>Ga0154020_10003487_pt1 | contig 18917 bp, 16 predicted proteins | sample Klosneuvirus_201_FD_109709 | JGI IMG/M metagenome (GOLD analysis project Ga0154020, IMG submission 109709) | Active sludge microbial communities from wastewater, Klosterneuburg, Austria - Klosneuvirus_20160825_MG | ecosystem: Engineered > WWTP > Aerobic digester > Activated sludge | place... | reverse complement strand
GATGCGACACGTGCAACTCGGATTTCTGCCGACGGAAATCGCCCCGATGCGTGACGAACAGGCCATGACGAGGTCATCCTGTTCCATTTTATAGCTGTTGGAGCCGGGAACTCCCGAGTTCAGTGTTTGAATCTTCAGCGATCCTTTGCTGCCAGGGATTCCCCCTGCCGGGGTTTCCACTCGGACGATATGGTCAGGCATACCGCGTTTCGGGCTTTCAAACCAGCGTTTGTTGTTTGAAAACCCCGTCGGAGACCGCACCTGTTCATCCTGCTCACGGCTGGCTTTATAGCCGTTTGGGATCCACTGCCAGTTTTCGTCTTCAAAGTCGTCGCCGACCTGCTGCAGCTTCATCCCAGTGCCCGGCACCACCTGTGCCTGAGCATCGAGGAAGAAAATCGGAAGGGCGAGTATAAAACAGGCTATTCGAACGATTGCGATTGATGGCGACTTCATGCCGTCCTGTTCCTTTTTGTCAGAATCCATCCTGACGCACCAGCGTCACTTCGTTGCGAAGAGTCGCTGGACGAAATGGAGCCAATCAGTCGTGTCGCATCCTGCGCAGCAACTGATGAGCGATCCATCTCATTTCGAAGGCCGGTTTCGCAGAAACTTCGTCGCCATCCGTGGCGACTGACTTCATCCGACAACTCCGAACTACGTTTCCACTGATGTTATCGGATTTTGTTGCACAGACCTCACTGCCAATCCTCTGAGGAGGAACTGTTGAAGGCAATCCCACCAGGCTCAACCCGGAATGATTCGGTAGCTTTCGGAACAGGAACAATCCGTTTACTTTCCCCATCTTTTCATCCGCGTTATGAGCAGCCGTGAGAATCAACCGTGTGAAATGACTCGCCCAGCATTGATTGTCTGACGGATAGTGGCTAAACTGCCCGACTTGGTTTTTTCCGGGGGGCAGTGTCTGCACCGCGTTGCGACTTGTAAAAAGTGGCAATCCACAGTGTTTCACCTGACCAGACGGTTGTTTTCTGATTCTGAACTCTTGATCTGGGTGTCGCCTTCGACAACCCATAAGGATGATTGTTCCATGCTGGCAATTGGCAAAACATGGATGGCAAAAAAAGAGGAATACGGCAACCCGGAGTGGTACGTCGTTGACGCAGACGCCCACATTGTGGGACGCCTGGCCTGTCGAATTGCAACGGTCCTCATGGGGAAGCATAAAGCCAACTACACTCCGCACGTTGATACCGGCGCGGGTGTGATTGTCCTCAACTGCGATAAGGTCCGCTTTTCCGGCAAGTCAGTGCAGCACTCGAAGGTGCCGTATATGACCACGAAGATGGCCAAGAAGAGCTACGATCGATACACAGGATTTCCGGGTGGTCTGCGGTCTCGATCAGCAGTTGAGACGTGGGAAAAACGCCCTGACCAGTTGCTGCGGGAAGCCGTTCGACGCATGCTGCCGAAAAACAAGCTCGGGCGTCAAATGCTCACTAAACTGCGAATCTTTACCGGCACCGAGCATCCGCATCAGGCACAATGCCCAAAACCGTTTCCGCCGCATCTTGTTCCTGACCGCAAGGTTAAGAGCTAATCGACACGTCGTCAGGGACTTCTGGCGAATTGCGAGTGGGCTGATCTTCAACTGGAATCAGGCACTCATTGTTTCCATTCTTAATTCTCTTAGTGAATGTTTCTTATGACCACGGATCCTGCTGTTTCGACGGACGAAGAATTGCCAGTTATTGAAGACGCTCCCGCTAATACTGAAGAGGCTCCCGCCAATGATGTGTCAGCATCCGAGCCTGAAGTTCCTTCTTCTGAATTGCCCGAGTTGACTATCGGAGGGGGTGTGCCCAGTGGTGCCGCCGCCGACCCATCCTATCAGCCCACAATTCGTGGTAAAATCGATCGTTTTGGTGTCGCGATGGGGACCGGAAGACGCAAAACGTCGGTCGCTCGTGTTCGCATAAAGGACGGCAATGGACAATTCACGGTGAACGGACGCCCGCTTGAAGTTTATCTGTGTGTCGAACGTGACCGTGACAGCGTGATGTTTCCCCTGCGCATAGTGGACAAAGTTGGCAAGGTCGATATTTCAATTCGCGTTCAGGGTGGTGGCACGACCGGTCAGACCGGGGCAATCATACTCGGTATCGCTCGTGCGCTGCAGGGCATGAATCCCGCATGGCATCATAGTCTGGCTGACGCTGGTCTGCTGACCCGCGATGACCGGATGGTCGAGCGCAAGAAATACGGTCTTCGCAAGGCCCGTCGAAGCTACCAGTTCTCCAAGCGCTGAGTGGCGTTTTTGCAGACAGCTTGTCTGATGCAAGACTGCTAATATGATCAAATCCCTGCTGAGGCTCGTTCCTGCAGGGATTTTTTTTTGGGGTGGTTTCAGTTCGAACGGTAAATCCGATGCAGGACACCTATCAAACACTGATTCTTCCTGACGTGCAGCTTATGCTGCAGGAAGGCGATACCGCCGGTCTCGCGGCGTTCTGTACGGTAGTTCATCCCGCGTCGGTGGCGGAGATTCTCGAAGAACTTGAAGACGACCAGATCTGGCCCATTCTGGATCAGGCAGAAATCTCGGTTCGCGTCGAAGTATTCGAGTACATGTCTCGACGTCGCCAGATGACGCTGGTGGAACAACTGGACTCCGTTCGGCTGTCAGAACTGCTCGAATGGATGTCGGCGGACGACCGCGTCGATCTGCTGTCTCGCATGCCGCAGGATCGTTGCGAAGACGTGCTCCGTCTGATTGCGCGGGCCGAACGTAATGATATTCGAAAACTGCTGTCGTATGACGAAGGCAGCGCCGGAGCGATCATGACGACGGAGTACGCCTCGCTGCCGGCGAATATCTCCGTCCGTGAAGCGCTCGACAAATTGCGCCTGCAGGCACCGAACAGCGAGACGATCTATTACGTCTATATCCTCAGCGAAGACCGCAGACTTGAAGGATTCATTTCCCTGCGAGAACTCATTCTGGCAAAACCCGACGCGCGTTTATCAGCCATCATGCAGCGCGATGTGATTCGCTTCAAAGTGACGGACCAGCGGGAATCCGTCGCGCAGGAATTGGGTCGTTACAACTTCATTGCGTTGCCAATCGTGGACGCGGATAATCGACTGGTTGGGATTGTGACGCACGACGATGCGATGGACGTGGTTCAGGAAGAAGCCACCGAAGACGCCTATCTGCAAAGCGCTGTTGCGCCACTGGATGACACCTATGAAGATACGCCTCTGATCACCATTCTGTGGAAGCGTGGCATTTGGTTGCTGTTTCTCTCAATTGTCGCTCTGATGAATGCGCGAGTGATCGGCTACTATCGGTTATCAACGTCAGACGTGCCGCAGGTTGTCGAACAGAAAGTAGGGCTGGCGACGCTGATTCTGTTGTTTCTGCCTTTGGTGATGGCCAGTGGCGGTAACGCGGGTTCGCAATCCGCGACGTTGTTCATCCGGATGTTTGCATTGCAGCCAGCAGATTCTAAAGGAGCCATCAACCGACTGATCGACCGCAGGCTGATCATTCGTGAATTCACGATCGGTCTCGCACTTGGAGTGGCGCTGGCCTCGCTGGACTTTGGAGTCGCGTGGATCTTCTTTGGACTGAGCGTCCCCGAAGCGGCGGCAATTGCGACCACGGTCATTGTCGTCGTCGTTCTCGGTACATCCGCCGGCACTCTTCTGCCACTGGGCCTTCGCCGTTCCGGCATGGACCCTGCCATCATGTCCAACCCGCTAATCGCCGCCATGATCGATATCCTGGCGGTCGTCATCTTCTACGAGGTTGCCTGGGGATTCTTGAGTTGACCGTTTCTAATGAGCTGCAAGTTTTTCCTGAGCAGCAGCAGAGGGCAGCAAGCCCTGCGATTTTGCGATAATGGACAGCAGCGATTTGTTGTCCAGGAACGGCTCTGTGTTCATCGCGGCCCAAATGATGTGGCCTGTGCGATCAACGACGAATGTACCATGCATGCTGAATTCCGGATCACTGTCAGTCTTGGGATGGTACACGTCCCATGCCTGAGCGACTGCGTTATCGACATCGGCCAACACCGGGAAGTGAAACCGGCCATACTCCTGAAATCGTTCGGCAGTATGTTCTGATTCGTCCGAACTGATCGCCACGATATCGGCATCCAGTTCACGGAAATAATGCAAATCCCTATCGAGGGCTATCAGTTGCGCGACGCAGTGACTGCAGCCATATCCAAGGTAAAAAACAACCACGACCGGACGATTACTGTTCAAATTTGTTAGTGACTGCAAATTGCCGGAGTCGTCCGGCAGCGTAAATACCGGTGCGGTCTGATTGAGGAGCGGATGGTCCTGAGTTTCAGCTGGCCTAAATTCCGTCTCGGCGAGAACCTGCGAGAGCCCCTCGGTCAACGTCTGATGCTGAACCACTTTCAGGTAAGCCTCCGCGTCCTTGCGCACATTGCCGGTGGAAACCAAACCATAGCGCAGACAGATCTGGCGACAACGCTCCAGAATTCCGTCGTCTTCAGCAACTGTCCCGGGCGGTCGCGACACATGATAGATCAGCATCGTGGCGTACGCACATGCGATGACGAACAGGAAGCCCAGGAATGTCCGAGTTCCCCATTCACGACCCTGCTGGTCAGGAGTGAGAGGGTTAGTTTGTTCGACCGGATTTGACACTGAGGTCTCCGATTCGGATGTGTGAGACGAGATGATCTGACAGGCTCTGCGTTCGATGCAGAACCCCTTGATAGTAGTCAACGCTTCGGAAACCGCTGAGTGCGACTTGCAGCGATTCTCAAGGTTGGTCGTTTGTCCGGAAAGCACGAAAAAACAGCCGTCGTTCGTCTCGGAATCCGGAATCAAAATGGCCTGTAAAATCTTGTGCTCTGGGGCGTGTGATGTTTCGAAAACAGCACACGTTGTAAAGCTTCTGGGCATGTCTCTGACGAGTTTGGCTGACCTCAATTTACCTGTGGCAGACAGCGGGGCTGCTAACTCAGCAAGTCATCCGCAAACGGATGCAGACCGCCGAGTCCGCCGGATTTTGGCAGAGCGCTGAGGAACAACTCCGCCAGACGAAAGTCCTCGTTGGTTGTAATTTTGATGTTCATGGGCCAGCCATCGATGACCATCACCGGCTGCGAAATGGATTCCACCAGCGATGCGTCATCGGTTGCCGCCGCGAGGTTTCGACAACTCGCCATCGCCTTTTGCAGCAGCGGGGCGGAAAAAACCTGCGGTGTTTGAGCCTGTACCAATCCAGTCCGATCAACCGTTGCGGAAATCAAGGCATCATCGCCAATCCGTTTGATCGTGCTGCTGATCTTCAACCCCGGAATGGCGGCCTGATACGACTCAGCGGCCGCGAAAATCTGATCAACCCACTGAGTCGTCAGCAGTGGGCGAGCGGCGTCATGGACGGCGATATAATCAGCGGGCTTTTTGATCGCCAAGATTCCATTCCGCACACTCTCGGCCCGCGATGCTCCGCCCGCAACCACAGTAATGTCCATGAACGCCAGATTTGCCTTAAACGTCTCGCGAAACCAGTCCAGATCCTCTGGCGCAATAACCAGAATTGTCTGACAGACATCAGGCCGATTCAAAAAATGCTCGGCGGTCCGCACCCAGATCGGACGTCCCTTGAGTTCGACGAATGGCTTCTTTCGCTGAAATCCTTTGAAACGCGAACTCTGTCCAGCGGCTGGCAGAATGACGGCAAATTGAGACATGTGAAATTCTCTTTAAGGGATCGATCGATAAGTAAGTAGGACAGGCTTCCAGCCTGTCTTTTGCAAACAGACAGGCTGGAAGCAATTCCCACGAACCCCAATGCCCTTTACTGATCCGGAGACCAAATCGTGCGCACCAATCAACTGTATCAAAAAATGTACTGCGTTTGGACGTTGAGTCCGGCCCCCCTGCTCGCCAAAATACTGGCCGATGGAATATGACGCTCGACGCCGAAAAAAAGCCGCCCTGCCGCGCGAAGCCAGCCAATTCAAGCTAAGATGTGATTTCCAAAAGGACTGCGGTTTTTGTCCGAAGGCCGTCAGATTACAGAAACACACTTTTTCCAGGGAGCGCATCTTATGACACGCAAGAGTTGGGTCGATCCGGAAACCAATGAGCCGCTAATCGATGACTACGCCAAAAAGATGGTGACTTTTATGCAGGCGTTTGCGGACGGAGTGATCACGGAAAGCGAAATCAGTGATCAGGAGGCACGTCTGGTCGATCTGATGCGCGAAGTCGAAACACATCTGGATGACGCCACGCACGCCAAAGTGACCCGGATGATGTGCGAAATGACGGCGTTCAACATCATGCAGTTTGTGTATGAGATGCAGATGTCCCGCGCCACAGCATTTCGCGGCTAACAGGCTATCCGATCATGTCGCTTGATCCTTCACTCTGCCTTGTTCCATATGAAGGACATGGCATCAGTTTTGAATATCCCGGCTACTGGGAAATTTCCGAAGAGGCTGATGGCAAAGATGTGATCATCACCGTGGCCACGGACAATACCTGCTTCTGGGCGTTGAGGATTCTTCATGATTGCCCGCGACCGGATGAGGTCGTCAATTCCTGCGTTGAAGCCTTCAAAGAAGAATACGACGACCCGGAAGTGACCGAAACAAGCGGTGTCCTTGCAGAAATGCCGGCGTTCTGCCGGGAAGTGGAGTTCTCCTGCCTGGAACTCCTGAACTCCGTGGCGCTCAGCAGTGTCCGTTCGTCGAAAATGACACTGCTGGCCTGGTGGCAGGGGACAGATCACGAACTGGAATCCACCCGGTCGATTCTGGACCGCATTACACAATCCGTTCGTATCTCTGATCTGCTATGAAGCCCCCCACCACACTTCCGACATCTGCCGAATTTCAATCCCTGGCGCGGCAGGCGCGATTCGTGCCCGTCTATCGACAATTGACGGCCGATACCCTGACTCCGGTGACCGCTTATCAGCGAATCGCGTCGGGGTCTTGGGCCTTTCTGTTTGAAAGCGTGATCGGCGGAGAAAAAATCGGACGCTACAGCTTCGTGGGAAGTCATCCCTTTCTGACGCTCACCGCGACCGGCCATAGTGTCGTGATTGAACACATTGGCAAGGAGCGTCGCGAATTTGAAAGTGCCGATCCGCTAAAGGATCTGGACGCCCTCGTTGCCCAGTATCAGTCGGTGGCCATTCCTGGCCTGCCGCGATTCTGCGGCGGTGCTGTCGGATTCGCTGGTTACGATGTGATTCGCTACACCGAAAATCTGCCGCATGTCCCCGCCGATGACCGCCACCTGCCGGACCTCTGCTTTGCGCTGTATGATGCCATGATCGTCTTCGATCATATTCGCAAGGTGGTCCTTGTCGTTGCACTGGCCGACACGGCGAACGGCGATCTGGAAGAATCCCGAGCGCGCGCCGAAGAACGGCTGGATGTCCTCTGCCGTCAGCTGTCATTCAGCGGCGGTGACGTGGCACTGACCGATGTCGATCTGACCGTCGAGCCCGCGCCGGAAGTGAAATCGAATTTCACACAGCCGCAGTTTCACGCGGCGGTCGAAAAATGCCGTGAGTTCATCAAAGCCGGCGATATCTTTCAGGTCGTGATCAGTCAGCGTCTGGAGTATCCTTCACCCGCTAAACCACTCGACGTTTACCGTTCGCTGCGAATGGTAAATCCCAGCCCGTTCATGTTTCTGCTCAAGACTCCGGATGTGGACCTTGTTGGCAGTTCTCCGGAAATCATGGTTCGCGTGGAAGACAGGGAAGTGACGATTCGACCGCTCGCGGGTACTCGAAAACGCGGCAAAACGGCTCAGGACGATCGCAAACTGGCCGAGGAATTGCTCGCCGACCCTAAAGAACGGGCGGAACACGTGATGCTCATCGATCTGGCCCGCAACGACGTTGGCCGCGTGGCACAATACGGAACGGTTTCATTGACCGACGTCATGGTTGTCGAACGCTACAGTCACGTCATGCACATCACGTCAAACGTTTCGGGGCAGTTACGGGAAGGCTTGTCTGCTGTCGAAGCGCTCCGAGCAGGATTGCCAGCCGGAACAGTCTCCGGTGCTCCCAAAGTTCGCGCGATGGAAATTCTCGACTCCGTTGAACCATTCAAACGCGGCCCATACGGTGGAGCGGTGGGGTATTTTGACTTCACCGGCAACATGGACACCTGCATCGCCCTGCGAACACTGGTGATCAAGGACGGAACGATCTACATTCAGGCCGGTGCCGGCATTGTTGCGGACAGCGAGCCGGAAGCCGAATACCAGGAAACCCTCAGCAAGGCCCGCGCCATGCTGAAGGCCATTCACATCGCCGAAACACAACTGCTTGCGGATGAAACCTGACGAAGGTCGAGTCCAGAAGCGAGTGTAGTCGAGACCAGAGCCGTTTAACCCGAGCCAGCGGCGAGGCAATGCGGCGCGGAATTCCTGGCCGCTGGCTCGGGGCAAACGAATACTTTAAAAGTCCGGTTCATCAAGTGAGCCTGAATCAATTACTTCGGAGAACCTACAACCGTGCCGTCCGCCTGGGAATCACTCAAAGGCCATCAGGAACAGCGAGAACTGTTCGCGCGGTCGCTCGAACGCGGCCGGTTGTCCCATGCTTACGTTCTGACCGGACCGGATGGCGTCGGCAAGCGTAAGTTCGCCCGGCTGCTGGCTCAATCGATGTTCTGCCGGGAACACGCCGACGGAAAAATCGACGCCTGTGGTGAATGCAGAGCGTGTCGAGGTTTCGTAGCTGGCAACTGGCCGGACTTCATGGAAATCGGTGTCCCATCCGGCAAGACCGAAATCCCGATCGCCCTGATTCTTGGTGATGATAGCCGACGCGGTCGCGAAGGACTGTGCTTTGAGTTGTCGATGGCCCCGCAGGCGTCTGACCGGCGAGTCGCTCTGATCAATGATTCCCATCGAATGAACCAGGAAGGCGCGAACGCGCTGCTCAAGACGCTGGAAGAGCCGCCCGCGAATGCCCTAATTCTGCTCGTCTGTGACAATCCGGATTCCCTGCTGCCAACCATTCGATCGCGCTGCCAGGTGATCCGCTTCTTTCCCCTGATCGAAGCAGATGTGGCGGAAATCCTTCTCACCGAAGAACTGGTGGAATCACCCGAAGAAGCTGCCCAGGTCGCCGCTCTGTCCGAAGGCAGCATCACCCTGGCTCAGCAATTGCTCAACCCCGATCTACGAGCATTGCGGGAAATGGTCAGCGGCCAACTGGAACATCTTGAGAAAATGAAACCACTCGAACTTTCGAAACATGTGTCTGACGAACTGGAACGAATTTCGTCGGGCACGGAAGAACAGCGACGCAACGCAAGATGGCTGCTGCGTTTCATCGCCGGCTTCCTGAACAACCGCCTAAGAAGGCTGACATCCGGCGATTTCTCCGATCCGCTGCTGCAGCGATTCGGTGTCCGATCCGGCGTCGATCTTCTCGCTCCGCTGCTCGACCGAATCATCACGGCGTCGCATCAGATCGAAAGCAATTCCCCGGTGCGACTCGTACTGGATGCCATGTTCGACGACATCGCGCGGCAGTTGCGACTTGGACCGCTGTCGGCGCGATAGCCTCCGTCTCAATTCCAACGCGACCGAGTTGTCATCAAAACAGGCGAGCGGCATGGCAACAGCCATCCGAGTTCATTTCGTTTTGAACCGCGAATCAGGCTGCGGCTGCGAAACAGGTTCACCCCAGAATTCCCTTCACGACTTCTCCATGAACATCGGTCAGCCGGTATTGTCGGCCCTGATAACGATACGTCAGACGCATGTGATCGATGCCGCAGAGGTGCAGCATTGTCGCCTGCATGTCGTGGACATGGACGGGATCGGCGGTGATGTTCCAAGCGAAGTCGTCGGTTTCGCCAAAGGTGATTCCCGGTTTGATTCCGCCGCCGGCGAGCCACCAGCTGTAGGCTTTTCCGAAGTGGTCGCGGCCTTTGGGATTTGCCGGATCTCCCTGACCGAATGGCGTGCGTCCAAACTCGCCGCCCCAGACGATGAGCGTGTCGTCCAGCATTCCGCGTTCCTTCAGATCCTTCACCAGCGCGGCGGACGGGCCTTCGGTGTCGATGCACTGCTGTTCCAGCTGAGTAAACAGATTGCTGTGTTGATCCCAGCCTGCGTGCATCAGCTGCACAAACCGCACGCCGCGTTCGAGCAATCGGCGGGCGATGAGGCAGTTGTTAGCGTATGTGCCCTTCTGCAGCACATCTGCGCCGTAGCGATCGAGAGTTGTTTTTGTCTCACCGGAGAAGTCAACCAGATCCGGCACGCTGGACTGCATCCGGAACGCCATCTCGTACTGCGCGATTCGGGTGTCGATCTCGGGATCGCCATAGTCGGCCAGATGAGCGGCGTTCATTACGGCCAGATCATCCAGCATCGCGCGGCGTGACTGACTGCTGACGCCTGGCGGATTGGTGAGATATGGAACCAGGTCGCCCGTGTTTCGAAAACGTACTCCCTGAAAACGACTGGGAAGAAATCCGCTGCCCCAGTAGTAATCGAAAAACAACTGACCGCAGGTCTTCGCCTTGTCGCTGGATGTCATTACAACAAACGTTGGCAGGTTATCGGTGTCATTGCCGAGCCCATACGAGAGCCATCCGCCCATGCTGGGCCGACCGGGGATTTGTGATCCCGTCATGAACAGTGTCACTCCCGGAGCGTGATTGACGGCCTCGGTATGCATGCTGCGGACAACGCAAATGTCGTCAGCGATGGAACCAACATTCGGCAGCATCTCGCTCAACGAGATCCCGGCATGCCCGTAACGACGGAATGGCTTGATCGAGGGCTGACAGGGCCACTTGCCGTATCCGCTGGACATCGTCGATAAGCGTGTCGTGCCGCGAATGGAATCCGGGATATCTTTCCCCGCCATCGCCCGCATGGCTGGCTTGTCATCAAACAGATCGACATGCGACGGACCGCCGCCCTGCCACAGCACGACGATGCGTTTGGCCTTCGCTGGAAAATGTGGCATCCCCGGCAATCCGTGATCCGCCGCCTGAGTGACAGGCGAACCACTCAATGACGCCAGGGCCGCCAGACCGATACCGGTTGATGTCGAACCAAACATCTGTCGCCGCGTCACACGAGCGATATTTTCAAGATACGTATTTGTCATGGCGAGGAAATAACGCAAAAGTCCAACGGCTGAGAGTTGGCGGTAAGATCTCGATGTTACCGAGGAATGGTGTCGGCATTCAACTCAGTTTCCAGCCTCACATGCCTCCGTCCACAGGTTTTGGCTGGAATGGCATGGACCACTGTAGTCTACGCGGTTCGGGATTCACGCCGCCTCAAACAGAGTTCAGCGATAGTTGACTGGGGGGAAAACCCCGTCCATGTGGGAGAATGCCCGTTTTCGAGTTGCACTCGTTTCCGCAAATCGTCAAAAAAGTGTCCTGAATGACGTCACCTCAACTGCGCGCAACTTCGATGAGAACGGAATGTCGGCTTTCGTCCGATTGATCGATGCAAAATTCAGGTTCCCCCCTCAAAATAGCTTGGCCGCTCCTCGATGCAATTTCCGAAAGTGATCCATTGGCGTGGTGTTTCATGCCACTGGATCGCCGGGGAATGGCGCTTTGCTCGCAGGAATTTGTCCGTCTGTGGAATTTGACGCCACCTGCGACCGGGACGCTAACTCAATTTGCAATGGATTCCATCGCGGGCGCGTTGGATGCTGCGGGAATTTCTGCGGCTGAGTTGCTCGCGAGAATCTCTGCCATAGTGACGAAGACCTCCGAAAGCATCCCATTAACTCGTGAGGATGGCGTTTCCGTGCAGGTCTCTGCGCAATGCATTCTTGACGAAAGCAGTGGCGCGATTGTGGGGCACCTCGTGAGATTTAATGTGTCGTCCGACACGATTGAGATTAAGAATCTGTTGGACCAAATTGCAGACTCCCAAAGAAAACTCAGCACGCTTTCAAAGCGGGAGCTGGAAATTCTTAACCTGATCTATGACGGTCGCACCAACAAGGCGGTCTCGATCGTGACGGGTATCAGTCAAAAGACAGTCGAAAAGCACCGGGCACGAATTGTGCTGAAACTGGGACTCCAGTCCACAGCGATGCTCGTCCGTTTAATCACGGTGGCGCGTCTGCTTCCGATGCCGTTGCAGAATGGTGGCGATCAACACTCGAAAAATCGAACGACGGACCTCGACGATTAGTCATCAACTGGATTCAGTTTCCAGCTGTATTGTTCAAGGCTCCAGTGAGAAAAAATGAGAACGCACGGCGAAAGTTCCGCCAAACAAGTAGGGTGAAATTCCCGAAAACTGAAGGCTTCAGAATGAAGAATGCCTGTTTGGCGTGGCGGCGCTGTTCTCCGTTCCATCATTTCGTGAATGCTTGGGGTGAGCGACAACCCACTTTCTAAATGGTCGTATGTGCGAAACTTAATCCACGCTTCAAAAGAATGCTTCCGCGCATCCTCAGGTCGGGTTGCGGGCGAAGCCCACGCTAGGCTATATGCCGCAAGATTTTGAAGGGTTTTTGTAGCGATCGCTTGCCTGAAACGCGGGAATCGGTAGAATGGGTCTCAGTCGTGGTGTCGTCGTAAAGCATTTCACCACAACTCTTTGCTGCAAATCGAAAACCGCAGTATGCAGGCCGTCAGAGAATCTCTCTCCGCTCGTTTCAAGATGCCCGTCAGCGTACATCATTCGCTGACGGGCATTTTCGTTCTATTCGCTGGCAGCACCGAACTTGCGGATCGTGCGTTGCGGACGTTCACGGGTGCGGAAAGCTTCAAAGTGATCGACTTTGTATTCCGGCAAAACGGTGTTGATCCGCTTCTCGATGTTCGTCAATTCACCGCCTTGCTGCAGCGTGACAAACGTGATCGCTCGACCGGTTTCGTCCGATGACAGACGCCCCGTGCGACCGACTCGATGGACGTAATCGTCGCAATATTCGGGAATATCGTAGTTGATAATGTGCGAGATGCCGCTGATGTCGATCCCGCGTCCCACGACGTCCGTTGCGATGAGTAATCGTAATTCGCCCGCTCGCAACGCCTTAATGACCTGGTCGCGTTTTCGCTGAGGCAGGTCGCCGTGAATTGCGGCGATGCGATTGGATCGCAGACGTTTGGTAAACTCGGCATGCAGCGCGTCGGCTCCGCGTTTGGTGCGGGTAAACACGATCGCCTGTTTTGGTTTTTCCTTTGCCAGCACGCGAAGCAACAACGCCCTCTTGCGATCTTCGTCCACTGTAATGTAAAACTGCTCGATCGTATCGACGACCACGCGATCTTCCGACAGATCAACCATCTCCGGTTTGATCATATACCGCTGCGCCAGTTTCTCGACGGGCGGCGGCATGGTGGCCGACAGCAGCATTGTCTGGCGTTCAGTCGGGCACGACTTGAGAATTCGTTCAATGTCAGGTCGAAAGCCGATGTCCAGCATTCGATCCGCTTCGTCCAGAACCACAATTTTCAAATCGTTCAGACGCAGATGCTGACGACGCAGCAGGTCAATAACACGGCCGGGCGTTCCGATCACAGCTTGGGCACCGCCAGAGAGATCATCGATCTGCTTGCCGATTGGGCGACCGCCAACGGCCAGAGCAAATTTCAGTTTCGAGGCGACGCTGAGTTTTTTCGATTCGGCATAGACCTGCTCGCTCAATTCGCGAGTCGGTGCCATCACAAGCAACTGGACTCGATTCATGGAGACGTCGAGACGCTCCAGTGCCGGCAGCATGAAGGCGGCGGTCTTACCAGTTCCCGTGCGAGCCTGACCGATACAGTCGCGCCCGGTCAGAGCGATGGGAATAAATGCCGCCTGAATGGGGCTCGGCTTTTCGTAGCCGATCTTTGTGATTGTTCTTAACGTGGGGGCCGACAGGCCCAGTTGAGCGAATGTTGAGATAGCTTCCGTCAATACGTCCAATGCAAATTCCAGGATCTTTCGCCAACCAATGGAGTCATTTGTGATTCCACACTGCGAGAATAGGATCGGCATGGAATGTCCACAGAGCCTCGACGTAACGGATGGCGAAACTTGGTCGCAAGGCGAAAATCTGCGGACTTCCAACTCTAGGTCATCCCGCATGGGGCGTCAACACTTCTGTCGCGGTCGGGGGTCGGTCGGCTGGTTTTAGTCGGAGTATTCCGATTCCAGAGCGTATCGGTTACTTTCGGAATCGGAAATCTGAGCGAATTCAGCTGTCTGATTCCTGGTTTTGACAACAGAGCCGGCGGTAAAGGAAGGCATCGGGCGTCGTTGTCGGAGTGGAATTGCCATGTTTCTCCAGGCACGGCGGTCTTAGGCGAGTGGCAGATGGTGTTACACTTCACGCGGCAAAAAATGACGCTGTGGATTTTCTTGCGATCGTCCCCTCTCCCCCGCAATTGATTTTCCAACTGCACACATTTTCCACGGGGGAGAGGGCTAGGGGGAGGTGGAGTCGGGACATGGAATACGTTCCTTCTGAAAGTACATCATTATGCACCGCGTGGAGTATAGTCGCCAAACCCTGGTCCGGCGGCACAAGGTCAGCGGGGCCGCACAAGAAGTCTGGCTGGACTCCGATCATTTTGATCGACAAGAATCCGAAAATCCCCGCATTTACTCCCGATTTGCAATTTCGCGACGCTGGGCTTTCCCGTCGGCGGAGCGACGGGTGTACTGTACGCCCGTCGCTCCGCCGACGGGATGTTCACCGGATGGCAGAACAGAATCAGGCCTCGTCCAATTCGCGAACTTAATATGCGGACAGGTTTTACGGGTCAGGCTGGAAAGCCTGACGTACTTCCCTTACCCCACTGCGGGAATCACCGGGGTGTTTGCTGGAATCACCGGCGGCAAACAGACTAGACTGCCTGCTTCGACTGTCCCAAGTTCTTGTAAAAGACCCCATCCTGCTCGTCCGGATTGGTGAATATGATGGGTGAGCTAAGAAGCGCCAATCCCAAAACGCTCCCCCATTCGTCCTGTCCTGCCGCCTTTGGCGGCAGGACAGGACGAATGGGGATGTTGGTGTCTTCGCCTTCCAGCTCGCCATCACCTTCACCAATGGCACGAGGCCATTGGGGTCGAATTTGGGACAGTCGAACTACTCTCGTGGGAGTGACTCACTCATTCCCTGCCCCGGGTTTCCAATCGCTCTTGCTGGTGAAAATTCATGGATGCTTTGTTCGATCTTTTCAACAGTTTGATCAACGTCTTCTGGTCACTGCTGGACGTTGTCGTCAATCTGGTCCGTCTGATTCAGCCGTGGCTGCCTCTGTTGGCATGGATCGGATTCTGGACTTTTGCCGTAAATTGGGCGAAGGCGTTTCCGATTCTTCGTCGCGGTGGAATCATCGGAGTGCTGCTGCTGATGTTTGTTGCCGTGCTGGTTTGGGGCGCTGTGGCTCCTCCTGTTGATGGCAAGCACTTCATGCTGGGACTGAAGGTGAGCAACTATGCCGGCAAGTTTATCTACGTAACGATGCTCACTTGTATTGCGTTTCTCTGCGGATCGGCTCAGCTGTCGGGTGCCTTCGGAAGTCTCGAGCAGTTTGCCGACGAACCTACTGAAGATGATCATGGCCATGGCGGGCATGGGCATGATCACGATGGCCATGATACGGGTCACGCAGTTGGGCATGCTCATTAGGATCGTTACGATGAAATCATTGACTCTGCTTTCGCTGCTTTTGGTAACCTCGGTTGTTATGGCTGGCGACTGGCCAACGTGGCGCGGCCCCCACGGAAATGGAACTGCCGACGGTGTTGGATATCCAACCGAATGGTCAGCCGAAAAAAATGTCCTCTGGAAATTTGAACTGCACGGTCGCGGTGCCTCCACTCCCGCTGTCGCAGGCGAACACATTTTTGTCACCACAACGGTTGATGGTCAAAATACCGTGGTCTGTATTGGCATGGACGGCAAGCAACGCTGGCTCAAGACGCTGGGGAAGTCCGTGGACGGCAAGCCCGGCAAGGACGGGACGGGAGCCAATCCATCGATCGCCACCGATGGTAAACTCGTATTCGCTTATTTTAAGAGCGGAGATCTCGGATGCTTTTCAGTCGATGGTGACCTGAAGTGGCATAAGAATCTGCAGAAAGAATACGGCGAAGACACACTCTGGTGGGATCTTGGCACATCTCCTGTCCTTACAAAAAACGCCGTGGTCATCGCCTGCGTGCAGACGGGACCATCATACGTGGCGGCTTTCTCGAAGACAGACGGTTCCGTGTTTTGGAAACATGATCGGAACCTTGACGCCCCTGAGGAGGCCGCACAGAGTTACGCCACGCCGATCGTTGTCGAAGAGACTGGTCGAGAAATCATCGTTGTGCTCGGAGCGGATCATGTGACGGCACATAATGCAGACGATGGCAGTGAGATCTGGCGTGTCGGCGGCTTGAATCCGACCAGTGATCATTACTTCCGTTCGATCGCCTCAGCAGCTGTCTCAGACGGAATGGTCATCGCGCCGTACGCACGCGGAAAGTCACTGACCGCCATCAAAATGGGCGGCAAGGGTGATGTCACGAAGAGCCAAATCGCGTGGTTCAATGAGGCGACTTCCGCAGACGTGCCAACCCCCGCGATTGCTCACGGTCGGGTGTACATTTGCCGCGATGGCGGCGACGCGCGAGGCACAATTGATTGTCTGGATCTGCTGACAGGCAAGTCCATCTGGTCCGGACAGTTGCCGAAGAATCGCCATACCTATCGTTCTTCGCCAATCGTAGCGGACGGCAAACTGTACATCGCTCGACAGGACGGCACTGTCTTTGTTCTGGATGCGATGGGTGCCGAATTCAAGCTGCTGGCGGAAAATTCGATCGCGGAAGAACACACGGTTGCGACGCCCGTGTGCGTTGATGGCAGGATCATTCTGCGAACCGATGGTCACGTTTATCTCATAGCGGCCAGCAACTGATCGCAAATCAGGAAACAGCGGAGACAGCCTGTGAACGCCTCTTCAAACGCATCCCGGTCCTCGCTCCGTTTCCTGGTGACGTGTGGCCTGGCGATCTTCGCACTGGTTCATCCCAGTCTTGCTGAAGATCGACCGAATATTCTGTTTGTCTTTGCGGACGACTGGGGGCGCTATGCGAGTGCCTATGGCACGGCTGAACCGGACGGACTGAATGCCGTTGTCAAGACTCCCAATTTTGATCGGGTTGCGACCAGTGGCGTGCTGTTCAATCGAGCTTTCGTGAACAGTCCGTCGTGTACTCCCTGTCGCAGCTCGCTGATGTCCGGACAGTATTTTTGGAGAACGGGGCGTGGTGCCATTTTAGAGGGCGCGATCTGGGATTCGTCCATTCCTTCATTTCCGCTGCTGCTCCAGGCTTCCGGCTATCGAATTGGGCATTCGGGGAAAGTCTGGAGTCCTGGACAGCCCGCAAATGCGCCGATTGGAGCTACCAAGACGGCGTTCAATAAACGCGGAAATCAGTTCAATACGTTTTCTCAAAAGGTCTCCGCTGCAGAGGATCCGCAGGGTAAACAACAGGCGCTGCTGGACGAAGTTCGGGGCAACTTTCAGGATTTTTTGAAAACGCGAACCGACGAAAAGCCGTTTCTCTATTGGTGGGGGCCGACCAATACGCACAGGACATGGATTCAGGGATCGGGGAAGAAGATCTGGGGGATCGATCCGGAATCACTAGTCGGCAAACTTCCAAAGTGGCTGCCGGATGTGCCTGTGGTTCGGGAAGACGTTGCTGATTATCTTGGCGAAGTCCAGGCGGTCGATGCGGGACTGGGCGTGTTGCTGGATGAGCTAAAATCCTCCGGACAGTTCGACAATACACTCATTGTTGTTTCCGGCGATCACGGGATGCCAGGTGTTCCACACGGGAAGTGCAATCTTTACGATGGCGGCACTGCGGTTTCACTGGCAGTAAGTTGGCCGGGAAAGATTCCGGCCGGTCGCGTGGTCGATGACTTCGTCAGCCTTCCGGATCTCGCTCCGACACTGCTGGACGCGGGAAGTGTGGCAGTACCCGACGTCATGACGGCGCGAAGTCTGATGCCCGTTCTAAAGACGAGCGGCGACGGTCAGATCGATGCGACTCGGGACCATGTTGTGATTGGCCGCGAGCGCCATGTCGCCGCAGCAAGGATCAACGATCTGCCTTACCCGCAACGAGCAATCCGCACGGCAGATTTCCTTTACATTCGAAACTTTAAGCCAGACCGCTGGCCGATGGGGATTGCTCCCGAATTTGGTTTACCGGACGGACCGATGCCACCCAGGAACGCGCTGGATTCAAACACGCGTGCCGCGTTTGGAGACATGGATGCCAGCCCGACGAAGTCATGGCTTCTCATCGATGCCCTGAACGATCCGCAGTACCGCAGATTCATCGATGGTGATTTTGCCCTGCGACCGGAAGAAGAGCTTTACGATCTAAAGAATGACCCGGATCAGATCAGGAACGTCGCGGACGAAGCGCAATTCGCGGCAGAACGGAGCAACCTGTCAGAACGGCTCCTGACCATTCTGAGGGATTCACATGATCCGCGCGTGACTGATGATCCCTGCCCATTCGACAATCCGCCGTATGCAGGTCCGGTGGGTAAATCGTCGGCCTCACTTCGATGATGTTAAACTTCGCGCGGTCCAGACTGAGGTGCTTTCAAAGGCCGTGTTTTCCATGTCCCTTCTCCCCCTCACCCTAGCCCTCTCCCCCGGTGGAAAACGTGTGAAGTTGGAAAATTAATTGCGGGGGGAGAGGTGACGATTGAACTCTTGAAAGCCCACTGAAACACTGCGATTCGGCCCAACGGGCTACAACAGGTCAGCCTGGGGCAACGCTCCAGGTTTGTCGGCAGCAATGCGTTTTGCCCTGAAAGGGCTACACAAAACCGTATTGTGGAACCCTTTCAGGGTTCGTGTTCGGATGGTACGTGAACCTGGGGCGGCGTTCATCCGCATTCGCGGATTCTCTTGCCCCAG
>Ga0154020_10003486_pt1 | contig 18918 bp, 19 predicted proteins | sample Klosneuvirus_201_FD_109709 | JGI IMG/M metagenome (GOLD analysis project Ga0154020, IMG submission 109709) | Active sludge microbial communities from wastewater, Klosterneuburg, Austria - Klosneuvirus_20160825_MG | ecosystem: Engineered > WWTP > Aerobic digester > Activated sludge | place... | reverse complement strand
TCGACGTGGGTGCCCGGCACGATCCCGGGGGCGAACCGCGACAGGTGCGCGTAGCCCGACTCGTAGCCGCCCTCGTGCAGGATGGTGACGAGGTTGCCGCTCGGCCCTGCGTCGCCGCGGGTGATCACCATGCCCGGGCCGATGCTGTAGACCGGCGTGCCCGCAGGGGCGCCGAAGTCGCACCCGTTGTGCGGCGTGACGACCTTGAGGATCGGGTGCATGCGCTTCGGGTTGAAGCGCGAGGTGACGCGCGGGAAGGCGAGCGGCATGCGCCACTTGCCGCGCACCGGCTGGTGCCCCTTACCGTCGAACCACCCGTGCGACTTGCCCGCGAGCTTCGGGTCGCGCGTGTGGTAGAGGCGCACCGAGGGCAGGCCGGGGCGGGGGCCGTAGTCGAACGCGACGAGCTCGTCGTAGCGGTCGAAGCGGCCGGCGACGTAGGTGGCGTCGGCCACCACCCGCAGGATGGAGCCCTTGGCGGGCGGGAGCAGGTCGCCGCGCGAGGCGAAGGCGTCGTCGAGCTCCTCGACGAGCGAGGCGTCGAGCCCCGCCTCCTTGATCGAAGCCGTGAGATCGGCGCCGACCACCAGCGCCACCGCGTGCCGACGGTGGCTCACGGGGAGCAGCACGTGCTCGACCTTGAGCGATCCTGGCAGGGCGACGCTGCCTCCGTCGACGCCCGCATCCCCCGCGCTCGGCGCGCTCGGCACGGGCAAGCTCGGGTCGTACGCCCGCACGATGTCACCCGGGGTCCACTCGAGCTCGAACCCGCGCAGCACGTGGTCGGTCTTGTTCCACAGCACCACCAGGCGATCCTGCGGGTGGCAGACGTCGAGCTTGCGCACCTTGGCGATGGCCGCGGCGAGGCGCGCGACGTCGGGCTTGGAGACGCCGATGGCCTCGAGCGCCTGGCCGCAGGTGCGCTTGCCGACCTTGGCGGTGATGGCCTCGAGGGTGGGATCGCCGTCGAGCGACGAGAGCCGGAACGGAGGCGGCCCGGCGTCGGGATCGACGAGCGCGATCGACGCCATCACGCTGGGGCTCGCCGCCACCGACGCCGACGCGGAGACCGACGGCACCGGCGCGACGATGCGCGGTGCAGACCCCGGAGCGCTCGCCGCCGCACGCGCCGACGGCACCCGCCGCCCGGTGAGCGCGAGCGGGATCTGCAGCAGGCCGAGGGCGACGGCGCCGATCAGGAACCACCGCGTGGCGCGCGCGCGTGGAGTGGGGGGCGCGAGGCCGAGGAGCTCCTCGGGGGCCTCTGGGTCGACCGGTTCCTCGCGGAGAGATTCCGCGACCACGGGCGGCGCTCCAGGCTCGGGGGCCTGGTCGTCCGGGTCGGGGCCTTCGGTCATTCCCGGCGTCATAGCCGGGCTCGGGCCATTCTTGAACCCTCAGGGTTCGCGGAGCGCTCGGCGGATGTCGTCGATGCGGTGCTCGACCCGCGCCCGCAGCGCAGGGAACTCGGGCCTCTCCCGCGCGCCCGCGAGCAGCGGACACCCGTCGAGCCACGCGCCGTCGACGAGCCCGTGCTGCACCGCGCGCGCGATCGCCGCGACCACCGCCTCGTCGTGCCCGTCGAGCGCGGCGAGCTCGGCGTCGAGCTGGGCGTCGAACGCCTGGCGCCGCCGGCTCGCCGTGGAGGCCTCGTTGCGGAAGTGCTGATCGCGCACCGGCGCGCCGCCGACGAACGCCGCGAGCACGCCGCGCGCGCGCTCGAACACGACGCCTTGCGCGGGCATCTCCGCGAGCAGCCGGCTCGCCGCCTCGCGGTCGCGCTCCCAGAGGCAGAGGAAGCGGAACTGGTCCATGTACCGGCCCGACGCGTCGTTCGGATCGGGGCGGCCGATGCGTTCCTTCTTGCCGAGGAACCAGTGGAGCCGGGCGCGCTCGCGGTGCGCGGCGAGCATCGTCGGATCGAGCGAGAGCGCGAGCTCGATGGCGCGGAGGGCCTCGGCGTGGGCGCCGATCTCGGCGTGGATCCGGCCCCACGTGAGCTGGGCCTCCGGGAGGTTCGGCGTGCGGGCGAGCGCGCGGCGCAGCGTGCGCACGGCGGTGGGGAGATCACCGTCCTGGAAGGCCACAGCCGCGAGCGCGAGCAGCGCCTCCGCGCGATCGGGCGCGAGGGTCAGCGCGCGCTCGGCCGCCACCCGCGCGCCATCGAGGCCACCGTCGCCGAAGAACCCGCGGCGCGCCGCGGCGAGCGCGTAGCCGGACAAGATCATCGGATCGTCGGGCGCGTGCGAGAGCGCCTGCGAGAACAGATCGAGCGCGCGGATGGCGCTCTCCTCGAAGAGCCCGTGGTAGGCCTGACGCGCCCTCAGGTACAGCTCGACCGCCAGCGGATCGGTCAGCGACTGCCGCTCCGGCACGTTGAGGCTCGAGGCGAGCACCTCGGCCACCGCGCGCGCGATCAGATCGCTCAGGGTGAGCAGATCCCCGATGCTCGAGTCGAAGCGACGGGCCCAGATCTGGAAGCCGTCCTCGACGGTGATCACGCGGGCCGTCACCCGGAGCGTGTTGCCCGCGCGGCGCACCGAGCCCTCGACGACCGCGACCACCCCGAGCTCGCGGCCGATGGACTGGCCGTCGAGGTCCGGCCGATCCGCGTAGCGCGCCACGGTGCTCTTCGGTCGCACGCGCAGGCCGCCGCTCATCGACAGCGTGTCGGTGAGGTCTTCACACAGCCCGTCCGCGACGAACCCATCGTCGGGTGCGCCGACGTTCTTGAACGGCAACACCGCGACGGTCTTGCCCGACGGCGGACCGCTCAGGGGGCCCGTCTGCGGCCCCGTCTGTGGCCCCGTGCGGTGCGCCGCGCTCGGCGTGTGCTGCGGCTCCAGCACCGACCGGATCCCGCGCGAGGGAGTGCTCGCTCGACCCACCGCGGCGCCCGAGGGCGTCGTCGCGAGCAGCGCGGGCACTTGCACCGGAGCGCCGGTCGGCGGCCCCAGCGTGTGCTGGAGCGGCTCCGAGAGGCGCAAGCTCTCGATCGGCGCGAGCACGGTGGGCGCCCGGGTCGAGACGCCCTGTTCGCCGTGGATCTCCTGGAGCGCGTCGAGCACGGCGCGCGCGCTCGCGGGCCTCGCGCTCGGCTCGATCGCGAGGAGCTGCCCGATCAGCGCGACCCACGCGTCCGACAGCTCGGGTCGTCGGCGCCGCGGGTCGGGCACGGGCCCCACGAGCCGCGCCTTCAGCACCGCCGAGACGGTGGTGCCCGGGAAGGGCAGGCGCCCCGTCGTCAGCTGGAAGAGGATGCAGCCGAGCGCGTAGAGATCGGTGCGGGCGTCGACGGGCCCGTCGCCGCCGAACTGCTCGGGCGCCATGTACGCGGGCGTGCCGATCGCCGCGCGCTGGGTGAGCCCGACCTCGGTGCCGGTCGTGAGAGCGGTCGCGACGCCGAAGTCCATGACGACCACCCGGCCGTCCGTGGCCAGCATCACGTTCTCGGGCTTGAGATCGCGGTGCACCACGCCCGCGTCGTGCGCCGCCACGAGCCCCTTGCACATCGCGAGGGCGAGCGTGGACGCGCGCGCGAGCTCGAGCGGGCCTGCCTCACGGAGGACCTCGTGCAGCGAGTGTCCTTCGATGAGCTCCATCGTGAGGAACTTCTCGCCGTGGTGCTCGCCGAGGTCGTACACGCGGGCCACGCTCGGGTGGGTGACCTTGCGCGCGAGCTTCACCTCGCGGCGGAAGCGCTCGACCACGTCGGGCTGGGCGACGAGCTCGCGGCGGATGACCTTGAGCGCCACCACCTCGTCGAGCTCGCGGTCGTGGGCGCGGTAGACCGTGCCCATCCCGCCGCTGCCGAGCAGGCCGAGCAGCTCGTAGCGACCCCCGAGGGTCTCGCCGGCCGTGGCGTCGGCCAGGGAAACCCTGCGTGGATCGTCGTCGAGCGTGGTGGCCATCCGTGCTTCGCACAACCAGCTTATCGCGCCCCACCGGCAGCGGGGCGCGAACATGGCCGTTTCGGGCTGCCCCGAAAGCGTCGGGACCTACCTGGACCTACCCTGGCGCTCAGCCCTCGAGCAGGAGCAGATCGGGATCCTCGAGCAGGCGGATGATCTCGTAGGCGAACGCCGCGCCGACGTGTCCGTCGATGATGCGGTGATCGAACGACAGCGAGAGCAGCATGACCTGGCCGATCACGATCTGCCCGTCGCGGACCACCGGCTTCTCCTTCATCTGGTGGACGCCGAGGATGGCGACTTCCGGGAAGTTGATGATCGGGGTCGCGAAGAGGCCGCCCTGCGCGCCGAGCGAGGTGATGGTGAACGTGGAGCCGGTGAGCTCCTGGGGCTTGATCTTGTTCTCCTTGGCGGCCAGGCCGAGGCGCTCGATCTCGCGCGCGAGCTCGACGATCGAGAGGCGCTCGGCGCCCTTGAGCACCGGCACCATGAGGCCCGCGTCGGTCGAGGCGGCGATGCCCAGGTTGACGTACTTGCGGACGACGAGCTCGTTGGTCGATTCGTCGAGCGCGCTGTTGAGGGTGGGGAACTTGGCGAGCGCGGCCACCACGGCCTTGGCGATGAACGCCAGGTAGGTGAGCTTGACGCCGCTCTTCTCGGCCTTGCCCTTGAGGCGCTCGCGCAGCGGCTTGAGCGCGCTGCAGTCGACCTCCTCGACGAAGGTGAAGTGCGCCGCCGTGTTCTTCGAGTTGGACATGCGCTCGGCGATCTTGCGGCGCACGCCCACGAACGGGATGCGCTCCTCGAGCGCGGCGAGCTCGGGCGCGGCGGGGGCGATCTTCACCGGGTCGCGTCCGCGCGGGGCCTCGCGCGAGGGGGCAGCGGCGGCCGGAGCGGCGGCCGCGGCGCCGTTCGACGCGCCGGTCTGCGAGAAGCGCTGCACGTCGTCCTTGGTGACGCGACCGCTCGAGCCGGTGGGCGGCACGCGCTTGAGGTCGACGCCGAGGTCGCGGGCGAGCTTGCGCGTGGCCGGCGTGGCGAGCGGCTTGTCGGCGAAGTAGCCCGACGAGGCCGCGACCGGCGCGGCGGCGACGGACGGCGCACCCATCGTGGTGCCGCCGATCGACATGCCCGGGAGGTCTTCCTTGATGTCGCCCACCGCGGTCGCGGCGGGGCCCTTCGCATCGCCCCCCTTCGCAGGGGCCTCCGCCTTCGCGGCCTCGGCCGGCGCGGCGCCGCCGAGCTCGTAGGCGACGAGCGGCGAGTGCACCTTGACCACCTGCCCGACCTTGCCGAACAGCTCGACGATCGAGCCGGCCTTGGGCGAGGTGATGGTGACGGTGGCCTTGTCGGTCATGACCTCGACCATCGGCTGGTCCTCGCGGACCACGTCGCCGACCTGTACGAGCCACGCGACGACCTCACCCTCGGTGACGCCCTCGCCGATGTCCGGAAGCTTGAATTCCCAGCGTGCCATGGAAGTCGTTCCTCGCCCGTTTCAGAACTGCGCGGTGGTGACCAGCTGCGGCAGGATGCGGTGCGCGAGCGGGAGGTACTCCATCTCGAGCGTGTAGGGGAACGGCGTGTCGAAGCCGCACACGCGCGCGGGGGGCGCCTCGAGGTGCAGGAAGCACTTCTCGTTGATGAGCGCGACGACCTCGGAGCCGAGCCCGCAGGTCTTGGGCGCCTCGTGCACCACGACCACGCGGCCCGTCTTCTTGACCGACTCGACGATGGTGTCGATGTCGAGCGGCCAGAGCGTGCGCAGGTCGATGACCTCGGCCTCGATGCCCTTCTGGGCGGCCTGGTTCGCGGCGTCGAGCGCCTCGTAGAGCATGGCGCCCCAGGTGACGACGGTGAGGTGCTTGCCGGGCCGCACGACGGCGGCCTTGCTGAGCGGCACGGTGTAGTCGCCCTCGGGCACCTCGCCCTTGGCGGCGCGGTAGATGCGCTTGGGCTCGAAGAACAGGACCGGATCCGGGTCGCGGATGCTGGCGAGCAGCAGGCCCTTGGCGTCGTAGGGGTTGGTCGGGCAGACGACCTTGAGGCCCGCCACGTGGATGAACTGCGACTCGGGCGACTGCGAGTGGTAGTGCCCGCCGCGGATGCCGCCGCCGACCGGCGTGCGGATGACCAGCTTGCTCGGGTACTCGCCGCCGGAGCGGTAGCGGAACTTGGCGAGCTCGCTGACGATCTGGTCGTAGGCGGGGAAGATGAAGTCGCCGAACTGGATCTCGGGGATCGGGAGCAGGCCGTAGAGCGCCATGCCGATCGCGGTGCCGATGATCCCGCCCTCGCTGAGCGGGGTGTCGATCACGCGGTCCTCGCCGAACTCGTCGTAGAGGCCGGCGGTCACGCGGAACACGCCGCCGACCTTGCCGACGTCCTCGCCGAGCAGCACCACCTTGTCGTTCTTCTTCATCTCCAGGCGCAACGCGTCGTTGATCGCCTGGACCATGTTCATCTGGGGCATCGTTCGCTCCGACCTTAGAAGACTCAGTGGGTTCAGTGACCGTGGCCCTTGGCGCGCGGGCCGGCGAGCAGCTCGGCGCGCTGCTCGCGCAGGTGCCAGGGCAGCTCGGCGTAGACGTCGTCGAACATCGACTCGAGCGAGGGCAGGGGGGCCGCCTCGGCCGCCTTCACGCAGTCCGCGAGCTCGGCCGCGGTCTGCTCCTCGAGGGCGGTCTGGCGCTTGTCGTCGTAGAGGCCACGCTTGTCGAGGAACGCGCGGAAGCGGACGTTCGGGTCCTTGCTCTTCCAGGCGTCGACCTCGGTGTCCTTGCGGTAGGCCTTCGGGTCGTCGGAGGTGGAGTGGCCCGAGAGGCGGTAGGTGAGGCTCTCGACGAGCGTCGCGCCCTCGCCGCGCGCGGCGCGCTCGACGGCCTGGCGGGTGGCGGCGTAGACGGCGAGCAGATCGTTGCCGTCGCACCGCACGCCGTGGATGCCGTAGGCCACGGCCTTGTCGGCGAAGGTCTGCGACCCGGACTGCTTGTGCGCGGGCACGCTGATCGCCCAGCCGTTGTTGCGGCAGAGGAACACGGTCGGCGTCTTGAACACGCCCGCGAAGTTGGCGCCGTTGTGGAACTCGTTGGAGCTCGTGGCGCCCTCGCCGAAGTAGACGAGGGTGACGAGGTCGTCCTTGCGCATCTTGGCCGCCCACCCGAAGCCGACGGCCTGGGTGATCTGCGTGCCGATGGGCGAGCTGACCGAGCCGAACTTGTACGGCTTGCCGCTGTAGTGGTCGGGCATCTGGCGACCCTTCACCGGGTCGTTGGCGTTGCCGAACATGTTGTCGACGTAGGCCTGCAGCGGCATGCCGCGCATGAGCAGCGCGCCGAACTCGCGGTAGCAGGGCCAGATCCAGTCCTGCGGGCGGCAGGCGGCGGCGGAGCCGAGGATGGTGGCCTCCTCGCCGAGCGAGCCGATGTGGAAGCCGATGCGCCCCTGGCGCTGCAGCGTGACGAGGCGCTCGTCGATGATGCGCGTGCGCACCATCTGCTCGTAGAGCGCGACCATCTGCGCGTCGGACAGCTTCGGGTCCCAGGCGGGGTCGAGCGAGCCGTCGTCACGGATCACGCGGATTGGTTCGTGGATGACCCCGGGCAGGGCCCCTCGCTGCGTTGGTTGCACGGCCGTGCCTCCGTTGGACTTGGGCTCGGCTGCGGAGCCGGCGTTGGTGGACTTGGTTTCCTGCGTCGGGTTGGTCGCGCTCATGAAGGCTCCCAGCGTTGGCGGCGCGGACACTTCGTCGGAACCGCGCGAGGCGCAAGAGCCTTTCGGTGACGCGCCAAGTCGTGCGCGACGGTCGCGTCGCAGCGCGCGAACGACACCACGCCACGCGTGACGAACGCTCGTGTGCGGTCCCGATCCGGGTCGCCAGGTCGGTGGGTCGACGAGGGTCTGCAGGGGAGACGATCGGGGACACCCCCACCAAATCCCCGGCCGTTCGCACCGAAGAATTGGCTTGAACACTCCGGACGGATCCACCTACACTGAACCTCCATGCCGGCTCAGCTGCCTGCCATCCGCATCCTCATCGTCGACGACGAACGCGCCATCCTCGACTACATGCAGACGCTCCTCGAGCGGGATGGCTACCAGGTCAAGACGCTCAGTGATCCCCTGCAGGTCGAGGAGGAGGTCCGTCACGGCGGCTACCACCTCATCGTCCTCGACCTCATGATGCCGCGCCTCGACGGCATCGAGGTGCTCAAGCGCATCCGCAAGGTCGACAGCGACATCGCGGTGGTGATCTTCACGGGGTACCCGAACCTCGAGACCGCGGTCGCCTCGATGAAGCTCGACGCCGTCGACTACATCAAGAAGCCGTTCAACGTGGACGAGTTCCGCGAGGTGCTCGGCCGCGTGATGCGCAAGAAGGGCCTCGCCCGCACGCCGGAGGAGCAGCTCCACAAGGCGATCGGCGACACCATCCGCAACTTCCGCAAGGACAAGAACCTCACGCTCAAGCAGATGGCGCGCCGCACGGGTCTCTCCGTGTCGCTGCTCTCGCAGATCGAGCGCGCGGAGTCGTCCGCATCGATCAGCTCGCTCTACAAGATCGCGGTGTCGCTCGACGCCCGCATCCAGGATCTGTTCGGCGACTTCTAGCTCTGTTCCTGGTTTGCCCTACGTGTCGCCGGGGTGGGCCGCCGCTACGGCGCTGCGCCCCTTCGCGACGTCACTTCCGGGCTGCACGTGCCCTTCCGGGCGGCGGCCCATGCTAGACCGAGGGTTTCGAGCCCTCCCGGTCCCATGTCCTTCGGCGAAATCCTCGTCATCGCTCTCCTGGCCATCGTGGTGGTCGGCCCCAAGGATCTCCCGCGGGTCCTCCGGATGGCCGGCCGCATCCTCGGCCAGGCCAAGCGCGCGATCGCCGACGTCCGCCGCGAGACGGGCCTCGACGAGGTGCTGCGCGGCGATTTCCAGGACCTCGAGCGCCTCGCCGACCACATCGAGCGCATCGACGCCTACAAGGGCGACCAGCCCGCGCAGCTCGGGTTGCCGGGTGTGGATCTGGTGGAGGCGCGCGCGCGCCGCGAGCGCGAGTACCCCACGATGGGCGCCGACGCGCCGGGGCTCCTGCCCGAAGACGCCATGGTCTACGCCGACTCGCCCTGGGGCCTCGGCGGCCCGGCGGTGGATCCGATGCCGGTGATCCGGCCCGCCGAGGGCGCGGTCGCGGTGGAGGCCGAGCCCAAGGGCGAGGTCCTCGACGCGAAGGCCGAGGAGCCCGAGGCCGAAGAGCCGAAGGCCGAGGAGAAGGCCGAAGGGCCAAAGGCCGACCGCTCGCCGTTCGAGGACGGGGCGGCTGCGGCCGCGCTCGACGCCGCCGCCGATACCAAGCCCATCGACAAGCCCATCGATAAGCCCATCGACAAGCCGGGCTCGGAGGCCGCGCAGTAGATGTCCGCCTCCGCGAAGACCGAACAGGAGCTCGACGACGAGAAGCGGATGTCGTTCCTCGACCACCTGGCCGAGCTGCGCACCCGCATCATGCGGGCGCTCAAGATCTACGTCATCGCCTTCGCCATCTGCTGGTGGAAGGCCGAGGTGCTCCTCGGCTTCATCACCAAGCCGCTCGCCAAGGCCTGGAAGCTCAGCAACCTCAAGGACCTCCCCGAGCTCCACGGCGCGCTCGCCGAGCCGTTCGCGGTCTACATGCGCGTCGCGATGTACGCGGCGCTGTTCCTCGCGAGCCCGGCGATCTTCTTCCAGATCTGGGGCTTCGTCGCGCCGGGGCTCTACAAGAACGAGCGCCGCGTCACGATCAGCTTCGTCTCGTTCGCCACGGTGCTGTTCGTGGCCGGAGCGGCGTTCGCTTACTACATCGCGCTGCCGATGGCGTTCCGGTTCTTCTTCACCCAGCACGCCCCGATCCCCGGCACGAACATGCGCATCGCGCCGATGCAGATGGTTTCGGGCTACTTCGACTTCGTGCTCCAGTCGGTGCTCATCTTCGGCATCTCGTTCGAGCTGCCGCTCGCGCTCCTGCTCGCCGGCATGGCCGGGCTCGTCGACCACAAGCAGCTCTGGCGCTTCGGTCGCTACTTCATTCTGATTGCCTTCACGGTCGGCGCGATCTTCAGCCCGCCCGACGTGGTGAGCCAGACGCTGGTCAGCGTGCCGCTCTGTCTGCTGTACTTCTTCTCGATCTTGCTCGTGTACCTCTTCGGCAAGAAAAAGCCGGCGGCGGCGAGCACGGAGAACCCGTCTGCATGAGTCTCGTCCTCTACGAGCATCCGCTCTCCAGCAACGCCCAGAAGGTCCGCTTCCTGCTCGCGGAGCTCGAGCTCTCCTACGAATCGCGCGAGGTCGCGATGTTCGGCGTCGGCACCCGCTCGCCGGAGTACCTGGCCATCAACCCGTTCGGGCTCATCCCCACGCTCGTGGACCAGGACTTCGTGCTGACGGAGTCGAACACGATCCTGCGCTACCTCGCGGAGACGAAGGGCGGCGAGGCGCTCTACCCGCGGAGCCCGCGCCTGCGCGCGCAGGTGGACCGCATGCTCGACGTGCTCGGCTGCACGTTCCGCCCGCGCATCGCGCCGCTCGAGCGGCACCTGTTCTCGAACTTCCCGCACGGGGTGCGCGACGTGGAGGACGAGAAGCGCCTCGAGGCGAACGTCCGGTTGGCGCTGTCGGGCATCGAGGTGATCCTGGCCTCGGACGCGCAGGGTGGGTTCTGCGCGGGGACGTTCAGCATCGCGGACTGCGGGTGGGCGCCCACGCTGCGGCGGCTCCTGGAGATGGAGCTGGACCTCGGGATGTACCCGCGGATCATGGGGTGGGCGGAGGCGGTGCTTTCGCGGTCGGCCTGGTCGCGCGTGCGCGGGCCGGAGCTGGTGCTTCGGACGGCTTGAGGCGAGCTGCTATCCTCGCGGCCGGGAGGTTTCGATGCGAACGCTGACCTGGGTGTCGGGAGTGTCGTTGTGCGTGCTGTTCGTCGTTGGCTGTGACGACAAGAAGCAGGAGACCGCCAAGGCGCCCAAGGCCGAGACCACGGCGTCCGCCTCCGCCTCCGCGAAGCCGCCCCCCGTCGACCTCGGCGCCGACGGCAAGAAGCTGCTCGACGCGTGGGTCGCGGCCCAGAACGACGGGAAGTTCGACGCCTACGCCGCGCTCTACGACGCCAGCTTCAAGGGCGTCCGGCGCACCTCCGACGGCAAGGAGAAGACGTTCGACCTCGAGGGCTGGAAGACCGACCGCAAGAAGCTCTTCGGGAAGAAGCAGACCGTGGCCGCGGACAACCTCGCGACCAAGGTGGAGGACGGCAAGGTCACGCTCACCTTCGTCCAGCGCTGGAAGAGCGGCAAATTCGCGGACCACGGCGAGAAGGTGCTCGAGCTCGCCGCCAAGGACGGCGGCCTGCGCATCGTCCGCGAGGAGCTCAAGTGGAGCGAGCGCGGCTTCGAGGACGGCAAGGACAAGCCGCTCGACGCGACGGCGCTGGTCTCGCCGATCACGCTGCGGGTCGAGGAGATCGCGATGCCCGACAACGGCGACTGCTCCGAGACGCGGCTGCGCATCCACCTCGTGGACAGCAAGGGAACCAAGCTGCAGGTCGACCACGGCGTGGTGACGGCTGTCGCGGGCGGGGCGAAGAAGAGCGGGTTCCTGAAGCCCAAGGACGGCGGCTTCACCGACCTCGGTGAGTACTGCGCGGGCCTGAAGCAGGGCTACACGGTGAAGGTCACCACCGACACCGTGGTCGCCCTCGCCGCGTGGACCGACGAAGAGTCCGGCGACGGCAAGGAGACGAAGGTCGTCGCCAAGCTGCCCACCGGCGCGAAGGTCAAGCTCGAGTAGCGCCTGCGCGAGGTCAAGCTTCGAACTCCTTTGTCCGGCCGCTCGCTCGCGTCGGGAAACTCTGCCACCCCCATGCATCGCGGCGGCAGCGTCCTCGTCGAACCGGGCAATGCTCGTCGCTCTCCTCTTCGTCGCCTCGTCCGCTCCTCTCGCCACGCCGGTCGACCTTCCCGACCACCTCCCTGCGCTCGCGTTCACCGACAGCGTCGTCGGCACGGAGGCTGGGCGCTTCGGGCTGGTCAGCCGGAGTCGCCTCTCGAGCCGCGCTTCGGCGCCGGGAGACACCAGCCTCGCGGTGTTCGGCGCGCCGATCGATCGCGTGACCCTCTCTCTCGGCATGCAGGCCACGCGCTGGAGCGGCGGCCAGACGCAGCACGTGACGCCCGACGCGCGCGTGGCCGTCCGTCTTGCAGGGGACCATGCAGGGACCTTCGCGGTGTCGCTCGCGGCCGGTTCGCGCACCTTGCCCCTCGCCACCGTCGCCTCGGCAGACGCCGCCCTCGGGCTCAGCGTGCGCCACGCCGCCACTCGGTTCGACGTCGCCTACGGCGTGGCGCGGTGGTGGCAAGAACGGCTCACGCTCGAGCACGTCGTCTCCATCCGCAGCCAGATGGCCTTCGGTCCTGCATTCCGGCTCGGCATCGACGGGCAGTTCCGGAAGCCGACCGACGGCGGCTCGAGCGTCAGCGCCGGCGGCATCCAGGCCACCCTCGGCCGTCCGCCCGTGGTCACCGCCCTCACCTTCGGGACCGCCCACTTCGCCGGACGCAGTGGCCTGAGTCCCTTCCTGGCGCTCACCGTCGGCAACGTGATCTGACCGCGGCCTGCATCCTGGCGTGCGCGGTCGAGTCGAGCCGTTCAGGTGCCGACAGGCGGGGCGCCGACCGGCTCGAAGGGCGCCTCGGCCGCGATGTACGGTACGTAGCGGTAGTCGCGGATGGAGGTGACGCGGCCGTCCACGACCTCCAGCAGCATGAAATAGGCAGGATTCGTCGCGCCGGCGACATGGGCGGCGAGCGCGAGGCGACCCTCGAGGCGCACCAGCGCGAGCCGCACGTCCTCCTTCTCGTAGCGGCCGAAGTACATGCCGACCTGCGCGCCGCGGCGCTGCGAACGCGACACGAGGTCGAGCTCGCAGTCGCTCGACACGAGGGCGCGCACGCCGTCCCAGTCGCGCGCGTTGAAGAGGCGCGCGTAGCGCTCGAGATCTCTCTGGGCCTTCTCGCTCACGGCGGCCTCCTCGTCTTTGCCCGCCAGCAAGGTGCGGCGGCCGCGCACGAGCGCCGCCTTCACCGCGAGCACGGTCGTCCCCATCGTCGCGGCGGTGTCGTCGAGCGAGTGGTCGAGCACGTCCTTCAGGATCACCGCGCTCCGCTGGGTGACGGGGAGTGCGAGGAACCGCGTGAGCGCAGCGCGCACCACGGCCGGATCGGGCGCGTCCTCGAAGCAGGCGATGGCGTCGAGGTCGTCGCGCACGTCGACGTACTTGCGGCCATGGCTCTTCAAGGAATCCATCGCCGTGTTGTGGGCGATGCGGAACAGCCAGGGCCGCAGCGCCGGCACCTCGGGTGAGAGCGAGAGCGCGTAGAAGGCCTTCGCCAGCGTGTCCTGGACGATGTCCTCGCCCTCGATGACCGACCCCGTCAGCCGCGCGCAGTAGCGGTGCAGCTCGGGCCGCAGGTCGGCCACCATCGCGAGGAACTGCTCACGGATCTCGGCGAACGCGCTGGGGGTCTCGGCCACGGGACCAACGTATCAGCTCGCGCCGCCGGCTCGGGCCTCGGCGGCACGCTTGAGATCGCGCGCGTAGGCCTCGAAGATCGGGGCGAAATCGGGGAGCGAGCCCTTGATCATCGGCAGCATCACGCCGCGGAACTCCTCGCGCATCTCGAAGTCGGTCGTGCCGTCGTCGCGCGGGGTGAGCCGGAAGGTGCGCACGCCCTGGAACATCGGCGCCATCCCGTCGCTCCAGGTCATCGCGCGCCCGGGCTCGACGGCGGAGACCTTGGGCGTGAACACGCGGTCGCCGTTCGGCAGGCTGAGCTTCAGCCGCTGGCCTTCGGCGATCTCGCCCTCGATGCTGGCCACGGTGGAGTTCCACTCGGGGAACCCGGCGGCGTCGGTGAGGAGCGCCCACACCGCGTCGGGGGGCGCGGCGATGGTCGCGGTGATCGCGCACTCCATGCGGAACGCGCTCCTGGTGGTGCGCGACTTCATGTCGCCGCCTCGTACGAGCCGACGGTCGAGACCTCGGTCACGACGGGTGGCTCGACGCAGGCCCCTCGCAGCTTCTCCTGGAACGCCCTGAACTGCGGCAACGAAGTGAGCGGGTTCGGGTCGGCGTGGGTCGCGACGTGCAGGAAGGTCACGCCGTCGGGGAACCGGTAGCTCGCGTAACGGAGCCCGGCGGGCGTCGAGCGGTGGAGCTCGGCGAAGACCTCGCCGACGAGCACAACGTTGGCGTCGGCGTGGGCAGCGGTGGTCTTGTAGCGGACGAGGACGGTCTTCATGCCCCTACGACGACCGAGGGCCGCAAAAGGATGCGCATCCCCCGGCGGACTTCTTCGAGCACCGCGACGTCCTGGACGACATCTAGCGAAATCGCTAAATGTCTGACCTCACCCTGGAGGCGACCATGAGCGACCAGCACGAGAAACGTCACCGCGAGAACCCCGACGCGCCCGTCACCAACATCGTCACCTATGTCCCGAAGGCCGGGAAGGAGGCCGAGCTGCTCGCCCTCGTGAAGAAGCACGAGCCCGCCCTGCGCGCCGCCGGCCTCTGCACCAAGGAGCCGTTCGTGGTGTGGAAGGCGTTCGACGTTCGCAAGCAGCGCACGTCGTACATCGAGTGGTTCCAGTGGAAGGACGGCAACGCCGCCGATCTCGCCCACCAGACGCCCGAGGTGATGGCGGTCTGGGAGCCCATGGGTCCGGTGCTCGAGGACCTGGTCATCTGCGAGGTCGAGCGCCTCTGAAGCCCCTCCGCTCCCCCGAACAGGCGGCGGCGATGACGCCGATCGCCAAGCTGCGCGCGCTCGACGAGGTCGTCGACGCCATCGCCCACCCGGCGCGACGGCAGATCCTGCTGACCCTGCACTTCCGCGGCGGGAGCGCGACCGCGGGTGAGCTCGCCGCGCGCTTCGAGCACGCGTGGCCGACGACGACCCGCCACCTCCGGGTCCTCGAGGACGCCGGGCTGCTCCGTCACGAGCGGCGCGGGCGCACGCGCGTCTACACGCTGGACCGCGAGCGACTCGGGCTGGTCACCGAGTGGCTCGGGTGGTTCGCGACCTGACCCGGATCAGAAGCGCACCTTCGTGGGCTTGGGGTCGAACGGGGTCCAGGAGATCACCCCGCCGTCGGCATCGAGGACGCTCGTCGTCCAGAGGTTCATCGAGATCGCGGCCACCTTGCCGAGCCCTTCGATCCGCGCCGGGTCGCGGCGCGCGCCCGTGCTCGACGTCACGCCGAAGCACCACACGTCGCCCGAGACCGTCCGGGCGCACGTCTCGTGCATCGCGCTCACCACCTCCGCCACTGCGCCGATCTCCGAGAGGACGACGGTGCGCGGCGCGTCCTTGGTCAGAACCGGACGACCGAGCTGCCCGACGTCGAGGCCGTGGCAGGTCAGCGTGCCGTCGGCGCCGATCGCGCACCGATGGGAGGAGCCCGCCGCGAACGCCACCGCCGGTCCGAGCGGATCGGCCGGCGCGCTGCACGAGGCGTGGACGCTTCCGTCCGTGCGCAGGACGGCCGTCTCGGAGCCCGTGGCGATCGCCTGCTTCACGCCCGACTCGCAGCCGGGCGGCGTGGTCAGCGTGCATCCGGACGTGCACTTCGACCACGCGGCGCCGAAGCACGCGAGCCGGCCGCCGGCCATCACTGCGCAGGTCGTGCCTTCGGCGCCCCCCGGGACGAGGTCGAGCGCGCCCTTCGCCGCGGCGACGTCGAGCGGCCCGAGCCGCTCGCTGGTCTCGCCGTGCGTGACGTCGAGGCCCGTCGTCGAGCCCCAGCAGGCGACCGAGCCCGACGCGAGCAGTGTGCACTGCGGCTGACCGAAGTTCGCCAGCCGCTGCACGTCGTGAAGATCCGGCACAGGCGCGACAGCCTTGCCCGTCTTGTCCCAGCAGCGCACCGTGCGGTCGCGCATGATCGCGCAGTCGCCCGACACCGCGAGGGCCTTGGTCTCGTAGGTGGGAGCCGCGGGATCCGCCGCGCTGCCGCAGCCGGCCGAGAGCCATCCGACGACGAAGAGGAGAGGGAGCGAAGGCTTCATGGAGACGCTCCAAGCAAGGCGCATGCTCGTTCGCGAGCGCGCGTGCACGGCGGCGATCTGCCACGAAGGACGCTCGTGGTGCCGCGTGTCCGGAATCGTGTCCTTCCGGTCGGCCGGCGCGCTCCGCATACTCCGGGCATGTACATCATGGTCGACATCGAGTCCGACGGCCCGATCCCCGGCGACTTCTCCATGGTCTGCTTCGGTGCGGTCGTCGTGGAGCCAGGGCTCTCGCGCACGTTCTACGGGCGCCTGCGCCCCATCTCCGAGGCGTGGGACCCCGAGGCCCTCGCTGTCAGCGGCTTCTCGCGGGAGCAGGTCCTCGGGTTCGACGATCCGAAGGAGGTGATGCAGCGCTTCGCCGACTGGCTCGGCGCGCTGCGCACGAAGCGGCTCGTGTTCATCTCCGACAACAACGGCTTCGATTTCAGCTTCGTCCACTGGTACTTCCACCACTTCCTCGGGAAGGACCCGTTCGGACACAGCTCGCAGAACCTCGGCTCGCTCTACAAGGGGCTGGTGAACGACACGTTCGCGAACTTCAAGCACCTGCGCAAGACCGCCCACACCCACGACCCCGTCGACGACGCGCGCGGCAACGCCGAGGCGCTGCTCCACATGAAGCAGCAGATGGGGCTCAAGATCTCCCTGGATTGAGCGCCGCGCGCTCGAGGCGCAAGAGGAGCGTCTCGTCCTCGAGGCGCCGCGAGATCGCGACGGCGCGCTCCCGCGCGGCGACCTCGCGCGGGTCGATGTGCGCCAGCATGGAGAGGGCCATCACGCGCAGCCGCACGTGCCCGCCGTCGCCGGCATGGCGCGCGGCCTCGCGGGCGAGCGCGGCGGCCTCTTCGTCGCGGCCCTGGCGGTGGAGGGCGTAGGCGAGGCCGTTCGCGCGCCGACACAGGACGAACGGTGGGCCTTCGGTGGGGAGGGCGCGGTAGGCCGCCTCGGCCGCGGCGAAGTCCCGTCGACGGTTCGCCTCGTAGGCCTGCTGGTCCGCGAGCCGCGCGCAGAGGCACGCGCGCTCCTCGGAGTCCGTCACCTGGGCGAGCCTCGGCCCGACCTCGCCGAGCCACCGCGCGACCTCGGCGGGGGCCGTCGCGCTGGCCACGAACGCGCGCACCAGCAGCAGCTCGACGGCGGCCTCCGCGGGCAGCCGATCGAGCTCGCGGATCAGCGGATCGAGCCTGCGCAGCGCCGCCGCGTGGTCGTTCTTGCGAAGCTCGAGCGACGCGCGCGCGAGCGCGAGGAACGCGCGCGCCTCGCGGCGCTCCGTGGTCGGCGGGTGCTCCCAGAGGCGGAGCAGATCGTCGGCCACGGGGACCGGCAGATCGGTGAAGCGCGAGTGGTAGGCGGCCATCCAGCGCAGGCGCGCCTCGACGCTGCCGGGGAGGCCGAACGTGGCGAGCAGACGCGCCCCCCACTTGCCGCCGGCTTGCTGGCCGCGGGTCCGCAGGCGACGCAGGGCGCGCTCGATCGAGCCCACGTCCTCGGCGAAGCCGTTCTCGGCAGACAGCCGCTCGGCGACCGCGGTGAGCGTGCCGAGCCGCCCGACGACGTCGTCGACGCAGTCCTGCCACGTGAAGCCCGCGAGGGTCTCGCCCATGCCGCGACTCTACCCGGGAGGGGCGAGCGCGCGCAGCGCCTCCTCGAATGGGGCCGGCGCTTCGCCGAGCTCCTCCGTCCAGTAGTGCGCGAGCGCGGCCTCGTCGGCGCACGTGCGGTTGCGCACGAGCCGCCCCGCGAGCACTGCGCGCTCGTGCTTGCACGGCGCGACGCTCGAGTGCAGTCGACGCGCGCGGTCGAGGCGGACGAGCGCGAGGAGATCCGTCGACGCGGGGACCCAGCGGTCGACCTGGCCGAGCAAGAAGGCGACCGTCCTTTGGGGCACCATCGCGTGCAGCGCCACGTCCTTCGGGGTGTACGCCCAGACGTGCTTCTGCGCCTTCGGGTCGAAGTCGGCGGCGTCGAAGCCGTCGTCACAGCCAAGGAACACCTGCGTCGTGGGCAGGAGCACGCGGGTGCCCTTCACGGTCGCCCCGGGCGGCTGCCACGCGACGATGGTGTGGTTCCACGTCGGGTAGAACAGGCCCACCGGCTTCACGCCGACGCTGCCCGCGAGGAACGAGGTGAGCGCGCTGATCTCGTCGCACTCGGCCGTCGCGGACGCGGGGCCCGCGCCGAGCGCCGCGCTCTTCGCCCACTCTGCCCAGATGCGCTGCGACGAGGGCTCCTGGTTGGTGATCGCCCAGCGCAGGCGGAAGAAGCCTCCGTCGCGCGTGGCCTCGAAGAGGGCGCGCAGGCGGCGATGGTCGCGCGCGAGGTTCGCGTCCGTCGCGTCGAGCCCATGGCGCGCGGCGAGGGCCGCGAGCTCGGCTGCGAGCGGCGGCGAGGCGCGGTCGATGTGCTCGGCGAGCGCGGCTGCGAAGGCGTCGAAGCGCATCGGCTTCGCCGGGTCCGACGCGACCGGCGGGTCGAGCGGGCAGGTGGGCGGTGGCGTGATCTCGGCGACCACCGCGCGGTTCTGGACGAGAGGGCCGGGGTCGATTGGGGAGGGCGCTGGTGCGGACGAGGGCAGCGCAGCGGGTGTGGCCGCGCACCCGGCGAGGGCGAGCAGGGCGAGCACCGAGGGAGTGACAGGACGGGCCATCGCCCACTCGTCGGGCGAGGCGGCCGGAGTGTGACCTTCAGCTCCCGATCAGCACCTCGATGAGCCCCTCCTCCTCGTGGAACAGGATCCCTTCGATGACCAGATCGTGGATGCCATGGTAGGCCTGGCCGTACGAGCCCTTGACGTCCTCGTTGCCTGGCAACCCGGCGATCGGCGCGTGCGACGCGCCGCGGTACATCTCGCGGAAGCCGCGCCGGATGGCGTCGATGATCTGTCGGAGGGTGATCTGCCCGGTGAGCTGGGCGCAAT
>Ga0154020_10003485_pt1 | contig 18920 bp, 15 predicted proteins | sample Klosneuvirus_201_FD_109709 | JGI IMG/M metagenome (GOLD analysis project Ga0154020, IMG submission 109709) | Active sludge microbial communities from wastewater, Klosterneuburg, Austria - Klosneuvirus_20160825_MG | ecosystem: Engineered > WWTP > Aerobic digester > Activated sludge | place... | reverse complement strand
GGATCTATGCCCTTCTATGATCAAACTGATAAGCGTACAATGACACTGGGTGTTGATTGGCAGTTTTAAAGGAATCACTCCAGCGTGATCGATTTGGTGAAAAAGTGGGGGATTGGCCTCACGGGCGGCGTAGCTACCGGTAAATCGACCGTGGCGCGCATGCTCGAATCCCGCAGCTATACCGTTATTGATGCCGATGACCTGGCGCGCCAGGCTGTCCGTCCGGGTACCACCTGCCTTGACGCCATTGTGAAACATTTCGGTCCCCGTATATTAGCCCATGACGGGACGCTTAATCGCAAAGCGATGGCAGACATCATTTTCAATCATTCTTCAGAACGAAAAACATTAGAAGCAATCATTCATCCTGAAATCCATCGCCTTTTTAAAGTGCGCCTCTCCACACTCGGCCTTTTCAATACCCAGAGGCCTTTTTTTTATGAAGCCGCATTGTTGTTTGAGTCAGAAAAAACTGAACAATTCGCGCAGGTCTGGGTCACTTTTTGCAGCGAAGCGACGCAACTCCAACGTTTGCGGCAATCGCGAAAAATGGATGAAGCAACGGCACGCGCACTCCTCAACAGCCAATGGCCAGCTGCCGAAAAAGCCAAAAAAGCTGATGTCGTCATAAATACCGACTGTGGCATACCTGAAGTTGAACTACAGGTGGCCCAGGCCCTGCGGTCCTGGCAAACTCTGCAAAATCCGCAAACCACTCGATAAGTTGGCAGCTTCGCGATACCATCATTGGCAATGAATAAAAGAAAATCAGGCAAAAATCACAACGGATCCAGCGATCGCGGCAAGTGGAAACATGGGTACCGCGAAGATGGTGGCCGCGGCTCCCGCCGGGAGCACCTTCCCAGACGCGATAGTCCCCATCGGCGAGACCAGGAAGACGATTCGTCTACCCATCGGCTCCCCCCTGAACTGCTGACCAAAGCCCGCGAAGAAACCAAAATCAAGCTAGCGGGCTGGATTTCCGCCGGCAATGCATTGCGCGCGGCCAACGCACAACGCGGCACAACTCTGGTCGGCGAGCCCTATGACCAGCTCGATCCCTGGCAACGGCAGGCTTTTGATGCCTTACAGCGTGGTGCTTCCGTTGTGGTCGACGCTCCCACAACAGCAGGTAAAACGCGTGTCGTGGAAGCCTATTTCGCGATGAACATCGACAAACCAGGATTCCGTGCCGCGTATACCACACCGGTGAAAAGTCTTTCCAACGATAAGCTTCGCGAACTAAGAGCGATGTTCGGCAGCGAAAAAGTCGGCATCGCAACTGGCGACATCAAGGAGAATTTGGACGCCCCTATCGTGGTCGCCACATTGGAGTCCTATCGCAATTCGTTGCTCGGCGTCGAACCAGACCTGGGAAGGACTCTGGTAGTCTTCGATGAGTATCATTTTCTCCAGGATGAAAGCCGGGGCAGCGCTTGGGAGGAAGCATTGATTCTGACTCCCAAAAAATGTCAGGTGCTGCTGCTCTCCGCTTCCGTCGCAAATGCCGAAGAATTTCGCGTCTGGCTCAACCGGCTTTCGGGACTGGAAGTTGAATTGGTGCGCACGGTAACCCGACCGGTACCCCTCACGTCACTGGTGTATTCGAACAACGAATGGCTGCTTGCCGATTCCCTGCCGCAAAATCTGTTTGCTCAGCCCAACCGGCGGCTGATGGAGATGCCGCTAAGGATCGACGACCTGGTCCCGCGGGTCCTGGGACTGGAGAAAATGGGACTAACACCCTGCATCATTTACGCCGGACGCCGAATGGCCTGCGAAAACATCGCCCATGCTCTGATGAATGCGGTCGATCCTCTACCCCAGGAAATCAGCGAAAAAATAGGACAGGCACTCCAGGAAACTCACGAAGAAGTAAAATGCCTCTCGTTTATCCCAATGGCTATGCGACGGATGCTGCAGACCTACGGAGTGGGTTTCCACCATTCCGGTTTAGCACCGCCAGCCAGAATCGGCGTCGAAAAACTGGTGAAACTGGGCTTGCTCCGCTACTGCTCGGCGACGTTGGGACTGAGCGTAGGGATTAATTTTGCCGTGCGTTCCGCACTCATTTCAGACTACACGCGTCCCGGTGAGGCCGGATTTACTGATTACAACCCCTCCGAAGTTCTGCAGATGCTGGGACGTGCAGGACGACGGGGACGCGATCCGGTTGGGTTCAGCCTCTGGCCTACTCCAGAATCTTTTGTTCGCCTTGCAGGGGCGAAAAGAGAACGATGTGACTCGCGGCTTCGCAACGATCCCACCACATTTCTCGGACTGGTAGGTCGTGGGTTTAGCCTCGGGGCAATTCAAAATTTTTACGAGAAGAGTTTCCGCCGATTTAAGGACCCCAAAGTTGACCTTTCGATCATTCGCAAATCCGAGACTCAGGCGGCAATTAATGCGACCGACCTGCCGTGCAGCTCACCGCCCGCAGAGGTTGCGCGGTTTTGGGCAGAGGATTCAACCTCGCTGTGCCGGACCTGCCGGCACCAGAGGAAATGTCATACTTATATCGAGCGAAGGCTGGATGGCAATTTGGCTCACCTGCATTTGCACCTCCATGCTATTGGTGCTCTGAACCGAGACGAGTCCCTGACCTCTTTTGGAAATCTCGCCCGATTCTTTCCGCAATCCGGAGGGCTGGTGTTTTCCCGCGCACTTGCCGACGGCGAGATCACCATGGAAACATTGCTGAAGGCCGCGCAGCTTGCGGGCGGGATGTCGCTTGCCCGCTTTAAGGAACCTGGCGTTCCCAACTCCTATAAATTCCCATGGAATGCCAAGGAAATCGAATCACGTCTGGCAGATTTTTACCCAGTCGAACTTTTTCCTGAGGTTTATGATTTTGGTCCACGCGGTCGCAATGGCAGAGATGGTGCGCCCGGCGGCTCGCCCACGATCCGTGAGTTCAACCCCGCCGCCGGCTACATCATCCGCAGCTGGCTGGAGGGTGCCCCATGGGTCGACCTGGCCCGGGAAGTTCAAACAGAGTTTTTTGGGGTCGGTGACACCATGGGATTGCTCTATCGGGTCGCTACCTGGATGCAATCGCTGGCGCAGGCAAAAATCCCCGAACTCTCTCCGGCTGCCTCTCAGATTCGCGAACAAATTCTCCGGGATCCACTGGCTCTTACACTTACCATCTAAAAACTGGCCGATTGGCCACTTTTATAATTTCATTTGGCATATTGACAACCCGCCCCACTGCGTGTAGGAATCTTTACAGCATCAGCCTCCTGATCAGATCCTGTGTTTTTAAAGGGTCCAATTGCGTCCGAAGGCCGTGCAGAATCCTGAATCCTTAAAAACACAAGTATTATCTTATGTTGCGTGGACTTAGGCTTCTATCAAAGGAAAACGTTCATCATGCTGGACGCCCCCCGGGTGGTTGGTGTGCCTGAATAAAGGGAACGAGAGCTCGACCGCTGCATTGCATTTTAGTCCTTTCCCGTTTTTGTTAGTGCTTCAAGTACTGTCTTATCCAAAAAAATATCACACAAAAAAATTTCACCTTAGGCGGTTTGAGCTCCGGGCCCCCCAATGGGGCCCTTCCCATGACCCCCTGAAATCTCAGATATTTTTGCGATCCCCATAAGTTTTTTCGGATTTCTCCCGATGACTGCATGAGGGGGACCGGACTTTGTTCTTGGCTCGCAAACAACTGATTTCCAGATGGGTTTTGGCGACAACCCTTTGTTGTGGTGTTGGCTCATTCGGGGAGCCTGCCCAGGCAGAAGATCAGCAGCGACTTTACCGCAGTGCTTATTTCCTCGGCCGCGGCGACACGGGAATTGCAACAGCAGATGAAGAAGAAGGCATTTTCTATAACCCCGCCGGCCTTGCCCTGGGAAAAGGCATCTATAAAAAAACTGTTTTTCTATCGCCTCACCTGGAAGTGTCGGAAGACACACGTTCACTCGCCAAACAGATGCTAAATCAGGACGGCACCAGTGTCGCAACACTCAGGCAGCATATTGGTAAGCCGCAGCACGCCGGCCTTTACAATTTCACCGGCATCATTCTTCGCCGTGCAGCCCTTGGAGCCTTCGCTTCTGCAACAACTGACATCCTCATTTCGAAAGACCCGGCGAGCGGAGGTCTTGAGAAACTCTCCGCCGATCTTGTCAATAACGCCGGAATCACTTTTTCACTCGCCGACTCCCTGTTCAGTGAAAATTTTCTGGTGGGCGTCACCGGTAAGTACCTCTATCGCGGCGTCGCTGACATCGATGTGAGCGTGATCGACGCCAAAGAATTTGAAAACAAGAGCAGCAAAGAACTGCTGGGATATGGTTCTGGCGCGGGGGCAGACTTAGGATTGATGTATCGCGTCCCCGGCAGAACACCGAAAAGCTTCGGCGTTTCGGTGCAAAACGTCGGTGGAACAGCCATCATCAAAGAGAACGAAGAAAGCGCCGATCTGGACCCCCTAAAACAAACTGTCAACGTCGGATTCGCTCTGGAGCCTGGCACTCAATTCAGTAAATTCCGCTTGTTGGTCGATTACTGGGATGCAACAAACGCATTGGGTAACAACGCATTTAAAAAAATCCACATCGGGGGTGAGCTTACAGTTCGTGATTTCATCGGCTTTACTGCTGGCATTAGCCAGGGTTCGCCCAGCGCTGGATTCTACCTTGATCTCTATCTGACCCGATTTGACGTCGGTGTGTATACCGAGGAAATTGACGATCGGGTTGGCGCAAGACCGGATCGTCGTTTTTACATGCGGTTAAAAGTAGGAATTTAAACTCCAGGATTTTCAGCTCAGGAATCTTATGAGAAATATTATTGCAAACCCCGGAAACCCAATGACGCTGAAGCTTCGCTCGGCCACCATGTGGCTGCATCTGATCAGCTTTACGGCAGCTGCGGCACTATCAACGGCGGTGCTGACAGGGTGCGGCACGAATCTCTTCAAAACGCAGGAGAAAAAAGACGTCGCCGAAGACGCTGCGATTGAGCTGGAGAACGGTAATCCGGATAAAGCGATCACGATGCTTGAAAACGCACTCCAGGATGACCCGGGCAATATCACCTACCTCTCACTGCTCGCCATGGCTTATGGCCAGAGAGCCGGTGTCGACCCGTTTTCATTTATTGAGAACATGGCCTCTGACTCCGACAGCGAGGAAAGCGAATCAGGTGACGACGCAGGTGACTCATCGGGATCTTCCTCGGGCAATGGCATGACCGCGATGTTCGGCATCATGCCGCCAGCGACCGCCGAAACCATTGCTGACGTTGACTACGCGCTGGAACTCCTCGCTCAAATCCCTGTAGAAAGCATCTCTGATGCGGACAAAATCAAGCTCGCCCTGTTTCAGACTGCCGCAATGGTTTTACGGGTAAAAATTCTTGACGCAAATGGCAATGGTGTCATTGATCCTGAGGAAATTTTGACCATGTCCAGCGAGAGCGCACTGACTGTCCTGACCCAGATGGCAGCCGCGGCCACGATATTTTCAGGAGGGGTCGGTGCAGGAGATTCCGGTGACGCCGCCGGCAAAAAGGTCACCGACATTCAGGCCGCAATCGACGCCCAGGAAGGCGCGACCCAGGAGGAAAAGCTCAAGGCCTACATCATCAGTACCCAATGACGCGCCTTTTCAGGAATAGAGTTTCGGCCTCATCTTCTTCTGTGCCCACCACACCAACACCCATGTCATCACCAGAAGACAGGTGCCATTTATAGCCCATGTCATTCCGACATCCTCCGCCCACATGATGCTTTGACTCAATCGTACGCCGTGAAACAGGGGCGACAGCCAGCACAACATCTGTAGCGGAACCGGCATCTGGTCAACCGGATAGAAGACGCCAGAGACGAAAAACATAGGGCTTATCAGCAAAGCATATACTGTCTGAAACTGATTTATGTTTTTTACAACAGACGTTGCGAGCAGGCCGATCGCCCCACAGGCAACCCCAACCAACGCCCCCATGATCGGGACCAGCCAGAAGTATTCAAAGTGAACCACGCGAAAGGCTAAAAGTACGACCGCTACGCCAGTCGCCATCATGACTCCTTTGAGCCCAACCCAAATAAACTCGCCACAGAGAATCTCATTCGGGCCAATCGGCGTGGTAAGAAGGGCTTTGAAAATATTTTCAAAGTTCAGCCGGACGTAAAACCCGTAGCTGCTTTCAAAAAAGGCTGTAAACAACACCGTCGTAGCCGCGAGTCCGGGAGCCATAAATGTCAGGTATGTTTTTCCACGAATGTCTGTGACATATGAACCAAGCCAATAGCCAAATACGACTATAAAAAGGGCTGGATCAACCACACTGGGCAAAATATTTGAGAAAAAATCTTTTTTATATATTGCCCAATGACGATATGCGACACGCAGGCTCAAGACCCAAAACTCCCGAATATCAGGCATCATGGCCCAGTTCCTTTCCGGTAACATGCAGAAAAACATCTTCGAGACTGCTCGGGCGCATTACAAAACCGGGACAATACTGCCTGATTAGTTCCTTCGGCGCGCCTTGTACCTTTACGGCTCCACTGTCCATAATTACCAAGCGGTCACAAAGCACTTCCGCTTCATCCATGTAATGGGTCGTGAGAATAATAGACGTGCCTTTATGCCGGAGCTCACGGATTTTCCCCCAAATTAACTGTCGGACCGCCGGGTCCAGCCCTGTGGTCGGTTCGTCTAATATAAGCAACTCGGGTTCATTGATAAGCGCCCGAACGAATACCAGTCGTCGGCGCATGCCTCCGGAAAGAGTTTGGATCAAAGCGTCTCTCTTGTGTCCGAGGCTCATAAATTCCAAAAGTCCGGCAATGCGCTTTTTAGCGTCATCGTGGGGAATCCCCAAAAAACGCCCAAAAAGAAGCATGTTCTCCTCTACAGTCATTGCCTCGTCTAATGCATCCTCCTGAGTCACCACACCGAGACGCTTTTTCAGGCGCCGAGACTCCGTTTGGGGGTCGAGCCCCAGGACACTAATCCGTCCGGCATCGCGGGACGACGCGCCATAGAGAATTCTGATGAGGGTGGACTTTCCAGCCCCGTTCGGTCCCAGCAGACCAAAACACTCTCCGCCGTGGATTTCCAAAGAAATATTGTTTAAAGCGGTGAAGGAGCCGAAATATTTCGTAACACCAGTGACAACGGCGACGGATCCGGAAGTTCGCTGCATCATAACCACACCCTACAAAACAACCTGATCGAATAGCGGACACATACTAAAAAGCGGCCCGGTCATCGAGAACCGGGCCACCTTTATTTTTGCAATGCACTGGGGCTTCTTCTAGTGATGCGATCCGACCTTACAGCCGGTTTCAACCGAAGCCATAATATCTTCACGCGGGATCAGTTCCGTTGGTAACGCCGCGCGCCGTATGTTCGCACGAAAAAGGATCGCCCCGCGGAGTTTTGCATAGTCCAAATCCGCATCTTCGAGATTGGCATTGGTGAAATTAGCCCCTTCGAGGTTGGCGTTCCATAAAGAGGCCCCCCGAAGATCCGCATCCGTAAAGTTTGCGTCTTTTAGATTCGAATAAGACATATTGGTAAAGGAAAGATTGCATCCGGTGAAGTCAATCTTCATGAGATTGGCTTTGCGAATGTCGAGCTTGCTGAGATCTTTGGACTCAGCAAGACGTTCGAGAACCTCTTTTCTGGTAAACGTCACGAGCTTGGAATTGTCTTTTCCAAGATCATCTGAATCGTCGCTATTATCATCCATACAGGACCCCCAATCAGGCGGAAAAAATGAAACAAATTGCCTACATCAGCGCGCGGGCCAGATCCAGCATCCGCCAACTGAACCCCGTCTCATTGTCGTACCAGGAAAGAACCTTGACGAGATTGCCTTCCAGAACCGTCGTACTCAAACCGTCGACCGTGCTGGACGCGGGGTTGCCGTTATAGTCGATCGAGACCAGGGGCTCGTCGGAATATGCCAAAACCCCTTTCATCGCGCCGTTGGCCGCATCTTTCAGAGCCTTGTTGATTTCTTCAGCGGAGGTGTTGCGGTTAACTTCAAACGTAACATCAACGATTGATACGTTTGGCGTGGGTACGCGAATGGCCAGACCATGCATCTTGCCTTTCAGTTCAGGCATCACGATGCCAATCGCTTTCGCAGCACCCGTAGACGTAGGGATCATGCTCATTGCCCCTGCACGGGCACGGCGCAGATCCTTGTGCGGAAGGTCGAGAATATTTTGGTCATTGGTGTACGAGTGGATCGTCGTCATCAAACCCTTTTTAATTCCAACCAGTTCATGAATAACCTTGGCAACGGGAGCCAGGCAGTTCGTGGTACAGCTGCCGTTGGATATGATTTTGTGCTTGGTCTTATCGAGTTTTTGATGATTCACACCCATGACGACTGTAATATCTTCGTCCGTCGCCGGGGCCGAGATAATCACCCGGGGGGCACCAGCCTTAATGTGCATTTCGGCGTCGGCTCGTTTGGTGAAGATGCCTGAGCACTCAAACACCATATCGACGTTTTTTTCCTTCCAGGGAATCTCTGCGGGAGATTTTATGGACGATACAGTAATCTTTTGATCACCCACGACCACCGCGCCGTCACCGGGATACACCGCTTTGCCAAATACGCCGTGGACGGAATCGTATTTCAGCAAGTGAGCGAGGGTTTTGGTGTCGGTCAAATCATTGATGTGAACAATTTCGATATCCTTGTTGGCCTGGGCAAATGCGGCCCGCAACACGGTACGTCCGATCCGTCCAAATCCGTTAATGCCAATACGAATCGTCATGAGTTCTCATCCTCCGTTTATCGATTGCAGTAGATCAGGCCTCAACCCGGCCTATGGGAGCGAACCCAAATCTATAATGCAGTGCCCGGGAAAAAGCCAGCGCTTCACCATCCAACCCTCTGATTTTACAAACAAGTGCGCACGAGATCTCAAAAAATGCCTAAAGTTTAAGCATTTCTTGCCGATAGGTCCGAGTAACCCCCTGATGGGACTGGATTTGACCGATTTGGAGGCCCCATGGTCGTTTGGCGATTAACAAAACACACGGCGCTGATTTTGCTGGTTACCGGGGCTTCTCCGAGCCTGGCATGCCCGGCTTTTATGGGAGCAGATTCAACACCGGAATGGGTGCAGTCGGGAGCGCCAGACCATTTACGTCTGTTTACGATTGAGAATTCCGGGGGTCTCCCACAATGGAAATCTTTGCCGCTGCAAATCGATCCCATGACCGAAGCAGGAATTCTGGACGTCGCCCGCACCGTCGCCCCAAAGAAGGAACCATCGGCCCCCGCACCAATGTCTAAGCATGACCGCATAGTCTTTGAGGTCAATGAATTCGGCGCCGAGCTTTCAGGCGACATGGCAATGCCCTGCAACACGGTCCAGCTTGGCGAGATCGCCGCCCCCATGCGCCCAGCGGGTCGCCGTCATGCCTATCTCGCACTTTGTGCGCCACCAGCAACTGCAGCCGGAGAGAACAGTGCCACAGCTGCACCAGACAGCATCGGTGCCGCTCCGAGGGTGCGCCACGATCAGCGGGGTCAAAAACTCGTGACGTCCTTTTTCGAATACAACTATCTGCCAACCAATCAGCTTCTGTTTCGTACCCTTTCAGCCAGAATGCCCGACGGAAGGTGGGTGAACGCCGGCAGCGACTCGGATTTCCGGCTTCGACTCGATCTTAAGAAGTTTTTTACTCTGAATTTCACTAATAACGATGTCGAATCCTACGTAGAAGCGACACATTCAGGAAATGTCGGCGTCGTCGGCATGATCAACTTTTACCTGCGGCTGATGATGTTCAAGATTGACCTCAAGATGGCTACAATCGCCGGATTTTATGAGCGCAGCGCCAACATACCAATGATCGTTGATGTCCCGATGCCGGCAAACAAGCATCTGAATAACGGCAGCGGCATGACTTATACCTACAAGCTGGATCAGACAAAAATAAATCCTACCGGCTATCCTCTGTCCATTCCCGAAAGCAATGCCGAGCTCATCAAAAAAGGCCCTTCAGAACTGGCAAAAATTGGATTGGGTAACTGCAGCGGAGAAAAATGCGTCTATCGCCTGGCAGGCGCGGTTGATACTGAAAAATTTGTCCTCGACATGGATATTCCGCGGACCGCCGTCGAAAACGGATTTTTTCCCCTTTACGTGGCAGATGTCCCTAAATTCAAAGAGTCGATGGGATGGAAAGTCAATAAGGAAGAGGACGAGGGGCGCATTGGTTTCTATTTTGAAAATTCCGGCCTGCCAAAAGGGCGGTTTCAAATGGACTACTGGATACGCTTCGCCTCGGCCGAAGAGAATTCGGTTTGTCCCTCACCAGCGGAATTCAAGCGCACATTGGGACACCCGGCCGTGGTCGGAGGTCCGGCAGGAAAATCAACCATTGCGCACTAAAATTTCGGCGGCCCGTTCAATATCTGCATCGGAAATATGAAGGTGGGTCACTGCCCGCAGCCAGCCGCCGCCCAGGTGAAACATCAGGACGCCCTGGTCGGCGAGCTTTGCGGAGTATGCGTCTCCTGCCCGACCAAGACTTAGGGCATCAGCTACAGGACTTCCCACCCGAAAATACAATAAATTGGTCGGACGCTGCACATTCATCACTTCGATGTGTTTTCCCGAAGCGGCAGCCCGGCACAAAGCGTCACGCAAATAGAGGAGCCGCCGGTGATCCTCGGCCAAACGGGCACGATGATGCCGCAACGCGAACAGAGCACCTGCCGCTATCACGCCGGCCTGGCGCATGCCAGCGCCCCAACGTTTGCGAATTTTACGGGCCCGCGCAACAAACTCCACAGTTCCACAGAGAGCCGATCCAACCGGTGCACCAAGACCCTTGGAAAAACAAACGGCCACCGAATCAAATGGTCTTGCGAGATCCTGCTCGGGACACCTCAGGTAGGCTGCCGCATTCCAAAGACGCGCTCCATCACAATGGACCTTTACTCCAGCGTTTCGCGCCGTACTCGCTGCCGCAGTGACCTGGTCGACCGTGAGCACGCGACCACCAGCTTTATTATGGGTATTTTCCACGACCATTAACGTCGACGGCGAGGAATTTACATTATCCTGGCGAAGACGGGAGAGGATCGCCGCGGGTTGCAGCTCGTCACCCGTCGGCACAAAATCGAATTGTACACCGCTGAGAGCCGCCGCCCCACCCGCTTCATATAAAAAGCAATGGGTGTTTTCTTCCGCCAGTATCGAATCTCCCGGCCGAGTATGGAGGTTGATGGCAATTTGATTGGCCATGGTGCCGCTCGGTGTGAACAAAGCCGCTTCTTTACCCAGGATCTGCGCAACTTCGCGTTCAAGGTCATTGCAGGTGGGATCTTCGCCGAAAAGATCGTCGCCGACCGGCGCTGTGGCAATAAAATCCAGCATCTCCGCCGTGGGACGGGTCACTGTATCTGAGCGGAGGTCGATCGCAGGCATCCGACCGGAGAGGGCCGGCATCATCTTGCACCATCATTGATTTTAGCCAAGGCCCCAGCACCGGGACAAAGCTCCGAAAATGGGATGTCCCTCAAAGGACGCGGGTCGGTGTTGGCCCGCGTGTGGTAATCCGCCGCTTCGTTGTCCAGGTAGAGAAGCCCCGTGAGGACCTCTCCCTTTTCCCGACGGCGTTGATAGTATTCTGCAGCGGCGATGCGATCATAGGGATTGTATGACTTGTCAATTTTCCTGAGCTTCATCACCGATCCATCGTGCATGGTGACGTCTTCCGTCTCGCCCTCTTCATAGCGAATAGAGATTTCCTGGCGCGGAAGGATAAAATCGACCAGATCGATGGCGGCATCTTCGTGCTCACGGGTGTATTTGTAACTTTTAGTGGACCCGTCATGATTATTGAACGTGACGCAGGGTGAAACGACATCGATCAGCGCAAATCCGTGATGATTAAGGCCCGCTTTGATCAGAGGAACCAGTTGCTCTTTGTCGCCGGAAAAGCTTTTTGCTACAAATGTCGCTCCCATCTGAATAGCGAAGAGAGCCGGATCGATCGGATCAAAGGCGGCAATGTCACCTTTTTTGGATTTAGACGTTTTGTCAGCGGTGGCAGAGAACTGCCCTTTGGTCAACCCGTAGACACCATTGTTTTCACATATATAGAGCATCCGAACCTGCCGTCTGATCGCATGGGCAAACTGCCCTAGCCCGATAGAAGCCGTATCGCCATCACCGGAAACTCCGAGATACGTCAGATCGTTTGCCGCACAATAGGCCCCGGTGGCAACCGAAGGCATGCGTCCATGAACAGAATTGAAACCATGGGACGCGCTAAGGAAATAGGCCGGTGTCTTCGACGAACACCCAATGCCACTCATTTTTGCGACCCGATGGGGTGAGATGGCAAGTTCCCAGCAAGCCTGAATGATGGCTGCCGTAACCGAATCATGGCCACATCCGGCGCAGAGGGTAGAGAGCACACCTTCGTAGTCCCGGTTTGTCAGCCCCAGTGCATTTTTGGGCAGGTCGGGATGGTGAATCTTTGGTTTAGGTATGTACGTCATGGGCGTGCCTCGCGACTTGCTACGCTATTCAAACGCTCTGGAATCCTGGCTTCGACCCAGGTCGCCGTCATTGGCATGCCATCATAATGGAGCAATGAAATCATTTGAGCCCGGGAGATACCAAGCTCCATGGCCAGCATGCCGGCGAGCTGACCGTCGCGATTTTGATCCAGAACAAAAACAGTATCGTGTTCCGCAATAAACTGCGCGACTTCCTCGGCAAATGGAAAGGCCCTGATGCGCAGATCGTCAACATACACTCCACGCTGAGCTAGCAGATCCAACCCCTCCCGCACCGCCTCATCACTTGTGCCGATAGCGATCAGGCCAAGCTTTGGCGCACCGCCATTTTTTGCGCCCGGCCTGTCTCCACCACGACGCCGGATGATCGGACGCGGCAGGAGGGTGACGCTTTTTTGAAACTTCTCCAGCAGACGATCCATGTTTTCTTTATAGGCGGCACCGTCCTCTGTATACCGGCCGAACTTGTCATGTCCCGATCCCCGGGTAAAGTACGACCCCTTCGCCGGATGGGTTCCGGGAAGAGTGCGATAGGGAATCCCATCCCCGTCCATGTCCAGGTACCGGAAAAACTTCTCTGCACGATCCAGCCCCGCCTGGTCCAGAACTTTTCCCCGATTGGGCTTGAATCCCTCGTCCCACTTCAGAGGCGGAATCATCCACTCATTCATCCCAAGATCGATGTCCATCATCACAATGACTGGTGTTTGCAGAAGCTCGGCCAGATCAAAGGCCCTCACAGCATCGTCAAAACACTCACCTGGATGCGCCGGAAACAGCAGCACATGGCGAGTATCCCCGTGCGAGGCGTAGGCTGTACTAATCAAGTCCGACTGCTGGGTGCGCGTCGGCATTCCGGTTGAAGGTCCGCAGCGTTGAACATTAAAAAGCACAACGGGAACTTCTGCGTAGTATGCGAACCCAAGAAACTCCGACATCAACGACACACCAGGCCCACTCGTTGCGGTAAAAGAGCGGGCCCCGTTCCAGGAAGCACCTAAAACCATGCCGATTGCCGACAATTCGTCTTCGGCTTGTACGATCGCGTATTTTTTATGGCCGGTATTGGCATCCGTACGAAACTTTGCGCAATATTTGGCGAAGGAATCCACAAGCGACGTAGATGGCGTGATGGGGTACCATCCTGCCACTGTCGCACCGGCAAAAACACACCCCAGCCCAGCTGCCGCGTTGCCTTCAAACAAAATCTGATCGCCAACCCGATCCAACCGCGCAACACGAAGTGGCAAGGGACATTGAAAATGTTTGGTAGCGTAATCAGCGCCCATCTTCAGAGCCCTGAGGTTAAGGTCGACTAATTTCTGATTCTTCGCAAACTGTTCGCCTATCAAAGCTTCGAGCACACTTTTTTCAATACTCAGCAACGACGATAGCGCTCCGACATAAACGATATTCTGGAGCAATGCCCGTTGCCGGGGATTCGCAAACTCCGTCCGACAGATCTCCGTTAAGGGGATTCCAATGTAGGTAAGGTCTTCCCGACGAAGTTTGGGCGGAAGGTCCCGCGACGAATCATAAAGGAGGTAACCACCTGGGCTGACTGACGCGACGTCTTCTGCAAGGGTCTGACCATTCATCGCGACCACGAAATCAACGCCACCGCGACGGCCGGTAAACCCCTTGGCACTGACCCTTACTTCATACCAGGTCGGCAGCCCCTGAATATTTGAAGGGAACATGTTTTTCGGACCGACGGGAATACCCATCCGAAAAAGACTTTTCGCCACCATGGCGTTCGCACTGGCCGATCCGGTCCCATTGACATTGGCAAAACGAAGAACAAATTCGTTAGTCGCGGCTATTTGCGGCATGTTGAACCTGCGTGGGGAATCATCACAATTGACTTCTGCATGTCCCAGGCTCCTGTGGGACATCGCTCTGCACAAAGGCCGCAGTGGACGCAGACATCTTCGTCCTTAACCATCACCCGGGCAGTTTGTGGTAACGATTCACTTATAAAGAGCGCTTGCGCGGGGTTCCGGGCCGGAGCGCTGAGATGCCTGCGAAGTTCAGCATCAGGTCGCTCCTTAGTCATCGTCAGGCAGTCGATGGGGCAGATGTCTATGCAGGCATCGCACTCGATACAGGAACTCGCAGCGAACACCGTCTGGACATCACAATTCAGGCACCGCGACGCCTCGGCCATGGCGAGCTTTTCGTCATACCCCAGCTCCACTTCCAACTGAAGGTGAGCCAAACGCTCTCTTAACTCTGCATGTGGTACCTGTCGCCTTTTTTCCGCGTCATAGGCGTTGCTGTAGGTCCAGTCGTGCATCCCCATTTTTTGCGAAACAAGAGTCACCCCCCGTGGAGGCCGGTCGGTGACGGCAAGGCCCTGCAAATGATAATGAATAGAGATCGCTGCCTCATGCCCCTGCGCAACAGCCCAGATGATGTTTTTCGGTCCAAATGCGGCGTCGCCACCAAAAAATATTTTTGGATGAGTCGATTGAAACGTAACGGGGTCAACCACCGGACGCTCTACACCCTGAGCGTTTTTCGCAAACGCCACACCAATATCACGCTCGATAAAATCAAACGACGTGTTCTGCCCGATCGCCAAAATCACTTCCCCACAAGGGATCACAACCTTTGGCCCCGGTGCATGAATGGGATTCCACTTCTTATCGGCATCAAAGGCTTGTTTGAGTGGTTGAAACTCCACGCCCGTTAAATGGCCATTTTTGACAACAAATCCCACCGGCAAAAGCCCATTGATGATTTCTGCCTTTTCAGCAAGCGCATCTTCGATTTCCCAGGGTGACGCCAGCATCTGCCCGCGCGCCTCCGGCACCACCACATTAATTTTTTTGCCGCCAAGGCGCAGGGCCGTACGAGCGCAATCCATTGCCGTGTTACCACCGCCGATCACGATCACCTCATCACTGATGGCGGATCGATGTTCAAAGGCAACGCTGGCTAAAAATTCCAGGCCGACGAGGACCTTGTCTCCTGCATCCTTTCGCCCCGGTAAATCAAGGTCCCGTCCGATCGGTGCGCCGGTCCCGATGAATACTGCGTCAAAACCTTCTGCCAGAACCGACTTCAGGCTGGTCACCGGTTTGCCAAAGCACTCCGTAACCCCAAACTTCATAATGGCATCGATTTCTTCATCCAGAACTTTCTTTGGCAGACGAAACGCCGGAACCTGGGATCGCATCGCGCCGCCAGCCTTTGTTTCTTTTTCAAAAATAGTGACGTCATAACCAAGTGGCGCCAAATCATTCGCTACCGTCAGCGAGGCGGGCCCGCCACCGATTAAGGCAAGGCGCTTGCCGTTTTTTTGTTTGGGTTTTTGCGGCAGGCGTTTTTCAACGTCACCACGAAAGTCTGCCGCAACACGCTTCAGGCGGCAGATGGCGACCGGCTTGGGTTCTTTGTCTGTGTCAATGCGCCCCCGACGGCAGGCCGGCTCGCAGGGACGATCACATACACGCCCAAGGATCCCGGGGAACACATTGGACTCGCGATTAAGCATATAGGCGTCGGCATACCGGCGATCTGCAATCAGGCGGATGTACTCGGGCACAGGCGTATGGGCGGGACAAGCCCACTGGCAATCGACTATGCGGTGGTAATAGTCAGGGTCGTTAGTGTTGGTTGGCCCTGCCATGGTAGTCCTCTGTCACAACGGAGACCATTTATTGAAAGGCAATTGGTCATAGCTAAAGACGAACGCCATGAAAATCTTAAATAAAAACAATTAGAAAAGGAATGATTTTTAAAAATCAAACGGGCGGGTTCAAATCGCGGGGGGTCTGAGCAGGAAACGGAATGACGTTATCAGCCACCAAATCGCTGGCCGTCCGCGCGGCTGTCGCGCCAGCCTTATTTTTGGCAGCCGGCGCAACGGCGGGTGGCGCTTTTCTTTGGTCAGGAGCGTTCGATTTTACAAACAGCGTCGCAAGTCCCCCACCATCGAGTAGCCGTCCGGCCGCAAGCCCAGCGCGGACCAAGTGGGCCGTCTTCGCGTCAAGCTCAGCCAGTCCCGGAAGTCGATCGACATTGAGGCTTTTTTTGGCGCGAATAATCACCAGCATGGCATCATCGATATGCCCGGCGTGAAGATATGCCCGGACCAATACCGTATAGAGGTCTTCCAAAACGCGACGCCGTGCACGGGATGATGCTTTACCTCGTGCATACTCTTCACAAAGCCCGACCAGACTTTCCATCTGGGCGATGGCTGAATCGAAATTCCCAAGACGCCAGTCGATCATCGCCCGCACCGAGCGGGTTAACAATCCCTGCGGCAGCAAAACCCAAAGGTACTGCACGCCGCGTTCAAGGGCGATCGGTCCGCGCAAAACACCGAGGGGCCCAATGATCAGCGCGTAAACCAAAAGGATAAACGCACCCACAAAGTCCGTCGCGACGATTAAAATATTTTTCGCATGATTTGGTTGGGTCACGGGTCTCATGCTCCGAAATAAAAGTCCGGATTGCTTCCGGGGACAAAGGGGGGAAGCCCCATCCACAATCCGTCAGGATTCATTACTCAACTCGACCGTTCCTGACAACAATTTCAATGGACAAAAATGGATAGCCGTCTCCAGTCCATCAAATTGTCCAAGGAATTCACTTGCTAAAGGGGCTCGCTTCGTGTTTTAAAGAATCTCGATTTCGTGCTGGGTTCTCCCGTGGCGCCGTACCCAAGTGGCTAAGGGAGCGGATTGCAAATCCGTTATTCATCGGTTCGATTCCGATCGGCGCCTCCATTCGTCTCCTCGCTCGTTAGAAGTCAAAGCAGCAAATCGGCAAAATCAGAAACCAAAGGTTTCAGCGGCTTGTCGGGGCGCTTCAGGGGTTATCATCACGCGGAATCACACGCTATCACGGGTCGTGGCTGCGGTTTGGCTTCTCGCTGGCTACCGCAAAAAGCGGAATATGCCGGCTAGGTACGATTGCGTGGGAGTTCCAAGTCGAGCCGTGGATGTCCGTTGGAGAGATGCCCACTGCATGATAGGCTCCGCGCGGGCTTCCCTGTGATTTCGAGAAGAGATGGCTGTGCAGATTGTTCAAATTCATATCGTCGACTCCGAGTGCCACCTTGTCACCAAGGCGGTCGAGCGGTTCAATGATGACCGCTGCCGGTGGGACGATGCCGTCGTCAGTGACAAACCGTCGGTGTTGAGATTGGCAAGCGCGGATGTTGGCCGCTTTTTCGACCTGTTTACGGACGAACTGTCAGAGCTCTCGCGGCGACGGATGCTAACCGAGGCAGTGGGACAAATTGATCGGTTAGTTGACCGTATCGAAACCTCAGTGAGACCATCACACGAGGCTATCTGCAACCTCGGTCTCGTGTAAGCATTTGCTAAACTCGAAAATTTCGCAGAATTGCCTCGATAAAACCGCCTAGGCAGCTCCTGCCTTCTCCAAGATTTTCTCCAAAAGAATTAGAATCTTAAGAGCACAAGTTGGCAAGTTTCTATTTTGGAGGCGGCATGTTGATCGACCCGTCAATGAATACGATTGTCTGCGGTGACAATCTCGAGTGGCTACATTGGCTGCCGGACGGGTGCGTGGATCTCTGTTACATCGATCCCCCGTTCTTTTCGAACCGAAACTACGAGGTGATTTGGGGGAACGGATACGAACTCAGGTCTTTTGGAGATCGATTTGCTGGTGGCGTCAGCCACTATATCGAGTGGATGCGCGAGCGTATCGCGCTGATTCACAGGAAACTAAAGCCGACGGGTGCGATTTTCCTCCATTGCGACTGGCATGCGTCTCATCGCCTTCGCGTTCTACTTGACGAGGCTTTTGGTGAACAAAATTTTATTAATGAAATCATTTGGAAAAGAAAGCTAGGCACTGGCCCCGTATTCAGACGTTTTTCCAACAACCACGATACAATTTTCTTCTACAGTAAAAGTTCCAGCTATCGTTATGAGAAGCAGTTCACGAAAACGACGCCGGAAAACCTGACAAAAAAATACAATAAGGTGGACAAAGATGGACGCCGGTTTCACAGCGCGCCGACAGACAATCCAGCTTATCGTCCAAATTTGATCTATGGTTTTAAAGGTTATAAATCCCCCACAAATGGCTGGAGATGGACCAAGGAAAGAATGAACCAGCTCGACAGAGAAGGGCGCTTACTTTTTCCGAGGACTGTTGACGGACGCATACGTTTAAAGCTGTTTGAAGACGAAGCCAAAGGAGATCCTGTCAGTGATATATGGGACGACACTTCTGCAATCCAAAGCCAGTCCAATGAACGCTTGGGCTACCCGACTCAAAAGCCTGAGGCGCTAATTCGTCGCATCATCGAATGCGCCAGCAACCCTGGAGATCTCGTCCTAGATTGCTTCGCGGGAGGAGGCACGACCGCCAAGGTTGCCAGCGACACGCGCCGTCGATTCGTCGTCGGCGAT
>Ga0154020_10003484_pt1 | contig 18920 bp, 2 predicted proteins | sample Klosneuvirus_201_FD_109709 | JGI IMG/M metagenome (GOLD analysis project Ga0154020, IMG submission 109709) | Active sludge microbial communities from wastewater, Klosterneuburg, Austria - Klosneuvirus_20160825_MG | ecosystem: Engineered > WWTP > Aerobic digester > Activated sludge | place... | reverse complement strand
TGGATGTAAATTTTACAAGGGGTAACGGAACGGGCGGGGTCTTGATTGTTGCCAGTCCGATTGCTTTAAGCCTGAATCCCATCAGTGGAATAACTTATACAGCCAATTCAAATTATGGATCAGGATCTGCCATTGGAAATGGATTCGTAGTTTATAGTGGAAACGCTGTACCTGTTTTAACTGCCGGTAGTTTTACCCTGACCAACCTCACTGCCGGTACAAATTATGTTCTTACTTTATTTGAATATGATGTAACAGTGCCCTGTTATACTGCTACGGGTGTTTCGGGTAACCAAACTACCAGTGGCAGTTCTACTACATTGGCTACAGATCTTTTCCGATCGAAAGCAAATGGGGATTGGGCAAATGCCAACACATGGGAATCATTTACCGGTGGAACATGGATTGGTGCAGATATTTCTCCTACTGCAGCTTCCGCAGGCATCAGTGTTTTGGCTACACATACAGTTAATATTACCTCTACCGTTAACATGGACCAGGTTACGGTTGCAGGAACATTGACTTTATTAAACGGAGGTATCATCAACCTCAATGACGGAACAGGTTTTGATATTGATATACAGAATGCCGGTATCTTAAATATACATACTTCAACAAGTTATAGCAGTTCTTTTATAATAACGGCAGGAGCAACTATGAATGTGGCTACCAACGGAAAAATAACCATTGGTAACGGTGCTTCCTCATCGGGTTACAGTCCCTTGGGTACCTCAGCCACGCTGGTTACCTGGAATAATGCTTCTATACTTGAATGGAATACAACTGACCCTTTTGTAACATCCTCGGCAACTTATTTTCCAGGTGTTGCTGCAGGTGTAATACCCATTTTCAGGGTTAGCCAATCGCCTTCATTACAACCGGGTTCTTCTAATCCAACAGTATGGAACGGCCTCTTTGAAGTGAATGCCAATCTTACTTTAAAATTAGCAGGAACAAAAACTTTCCGGAATGGTATAACGGGTACGGCTACCCTAACACAGGATGAGTTATGCGGTCAGTTTATCATCAATGGTGCAACGGCAGTTTTAGGTGGAACCGGTGCCATCAACCTGTATAATGCAGGTATGGATATCAATGCATCAGTAACAACTATGATTTCCAATAAAACGATCAATTCAACCCTTAGTGTGGGTACATTGTCTGTAAATGCAGCCGGCTCACTTTATTGTGATAGTTATGTGATCAGCGGATCTGCAATATTCTCCCTCGCAACCGGATGTACCATGCGGCTTGGTTCTCCCGGAGGTATTTCAGTCTCAGGGGCAACAGGCAATATCCAGGTTTCAGGATTGCGGACATTCAGTGTTAATACTATTTTCATCTATAATGGAACTACCAACCAGGTTACCGGTAATGGTTTGCCTGCAACAATAACATCACTTACAATCAATAATACCGGTTTAGCTGGAAATAATACTGTGAACCTGACCACCACAAATACTACTACAGCAGTTTTAAATTTAACGGCAGGGTTATTTGCGGCAGGAGCAGGCCAGCAATTGAATATCAGCAATGGCGGAACAGTTAACCCTGTTGCAGGTAATTTTGTTACCGGTGCCACCTGCGGCATCATCAATTTCCTGGGTAGCGGTTCTTTTACTGCCAGTTGCACTCCTTATGATGTGTATACTTCCGGTGGTGTTAATTTTGGGTTAACACCCATTGTAGTAACGATACAAAATGGCGGTAGTTTCAGGATCAATACCGGTGGCTTTGCTTCAACGAATGGCCCGTTTTATGCAACAGGCAGTACGCTAATATATAATACCGGCCTGGCTGGCTATGGCATTGGCGTTGAATGGGTAAACGGTGTTACCAGTGGTAGAGGTGTACCACACCATGTTACCATCCTGGCTTCCGGTACAACCATTCTTTTTGGAGGTGCTTTAACTCCTCGAACCATGACAGGAAATATGACCATCAATAGCGGCACCGGGCTTGTACTTGGTACTGCTATAGGTGGCGACCTGCTCATTGGCGGCAACTGGACACGTGCTGCAACAGGCACATTCACCAATAATGCCCGGATGGTGGCCTTCAACGGTACCACTGCCAACCAGACTGTAACGGTAACGGGTGGGGGTATGGAAACATTCGCCTTTCTCACAATAACCAAGCCCGATGCATTCACTTTCATCATGGCCGCTGCCCCTAATGCAACTAACATAACTGTAAATGGGAACCCGGCAAGCGTAGCTCCTGTGACTACATTGTTATTAAGCGGGAACCTGGAACTGAACCAGAACACATTCAATTTCACTTCCTGGAATGGTAACCAGAACCACATCAGGATTGATAATGTTGCAGGGGCTTCTACTATAAGAAATATCAGTAGCGCTGGTGGGCAGGGTGTTTTTGCCTTATACAATTCCGTAGCAAATAACAGTTCGGTTGAGATATTCCGGATAAGTACAGGTCCTCTTACCAGGCGTACCACCCTGGTTTTCGGTTCTACGGTTAAAGTGACCATCGGGGCTGTAGCCGGCGGAACAGGAGGCATAGATTTTGGTAGCAGGGGATGGAATCCTCCAAGTGCCCCTGTAGCATCTACGCCCATCTCCACTATCAACGGTATATTTCAGATCGATATTCGTGGGTTCGTTACCGTTAATGCACCAACCTATGGGGCATCTTCTACTTTGATATACAATGCCACCGGTACGTATAACAGAAACATAGAGTGGGGCAGTACACAAGTGCAGCCCGGTTATCCTTATCATGTAATCATTCAGAACAACGATACATTGAACCTGAATAACACGCAGAATACCCCCAATGCAAACAGGTACCTGGCTGGAAACCTTACGATAAGCCCGGGATCAAGCCTCATTTTGAATAATACCGGAACCTACACGCCTAATATTTTAACTGTAGGTGGAAATTTCGTTCTGGACGGAACTATTACACTGCCCGGTACTCTTCCTGCATTTGGAGAAGACCTTCATATTGTTGGAAACTGGACACGTTCTGCCACAGGGGTATTTAACCCGAATGACAGGGCCGTATATTTTGAGGGTGGAATAAATTCGGCTATAACAGCCAATGGCGGGGAAACCTTTCCTTATTTGCGGCTTACAAAATCCTTATCCACCAATTCCTTATCATTGAACAGTGATATCAATATCACAAAAGAAATATCTCTTACCACAGGCACCTTCAACCTGTTGAATAATAACGTAAATATGAAGTCTGATGCAAATTATACAGCGAGTATTACTGCTATAAATCCGGCTACCGCATCTGTAAGTTATGGTAGTGGCACCGGTACAGGCAGGTTTGTAGTAGAGCGTTTTATTCCAACAAATACCGGTGCAGCACCAAATCATGGAAAAACTTGGCAGTTTCTTGCAATACCAACAAACAATGCAGGAGTAGCAGGAGGGCAAACGGTAAATGCCGGGTGGCAGGAAGGGAATGCTCCGTTGATTGCGGGTACAGCAGGCCTGGGAACCATCATTTCCAGCAATGTGGCGGGAACCGGTTTTGATATTGTGGGTGGGGTAGGTCCTTCTATGAAAACCTATGACCCTGCAACAGCATCCTGGAAAGGGATCACAAGAACAGACTCTACATTATATAACAAAAAGGGTTACATGATATTTGTGCGTGGAGACCGCACTGTTACAGCTTATAACGGAACTGCTACTCCCACAAACCTGCGGAGTACCGGCAAAATTATGGAACCTAATAATTTGCCCCCAACCACAACCGTTGGCGCTAACCAGTTTGAAACAGTAGGAAACCCCTATGCGTCAGCGATAGATTTCAGGAGTGCAGGGGTATTGAAAGGCGGGAATCTGCAAGATGTATTTTATGTATGGGATCCCCGTTTGGGAAGTGTATTAAATTATGGAGCTTTCCAGACTTGTATCAGGAGTGGCGCTGATTATGCTGTAATCCCGGGTGGCGGTTCATATGTAAGCGGGATAAATAATTTCATTCAAAGCGGACAGGCATTTTTTGTGCGTGCTGATGCAGGAGGTGGAAGCATCGGTTTTAACGAGAATGCCAAAGTGAGCGGCAGCGCCCTTTTTACCAGGCCCGCAACAACTGTTTCAAATAATGATATGGTAAGGAAACTTACCAACCGGTTATACGCAGTTACTAATGGGAGCAGGGTTCTTGTTGATGGGGTTTTTAATGAATTTGGTATGGGCATGTCTTATAATGTTGATAACCTGGATGCTTTGAAATTATCAAATAACGGTGAGAACCTCGGAATTTCAGTTAACGGTAAAATTCTTGCAGTAGAACGCCGTGGATTTTTCCGACGCATGGATACAATTCAATATGAAATCAACCAGTTAAAGTTACAACAGCAATACCAGTTTGAGTTTACAGCTTCAAATATTACAGGATTGGCACAAAGAGCTTTCCTCGTTGATAAATGGCTTGGTACTTATACCCCGGTTAGTCTGTCGAATGTAACAATGGTTAATTTTAGTATAACCTCAGACCGCGGATCTTATGCATCCGACAGGTTCATGCTTGTTTTTGGAAGGAATGGGAAACCGTTCTTATACAGTAAATTAAAAGCTGAACGCCAGGAAAATTCAGTATTACTAAACTGGAACAGCAACACGGAAAATGACATGCTTGCTTACGAAGTGCAACGTTCTGCTGATGGGGTTAGTTTTACAGGGATACATCGGGTAACAGCAACCGGAAAAGGGAAATATAGCTGGGTAGACAACAATCCTCTGCCAACAAATAATTATTACCGCATACAGGTAACAGGACAGGAAAAGGATAATTATAGCAATAAGGTTAAAGTTATTCAAGCCCAGGAAGGAACTGCCGTTCGGGTTATTCCTAACCCTGTAAAAAACATGGTTTTAAACCTCTACTTTACTGAAAATATAAATGCAGGTAATTATTCACTGAAATTATATAACAATGCCGGCCAGTTAGCATGGTCGGGTAATGCTAGTATAAAATCAGGGCAGGGTAAAACATCGATTCAATTACCCGTGTCACTGGCAAAAGGAAATTATCAGCTTGAGGTTAGGGAAAAGGATACAAAGCCAAGGGTTTTACAGGTGTTTATTGATTAAATATCATAAAGTATTATAAATTAATGATTTGATATTAATTATAGCATAATAAGGTTTTATTAAATGGCAATCTTTGACATTATATATTTAGAACCAGGAAGTAATTAATAAATAATATTATATGTTTTACGCTTACAAAAAATATTTTAAACAAGTAGAAAAGCGGAACAGATTGTGCTTAAAGCCGGCTTTTAATGCCATAAATACATGCCAAATGAGCAGTAAAATCACTATGTAATAATATAAAAATTACTATATTTACAGGCTAAATAGAATGAAATTAGCCAGTTTTTACTATGCTAACTTTATTATTTCCTTAAAACAATCTATTTAATATCCGGATAAGACCTAAACCCCTGAATAAAATTAAATAGTCATTATTGCAGATTGTTTAAGCCATAATTATGAATAATTTTTTTAAAGCGATTAACAGATGGCCAGGTATTATTAGTGGTTTTTTTGTAAAGAGCTTTATATGTTTTACAATAGCCATCGCAATTTTACCTGTAAGATCCGGAGCCCAGGTTTCCCTTACAGCAAGTTCGGGAATTCCCGCTGCAAGTTTTACAACACTTAAACAGGCTTTTGATGCAATCAATTCCGGCGATCACCATGGCAATATCGTAATTAACATCAATGCCAATACAGATGAAGGAATAACACCAGCCACGCTCAACAGTAATGATGCAGATCCTTCCAGTTATAACTCTGTCTTGATTCAGCCAACAGCTGATAATATTATTGTAACAGGAAACCCTGCAGCAGGATTTGCCGTGATACAATTGAATGGTGCCGATAATGTTACCATTAACGGCGATAATCCTAATTCGGGAAGTACGAACAGGAACCTAACGGTCAACAATACCTCTCCTGCAGCTTTTACAGGTAATTCCTGTATCAGGATTGCAACATCAGCAGCTGTAAAAAGTGCTGATAACATCAGTATTCTCAATTGTATTCTGAATGGAAATGTAACTTCTGGGAACAACAGCTTAATAACAGCAGCGACCAGTTCTTCCAATATCAGTTTTGGAATTTATGCCGGTGGCAATGGAGGTGCAACTGTAAATGGTGCACCCACGGCAATTACATCAGAAACAGCCAATTCGGCTCCAATTGGTACAACCATTAAAACATTTAGAGCAGAGAACAATTCCATCACACAATGTGCAAGGGCAATCGTATTCAATTGCGGTTCCGCTGCTGGGTCTACTTCCGTAAATATTATACAGAATGAAATTGGCTCTGCTGCTGTATTAGGTTCCTATCCTTATAATACTCCGGCAAGTACTGTGTATGTAAGCGGTATATGGTTATCTGGTGCAAACAATGTTTCCATCAGCGGAAATGTTTTGAATAATATTATTTCATATGTAAATACTGCCAGAACAGGAATAGAATTATTTTCTAACATTTCGGGTACGCTTGCATTGTCAAATAATACGGTAACTGGAATTGTGAGCAATAGCACGGGGGCATATCCCGCATTGGGTTTTTCTGTTAATGCTGCCGGTGGCGCGTACACGATTTCAGGCAACGATATTTCTGTAATTGAAAACAAGTCTTCAGCTATTGGAGCACCTGCAAGCGGGATCAGGATCAATACGGTGAGCGGCCCCGGAACCATTTCAGTTAACAGGATAACTGCTGTAATGAACTGGAATGACGGCCCTTCACCTGCCCAGGGAATTTACCTGGCAACTGCAGCAAACGGTACTACCATAAAAAATAATTTTATCTCCGGCATTATGAATGTTGGTATGGGCAGTTTTAATTTTACCGGGAACGCAAACGGGATACTGGTAAGTAGTGGAGGAAGCCACAAAATCTATTTCAATTCCATCAATCTTTATGGAACCAGTGCGGCAACAGGTACAAATTCCATCAATTGCCTTACAATATCTTCAAATACACTCCAGGGCATTGATATCAGGAATAATATTTTTTCCAATACTGTTACAGGAGGTGCTGCCAATTGTGTGCATACCTGCCTGTTTTTCCCGTTTAGCATTTCTGCTTCCATGGGCCTCACATTAAATAACAATGCTTATTATACAGGCAATATAGCCGGCTTATCGGGTATTGCATTTGCAGGATCGGTATCTTATGCTGCACCGGCATTATATTCCGTATCTAACTTTAACCCTCTGATAACCACCGGTGCAACAAACTGGCGTAATTTTTCTTCCGGCCTGGGTTTAGAGATAAATGACTTGTCTTCATTTGGAAGTATAACAGCGGCTCCTTTTATTACGGCAACCGATTTGCATATACCAGCCGCAACAGTAACTCATTTGAAGTCTGGCGGTTACCCTGTAGCAGTTATAACAGATATAGATACAGAGACAAGGGATGTAAATTTCCCGGATATTGGCGCAGACGAATTTAGCGGAGTAATATCAGATGTTACCCCTCCATTGATCAGTTATACAGCGCTGGCCAATATATGTGCACCCGGGCCGCGAACTATGATTGCTACAATAACAGATGTGAGCGGTGTACCTGTTGCCGGAGCTGGGCTTCCCCGTTTATATTGGGCAATTAATGGCGTTTCTCAACCTTCTGTAGCTGGTAATTCACTGGGAAATGGTCAATACCAGTTCATTTTTGGAGCCGGCGCTGTTTTGGGTGAAATTGTAACCTATTATATTGTAGCACAGGATAACCTGGCAAATGTAACTTCCTTACCTGCTATGGGTGCCGATGGTTTCAGCATAAATCCACCATCCGCATTAATGCCGCCGGTTTCACCTAGCAGTTATTCTTTATTTAATACGCTTGCAGCCGGAACCTATGATGTTGGAGTTGGGCAAACGTATACAACTATCACAGCAGCCATAAATCATTATAATAATTCATGCCCCGGTGGGCCTATTATTTTCCGTTTGATGGATACGGATTATCCTAATGAAACATACCCGGTCACAATAGCAAACCCACTGGCAAATTCCGGAACATCACTAACGGTAATGCCTAACGCAGGTGTTGCGGCAACAATAACAGGCAACAATGCACTGGCCCTTTTTAAACTTAGTGGTGCAGATTATGTAACATTTAACGGGTTAAATACCGGGGGAAGTTCATTAAAGATAACAAATACAAATAATGCATCCACTGCAACTGTTTTCTGGATAGCCAGTGCAGGTGCATCAGATGGCGCTTCCAATAATTCTATATTGAACTGTGAAATCTCTGGTAGTGGAAGTAATACATCACTTGGTTGTATCATTTCCTGCAGCGGAACATCTTTGAGCGCATCGGCTGATGCTCCTAATTCCAATAACACGATCAGCGGATGTATATTGAAAAAAGCCCAGAATGGCATAAATATCATTGGGCATACCGGAACATTTGACCAGAACTGGCAGATCAGCAATAATGAGATCGGATCTACAGCAGCAATTGATAAAATGGGAAATCGCGGTATCCTGCTCAGGGGTGTTAATGACTTTGATGTATTGGATAATGAAATACACGGGATAGTGGTAAATTCTGCAGTTGCAGCTTCCGGGATCTCGATTTACAGTAATGCATCCAATGGAACAATTGCAAGGAATAGAATTAGTGACATCGTGCAAAACAATTCCGGTGGTGCTGCTTATGGCATATACCTGGGATCAACCTCATTTGCTTCCAACCTGACTTTACAGAATAACTTCATTTCAGAAATTTTTTCAATTGGAAGTGCAACGCTTGCTAATAATGCCATTGGTATAAACATAAGTAACGGGGGAGGGTATAATATCTATTTCAATTCTGTTAATATTTCAACAGGAGCCAGTGCTGCAAACAGTATAACAGCAGCAATTTATATAAGCAACAACATTACAGCATCCAATTCACTTGATATCCGGAATAATATATTTTCAAATACAACAATTCCAGGGAATTCATATAGTATTTATAGTGCTTCTACTGTTTCTGTTTTTGCCAATATTAATTACAATGATTATTTCAGTGGGGCATCATCCCTGCTGGGATACCTGCAAGGAAACATTTCCAGCTTTGGCGCATGGCAGGCAGCTACCGGTTCTGACGCAAAATCACTGTCAGTAAACCCACTCTTTATTTCTGCAGCCAATGCTCATTTAGATCCTGCATCGCCTTTAAATGCACTGGCAACAACTATAGGCGGAATAACAACTGATATCGACGGAGAAACCAGAACTGTGGCTCCGGATATGGGTGCTGATGAATTTGATGCTGCCAATTGTGCAGGTGTGCCAACTGGTGGAACAATCTCTACAGCTACAACATCTTTTTGTTCATCGGGTTCTGCATATTTCACCGCCTCAGGTTTTTCAACTGGTGATGGAATCAGTTATCAATGGCAGTATTCAACCAACGGATTTGTTACACCCATCGATATTGCAGGCCAAACCATTCCTTCCAATGCAACTACAGGAATTATTGCAGTTACTACCTCATTCAGGCTTAAAGTAACCTGTGCCAATGGCGGTGGAACTGCTTATTCCAATGTGATTTCAATTACTGTGATTTCACCGGTTATTTCTACAACCACACCTGCAAGCAGGTGCGGAACGGGAACCCTTAATCTAGGCGCAACTTCTGTAACATCCGGGGCAATATTAAATTGGTATGGCAGTACAAATGGTGGGCCTTTACTTGGTACCGGAACAGTATTTACTACTCCGGTAATAAATTCAACAACCACATATTATGTGAGTGCAACGGTTGGAAGTAATACCGGTAGTGTGGGGCCGGCAACGCCATCTGCACAGGGGGGGATTATAGCAACTCAAACACTTAACTGGGCAGTTTATTTCGATGTTTTGCAGCCTGCAACATTAACTTCCATTGATGTATTTCCAAATACAGCAGGATCATCATCAAGCCTGCTGATAAGAAATTCATTTGGAACATTGCTTGCAACAGTTACTTATACAACTACTGTTTCAGGTGGGTTAACCGCTCAAACAATACCTATAAACTTAATATTACCCCCAGGCTCCGGCTATTATTTAGAAGGAGCAATGCCAGCCGGCGGATTACAAAGGAATACAAGCGGTGGTGCATACCCTTATACTTCCTCTGTGATAAATATAACCGGTAATGCATTTATGGATTCTTATTATATGTGTTTTTATAATTTCCGGTTTTCAGGTTCCTGTGCATCTCCCCGAATCCCTGTTATTGCAACGATAAATCCTTTCCCGGCCATTACAGCAACAGCAACCCCGGCAGTAGTTTGTGCTGGATCTACGAGTGCTTTACTGGCCTCCAGTTCAAATGCCGGTTACACTTATTTATGGACACCCGGCAATATCAATGGATCGTTAATTGGCGTAACTCCCGCATCCAGCACTGTTTATACGGTAACAGGTACAGATAACTCCGGTGGGCCATTTAATGGTTGTGTAACTACAGCTACTGTAACTGTTACAGTTAAACCATTGCCCACTGCAGTAACCGTAACACCGGCTACCGGTACTGTTTGTATAGGTGCGGTAGCAACTCAATTAACTGCCTCAGGAGGCACCATGACTAATGTATCTGCAATTAGTGAAAATTTCAATGCAGCAACCAATGCATGGACAACCATCAATAATTCAACCGGGAATTCACCTGGCGAAGCAGCATGGACTTTACGTGCCAATGGATATTTTTATAATTCCACTTTCAACAGTAATGATGCAACCCAGTTTTATCTTTCTAACAGTAATGCACAGGGGTCAACTGGCTCAACTAACACTTTATTACAATCGCCGTCTTTTAACCTCACCGGATATACAACAGTAAACCTTAGTTTCTGGCATCATTTCAGGTATAATTCAGGTGAATTTGCCCTGGTAGAAGCATCTACTAATGGCATTACCTGGAATACACTGCCAGGCGGATCCTATTCCTCAACACAAGGGGCGGCTAATGGATTTGTGAATGCAAACCTGAACATGGATACCTATGCAGGGGAACCGGTGGTGTATATCCGGTTTAGATATAGCAATGCTACATTTGACTGGTATTGGGCAATAGACAATATTAATGTAACCGGTGATGTTAATACAACTATTACATGGACCCAGGCGCCTGCAGCCCCTAACTCCATGTTTACAGATGCCGGAGCATCTAACCCTTATGTGCCCGGTACTGATGCAAACTCAATTTATGTTCAACCTGGTATTACTACTGTTTATACAGCTTTGGTTAAAGGGCCGGCTCCGGGTTTTTGTTCCAGGTCATCTACTGCAACTATTACTGTTACTCCGCCGGTTAGTGTTACCATAACTGCTTCAGATAATCCGGTGTGCCCTTCCGATATAGTTACTTTTACAGCCACACCGGTGCAGGCGGGAACAACCCCTATATATCAATGGCAGGTAAACGGTGCCAATGTTGGTACAGACAGTCCTATTTACAGTTACGCCCCTACCGACCTGGACCAGGTTAAAGTTATTGTTATTGGCAATGGTACCTGTACATTTGGTAACCCTGCAACCAGCAATACCATCATCATGAGTGTTCCGGGACAAACAGGTGTTGGGGTAACTATATCAGCTAATCCCGGAAATTTTGTGTGTGAAGGAATTCCGGTAACTTTTACAGCAACTCCCAGCAATGGTGGCTCAAGCCCTTCATACCAATGGAAAAAGAACGGTGTAAATGTGGGAACAAACAGTTCAACGTATGTACATGCATTTACTTATGCTGAAAATGGCGATGCAATTACATGTGTCATAACTTCTAACTCAGCATGTATCTCGGGTAGTGCTACAGTAACCAGTCAGCAGATACTGATGACAGTGAATGATATTGGGCCTGTATCTGTGGCAATCGGAATATTTCAGGCTTCCACAACTGTATGCGCCGGAACCCAGGTAATAGTAAGGGCTTCACCCATTCATCCCGGGCTGGCGCCAACGTATGAATTCTTTAAAAACAATATCTCACAAGGCGTGCAGACGAGCAATGATTATATATTTACACCGATTAACGGAGACAAGATCAAAGTTGTACTAACGTCAAATTATACCTGCCTTACCGGAACCAATATCAGAACAAGTAATACATTAACATTGACGGTATTGCAACCACTCCCTGTAACAGTAAGTATGAGTAATTCTGCAACACTTTGTTCTGGCTCACCTATTACCTTTACTGCAACTCCAACAAATGGAGGAGCAGGGCCTTCTTATAATTTCCTTTTGAATGGTATATCGGTTCAAAATGGCAGCAGCAATACTTATGTGCTTGCAGCTCCTGCAAACGGTAATACAGTACAGGTAATTTTAACCTCCAACTTTACTTGCCCTACCGGTAACCCGGCATCATCATCTATTTATAATGTTGCACTGAATGCAAGTCCTGTAGTTTCGGCAACATCAGACTGTAATACCCTGCTTCCGGGATCTGGGCAAATAGCCAATTTAACTGCTACAGCTGTTGCCGGCAGCGGCAGCATCACTTCATATCAATGGGTACTCAATGGAGTAACCAATGTTGGGGCCAATAGCCCAACTTATACTACCAATGTAGCTGGTTCCTATACAGTTACTGTAACAAATTCAAACGGATGTACCACAACAAATGCTGTTCCCATTGTAATTACGAATACAGGCGGGCCGCTGGCAACCGGCACTTATATCATCCCCGGTACAACTTGCGGAACCTTTGATAAAATATCCAGTGCATTAAATTATATAAATACATGGGGGGTAGGGGGTGCAGTTATTTTTGGCATTACACCGGGATATACTGAAACAGCTCCACCGGGAGGTTTTGACATAACGGCAACGGGTACTGCAATTAATACCATCACATTTCAGCGGAACGGGGCAGGTGTTAACCCGGTTATAACTGCCGGGTTGCAAACAACGGGAAGTAATAGTGATGCAATATTTAAAATTACCGGCGGCGATTATATAACCATCCGGAATTTAACCCTGCTTGAAAATGCAGGCAATACGGCAACAACTGTTGGCGCAACAAATACCATGACGGAATGGGGGGTTGCATTACTGTATGCATCCACTACCAACGGGCCTTCAAATAATTTCATTGAGGGTAACAATATTACGTTAAACAGGCTATATGCTAATTCATTCGGTGTTTACAGCAATATGCGGCACAGTGCTGCTTCACCGGGAGTATCTGCAGATATTACCAATACCAGTGGTGGTATGAACAAAGTATATGGTAATGCAATCAGTAACGTGAATAACCCGGTCCTTTTCATGGGATCACCGGCAAATATGCAGCCTGGCAATGATATCGGTGGATCATCAGCACTTACTGCCAATACCATTACTAACTGGGGCAGCAATACCGCACATAGCGGCAATACCATCTTCTCCGGTACAAACAGTACACTTGCAGGCATAGTTGCTGCCAACCAAACCGGCCTGAATATAAGCTGGAACAGCCTGGCAAATGTTCCTGGTATAAATCCGGGAGCAGCTGGTTTAAGAGGGATACTTACAGATTTTTCCGGAACTCCTTCGGGCACATTTACCAATACGGTGAGCAATAATACGGTATCGCTTAACTGTGCCTCCCTAACAGGGGTTTTTGAATCAATCAGCTCATCCAATACAGCAGCGGCATCTGCTGTAGCAGGAGTAACAATCAGTATAAACAGTAACTCATTGAGTTCAGTTTTAACAGGTATAAATTCGGATGTTACTGTTACGGGTATCCGAAATGATTTCCCGTCCGGGACATTAAATATTGCCGGCAACAGCATATACGGCTTTACCTCAAGTGCTACAACAGGAGGGTATACCGGGATCCTGAACACTGCTGCCGTAAGCAATACAATTAATATTAACAATAACCAGTTCGGTGATGTTTCAAATAATGCAGTAACATTCAGTGCTCCCAATTCAGGAACAACAGAAGCTGTTTCAAATAGCGGTGCAGCTTCATCTGCAGTATTAAATGTTAATAATAACTCATTTACACGTTTTGTACACAATGTGGCCGGAACAGGCCCTCATACTTATATTAACAGCAGCGTAAGCCCTGCTGCCCAAAACATCAATACAAATATTTTCAACAATATTAATGTAAATAGCAGTGGTGCTATTACTTGTATTTCCAGTGCGTCATTATCGGTAAATAAAACTATCAGCGGAAATGTATTCACCGGAATTACCGGCGGATCCGGACCGCTTACTTTGATCAATACCAGCGGGGCAACTACCCTTGCAGATATTAGTACAAATAATATTGGAAACAACCTGGCGAACAGTATTTCTGCAACTGGAAATATTACCGGCATTGAACTCAGCAATATTGCAACCGGCATTGCAACGGTATCATCAAATACGGTATCCGGTTTAACTGCAAACGGATCAGCAGCATCACAGGTAACGGGTATACTTTCAGCAGCACCAGCAACTGTAATTACAAATAACAGCATCAGTACAATAAATTCTTCCGGTAACGGGGCAACTATACATGGCATACATATAGTAAACGGTACAGCGGTTGATGTAAATCTTAATACGGTTCACACACTAACAGGAACGGGTACTGGTAATGTAAGTGCAAATGGAATCTATTGTTCAAACGGCACAGTTGTTAATGTGTTCAGGAACAGGATCTATAATATAATACAACAATCGTCAACCGGAGGTATAACTCCTTTGGTGAACGGATTTGTTATTCAGAGCGGAAATAACGTAACAGCCAATAATAATTTTATCAGTGATCTGAAAACTCCATTGGCCAACAGCAATGATGCAATCCGGGGAATTGCGGTGGTATCTGCATCAGCATCAACAACGTGTAACATTTATTATAACAGTGTTTACCTAAATGCGAATTCCTCAGGTGCAAATTTCGGAACTGCTGCATTTTATTTTACAGGGAACCCTGTTGCAACAACTGCAGCTTTGAACTTACGGAATAATATATTCTACAATGAATCTGTTTTTAACGGAACGGGATTAACTGTTGCATTCAGGAATTCAAATACTGAACTGGCAAATTTTGTATCATCTTCAAATAATAACCTTTATTATGCCGGCTCTTTGGCAACACCGGGATTATTATATTATGATGGAACCAATAGCGAGGCAAATATTACTGGTATGCAGACAAGATTTGCGCCTGCCGAATCAGCTTCTATCACTGCAATACCGGCATTTATCAGTATCACTGACCTTCACCTGGATCCAAATAATAATTGCGGTATAGACGGCGCAGGGGCACCAATACCCGGTTTTACTGATGATATTGATGCTGATACACGAAATGCTGTTACTCCTGATATTGGCGCTGATGAGTTTACAGGAACAGGCGGCGGCACAGGTGTTTGGAAGGGTGTAAATACCAACTGGAATGATCCGCAGAACTGGTGTGGCCAGGTGCCAACTGCCAGTATGAACGTTACTATCCCGGCTGCAAAGCCAAACTACCCGGAAATAATAAATCCAACCCCGGTAACAAGAAATATAAGTATTGCCGCCGGTGGGTCTGTAACTATAACAGGAGCGGGTAAACTAAGTATTTATGGATCCATTTCTAACACCGGTACTTTCAATGTGGTTGATGGTACAATAGAAATGTCCGGCAGTGCAGCACAAACAATACCTTCCAATGCATTTCAGAATAACGATATCAGGAACCTGGTGATCAGCAATGCTTCAGTTAATCTTGGCGGAGCGCTTAACCTTTATGGTAAGTTGACTTTCAGCGGCAGTAACCGGACATTTGCAACTGCCGGAAACCTGGTGCTAAAGTCAAATGCAGCGGGAACAGCTAGTGTGGGTGATATCACCAATAATAATACCAGTACCGGTAATACCATTACTGGGGATGTATCGGTTGAACGATTCATAACGGCAAGGCGTGCATGGCGTTTTTTATCAGTTCCAACACTGAATAACCTTCAAACTATTAAAGAAGCCTGGCAGGAAAACATGCCGGCTGGTTCCAATACACAAACCACACCTGCGGGATATGGTATACATATAACAAAAGACAGTGCAAACTGGGCAGCATATGGATTTGATCTGAGAACATTGCCTGGCCCATCTATGAAAACTTATGTACCTGCAACGAATACCTGGAAGGGCGTAACTTCAACGATAGATGTACCCGGTATTAGCAATGGCCGTTTTGTAACCGGAACCGGATATATGACATTGGTAAGGGGCGACCGTACCGTGAATACTTTCCCCCAGGCAGCTACCACTACCACACTACGCGACAAAGGTGCGCTGGTAACAGGTACATTTGGACCTGTAGCAGTTGGAGCTGGCCAGTTTGCAGCTATCGGTAACCCGTATGCGTCAGCTGTTGATTTTACTCAACTGTCAAAAAATAATTTAGATGATGTGTATTATCTGTGGGACCCTTACCTGGGATCGCTGGGTGGCTATGTTACTTTTACAGCACCTGCATTTACCCCTGTTCCGCAATTAAGCTATACTACCAACAAATTCATTGAATCGGGTCAGGCATTTTTTGTTCACTCTAATGGTTCTGCCGGCACATTATCCTTTACTGAACCATCTAAAGTAGATGGCAGTTACCTGGTATCAAGGCCAACAGGTGCTTCAGGCCTGTTGCGTACAAACCTTTACCTGGCAGATTCCATTGGCAGGAACCTGTATGATGGCGTGCTTTCAGAATTTGATGAAAATTATCAGAATGAATTAGATGGGCATGATGCTATAAAACTGGTAAATTTCGGTGAGAACCTGGGTATCAAACTGGGTGATAAATTATTATCTGTGGAACGCCGGTCAGAACTTGCATCTGGTGATACGATATTCTATAACCTGGGCCAGGTACGTGTGAAGAACTACCAGTTTGAAATTATTCCTGAGAATATAGGCCAAACAGGCCTTGCTGCCTTCCTGGAAGATACATACTTAAATACCAAAACTCCGGTGAGCCTTACAGGTAGCACGGTAGTTGATTTCAGTGTGATCAATGAACCGGGCTCTTATGCTCCGGATCGATTCCGCCTGGTATTCAAACAGGCAGCACCGGTACCAGTTACCTTTACAAGTATCCGTGCCAATAAACAAGACAGGAACAGTATTATAGTAGAATGGAAGGTAGATAATGAACTGAATATTCACCATTATGAACTGGAGCGTTCAGCCGATGGCCGCAATTTTAGCAAAGTAAATGAGCAGGCAGCGAGGGGCAATGGCTCCGGAGCGGTATTGGTGTATAACTGGCTTGATACAAATCCGCTGCAAGGTGACAACTTTTACAGGGTACGTAGCGTGGGAATAGCCAGTGACAGCAAATTGAGCCAGGTTGTTAAAGTAAATATGGGTAAACTGCCTTCAGAGATAACGGTTTTCCCTAACCCGGTAAATGAAGATGGGGTGGTTAATATCAGCATCAGCAACAAGCCGGCGGGTACTTACCAGCTAAACCTGGTGAACAGCAAGGGGCAGGTGATGATGAAGCAGGTATTAAACCATGCGGGCGGAAGCAGCGTATACAGTATAACGATGGAGAAATATATGTCGCATGGCAATTATATGTTAAACATATCCGGAGATGACAATATAAAATTGACATTCAAAGTTGTTTATTAAAAATGAAACAGTAATTTTGTAAAAAGTAAAGAGATTTATAAATGAGTACATTAAGTAAACAGGTGTTAACGATTGGAGTTGTTATTTTGATCTGTTTGATTCAACCGGTTACAGGATTTGCACAGGTAGTAGATCCAGGTTGTGATCCTTTGGATCCAGCATGTCCTATAGACGGAGGCTTAAGTTTATTGATTGCTGCGGGCATAGGTATTGGTGCCAAAAAAGCATATAACAAAAGAAAAAAATCAGTAGAACTGTAAAAAAAAAATCAGTTAATACATTTAAGAAAGGGGATGATCGTGAGGTCGTCTCCTTTTTTTTATTTGCAAATCACAAATCATACATCATAAATCATACATTTTAAAGTTTAGAAGGTTTAGAAGGTTTAGGTTTTTCTTTTATAGGAAAGTTTTGCAAGTAATGGCTTAACTATGAACTAATTAACTAATTAACTAATTACCTGTATTCCATTTCTCTATCTCAACTATTTTCACGATTTTTGCTAATATACAATCGCAATAAAACCAGGTTGTATTTTTATGCACTTAAATATATGATTAAACATATTTATAACTGTTCTGCAATTAACCTTTCCAGATTTTTAGTTGTTCTTTTGTTCGTTGCCGGTTGTGTTTTTTTATTTGCATCCTGTGCGCCCGCAAAATCGGCCTACTATTTTAAGACAATTCAAAAAGATACTACACTTTCCGGGCTGGTTAGTAAAGACCTTGAGTCAAAGATCAGCAAAGGTGATAACCTGAAAATAATCATCAGCAGTTTAAGCAGGGAAGAAGATCCTATTTACAATGTATCTCCTGTAACCGGATCAGGCACAAGGGAACCTGGTTTTACAGTTGAACAGGATGGCAATATTATGGTTCATAAACTTGGTATTGTAAAAGCAGCCGGGTTAACCCGCAAAGAACTCGCAGAAGAGTTGAAGAAAAGTCTTGCCCCTTTTTTAAAAGATCCGGTTGTAACGGTTCAATACCTTAACCACAAGGTTACCATCATGGGTGAAGTAGAAAGGCCATCGGTTCTGAACATGCAGGAAGAACAATTGTCTGTATTGGATGCACTGGTACTGAGTGGCGATGTAAAGCAGGATGCCCGAAGAGACCATATAATGATCATACGTGAAGAAAACGCTCAGAAAAATGTAAAGATCATAAACCTGGAAGACCATTCGATCTTTTCTTCTCCCTGGTATTATTTGCAACCCAATGATATTGTATATGTAATCCCTGATGAAGCAAAGCGCCAGAAAGCTGAAAGAAGAGCAAGGTTCCAGTCTAATTTTGCCATCGCTTCAGCATCAATT
>Ga0154020_10003482_pt1 | contig 18927 bp, 15 predicted proteins | sample Klosneuvirus_201_FD_109709 | JGI IMG/M metagenome (GOLD analysis project Ga0154020, IMG submission 109709) | Active sludge microbial communities from wastewater, Klosterneuburg, Austria - Klosneuvirus_20160825_MG | ecosystem: Engineered > WWTP > Aerobic digester > Activated sludge | place... | reverse complement strand
CGGGTATGCAGAGCTTTTTGAATCGGCCGCGCCCACATTTCGCCAGGTCATGGGCTGGTCGGACCAGATCACTCCACTCTGGCTGTTTCGAACCGGAATCACCACGCCTCTTGCCCCAAGAATGCGCTGCCCGCGTTTGCGCCCAGATGAAGTCGTGGTGTCATAATGGGATTCTCAACCAGGAATTCACAAGAATGAAACCTCTAATTGCACTGCCAATACATACATTCAAGGCCCTTTTTAACACCCTGCGCTACCTACCCCTTGTCGTTCGAACCCATTTTGCAGCAAAATTGCTGGACCGACGCAATGAAACCTCGGCCGTCTCCTCCGGCGAGGAACAAGTCAGCAACTACAATCAGGTCATGAGTTCAAGGTTGGCTGTCTTTTATGCCATCGCATTGCAGGCCGTTTACCGAGCCTTCTCTCCCGGCAAACGCCGCAGGCACCTCGACATTGCACCCGGGCCAGGGCACTTTTCACTCCTTGCAAATGATTTGCTGCAGCTGGAGAAAACAACCGGTGTCGACCGCTCGGCACCAATGGTCGCCATTGCAAATAAAAATGCAGCAGCCTCTTCGCGGAATGGTCTCGTTTCCTTTGTCGAAGGTGATGCGACTAATCTTTCTGCATTTGAAAGCAATTCCATCGACCTCGTGACGATGACTTTTGCCTCCCACCATTTGCCGACTCACTCAAATCTGCGCCAGGCAATTGCCGAGATGGATCGCATCGCGGCTCCAGAAGGTCTTGTGGCCCTCATTGACCTGATCCGGCTACCGACTGCCGCCATCACCGAAGATTTCGTGAAGCTGGCTGGTCGCGATTACATAACAAAAGGGTGGCCGGCCTTTTATGACGACTTTTACCAATCGATGTATGCGGCATGGACCACGGAAGAAATGACGAGCGCTGTGCCGCGCCATTCGCCTCGCAAATGGGTGCTGTTGGCTAACGGCGGGATCCCGACCCTTCAAATCTTGCTTGGATTTCCTGCTAATCAGGCAACACCCTTCGTCCGAGGCGCAGCTCCATGGCGGTTCGCACCGCCATTTCTCGCGCCGGACCTGATCCCGGAATGGTGGCTGGCAAAGATCTTTCAATTCATGGGCAAAAAGATCGACATCGAAACAGATTTTTGAATGGCGCCAGAACCTCCGTGACAAATTTACACGAAGGCATGGGCAAGCAACTGATGGACTAATTTTGTAATGTTTTTCTACAGAATGCGGTTTTCGATGGCAAAACGCTTCAAAGTCAGAAGTTCTTAATAATCGTCTTCTTCCTCTTCGTCTTCATCCTCATCGCCATCTTCTTCATCGTCATCATCATCACCAAGGCCATCGCCGACGATTCCATCCTCGGGATCCAGATAATCGGCATCGTCGCTGGACGAGTCTTCCGTCACCGGAGCATCGTCATCATCATCGCGATTTGCCCACTCCTCTTCTTCTTCATCGTCCATTTCTTCGACCAAAAAGTCTTCGGGCGCGAGGTCCCGCCGAATTTCGAGCCAGTCCTTGGCGGACTCTTCATCGCTAAAACCAGCTTTAATAATCCGACCGCTATGAATGTTGTAAACTTTCCAGGCCACTTCTTTTTCTTTCCCTAGATTTAGCGTTGAATAATAGACTCGGCACCACGGGTCAGAGATAATTTAAAACCGCACCAAGTACAACTGTCAAGGCCTGCGCAGGATCCTTGAGCCATTTTGAGCGGATTGGACCAAATAATCTACAATTTCGGCGGATTATGGGAATTCACCGGCTCGGGGAATAATGAAACACCGACCGCGAAGGCACTTCGTGTTGGCATTGACCCGTACCGCAATAGGTGAGCCCCGCACTTTGATATTTAGCGTAACCGTCCGCAAACATCGTGGCAACGGTAGGGTATCTGGCTTGCAGACGCCGGGCCGCCAGGAAATTGGCACCCGCAGAAATCCCCACACAGTAGCCATGGCTCTCGCGCAACCAGTTAGCGGTCTGGGTGGCATCTGCAGTTGAAACCGCGATCACTTCGTTAATTTCCGGGCTGAGTTTTCCGTCGGCACCCGCTGCGATTGCCGGGATGAAGCCATCCCCTATTCCCTGTATCCCATGCAGACCGGCTGGTCCACCCAGCATGACAGAGGATTCAGTCGGCTCTACCGCGACAATATGCACTTCCGGATTCGCACGCCGCAAGGCCCGGGCCACGCCAATCAGGGTACCACCCGTTCCCACTCCGGCGACAAAGGCGTCCACCTGCAGTTTTCTGTCCGCCAAAGCCGAGATGAGCTCCCGGCCGGTCGTCTTCTCGTGACACTCAATATTCAGTGGATTGGAAAATTGATCTGGGTTGAACGCCAACGGATCCTCCGCAACCAATTGATCCCGGATGGCTGCGGCTTCTGCGAAATTCCCGGGCGCGCACAGGATCAGCTCAGCACCAAACCCGCGAATAATACGCTTTCTTTCTTCGGTCATGTTCGACGGCATGACTATGGTGACCTGATACCCTTTGCACGCCGCATAATAGCTCATGGCGATGCCGGTATTGCCGCTCGTTGCCTCGACAATCCGCATCCCCTTTTTAAGCAGCCCCCGCCGCTCACTTTCGTCGATGATGTATTTGGCGATACGATCCTTTACGCTGCCACATGGATTGGTGCACTCAAGCTTGGCAAAGATCCCGTCCACTTCCACCAAAGGCGTCTGCCCAGGACTGGTATTAAGATCGAAGGAAACTTTTTTGGTGCTGCATCCATCAACCAGCCGGCCACAGGGGTTGACGCCTAAGCGAGAAGCCTGCGCCTCCTGGAACTTGTCCAATCCCGTTGGCATCATACGCGCCATCCCCCGCCGTCATGAATTAGATTTGCTACTGTTTCCGAGAACCATATAACACAACCCCAAGGAAAGGCGACGGCATTGCGCTTTCAGCCTAAAATCATTGGACTTTTACTTAAATTGACTTTAATTATTTCATGATTTATTATACATTCCATTCGAGATTATTATGATGAAGTTTTTAAGTAATTAAAGGCAATACATCATGGATGTTTTATTTAAAAAGAAATCAATTGCGCGTTCCGAGGGGGGGCTTGGCAAAACCTTCGCCCGCCGCGTCATCAGCACGCTCATTTTTGGCTGCCTCATCGCCCTGGTGGTTTCGCCGGCAGCGTTCGCAGCCGAGCCAACCGGCGTTCAGGTGGAGCTTTCGCCGTTTACCGGGACCGGAAAAACATCCACTGGCAATGCTATTAGCAACAACACCGGAATGGGACTTAGTGCCGCACTCCCCCTGCGGACAGCCCCCAGGACCACCATCGGTCCGCGCATCGAGGCAATCAACAGCCTTATTAATACCTCCTATGATGGTTCCGACAGCCTTTCTGCAGCCTACGATCACCGCATCTTCGCCGCAGGGATTGTTGCGGACATGCTGCTCGGCTCTAGTCCTAAGTCAATGTACGGGGCTTTGTCTGCGGGCAAGGTCTACTCCAAACTTGTCCTCGACGAGTCTTCAGAGCAGTCGTTCACACAGACCAGTTATACGGGCATCAATGGTGATTATCTCGCGGGAGAAGCAGGGATCCGACTTCCCGTGCGCGACACCTTTCGCATCACGCTGGGACTCGCTGCGTCTATGATCAAAATATCCCAGAATGTCGTCGGGCGAGGTGAAGGCGAGCAGGTCGTCGGTCGGGCCTACCTGACCGGTCCGGCCGAGCAGAATGCCACCGAGGTGCTCCCCCGCTCCGTCGTGCAAAAGACCCTCGCAGCAAAAGCCGGATTTTCAATTGGCTTTTAGCCGGGTCAGGTAGTCACCGATTTTGCGATAAACCCGTGGTGAATACAGAAGTCCCAGGTGACCGACCTCCGGGACAAAAAAAGTCTCATCAGCGCCCTGCGCAAAAATGCGCGGGACAACGATATTATCGGACCCGGCGACAACAGACAAAAATCTAACGGACGCTGCTTTGTTCTGGGACCGGGAAAGCCGGGCAAGAACCCCGGAGTCGGGTCGGAGTTCGCGCCCCACGCGGGACCATAGCCAGTAAGCGTTGTAGGTACCGCGATGCGGCGTGCCGAGTGTGACGCATGAATCCACCCTGCGGGTTCCACCCAATTCCTGCAAATAGACCCGCGCAACCAGTCCGCCGAGGCTATGGCATACCAAATCCACGCGCCCCCCACGCACCTGCCTGCGCAAAAATTCACGAAGTTTCAGCGCCGCCTGCTCAACTCCGATGCTCCCGGAATAACTAAACGACAAGGGAGGGTCAAACCCTCTCGATCGCAAATAAAGTGAAAGCGGCAGAAAACAAGAGGGGTTTGAAAGGTAGCCGTGGACAAAAACAATCGTGCGCTGGTCAGCAAGGCGAGGTGTTCTACGACTCTGACGCCGAATTCCGAAAGGAAACAAAAGCACCGTGGAGATCCCGGCAAGAATTTCTTTGGCAATCAACTTCCCGGGACGATCGGTTGAGGGGGCGTAGTCGGAAATGGCAGCTGCAACCTCCAATCGACACCCCCTTACAATCTCAACAACCGTCTATTTACGCTGATCCATCGGCGTGTAGCGGGTTTCAGTTGGGCCCGTATAAATCTGCCGCGGTCGCGCGATGCGACCATCGCCATCACGATGCATCTCCACCCAATGCGCAATCCAGCCCGGCAGGCGGCCGAGAGCAAACATCACCGTAAACATATCGGTCGGGATGCCCATCGCCCGGTAGATCACGCCTGAATAAAAGTCCACATTCGGATACAGCTTGCGCTCAACGAAATAGGAATCACTCAATGCTGTTTCCTCGAGCTCTTTCGCGACATCGAGAAGCGGATCGCGCATTCCTTTTCTGGCAAGCAGGTCATCACAGGCTTTCTTAATGACTTTGGCACGGGGATCAAAATTCTTATAAACCCGGTGACCAAAGCCCATGAGCCTGAAGCCACTGTTCTTGTCTTTGGCCATCTCAACTGCTTTTTTGACGTTGCCGCCGTTGCGTACAATGCCATCCAGCATTTCGACCACTTCCTGATTTGCGCCACCATGCTTTGGTCCCCAGAGCGCGCAAATACCGGCAGCGATCGAGGCAAAAAGGTTCGCATCAGACGATCCAACCATTCGTACCGTTGAAGTCGAGCAGTTCTGCTCGTGATCAGCGTGGAGAATGAGGAGCATATTCAACGCCCGGACCATTTCCGGATCGACTTCATAGGGCTCTGAAGGAATCGCGAACATCATGTAAAGAAAGTTCGAACAATAATCGAGGGAGTTCTTCGGGTAAATCACTGGCTGCCCGATGGACTTCTTGTAGGAATAGGCCGCGATGGTCCTGATTTTCGACATCAGCCGCGGGATCAGTTCATTATATTGAGCAGGGTCATTAGGGTCCAGGCTATCCGGATAATAGCTCGACAGCGAGCAAACCATCGACGAGAGAATCGCCATGGGATGCGCTGCAGCCGGGTAGCCATCATAAAACCGCAGCATGTCCTCATGAATCAGCGAATGGCGGGTCAGCTTTTCGCTGTAGGCCATGCGCTCTTCTTTGTTCGGAAGATGCCCGTGGATCAATAGATGAGCGGTCTCAACAAAATTTGACTTCTCGGCGAGCTCCTCAATGGGAATGCCACGGTAACGAAGAATGCCTTTGTCGCCATCGATAAACGTAATGGCACTGCGACAGGCGCCGGTATTGCCATAGCCGGAATCCAGCGTGACATAACCGGACTGATCGCGGAGTTTGCTGATATCAACAGCCTTTTCACCTTCCGAACCAACTGAACAGGGAAGCTTGATTGTCTTACCATCGGGAAATTTAACTTCTGCACTCTCACTCATCGACAACTCCTCTTACCGTGTGATTTCAGCTATATCCTATAGAAACAACGGACCTTTGGCAAACACCCTTACCCTTGGCAGACCTCAGCGTATCGGCACATAACCTTCTATAAAATCAACACAATTGGTGACTGTTTTAGGCGTTTGTCGATTGCGTCGGCGACGCCAGCGTTATAATGTCCCACCATGACGCCTAAGCGCTTATTTGTAGTCGATGCCATGGCCATGGCATTTCGTAATTTCCATGCCTTCAGCGCGCGCCCCTTGAGCACCGCCGCCGGCTTGCCCACGTCCGCCGTATACGGGTCGTCGATCTTCCTGCTGAAACTGATCCAGGATGAACATCCTGACTATCTGGTCATTGCGACCGACACGAAGGCTCCCACGTTCCGACATGACATGTACCCGGCCTATAAAGCCAACCGCAAGGAGATGCCGGAGGATCTTGCTGCTCAAATCCCTTATCTCTATAAGTTGTTTGACGCGCTCGGTTGTAAAACCTTAATTCAGCCCGGCGTCGAAGCGGACGACCTCATCGGCAGCCTCGTCAAGCAAAATGCCGGCGACGAACTCGACTGTTACATCGTCTCTGGCGATAAAGACTTTCTCCAGCTGGTCAACCACCATATTTTTCTGTATGCGCCGAAGAAAAACGAACCCGCGCAGATTCTCGGTATCCCCGGGGTTAAAGAAAAATTTTCGTGCACTCCCGAACAGGTGATCGACATCCTTGCCCTGATCGGAGACACAGCGGACAACATACCAGGCGTGTTTGGCATTGGCGAAAAAGGTGCGGCGAAATTAATCAGTACCTATGGCTCCCTGGAGGGAATTTACGCACACATTGACGACATCGCCAACGCCAAACAGCGCGAAAACCTCATCAACAGCCGCGACATGGCTTTTTTGTCGCGCACGCTGCTGACCATCAAAACAGATTTGACCTTGCCCTGGACTCTGAGCGACTTGGTGCTGGATGCCAAGGCTGCGACCGCCAACACCAAACTTCTCGGTCTATTCAACGAACTCGAGTTCCGCAGCCTCTCAGCGCGGGTGAGTGCCGATTTGAAAGAGGGCCCCTCAGCACCGGTCGTCGCGGAACTGAAAGAAAATCCCCCTAAAAAAATCACGTTGCCGCCATTGGAATTGATACCTGCCGCAGACTCCATTCGCGTGGCAGAAGCTGACCACGTCGTTCGGCCCGGCTATTTGCTGATCAACACGCCCGGACTTCTAACCGACTTTCAAAAATCGATCGCAGAGGCGACGAGCCTGTCCTTCGACACGGAGACGACAGGACTCAACCCGATCACTGACCGCCCCATCGGCCTCAGCCTGGCCGCAGCCAAGGGCCAGGCATGGTATCTGCCGTTTGTGGAAAAGCACTTGGAGCGAGGCCTGTTACCAAAACAGGTTATCGCCGCTGTGAAGCCCCTGCTCGAAGACCCGAAGAGAACCAAAATTGCCCATAACGCAAAATTCGACATCCAGATGCTGCTCAATGTCGGCATCGACGTCCGGGGGCCGCTGGTCGACACAATGATCTGCTCATGGCTGCTGGATTCCACTTCCCGCGATCACAGCCTGGACACCTGTTCCCTACATGCTCTGAATATGAATAAAATCCCGACGACGCAGCTGATGGGGCCCAAAAAAGACCGCCCGATGATCGATGTGCCGCTGCCCCTTTTAGCGGATTATGCCTGTGAAGATGCCGACGCGACCCTGCAGCTTAGCAGCTTTTTCATGCCTAAAATCGCCAGCGCCGGATTGTCTGCAGTTTTTAGTGAAATTGAAATGCCGCTGGTGCCGATCCTCGCCCGCATGGAGCGCGAAGGCGTGTACGTTGATGCGGCGACCTTGGATGAAATCTCCACGAAACTTGCCGAACGCATCAAGGAACTCGAACGGGACATTCACGCGGAAGCAGGAGAGGAATTCAATATCAACTCCACCCAGCAGCTGGCAGTAATCCTCTTCGAAAAACTGAAAGTGCATGAGCTTCTGGGTGTCAAACGCCTCAAAAAAACCAAAACCGGATTTTCCACGGACGTATCTGTTCTGGAAGCACTATCAGAACACCCGCTTCCGAAAAAACTGCTGGAATACCGCACGCTGACCAAGTTGAAGAATACTTATGTGGATTCCCTTCCCCAGCTGATCAACCCTAAAACCAATCGCATTCACTCGTCTTTTCATCAGACCGGAACCGCGACGGGACGCCTCAGTTCCTCAGACCCAAATCTGCAGAACATTCCAATCCGAACGGACCAGGGACGCGAGATCCGCAAAGCATTTCGCGCCAGTTCCCGTGGGCTGGTTTTACTGTCGGCCGACTATTCCCAGGTCGAATTGCGCCTGCTGGCTCACATCGCCAAAGAATCCGCCTTGATCGAGGCGTTTGTTCGTGGTGAGGATATTCACCGGGCAACGGCGGCGCGGATTTTCGGACTTGCTCCGGAAGAGGTCGACAGCGCGACCCGTTCGAAAGCCAAAGCGATCAATTTCGGAATCATCTACGGCATGGGGCCGCAGCGTTTGGCCCGACAAACCGGCGTCAGCATGAGTGAAGCAAAAGATTTTATTCAAAAGTACTTCGAAGGGTACCCTGGAATCAAAAAATACATAGAAGAATCAATTGCCACCGCTCGAAAAACAGGCTTTGCCACCACGATCACCGGCCGCAGACGCCCCATTCCGGAGTTTGCGTCAACCGACCGCATGATGCTCGTCAATGCCGAGAATATTGCCGTCAACTCGCCCATTCAGGGAAGCGCCGCTGATCTGATCAAAATTGCCATGATCAGGATTGAAAAAAGTTTTGAGGAAAAGAGACTGCCGGCTAAAATGCTCCTGCAGGTGCATGATGAGCTGGTGTTCGAGTGCAGAGCGGACCAGGCCGAAATGGTTAAGACTGAGGTCAAGTCCTGCATGGAATCAGCCATGCAACTGGATGTCCCGTTGCTCGCTGAAGCCGGATTTGGTGACAACTGGCTGGAGGCTCATTGACGACAGAGCAGACGGACAAGCTTATCAGCGGGGGCAAAGTCATGTCCCTGATGGACCATTTGGACGAGCTGCGCAAAAGGCTGATTCGTGCGCTAATAGCGGTCGTGGTCCTGTTCTTTGTCTTTATTTCCATCGGCAACATGATTCTTGATTTTTTGAAGCAACCTCTGGTTGAAGCCTTGCCACGTGGTGCGACGGCGTTGCACTTCACCGGGCCGATGGACGTGATGTTCGTCCAGATGAAGGTCGCATTTCTAGCGGCAATCATAGCGGGTGCGCCGATCTGGCTTTATCAATTCTGGAAATTCTTCGAGCCTGCACTCTACCCAAAAGAACGTAAGTATATTCTGCCGTTCATCTTCGCTTCGTCGGTCCTGTTCTTAGGCGGGGTTGTTTTTTGCTATGTGGTGATGCTGCCCATGGCTCTCAAATTCCTTCTTGCCATGGGTATGGAAGTTGGTGCGCCGATCATCACTGTGACCGACTACGTTTCGCTCGTCACACTGATGTTCCTTGGCTTTGGCATCGCCTTCGAGACACCGGTCATTTTGATCCTTTTGTCTCTTCTAGGAATCATCAGTGCCCAGTCGCTTGCGGAAAACCGCAAAATTGTAATCGTCGGGATCCTGATCATCGCTGCAATTCTTACACCGCCGGATCCGATCTCGCAGATTTTGATGGCCATTCCCATGTATCTGTTGTTTGAGATGTCGATCCTGATCATCAAAGCTATTGATGCGGGCAAAGAGCCCCAGTCGGAGTCGCTCCCTGCAAAGGCAAAATAAAAGTCTGGCAATAGGGAGCCTCGTTGGATTCTTGCTGGCGTCCATCACGTTGGTGCCAGCCTACGGAGCAGAAACCGTCACCATGAAGCTACCTGCCGGGTCTGGCGACTCGACCCGGGTGGAGCCACCCGTCCGCAACAACGTCTGGACAGTCAGCGTGACTGGTCTGCGCCACAACCTGAAATCCGCGACTAAAAATGAAGTTCTGGGGCGCTCGGGAAACGTATCACTTGGCCTTGGCTACATAGAGAAAAGCTGGATGACTTCCGCCAGCGTCGACTTCATCCTGGGCCCTTTTGAACCTACCTATGGGGAAGAAGTCGATGTGGATTACAGCGGCACCGGCGTCACCTGGTGGTGGGGCTATAGTGCTCAGACCCTTGATCTCCGTAGTGTTGATGGGGGTTATGGATTTGCACTCGGGTTAAGTTACGCCGACTTTGTCGGCAGAGCGGTTGGGCGCAATCGCAAGGCCCCGGATAATCCCTATGACCCGGAAAACAAAGGACGCGTTGACAATTACCTCATTCAGGTCAATTCGCTGACGGTCATTCCCGCCATTTTTTTTACATGGCTGGCTCCGGCGCGTGCGCGGGGCAATGCTCCCGACCTGTTAACCACCCGGCTTGAAGGCTGGTTTCTCACCATCGGCGCGGGAATGCCGCTCGATGCCTCCTACAAGGCAAAATACTCAAGGCGCGAAGAACCCGATCAGGCGACCCAAACCACGTCCACAGAAACCGTCAGCGAAGGAGGAAACCTGAGCGGTTACAGCATCCTCGTATCACTGGCAGGTTTACTGGGTACCTGATGGTTGCAAAAATGTCGCTGCCCCTTAACTGTATCCTCTCAAATTTACAAGTTTTTTTGCCATAGCCAGCTCTAAAAAAATACCGCCGCAGCAGGACCTTAAAAAAAACTTTATTTCACACATGAATTGTCCGAAAGGCGGGAGATAGTTCTCTGAGCGTGTTTCTTCCTTTTTGAAAGAAATGGCAGCAGTTGGGCGCAGCACCAAAAATCTTCAGGGCCACGCGAAGACCATCTGGTTTTGGGGTCACGGCGTTACGACGTGTGATTCGAAACGGGCTGGAGTTTATCTGTGGTGTTTGCCGCAATTCCTACGACAATCCTGCCCAGGCCAATGCCTGCCTGCGTCGCTGCTGGACTGCACATACCGCCATTCCTGTAGCTCCCATTGCTTCCAAAACTGACTCAACTTCTGTATCCCGCTGGCGCTGCCGCGCGTGCCATCGCGACTATGCCTCCATGGAAGCCGCGCAGCGCTGCGCCGTCGATTGCTGTAGCCATCTCAAAATGTCGTTTTATTCCTATGCGACGAACGACCCCAGCGCTTTAGTCGCTCCGGTTTTCGTGTTACCGCCTCGACGAAAGCAGACTGCTGTCGCAGTCCCATCGGGGCATTCTGGCTTAAAAAGGAAATCCGCCGCTCAAGCCACATCAGACAGCCACGCACCAGCTTCGGCAAACCCTGCATCAAATGCCACCACAGCCCCGCCGGCGAGCGAGGCCAGCCTGGCAACCACAGGCACTGAGTCCACCACCGCATCGCCTCCGGCACCTGAGGCCACAGAGGGCGCCGCCACTGCTCCGCGCAAACCCAAAGATCGTACGAAGAAATTCTTCCGGGATGGCGCACGTTATGTATGCAACGAGTGCAACGCTAAATTCTTTACAAAGAACGAAGTCGAGGCCTGCTGGGAGCAGCACCCCTGATCATACGAGTTTGCCAAATGATGCAACTTCCATTGGGTCCGCCACCGCGTCAATTTAAACGCAAAAGTAACGTGGGCGGAAATCGCATCGCATCTTCCTGGATTCCCAGAATTTTCATGCTGCCCCATACGCTCGCTGGGCTGGGCTTGCTTGGATGGACGCTTTTTCTATTCGCGACATTCCTGGTTGGCAAGAGTTACCCGGGTTCAATCGTCTCCAGGAACGATTGCCACAGGAGCAGCAAGAACACGTCCTGCAAAATCACCTACGAATATCTTGTCGAACATACTGTCGTTCGCAATGAACTAAGTATGAGTGTTTCCGATTATGAGAACACGTCGACCGGTCAGCCAATCGAGGTTCGTGCTTTAGGATCCAACCCCGGATTCTATCCGTTACCAATCATTGATGGGAAATTTCCCGGATTATTGTACTTCCTGCCGTTTTTCACGCTTATCTGGAACACCTTTGTCGGAGCGTTCAACTACTTCCTCTGGTACTTGCCCTGGCTGGAAAAGAAACTGGTCCGCGAGGGCTGTCCTGCATCTGGTGCCATCACCAAAATAGCAAAATTTGGTCACAAAGACGGAAGTCGCAAAGTTTGTTTCGACTTTGTTCCCTCCCTGACAAGTCCCGATCACTTTAGCGGTCAAACGCCAACAGAGTCCGGTACCGGGCGAACGCAGGGCTCAATGCTTGTCAGTCGGGAGTTCCTTGCCAAAGGTCCGCTGAAAGTTGGCGATAAAGTCACGGTGCTTTACGATCAGAATAAGCCCAGTCGGAGCATCATTTACGATTTTTCCAGTTATGAAGCGCTTAAGTCAGGAAGTGAAACACCTTCCGAAGATCCCGCAAAAGAGCGGGATCGACACAGATAAAATAGCAATTCCGGGGCACGTTATTCGTGCCCCGGAATTGCTTACACAGAACTCGTTCTTGTCTCAAAAAAACTACTGAGCAGCCAGCACTGCCAGACTGTCGATGAACCAGCCATCCTGATTGACCGAGTAATCAGACGTCACGCGGAAGCGCAGCATGAATTCCGTCTTTCCGTTTAGTTTATCAGCCAAATCGTAGGTCTTGTTGACGACCCCGGCAGAGGCTGAGGTCACTTTGTCGAGGCTGAGCCAGGTTGCTCCCTGATCGACTGAAATTTCAACATGACCGAAATCATATCCGGCTTCGAAGGTGTATTTCATTCCAATCATCAGCATGGCGCTGGAGTTCGGGATCGATAAGACACCTGATGTCATCGAGACATTGGCGTTTTCTTTGTAGGTGCCTGCCGGACTGTCCGAAAATCCCTTGAGACCGCCAACCTCTTCGACAGCCCAGGTACCTTCTACAGAGAAGCCATCGATCGAACTTCCATCGTTTTGCAGAACCACCGTTACTTTGCGGACAGCAAACGCGACTGATGCTGAGATGTCGCTGGTGTTGCCAACATTGTCCCGGGCCTGAACCGCGAGGTAACCTTCATAATTCAAGGGCAAGCCGGAAATGGTCGCAGAAACGACATTACCAGCGCTGACTGAAACGGCAACCGCCGCCCTGGTTGCTGCAGCCCAGTCTGCGGCCGAATCAATCGGCGTCTCGGCATACCGGACGTCATAGGACTTAGCCACTCCGTCCGTGCCATCGTCTCCGGATCCCTGCCAGCTCAGAGAAACTGAATCGCGCGTTGCAGAAACGACATCTGCTTCACCCGGAGCTGCCGGAGCGACCGTATCGACTTCCAGAGCGTTGTAGGCGTTGAGCCGGCCACCAGATGAAACCTTTGAAGCCAGGGCAGGAACGGCATCGGTTCCGTTGAGGATCCGGTCACGAATTTCTGCATAAGTTGCATTGGGGTGAACGGCCTTAACAAGCGCGGCAACACCGGAAACATGAGGCGTCGCCATCGATGTCCCGCTTAGCTTGGCGTATTGATTGCCCGGGATAGTCGAGTGAATCTGTGCACCTGGAGCTGCGAGGTCCACAGAGGTCAACCCGTAGCAGGAAAAGCTGGTGATCGCATCCTTGTTGTCGGTTGCTGCAACTGCGATGACGTTATCCAGATCGTAGGACGACGGATAATGAGGGTTTGAATCATTGTTGGCAGAATCATTTCCCGCAGCGGCGACGAAGAGAATACCGCCGTCACGGGCGCCTTTAATCGCGTCATACATGGTCTGTGAAAATCCACCGCCGCCCCAGCTGTTGCTGGTCAACGTCACACCGATCTTATTGCCGTATTCAATGGCCTGGACTGCGCCTTCCAGCGTTCCCGATCCGCTGCCACTGAGGAATTTCAACCCAACCAGCGAGACCTGCCAGTTCACACCGACAACACCGACGCCGTCATTGCCCTGTGCACCAATAGTACCGGCACAATGGGTTCCGTGCTTATTATCGTCCATGGGGTCGTTGTCATTATTTACGAAGTCCCAGCCGCGGAAATCATCCACATAGCCGTTGTTGTCATCATCAACACCGTTCGTGGACTTGTCTTTACCCGCCGCATCGAGACCGGTTTCTCCCGGATTGCTCCACATATTTGCAGCCAGATCCGGGTGAGTATAGTCGATTCCCGTATCAATAACGCCGACAAGTACATTGCGTGATCCGGTGCTGATACCCCAGGCCTGAGTCGCCTTGATATCCGCTCCAGCCACACCACCATCCTGGCCAGTGTTCTTCATTCCATAAAGCATGCCGAAGTCCGTATCATTTGGAATCACTTCGGCAGCACGCAGGATCGTGTTTGCTTCGACGTATTCAACGCCCGGCATCATCGCAAGCTGCTTGGCGCGCTGGAGAAGAACCCGATCACTTGCCTCCTCAGTGAATTGAATGAGTCTGGCTCCGCCTGACTCAAACTGTCGGACGGGAACGGCACTCATTGCGGCAATGCGCGACTCTACAAATTCAGCATGAGGATTTTTAAACTTTACGATGAGCTGGTTGGGGACGTGCTCATGCTCGAGGTTGAACGTGCTCGCAAACACCGGCGCTGAAATCGCCGCTCCTGCGATAACCATACTGCAGATGACCTTTGACATACCTTTCGCGACCATAACTGTTGCCCCCTTTGGCATTGTGAAAAACCCCCTCACAGAAAAACTGCAGCACTAGTCCCACAGCAATTCCTTTTGCTGTTCTGGCGCGCTAACCGTCCTGGAAGGCACGCACTTCGTCGAAAAACACTCACAGTCAACTGCGGGATATCCCGGATGTTTGGCTCATTATATGAATTTTTTGTAAAAATTGTCCAGCTGGCCAATAAAAAATATCTAATAGATCTGCGCTATTTTGACTTATCGCAATCAAGCGGAATTGCTCAATAAACGTACAGTCCTGCGAAATACCTAAAGATCGGGGGGCGTTTGCCGATAGGTAGGTAGAAGAATATCCGCCCAATGAATCTAAACCAATTGAGGGCGCTATGCAGCGGTCTTTAACAATTTCAGGCATGCGGGTGCAGAGCTCATTACTGGCTCTGTTATGCGGATCTGCGCTTATCGTCAGTGGGTGTTCTGAGACCAGCAAACTCAAACCTTCTGGCGCGCGCAAAAGCAACGATGCAACCTCTGACGACGAAGATGTCGACCTCGATGATATTGGCGGCGGCGGCGGAACGGTCGAGGACCTTATAAAAAAATGCGGTATCGATCCCGCAAAAATGAACGATCCAAATGCGACGCTCTACACAAAAGAAATCAAATCATACCCAAAAGCCTTTGCAGGGTCGCAGACAGCAATCCTCGTCAACGTCGTCTACAAAGTTGAAGTCACTTCGATCCTTCGGATTAAGTCGACTCCGACTTCTGGGCGGCTTGAAACCGACTTCCAAATCAAAGCCGAACCAAGCCTTGCGGAAGGCCCCGCACAGGAGCAGGTTGCCCCGATGAAAGGCGTCACGACATCCAAGAGTCTTACCATCGAAGAACGCGCAAAGGTCCTGGCTGATGCCGTGGACTGGAACGGACTCACCTGCACTATTCAACCAACCGCCTCGGCAGAAGTTGCTAAGGGTGATGGATTTGTAAAGGTCAAATACACACCAGCACTGCCTGGGTCTGTTTCGCCCCTGGGACTTGCGGAAGTCTATGGTGAAGAGCTGAGCGGCGCTAAAACCTTCACCGACATTGAAGCAGAAGTCACCCAAAGCTCGAATATGAACGTATCTGCCAACAGCAAATACAAAGGCAGCGTCACAGTCACGCCCGTCCAACCGACATTGATTCTTAATGTCGGAGGCAAGGCAGGCGCTCAGGTGAACGCCGATGCAGCCTATCGCTTCTCTTACGAAGGTTTTGGGGGCCAAAAAGTCATGCAGGCCATCGGCATCATGCCGGAAGTGACCTATTACATCGACCACAAGAAAAAAGATTTCGTGGCCATAGTGGCAAAGACCGGTGACGCCAGTGTTGGTGACGTCGTGTTCTTGTCAGAGATGAAGTGAGACTATGAATTCTGGATCGGTCATAAAATTAACTTCGCTGACCGTCTCAGCATTGCTGCTGGCTGCATCCTGCTCTCCGGCGGCGAAACCAGCCCAGAAGGCTGCCGCCTCGGAGGATGGCTCCAGCGCGCTTAAAGTCGATGGTGAAGTATTTCAGCTCTGGTGCGATCTGGCCGGCGAGACTGACGTCGCGACCGGAAAGCTCAGTGAATACTACGACCGCTTTTGTGAGGGTGGCAAACCGACAGCTCTGTTCACCTCAAAACTAATCAGCAAGGCCTATGATGGGTCAGACAAACCCCGCGTGACCCCTCTAAGCTCTGAGGGATTTGTTTCCGACAACAAGACGACCGCCATCCTGGCCGGGGTCGCGCTGAAACTCCCCATCGACGCGCAAAAACAATTCGACACCGTCAGCCCGATGCAGGGCGACGCGGAAAAAGCGAAGAAGCTCGGCACAACGATGTTCAAAGCCGAGACTCTCGAAATGAAAACAGTTAAAACTTACAAATCACGCGGCGACCGCCATGTCCGGGGATGGGACATCGAAACCATTGCGACCAACAGCAAGCCTGTCCCGATGACCGTCCAATTTACGGCCCGCAATGACCAGTATGAGCTGGAGAAAGGGAAAGCCTACCAATACGCCACGTATACGGTCGACGGTGAGAAGAAAACGTTGCGCGAGCAAGTGATGTATTCGGCTATGGTCGAGACTGAGGAAGGGACCTTTATCATCTCGCAGATATATTTAAAAACAGACAATCTGGGGAAGCCCAGCATCGCCGAGACAACGATTAAAAACACCCTTGTCGATGGTGCCGCAGGCATCTGGAGTGTCTCTAACAAATTTGCCGAATAATGATTCTCGGCTCCGCAACTGTCGCCGCGCTAATTCAACTATTTTAAAATCCGTAGGCAAATCCAACACTCGCAAGAATGATGCGCAGCGAGTATGTGCCTTCACCGGAAAACCCCTCCGGAATGGTGCGATTGCCGGTCAAATAATACAGACCGCCTTGGGCGTACCCGTGCCCGCTGAGGTGATAACGATACCCACCGGAAAAAACCATGCGAATCAATCCGTCCATATTTCCAAAAGACATGCCGTTAATGGCCGCAACGGCGTCTTGCGATTCCTCTCCGTTACCATCACTATCACCATCACCGCCATCATCCTGCAGCTTACTTTTAAGCAAGCCATCACCGGACGATGACGCATTGGGATCTTCGGTTCCCTGTCCAACATTCGGGGTCAGGTATCCAAATGCTCCCGTAATCGAATTCTTCCCGAACCAAAACCTCGCCCCACCGACAATGCTGTTGGTGTCGAGAAAATCCGTTTCGGTCGGCTCTCCTTCGACCCCCATTTTTACCACCGTACGGGCAGCGCTCCAGAACTCCCGCGTGTAGTCTCCGAATATCCCGAAATTCCCGAGCCGCCCCTCGATCCCGAGCCCCAGGACGGCCGGAAGATAACCCGCCCCCTCGTAAGGAGTGAATTCACCGCCATTGATCGCAATATCCCCGGCATAGGCCATGGTCGTGGCCGTGCGATAACTTCCGGCCAGGACAAATTTCCGCGACGCTACTTCTGAGCGTGCGCCAAAAACGAATTGATGAAACGCGCCCTTAAATTGTGCATCAACAATCGGCGATTCTTCATTCTTGGGATCGGTGATCACCAACGTCGAAGCCTCTGACGTACGCAACAAGCCCACACCAACGGTAAATGGGTATGCGATTCGATACGCTGCACCAACCCCTAATTTGTACATGGTTGAACCCCGGGTAATATTGAGTGCGACAAAATCCGAGTTCTCTCCCAGGGGTAGTTTAATCGGTACATTTTCGATTTTGGTTTTAGTCCCGGTCCCCAGCGGAACAAAGGTCACCCCCAACGCGAAAGAGGGAACGAGGCGCACCGTCGCTCCGAGTGTGACGGGGGGGGCGTTCACCGCAATGGTCGTTGGCGTAAACTTTGCGTCTGTGTGGGTATAGGTGTAATTGAGGCTTAAAAAGGAAACATCGGCGTAGGGTTCAAAACGACGGGCATAAATCATATTAGCCGGATTAAAAAACACGGCACTGGGTCCCCTGGATCCCGTTTGACCTGCCCCGGCATCGGTTTTGGCATGTATGCCTGGGGGGACAATTTCAGATCCCTGAACGGTTGCAGGAAAAGGCAACGCCACCAGTGTGCCTAGAAAACAGCCAATGATTGTGAGGACGCGCGAGGTCGCCATCCCAGTATTATAGCATGATCCAAATTGTCCCTGATTACGCCAGAATACACTTGAATACGCTAATTAGACCCTATGCGAAGGTTTTTTCCGTTCTCTTGCCGAAGAGAGGGTGGTCGTCACGGTTGACGGCTGCTTTAAGGCGGGAAAATACGCGACACCGCGGGGGAACTTCCATAAATGTGTACATTACCAAACACCAATACGATGAAACTGGAATGGCTGATGCATCTGTTTTTGCTCAGTCAGTTGATTTTGGCCTGCGGTGCAAATCCAAAGAAAACGCTGGAGAACATCGCTGATTGCGGCCGTGACACATGCCCTGACGATGGTGTTGAACCCCGCCGGCCGGTCAATGAGTACCCTACTTTTGCTTTGACCCTGGAGCCCTTTGCCGACTGCACCGCCCTCCAGCGGAACACGACGGAGCGCCTCGAATCAGCACGCAGGCGCGCGAAAATGTGGGAGGAATATTTTCGAAAAGTGTCCCGTTACCAGAATTCGCAAAGGCAATCAGACAGCGCCGCAACAGACGGATCCGTCAGCAGTGCGCAAGAGAGCGCCGCCCCGGCAGCGACCGGAGGCGAAACGATCACCAACACCCAGGAAGCCGGTATCGATGAGTCGGACTTTGTTAAAGCCGGCACCAAATCCCTTTTCGTGGCGCGGGGCAACCAGATCGAGATACTGGATAGGGATTCACTCAACCTGCGCGGCACTCTGACTTTCGCCGAGAGTCGAATCGGCGGTGAAAACATTTTTCTTGCCGATGACCAGCTCGTGGTGGTCACGGGACACCCCGACGATCGCTCCGTTCGGATAAAAATCTACTCAAAAGACGAAGGGCTGCGCGGAAAGCTGCCCGAAGTCGTGCGGG
>Ga0154020_10003481_pt1 | contig 18930 bp, 13 predicted proteins | sample Klosneuvirus_201_FD_109709 | JGI IMG/M metagenome (GOLD analysis project Ga0154020, IMG submission 109709) | Active sludge microbial communities from wastewater, Klosterneuburg, Austria - Klosneuvirus_20160825_MG | ecosystem: Engineered > WWTP > Aerobic digester > Activated sludge | place... | reverse complement strand
TATCAAATCCGGAGAAAGTCCATAATTGGAGTGTTATTGAGGCTGAAAAAATGATGAATGAATATTCTGATATAGGCGTTGATATTTGTATGGATTCTGGTGGGGTGAATGGTAAATATTCTCTTAGAATATTAAATATGTTGAAGTCTAAAGGATATTATGTTAAGATAATACATATGAATACTCCATTGGAAATTTGCTTGGAAAGAAATAGGAAAAGAGTCCGAAAAGTTCCTGAACAAGCAATAATAGAAAAATCTAAAAAGATCGATTTCTGTGTGAAGAACCAATCTTTAATTGCTGATGAATACCTAAGAGTGGACTTTTAAATAATGTAAAATGAACATTGAACAAATTGCAAGGGATGACTATAATACCAAATATTCTGATTTAATCAGAATGGGAGATCCGATCTATTTAGGTGAAGTATATCCTGTAAAACATGGAGTTGGATATAATGTTAGATGTAGTGGATCTAATTATTATGAAAATGTTATTATAGATGAAAAATTCCTAACTGATGATAACATCAAAAAATATGGAATTGTAAAATATCATGTTGATAGATTTGGAGAAAGACAATTTGATCCAAAATTTTCAGGAACAAAAATTCTGGATTTATCACCAAAAGAATTTGAGATTTATCTAATGTCCGATCTTAATATTCAGAAAATGAAGTTGATCGACTCTAAAATGAACTTCTGTAAATATTTAATCATTCCAAATTTTACTAGTGCTAAGTCAGGATCATGTGAAATAACCATGAATAATTACCAATACTTGAGATCCGGATATTCTTCGAGGAGGGATGGGGAGTTGTCCACTTTGAGTAGATGGTTTGAATTTCCAATAGAAATACCAAAGGCTAAATATCTACAAATTGTTCTTTATTCAAAAGATCAATTAATAAGTGAGTCCACTTCCAGAAATGAGGAAGTAGATCCAAACTTAACAGATTGGAATGTAATCGCTATTTTGGGACAAGACTCAGGAACTATCGAACCAATGTTGCCTATAACTATGATGAGGAATGCTCTTGGGATGGAAGAGGGTGGTAATGGACACCCATTGGATATAGAAGAGTATCAAAAGTCAGTTGATTTTTGGTCTAAGGTGGCAATTATTAAGTAAAGGTAGTAATGGGAGATGTCAAATCCATAATAAAGAATATTCTATCTAAAAATGGAATTAAATTCACTGTTAGAGAATTACTATGATCTTACAAAAAATAATAAAGTTCCGAATCGATTAGGTCTTGATGATCGATATGGAATAATATATTTTATTCGATTGCCAGATGGTCATTCTCTTACATTATCCTATTTTATATCAGGTAAAATAACTATTCGTTATGAAGTAAATGAGAATCTCTATTTTGTTAAAGAATGTGTCTTAAATGATCTAGATATGAATATCATATATGCTATGGATATTATTCATAGACATTTAGATTCTATATCTGACCTTCATAATTTTAGTAGGGGATTGGTTTCTGACAGAACTAAAAGATCTGTTAAAATATCTGAAGTTATTGGAAATTAATTTTATTGATTTTTTAATAAAATCAATGATACCAACGGTTTGTATGATTTTATTGAAATATATATCATATGAAATTAATCAAATGGATTTTATTAATATTAGCATTTCAATTAAGATTAATATCTTATGGCCAGTGTTATAATGCTGATTTTGAAAATGGGGATTTTTCTGGGTGGCAGGGAGCTCGAGGTAGTTGTTGTCCTATAAACCTTCCGAATAATGGTATTCTCAATGGTAGACAAACAATTATGTCTCCAGGTATAGATCCAAATACATGTGGTCTTCTATCAACAGTATATGATGGTAACTTTTCTGCTAGATTAGGAAATAGTAATAATGGATCACAAGCTGAAGGACTTTCATATACACTCGTTGTCTCCCCAACTGGTAGTTTAATACAATATGCGTACGCTGTTGTTTTCCAAGATCCGGGACACATCCCACAAGAGCAACCAAGATTTTCTTCAAGGGTCATTCTTCAAGACGGAAGTGTAATACCATGCACGGAATATTCTGTAAGAGCTGATTCTAATATACCAGGTTTTCAAACTTGCCTATCTGGACTGGTTCCTGTTGTTTGGAAGGATTGGACAGTTGTTACAGTTGATCTTTCTGCTTATGTTGGACAATCGGTTACTTTTGAATTTGAGACCGGGGATTGTGATTTAGGGGCCCATTTTGGATATGCTTATTTAGATGCTATTTATTGTATAGATAATGAGATAAATTTACAATACTGTTATGGCGATACCTTAGCGACACTATCTGCTCCACTTGGATTCGATTCTTATTTGTGGGATAATGGTGATACAACTGCAATAACAATAATTGATCCTAATATCTGGACTAATATATCGTGTCAGGTAACAACAAATACTGGATGCCAAATTGTAATTAATACAAATGTGTTACCGACAATAGTAAATTCAGATTTTAATTACTTTGATCAATGTAATGGAAATTTCTCATTTAATAATGTGTCCAATTCCAATTCGAATGGAACATTATCATATCTATGGGACTTTGGAGATGGCACAACATCCAATCTCCAAAATCCAACACATAATTTTAATGTAGGTAATTGGAATGTTAGTCTAGTATCAACATCTCTATATGGTTGTCAAGATAGCATTTCCTATCCAGTATCAGTATACTATTCCTCGTCTTCATTTACCCCAAACGATATATGTTTAGGATCAGAATCTATTTTTATGCCTGATGTGATCAATAGTCAATTAATTTATGAATGGTTATTGGGGGATGGTACAACATCATATTTAGACTCTCTATCTCACACATATTTGAATATTGGTGAGTATCAAGTGTCCCTAATATCACAATTCAATGGAAGTTGTCCTGATACATCATATGGCACAGTAAATGTGAGAGACTTTCCAAAACCAAGTTTCATAACCCAAAATGTTTGCGAAGGATCCCCATCATATTTCTTAGATACTAGTATTTTACCAACTTGGTCCGTTGATCAGTACTTTTGGGATTTTGGAGATGGTGCAACATCCAATCTACAAAATCCAACACATACTTATCTATCATATGGCAATTATCAAGTATCTCTTCAAATATCATCCTCGGATGGGTCTGTCACATGTGAGTCATCATCTTCCATGTTAGTAACAGTACATCCCAATCCTATTTCTGATTTCATCATATCAAATGAATGTGCTAATGATACCTTACAAATAAATAACCTATCAAACATACCAACAGGACAGATATCAGATTATATTTGGATATTGGATAATAATTTCATATCAAATTCAGAATCTCCAGTATATGTACATCCTCAACCAGGATCCTACCAAATAAGCTTAACATCATTTTCCGCCTTTGGATGTTTTAGTAATTATTTAGATACTTTAGAAATATACCCACTGCCAAATATCCAATCTACAAATGATACAATTTGTGAAGGAGATAGTGCAATACTTAACGCAAGTGGTGGAGAATATTATAGTTGGTCACCAACATCATTTCTCCAGACTCCTAATTCCCCATCAACTATATCAACTCCATTAGAAACAACATTATACAGTGTTACAGGAACAGATAATAATGGATGTTCTAACACATCACAATCAATAGTTGTTGTTAATGATATTCCGATATTAATATCAGAAGATGTATCTATTTGTAATGGGGATTCTGTTGAGTTAACTATATCTGGAGCTTCTACATATATATGGTCCCCAACAATATGGTTAGATCAATATTCTGGACCAAGTGTTATCTCAAGACCAGATAGTTCCATATCTTATATTATAACTGGAGTAAATGATAATGGGTGTTCTTCTCAAGATACAATTTCTATTAGTGTTATGTCTAATCCTGTTATATTAGTTAATAGTGGTGGTGTTTGTCAAAATTCATCTGGATCACCCAATTCCATCCTAATTACAGCATCAGGAGCTTCTACATATACATGGTCACCATCGACATTTCTTAACTCCACTTTTGGTAGCCAGGTCGTCTCAACTCCACAATCTGACATAACATATACAGTTATAGGAACCTCTAATGAAAATTGTATAGGATCAGCCGAATCTACAATATCTTTCTATCCTGAATCAATTGTTTCTTTCTCGATATCTGACTCATCTGGATGTTCCCCTTTACAGATAAATTTTTCTGATAGTTCATCACAAAATATTATATCATGGAATTGGAGTTTTGGAGACGGATCTTTCTCAACGGACCAAAATCCCACACATATTTATGATAATAGTGGATACTATACAATTGGTCTCCAAGTTGAAACCATCAATGGTTGCTTTTATTTAAATAATAATCAAGGAAGTGTATTAGTTTATCCTAATCCTATTGCTGAATTCTATGTATCCTCTATAGAAGTTGATGAGATATCTCCAACTATTGGAATAGTTAATAGTTCAATAGGTGGTAGTCTATATACTTGGAACTTTGGAGATGGTACATATAGCTATTTACAAAATCCAATATCACACTCCTATACATCTTCAGGACTATACCAAATTGATTTGGGTGTTGAGAATGGATTTGGGTGTTTAGATAGTACTTCAGTTCTAATACAAGTCAACCCATCTTATACTTTTTATATATCTAATTCATTTACACCGAATAGTGATGGAATAAATGATATTTTCTTTGGGAGAGGAATTGGATATAAAAAAGTAGAAATGAGAATATTTGATAGATGGGGCGAATTGATATTTGATAATACTTCAATATTAGGGCCTAATATTATTTCACCATATTGGAATGGGCGACTAAATGGAATAGATTGTCAAATAGATGTCTATAACTATCAATTTTTAGTAACGGATATATTTGACATTGTACATATCTACAGAGGAAGTGTATCTTTAATCAGATAACCCTTATTTGAATATTCCTAACTTTTCAAAATTTGTATGTCGTAGAGATTTCTCATAGTTAATAGAATAACATTCTTGGTTATCACATTTACGACCACTTAGTCCAAATATTCCAAATCTAGACATTGTTGATCCACAAAATTTACAAAATACACCAACCCCTTCTCTGATAATTCTATCAAGAGGGGGATTTGGGGGTTGGCGTACATTATTTATCATTCTGAGAATGTTAAGAATATTTTTCTATTTGTTCTATCTACGGCTAGTACCTTAACAGAGATATCACTACCTATTTTAGGATGTTTATTGAACTTCTCCATTTCTGAATTATGGACCAATCCAATTGTCTCTTCATCTAAAAGGACTAATGTACCAAATTTCTTAATATCCTTAACTATTCCATCTATAATTTGATTTCCTTTTATGGTATCCCATAGGGTTTCTCTTAATATTTGAGTTAGTATTATTTTCTCTTCTCTATGTATTATTTCCTTAACATAAAAATCTATTTCAGTCCCAGGCTTTATTTCAGATATTCTATCTCTCCATTCTTCGTTTATATTAGCTTTATGGATCATTCCAGTTAAACACTCATTAAATTCAACAAAAACACCGAATTGAGCTGTTCCAGTAACTCGACCTGTATACACATGATTGTACTCAAGACATTTAATTGCATCTGGTATTAATGTCTTCAGATATTTTCTTCGACTTACGATATACGTACCCTCCTCTTTCGAAAAAGATTCGATCATAACAGGTAAAGACTTATTTGTTATTGATTCAGGATCATATAATTTATTTATACCAGCTAGTGTATTGGGCATAAATCCTGGAAGAGTTATACCACCATGCAATATTTCAACCTCATAACCAGCAGGTTGTGATGATTTTATATCAGCAATAACCACAGCATCATCATCTAAATTACTTAGTGATTTATGAGCGATATTTTCATAAATTTCAGATATTGAACCATTTATCATAAAATTTGGCCCCTCTTTAACAGATGATATAAGAATATCGATCCTATCATCTACATTTAAATTTTTCAAATATCGATTTTCTGAGGTTCTGTTATCAACTCTAATATAATCTTTATATCCACTTACTGAAAAGCAGTGTTGGTTTGATTTTATACCTTCGTATTTAGCATTAACAAGATTGCCTCTTTTAGGTGCTATCATTTCAACATCTTTATATGGATCATCAATAATAACATTATTGTTTATTTTATTAGCTTTGGATCCTCTTTTAAATCTAAAATCCTCTTTTTCTAAGAGATCCCAATTAACTTCACTTTCTATCATTTTTCTTTTCTTTTAAGGTTAGGTATTATACCGTTATAAAATTCTTTGTTTTACAATTATTTGATTTTATTAAAAAATATAAAGTCTCTTATTCTAGCTGCCTCTTCGAAGTCTTCCTCCATAATAGCTTTATTCAAAAGATTACTTAAATACTCTCTAAGTTCCTTTTTACTCTTTTTACTCTTCATTAGATCAAAGTCCTCCATTAAAGAGTCATAATATGATTTCATTTCTGAAATGTTCTTAAAATATTGACCATCTTCTATATTAGACCGATCAATATTAGACAATTTACCACTGCCTTCTATTTTCTTTAGAAATTTGTCATCTAAGGCTTTATTATCAATTAAAAATCTAGCTAAATGACTTGGTCTATTTTTAAAAATTCTAAATAGTGTCAAAAGATTACTATAATCTTGATCCATTTATTTTTTATATTTTTTCAAAGTAAAGTTTATAGTAATAATCAAATGAATATTCTGAACTTATTTTTTCTTGATTAAAGAATACTGATATTTTTGAATAGTCAAATTCGGTTTTTGTTTCAATTTTATTGTGTCTATATTCACTGACTCCTATATTTGAATTCCAATTATTCTTAAATCTTAAAATATTCTGATTGATAATATCATTATATTTAATAAAGACTTCTATTTTTTGAAATTGATATTTACTAATTATATTATTAAAGATATATTCTCTTATTGCAGAGTTGACATCCCCACTTGATGTTAATTGATTGGAAACTCCCTCAAATGTTCTATATTGCTTTAACAATCCAAATAAATACTCTTTAAATATTGAGATGATGTCCACCTCAAGAACAAATTTGGATTTATTATTTCGATCGAAGTCTGACTGATTTTGATCTATGGTCAAATTGCTATTAATATACTTAGAATCTGAGGATGAGAAAACAACTGGAGAAAGTGAATTTTCTATTGATATATCTATCTGCTCACCATTAAGATTTTGGTAGTAAATAAGATTTTTTTCGTCGATAATGATCAAATCCTCAATCTCAATCATTTTAGATCCAAAAAAAGAGGATTCCTCAATCATATTGTAAGTGCCATATACCTTGTTATAGTCAAATTCTGGGCTCATATAGTTTCTTCTCATGATGATGTTGAGTTATTTTGTGTAAATTGGACTTGTGGTGTCTGAGAAATAGGACCTGTTGATTTTTTTGCTTGTTGACATTCAATATGGTATTCATAATCCCAAGTTGATTTAAATATGAAGAAATCAATAAATGTATATCCAAATTCATCTAACATTGGATAGATTGATTTATTACTTCTATCATTTCTTAATTTTAGAATATTTTCTTTTCTATTGATTTTAGAAATTATTCTTTGTCTCATTAATCCAAAAGATGTCAATCCCTCATTGAATTTATATCTTGGATTATTATAACTGAAATTTGATTCAAATAAATCTATAGTATAGAATATAGGCATATAAGGACCACTATGTCTATTTATTACTCTTGTGTTTCTCAAAGATGATCCATAATTAACATTATTTATTTTCGATTCTTCACTTTTTGCGATCTCGCAACCAACTGGATTATCATTATAATAATTTATTTTATTTATAGAATCTATTTCACCATCTATTAAATACCTATGTGGCTTTATAATATTTTTATCAATAAAAATTGGAGAATATCTAATTGTATCATTATTTATTTCTATTGAATCGGGTGGTTCGCATAAGATTATGTATGGTAGATCTTCTATATTCTCACCAAATTTATATTTTTGAAAAGTACCATCTTCCTCAATTACTACATAACTCGTATATTCTGAGTATTCATATTTCGAATCAAGATCATTTATTTGTCTAATAAAGTTAGCAGCTGATAATTTAGAATTTAATTCATTATATAGTAAATCACGAACAACATTATCAATATTTATTGTGGTGCCATCATCTATATAAATATTTATTAATACGTTTTTCCATTTTTTATTTATATAAATAGTTATACCACTATTTAATGTATAATCTTTATTGAATGAACATAAATATGTGTTATCATTCATTCTAATAAATGGGTTACTTTGCGTTCCATAAATGAAATTTGTATCTGGATAAAAGCTATATACTCGTAACCAATTTGATGATATACCAGGGGTATCTTGTCCAATAGTATCTATGATGCACTTATATAAAATTTCATTATGTACAACATAATCATCAGTAAAGTAGAATATATTCTGGTTCCATATTTCAACTATATCCCAAATAGATGAATTTGTTGATGAAGATATTGGAGTATTGAATGTTGAAGATTCGACCCATTTTGGATCTGATGATGATAATTCTAAGTTTCTAGAATTTAGAATTGGTTTTGATATATTATCATCTGATACACTTACATAAAATCTATTATTGTAGTTGACATAATCACCTATTGAATGGGTTACTGACATTCTCCAAAAGTCCCCAGATATCGAATAGGATTCAGAGTTCCTAACATAATATTCATTATTTCTATATACCCAATCACCAGTAGAATAGGTAATGCCCGGATTCCAGAATGGGGAATCTCCTCCATATAAAGAAAAATCATTTGATACTTGTGGATTTTGATTGGGGTCTTCAATTAGGTTTGTATTGGATACATTATATAATATATCATCATAAAGAACTAAGTCTTGTTGATTGTATTCAACATCTGTAGACCAAATTTTAATAATATCCCATTTAGTATTTATTCTATAAAATCCAGAATTTTTAGGAGTACTATTCGCGAAAATTTTATCTATTTCAAACCCATACCCACCAAGGTCCAAAGGACCAACATATAGAACCTCAGAAAATCCCTGATATTCTTCATTTATATATGGGTAAAATTGTCGTATCTCAATACTATCACCTATTTGTATATTAAGTGGGGTTGATGATGTAGATGTCAACATTGCGACATTGCCATTATTCTGATATTGATTATCGATAAAATACCCCCAATCAATAGAATCGGTGATATGATCATCATCTACTAATTGATTATTTTGGCTAAATAGGATAGATAATTTATAGTCCTCAAAAAAATTAGATGATGATAAATTTACTTCACCTATTGAATCTTGGTTTTGATCAATTGAGTCTACCTCAAATAATCGGAATTTAAGTCCTCTAAAAAGAGTTGTATTTGGTATACTTGAATCACCTCTCTCAAAATATGAATATTTTTTATAGTTTTTAGTTACTTTACCATCTATGGTTTCAACATCTGATCCAAATATTTCTTCAAAATAATCAAGAGAATATGTTGAACTAATTGTACCACTAATATTGGATAGATTTAAATTTGGATAAAAAATATTCATATATTTATCCAATTCAAATATTAGCGATGAGTCTTGTACTGATCCATAATTTCTTTCAATATTAAGGGACTGGAATTTATATTCAGTTGATCCTGAATTAAATGTGTAAAAATAATCTAAATTTCTAGATGATCTATCAGGAATAAAATTATTAGTATCACACACACCATTAAAATCACCATGTATCTCATTATTATTTAGTAAATATGGATAGTCTGATTTAGATATTGAGTTTTGATATCCCCATCTACAGTGAACTGGATTTTTCCTCCATAATTCACTCAACTCACCATTTACTATTCTAAATGTTTCTAGATTAGCTGTATAATCTGAAGATGCTGGTATATTCTTAACTTCTCCTTTATAAAAATAATCATTTATTGGGGGAGGTATTGATTTAAATCTTAGGTCTGTTGTATATAATTTTGGTTCTTCTGTATAATTAATATCTAATATCTTTTCATACTCATATCTAGCTAAATTGGAATCAACAATATTTGTATCAAAGTCTTTTATTTCTGTAAAATTAACTCGATATATATTAAATTTTGTGGGGGAATTAGAATTGGATATTCTAATATCAATAGATTTTAAATAGTTTTCGTCCGGATAATTTATATAGTACTCAAAAGTATATTCTTCTCTTATTTTAAACCCATAATCTGACCATACGGTTATAAATCCATCATCAAGTATTAAATTGTGAAATTTACCATCAATCTCGATAAGATTTATGTCAGATAACTCAAAATCTTCTATCTGATATGCATTGCCATTTAAATCAACAATTCTATTGAATTCATCTATTCTAAATTGCTTTTTATTAAGAAGTGACTCTTCTCCGATCATATTGATATCGGATATTATTCTATATCCGATATCATATCTGTCCGTTATGTCCTCTATTGAAACAGATCCACTTTTCTTACTTTTCCCAAGTGAATTCTTATTAGTTATTTTAAATTTCTCCACTTTATAAAAGTTTCCAAGATACTCTACCCAAACATCAGTTAATTTACTATATCCTCTAACAAACGGATCTCCTGATGGTGAATATAGAATATTACCATCTAATATAGTAGCATCACTTCTTATAACAGGAGTCACAAAAGGAGTTATTGAATCAATGATCTCCATATCATCAAAATAAAACCCACAGTATCTATTTATGGACCACTTTCTTAGTGATGTTTTTGTTGCTGGATTATCATCAAACAAGAAATTAAAATTTAATATCTGTGGATATATGATCTTATTTGTACTGAATCCGTCAAAAAATGATTTTTCAAAATCATATAATGTATTTTCCCTTTCTAATGCATCATCCATAAATCTGGATTTTGATGTAAACCCACCCGATTGATAATCAATACCTATCCATTTAGAAAATTCTAAATTCCTAAAATCAACTTCAAGGGAATGAGTTGGGAATGATGGGTTATTTTTAAAATTTAAATCTACCCATTCTCCTAAATTTGTTTTTTTAGTTAGATCAAATATCTTAATACACTTCAATTTCTTTAAAAAATCATTTCTGAAATTATATCTATCTAACTTACCCAATCCATGACCATCAACCCGAAATATTCCGAAATATTTCGGAATATTATGCTTAAAAATGTATAATGGGGCTAAAAATTCATATTCTTCTTTATAATCTTTGTTATTTGATATATTTCTAGCCCCCATTTGATAAATATCATCATATTGGTCAGAAAATTTACTCGACATATTAGAATTATCATTCGAATACTTTATTTCAAATGCTAGGTCAGATGGAAAATCCTTGAAAAAATATGGTACTAACTCATCATAGAAATTTTTCTTATTGAATTGAAATTTCTTGAATCTATTAAGATCTAGATCCGGGCAAGAGTTTATACTATCCAAATATAAATTATAATTTGAATCAACAGTAACTTTAACATTAGATGTTAGTCCGGTATTAGTTCTTAAAATTGAAAAACTTTTCATTTAACTGGAGTGTTATAGTTTTTAGGCTTTGAAGCAAAGGTTACTTTTGCTCTATTTAAATTGAACTTAACAGTGAATACGAAAGGTCTATTTTGATTTTCATCTTCAATAAAAAACTTAATTTTCTTAATATGTTTAACTGTCTGAGTTATCTTATTTAGATCAATATATTCATAGTCTTTACCCGATTGTGTATTATCAAGAGAATTCATCTTAAAATAAATATTAATTGGGACTATTACTGCATTCTTATCTCCTCCTTTAACAGATTTTACCTTATCTTCATTTGTTTCTACAAGATTTTGTAAATCTGGTATGGATGGGTGGATAGTTGATAATAGTTTTGTTGTTGATCCAACACTAACAATTGGATCTATCCATTTAGTTGAGTCTAATAAAGAATTATTACCCGATACAAAAGATATGGCTAAATTTTCTGAATATCCTAGATTATATTCAACAAGTCCTAGAATATTCGTAATCGAATTATTATTTAATGAATTAAAACTATTTCCTATATTCTCTGATAGCTTGGATAGATTGGTTTGGGTAACATTATCATAATTGACAGACCATAAAAATTGATTATCTAAGTGAGTTCGACTAACTCCTGATATGTCTGTGAATAATAATTCATCTTGATTATTCACCCAAAATGTTTGTGGAGCAGATGTATTATAAATAGATGAATTCAATAAATATTGTCTGTTTGATAATAACCCTAGATCAGAATCGACTGATTTGTTCTTGACCATTAGAATAAAGTCCTTAATAACATAAATGTTATTAGCATAGACCCTACCTGACAACCCAGACCCACTAAATTGATCTAGGTAATCTTCACACTCTATATTAAACTCAGTCTCAGAGTTATTACCAATTATAAACTCTTGATTATTTCTAATAATAACAATTTGCAATTCTCCTTTAGCTCTAGTAATTTTCTCCTCTAGAGATCTTACTCGTATTTCTAATTTTTTTAGATATTCTAAAAGGTCTAGAATAACACCATTCTCATCTTTAAACCCAGATATTATCTTTTCAGCACTGTGATAGAATGTTTTATTATTTATGACTGAAGTTTCAGATAGATGATCATCTAATCCCCTGGCTGTTAATTCAGTTGCCATTCTAACTTTTAGATCTTCTTTATTCGCTTCTTGTAGAATAAAATCATTATCCTTTAGAACATTGCTAAGATCATCAGGAAATTCAACTGTTAGTGTCTCAGACCATTCTGATTCAACAGGAGACTCAGGCCATCCAACTTCCGATATAGATTTAACCCTAACTTCAACCTTTTCATTAGAATTAATTGAAATATCAATTTGATTAATATTAGGAGTATCAGCACTTTCGATATCTTCTATTTCCCAATTATATTCACCTGTGGACTTATTAAATGCTCTCTTTCTAGCATCAGTTTTGAATTCTACCCAATTGGAAAAGGATGCTGTCTTTTTCAATCCTTGATTATTTGATATTTTAAATGTCTGTACAGATGGTTCTCTCCCATCCTTTGAAAGGTATCTGTATTGTACTCTAAATTGAACAACTTCCTGTGGGAATGTTCCTCTCGTAAGGACAGCTTCAGGAATGTTCCAAAATCCTCTTAATTTATATTTTGGATCAATTTTCAAAGATGTTGATCTAGATAGATCAATTATTTCTTGAACAGTTGTTGCTAATAACTTTGACTTAGAGTTTTTCTTCTTCATCAATTCATCAATTTCAATCTCAGATTGTTTCTTATGTGAATCTGATGTGAATCTTGTCACTCTTAGCTTTTTATTTCGACTATCAATAGCCTCTTGTACCTGAGTGATCTCAGATTTTATTGAACTCACATAATTATTTTTATTTTTAATTAAATTAGCATCTGGAGTATCTGTTAAATGTTTGTTAATTTGGATAACTTTAAAATTATCAACTTCTAAAGATGGAATATTAGGAACTCCTGCCAATTTATTAGGAGTTTTTTTAGCAACTAGATCTTGTAATACCTCACCATAGTCATAAACAAAATCAATATAGAATTGATCCATTGATGTGCCATCCTCCGACCTAAGATCATTTGTATAAAATCCAGATCCACCAGACCAATTTTTTGATAATAGATTATTATCGGCATTTAATGGTTTAATAAACACCACATTTCTTTCATTGAATCCTATACTAACTCTTACTTTCTTTCTATAAACAACTGGTGAGTATATCTTAAGAGTGCCAATGCCAATAGGAATTGGCTGCATGCCTTCCATTCTTTCTAATCTTAATCTTGGGCTAGATTCAGTATTCGATATTTCAACAACTTTGTATCTTGTTGTTGAGGTCTGTAAGTTTGGTATTAATTCATCGTTAATTGAAAGTTGTTTTAACTCACCAGTATCATTAACGATATAATCTAAACTATTCACATGGTACCATAATTTTCTATTTAAAGTATCCTCTTCTATTTTAATGACATTAAAGATTCCATCATACATAACTGTATTCGGCTCCAAATCAAATACTTGATCATCATATTTTGGATTAATAGGGTCTACTATACCAGGTGTATTCTTATACCAATTTTCAAATTCTTCAATATCAATACCATTCTTACTCCTATATAGAACATTGAAGCTATTTAATGCTGATTGTCCCAATTGAGTTAGAGTACCATCCGAATTGACCGAAAAATCAATTATGTATCTTCGTGATAGACACTTTCTTACATTATCTTCTATTTTATCAGATAGATTTATCTCTATTGATAGTGATGGGTTCAACATACTATCAAAAAACCAATTAGTTTGGTATTTAAAATCAGTAACGATCCCAAGGTCATTTATAGGATTAGGCTCTTTATTTAGATCAACAGTTATTATTTTCTTGAATTTATTTGTTGATGATGTTTGTATTAAAGCCCCTCCTGAATCAATATTATATAAGGAATTTATAGAATTATTAAGCCTTTCTATCTCTGTCTTCAAGTATGTAAATGATGGTAGGCTATATGTTTTTAAAACACCTTCAATGTCAAATATTCTAACATCAACCGATGGATTTTGTGTTGTTGATAATGAGTTTATTTTTGAAAGTATTTCAATTACATTTTTATTAAAACTGACTATTTGATCTGCAACTACAGGAAAAGAGCTTTTAATCATCGATTGGGCAAATTTATTTTCTTATATATTACTTAACTATTTTTCCATGAATCATAAATATGGATATGAAAAATCATTAAAATATAGGATATCGTCAATAACATCAATGTTTATAAGGAATATATAACACATGAAGACTAAATTATATATCATTGTTGCGTTGATTTTTGGAATGTTTATTCCAAAGTTAACAATGTCCCAATCTGTCATCTATTCTAACATAATAAGTGATAATGATACGATAGTAGGTGAATTGGTAGTATATAAGCAAGTCAGTGATTCAACATACATGACAAGAACTAAAAAATTCAGAAACCAATCAATGATTTCTTTAGACCCTGGAAACTACATACTATGTTATTATTTCAATGATAAGTCATTTATTGATAATGTGACAATTTTAGGAAATGAATCTGTTATTGTAATGAATATATTGGATGATCAAATATCATTAAATGATTTTAATTTCTCTGATGCTATAGAAATAACACCAGGAGTAGTAGAACTAATGTTATTAAGAAAGAAGAGCGTCTATATTGAGTTCTGATTAATGAAAAATAATTCTATTTACCTCAAACTTAAATAAAATTTGTTATATTTGTTATATGGTAAATAGTATCAAAAAGCAAATAAGTAAAGCAAATATTGCTTATCGTGAAGGAAACCCAATAATGTCTGATAGTGAATATGATCTTCTATTAGAAGAATTATATATATTATCTCCAGATGATGACCTCCTGAATAAAATTGGACATGATATCAAAGATATATCTCGAAAGTCCAAACTACCTATAGAAATGGCATCTATGAATAAAGTAAAGTCTATAGATGATCTATTGAATTGGTTTAGACTAAAGAACATTCCCAATGGATCTGACCTTGTAATAACACCAAAATACGATGGGATATCCTTATGTGTGAATGAGATATCTGGAGAATCATGGACAAGAGGCAATGGTATTCTTGGTCAAAAATCAGATGATCACTATGGAATGATGGGCAATAAACTCACTCATAAACACTTTAATTTTACATATGGTGAGGTCATGATGCCTAAAGATACATTCATGACTAAATATTCTAAAGATTTTGCTAATCCAAGAAATCTAGTTGCTGGTCTTTTGAATAGTAAGGACGTGTCTCCAATACTTAGTGACTGCAAATATGTTAAATATGGAGCAGTGTCTACCTTTTCTGATGATATTAAGAAAAAGAGTGACATTTTAAATAAATTGAATTCTTCACAGGAATCAAAAGTACCATTTAGTATTATTACGATTAATGATATTAATGATTCATATTTATTTGATCTTTTTAAGAATTGGTCTATTGAATTTGAAATAGATGGTCTTATTTTAGAAATAGATGATCTATCTTTACAAAATAAATTAGGAAGGGAAACATCCTCAAATAATCCTATATGGGCTCGTGCATTCAAACACCCTAGTTTTGAACAATCAGCAACAACAAAAGTACATTCAATTTCTTGGAATATTTCTAAACAGGGATATTTAAAACCAACATTACATATTGATCCAGTATCTTTGGATGGGGTCACAGTTAGTAATGTAACAGGGAATAACGCCAGATTCGTCCGAGACATGGGAATAGGAGTAGGAGCAGAGGTCATAGTTAAAAGGAGTGGTATGGTAATACCATTGATAGTAGATGTTATTAAAAGGGTGGACTTCACACAACCAATAATTGAAGGTGTGGATATTGAGTGGAATAAATCTGGTATTGAGTTAATAACTATCGGAGAAACAGATGACCAAAAACTTAAAAAAATTATCTCATTTTTTCAAATCTTAGAATCTGATAATGTTTCAGAAGGTGTGATAACTCAATTATGGGATGCCGGATACAAAACAATAAAAAGTATTTTGGACCTAAAAATATCAGACTTGGAAAAAATTGATAGATTTGGAAAGAGAAAATCCAAAATTGTCTATGACTCAATACAAAAGTCAGTAAGTGGCGTAGAGTTATCAAAACTACAACATGCAACAGGGATCTTCAATGGACTAGGAAGTAAGAAATTAGTTCTATTAGATCATTTTAAATCTAAACCATCAGTTCGTGAAGTTATGGAAATTGATGGATTTGCTGAAATATCAGCTAAGACATATATAGATAATTGGGATAGTTTCCATGAGTTTATAAAAGATCTACCTGTCCGAATAAAAGAAAAAGAGAACAAAGAAAGTGCCAAGGTAGGAAATGACCTAGAAGGTAAGTCGTTTGTATTTACGGGAATTAGGCGTAAAGATCTTGTGGATATTATTGAAAGTAGAGGTGGTATTGAGTCTGGTAGCGTATCAAAAAATGTAACACATTTAATATGTAAGGATAAGTCTTCAAGCTCGTCAAAGATGAAAAAAGCTACTGATATTGGAATCACTATAATGGATATTAATGATCTAGAAGAATTTTTAAAGAAATGAATCGTGAAAACTTAAATAAGTGGAAAGAACTTAATCAAATGTTTGTGTTCATATACCTAGTATGGATAACTCAGAATGATAGAGTCAGAAAGGTCATATTAAAAGGTGGAATTTACTAAACTAATATCTAAGATGTAGTATAAGAAAGACATATTAAAATCGTAAAAAACTTAAAAGAAAGCATCATTTTTAATAAATAGATGTGTACTATTGAGTGCGTATTGAACAAATTAAAAAAAAATCATGGAAATAAAATTAGATAAATTCTCAGATCAAGAAAAAATATTTATAGAAAGAACAGGAAATAATTTCAATTTTTTTTATAAAAAGTATTACCCAAAATTGATCTATTACACGAATAAAATGCTTAATGATACTCAGAAAGCAGAGGATATATCTACAAACTCATTTCTAGTAGCATTTGAAAAAATTGAGATGTATGAAAAGGATCGTTCTCAATTTTCAACTTGGTTATTTACCATAGCTAGAAATCTAACTCTTCAAGAGTTAAAACTTAGTAAAAAATCTATATCAATAGATGTTGAAATAGATGAAGAGGGGACAACCATGAAAGATTTCATACATGAGGAAGAGTCCAACGATGAAATTAAACATGAGATAATAAATAGAAAATCCGAGATTATGATGGATGCAATATCTAGGCTGAAAGAACCTTATAGACAGGTAATAGAGATGAGGGAAATTAAGAAAATGCAATACAAAGACATATCGGAAACACTAGGAAAAAATTTAAGTACAATAAAAAGCCAGATTCGTAACGGCCGTGGACTATTGATTAAATCCACTGAGGATGAGTTTGTTAAGATAGATAATCAATTCTCTTAGTAAACAATTTAGTATATCGGATTTGAGTTAGTCAGTTACCAATCTCAAATAAGAAACAGTAAACTAAGTCCCAAATAAGAAACGGAGTTTATATATTTAATATATAGATTATGGGAACTAAATTAGTAGTATATGGAAATACACCTGAAGATAAATTAAAATCGATAATATCTCAGAGTACAAATAATAATCAAATCACAAATCACATTAAAAAACATAATGATATTTTTGATTTTTTAAGATCCAGATTACCAAATTCACCATCTATTTTAAACAAATCTCCAATGGAACTTTTATATCTCTACCAAGAAGATATAAAAGTTCCATTGTGTATATGTGGAAAAGAACGAAAGTACCATTGTCAGGGATATAGACCCACATGTACGGGAAAAAAGTGCATAAATATTAAAAGGGAAAAGTCCAAAAAAGAATTTTGCTTAAAAAACTATGGTGTTGAATTCGTAACTCAATTAGATACCATGAAAGAAAATAGTAAAAAAACTTTAATGGAAAGATATGGTGTTGATAACATAACTAAGTCTAAAGAAGTAATAAAGGAAAGAAAGGAAAGGAACCTATTAAAGTGGGGAGTTGAAGATCCAATAGTACTTCCAAAATTTCGTAGGCAAGATATAATGAATAAAATTCATTATAAAAAAATATCAGATCGACTACCTGAAGGATATGAATATCATGGTCACGATGTGTCAGATAATGGTGATATAGAACAAAATTACTATATAGTATCATGTCCAAAGGGACACACCTTTTCTATAAGTAAGTATGTACTTTCACTTAAACTAAAAGGACATAGGTCATATAGTAAAGAAATCTGTAACCAATGTAACGAATACATTGGTTCCATGGTTGAACAAGAGGTATATAATTATATAAAATCAATATACCCAAATGATATATCAAGAAGCAATCGAAAATTAATATCTCCATTT
>Ga0154020_10003479_pt1 | contig 18932 bp, 16 predicted proteins | sample Klosneuvirus_201_FD_109709 | JGI IMG/M metagenome (GOLD analysis project Ga0154020, IMG submission 109709) | Active sludge microbial communities from wastewater, Klosterneuburg, Austria - Klosneuvirus_20160825_MG | ecosystem: Engineered > WWTP > Aerobic digester > Activated sludge | place... | reverse complement strand
GCCGATCCGCTGCACCGCGGCAGCGACGGTCGTCGCGCGTGCGCCTCCGAAGATCGCCGAGCTCGCGGCCTGAACGACCTTGGTCGCGAGACCGACGTCGGCGGACACCGCGTGCGCGACATCCGCGATCGAGGAGTTCTCGTTGCTCGCGACCTCGCGGACGTGCCGGAGCCACTTGTGATCGTGGGGTGTCTCGCTGATCAGGCCGAGGTTTCGCCGCAGCTGATCGTCTTGGACCACCGAGCGAATCCGCAGGGCACGTTGGATCGTCGAAACGAGAGCGGCCTCGTCGCACGGCTTGGCCAGGTATTGGTGCGCGATCGTCAACGCCTGCATCGCCTTCTGCATCTCCGCATCGCCCGAGAGCACCACGCGCATCATGTGCGGATGCTCGCGCAGGACGTGCTGCAGGAGGTCCAGCCCGTCCATGCCAGGCATGCGCATGTCGGTGACGAGGATGTCGAACGGCTCCTCCGTGCGCAGCGTGTGCAAGGCGGCGTCGCCGCTGGATGCGAACGACGTGTCCCACTCGGTGCGATCGAACAAGAGGTTCTCGATGCCTTCGAGGATGCGCTGCTCGTCGTCGACGAACAGGATGCGTGGTGCGGTCACTAGATCCTCCGCAATTTCTGCGTTCCGGCTCGCTTGATCGGAATCGTGATCTGGAACTCGGTGCCACGCGTGGGCGAGCCCGGTGTGGCATCGCTGCGCGCGTCGATCGTTCCGCCGTGTTTGTCGACGACGATCGAGTGCGCGATCGCGAGCCCTTGGCCCGAGCCCTTGCCGACCGGCTTGGTGGTGAAGAACGGGTCGAAGATCCGCGTCCGGATCGCCTCGGGGATGCCGGTCCCGTTGTCGCGGATCGAGACGCAGACGTTCTCGCCCTCGCGCCACGTCCGGATCCAGATCCGCCCCATGAGGACGGCATCGGTCGGTGGATGAGCCTCGGCAACCGCATGCGCTGCATTGACGAGGATGTTGAGCAGCGCTTGGTTGATCTCGCTCTGCAGGCCGAGAACGGACGGAAGGGCCGTGGAGAGATCGATCTCCAGCCCAGCGGCGTACTTCCACTCGTTGCGCGATACGGCGACGGTCGAAGTGACCGAGTGATTGAGATCGAACAGGGAGCGCTCGCCGGTGCCGGGATGGGAGAACTCCTTCATCGCGCGAACGATCTTGCTGACCGCGTCGACGCCCTCGCACGTACTCTCGATCGCTCGCGGCACGCGCTCGTGGAGTCGCGCTAGCTTGCGCTGACGATCGGCGGGCAGCGCGGACGGATCGAACAGTGCGTTCACGGCGAGAAGCTCGACGAACGCCTTCTCGAGGAAACGCGCGTTGTCACCGATGTACTGCATCGGCGTGTTGATCTCGTGGGCGATACCCGCGGCGAGCTGCCCGATCGCCTCGAGCTTCTGCGCTTGAAGCAGCTGACTCTGGGTTTGCCGGAGCTCGTTGACGGTCCGCTCCAGCGCTTCCTTCTGCGTCGCGAGCTCGCGCGTGCGCAGTGCGACGATCTGTTCGAGGCCGGACATTCGCACCATCACGCTCAGATCGCTCGTCTGAGCGAAGCCCTTCTCGACACTGTCGGCAAGGACCGCGATCGTGCGCTCCTGCGCGGCGACGGTGCGCTCGAGCTTCGCGATCCTGCCGGTGTTCATCGCAGGGCTCCGAGCATGAAGCCCGTAAATGTCTGGTTCGCGTGAAGCGCGTTGCATTGCTCGCCGAACGTGGAGAAGCCGATCACGTTCCGCGACGCGAGGAAGCCGCCCACACTCTCGGTGAGGTGCTCGCGTTGGATCTCGAGTCGACGAAGGATGCAGTCGAGGCCGAGCACGAGCACCGGCTCGCCGACCTGCGTCGATGCTTCGGTGAACGCGAGCTCGAGCGCCTCGAGGATTCCCGTGCTCCTACCGAGCCGGAGGACGAGACCCTGCTCGATCGCGCAGAACAGCTCCAGCGAGCCATCCGGCCGTATGGCGCGGACGCTGCGAATGTAGTGCTCGTTTCCGATCCCGAGGATCAACGGGTGCTGCGCGATCCTCGCATCGGTGAGCTCGTCGACCTCCACGCCGATCGCCATCGCGTACGCCTCGACGGCAGGGAGTCCGTTGATCTCGTGGACCGTTCGCTTCGACGGCGTCGCGGACGTGATCACCATGCGGTGCTCGGTCGGCACGTGGTGTTGCACCTTGAGCGCGGTGATCTTTCGGCGCGTCGTGAAGATGTGCAGAACCGCGGCGTTCTCGCGAAACGCGCCGTCGAAGAACACCATCGTGCGCGCGAACTGGAGATCGTCGCCTGCCGACCCGCCTACGACCGGCAGCTGCGGAAGCGCGCCATGGATCGCCGCCATCAGACGCTCTTCGACGTTGGCGAGTCCGTCGACGAGCAGCACGCCGAACACTTGGACGTCGGGCGTGTCCAAGACTCCAGACGCCTGGACGTTGGCCGCCATCGTCGCGACCGAGCTGTCGAGCTCCGTCAGCGACGGGATCAAGAACGATGCGGCATCGAGATCGTCGAACACCGCGGCGGCCGTGACATCGCCCTCCTCGAAGCCGGCGGGGCCGATCTGCCCGGCCGTCGTGCACGCGATCACGGGGACGCGAAGGGACGCCAGCTCCGCGGCGAGAGCGTCGAGATCCGTCGAGGCGGCGGCGAACGCGAACACGCAACGCGGACGGTCGGCGCCGATCTCGAGCCTCTCGACGAGAGACCGATGTTGTCCAGGCGTCGCGCTTGTCCGGGTGATCCGCATGGAAAGGGACATCGACCCACAGCGCGCAACTTTGGAGGGCCGAGCACGCGCTGTGTTTGCGCGTTTTCCCGGCAGCGTGCTCGCCGCTACCAATCGGTCGTCGCGCCGCAGAAGCTGCAGGGGGTTGGCTCGTCGCGCACGCTCTGCGCGAATTGGCGCGGCGATGCAGCAACGTTTGCGGCACGACCGCTGCAGCTCCGTCACTCGATGCGCAAAGGGCGAGTGGCGTTACAGGTTGCAGGGGCAGTCATCGCCACCAGTGTCGTCGCCATCACCGTACGTGCACTGCAGGCCTACACGACGCCACCGATCTCGCTGCTGATGCTGCCGATCATCGGGGCGGCGTATTTCGGACGGCTCCCCTCGGGTCTCGCCGCGACCGTGGCGGGATCGATCTGGGCGCTCGTGATCACGGAAGACATCGGGCTCGCGTGGCTACGACCGCTGACGGTGCTGGTCATCGGAGCGACGATGTCGCTCGCGATCGAGGCGCTGCACCGGTCGCGGATGCAGACCGAGGCCGAGCGACGCGACGCGCTCGACAGCAAGAATCGCTTCTCGCGCGTGTTCTATTCGAGCCCCACGGCGATGTGCCTGACCCGGATCGACGACCGGACGGTCGCCGAGATCAACGCGGCCTACAGCAACCTGTTCGGTCCGACGCAGAGCCAGATCATCGGCCGCACGCCGGAGAGCGCTGGCCTCGTGTTTCAACCCGGCGCGCGCGAAGCGCTGTTCGACAAGATGCGGGTGCAGGGATGGATCCGCGACGAGCCGCTCGTGGTGGAGACTCGCTGTGGTCGCCGCGAGATCACGGTGTCGAGCCAGCTCGTCGATCTCGAAGGCGTGAAGTACTCGATCGCGACGTTCCTCGACATGACCGAGCGCCGGCGCGCCGAGCGCGAGGCGTCGGAGAGTCAGACAAGACTTCGCGAGCTGGCCGAGAACGTTCAGGAGGTGTTCTTCGTCTGGAGCGCGGACGGCAAGAACGTCGAGTACATGTCACCGGCGTACGAACGAGTGTTCGGCCGGAGTCTCGCGAGGCTCGAGCGCGATCCGACCGATTGGCTGCAGGCCGTCCATCACGACGATCGGCCCCGGCTCCTCGCCCTTCTCGGCAAGCCGTTCGATGCACGGCACGACGACTCGTTTCGCATCGTGCTTCCCGACGGAACGGTCCGGAACTTGCGGACCACGTTCTTCCCGATCCGCGACGCGGACGGCGCGATCGTTCGCATCGGCGGCGTGACCTCCGATATCACCCAGGAGCTCCACCTCGAGGAACAAGTCCGCCAATCGCAGAAGCTCGAGTCGCTGGGCCTGCTGGCCGGCGGCGTCGCGCACGACTTCAACAACATCCTCGCGGTGATCGGCTCGAACGTCGGCATGCTCGGAGAAGTGGTCCCGGCTGGCGACGCGGATCTCGTCGACGAGATCGAGAAGGCGGTCACACGAGGTGCAGGACTCACGCGCCAGCTCCTCGCGTTCAGCCGTCGCCAGGTGATCGAGCCCGTCGTCCTCGACGTCAACAAGGTCGTGGAGGAGACGCGCAAGATGCTTCGCCGCATGGTGGGCGAAGACGTTCACCTGTCGTGTTCGCTCGACCCCGAGCTGCACCCGGTCGTCATGGACGCCGGAGCGCTCGTGCAGGTGCTCATGAACCTCGCCGTGAACGCACGCGACGCGATGCCCCGAGGCGGCACCCTGACGATGATCACGCGCAACGTCGGCAACGACGTCGTGCTCGAGGTCACCGACACGGGGTGTGGAATGTCGCACGAGGTCGTCTCCCGGATCTTCGAGCCGTTCTTCACGACGAAGGGCGCGGGAAAAGGCACCGGCCTCGGACTCTCGGTGGTGCACGGCATCGTCGAGCAATCCGGCGGACGCATCGAGGTCTCGAGTCAGGTCGGCGCCGGAACGACGTTCTCGATCCATGTTCCTGCCTCGGCGTCGGAGCTGGCCGTCAACCATCGCGACCACGGTCCCGATTACATGGGGCACGAGACGATCCTGCTCGTCGATGACGACATGTTCGTTCGCACCTCCGCGGCGCGTGCTCTCCGCACGAAGGGCTACACCGTGCTGGAGGCCGGCGACGGCGCGGAGGCGCTAGGACTGCTGACCGATCCATCGATCGCACTCCTCGTCACCGACGTCGTGATGCCCGGCATGGACGGTCGCCAACTCGTCGACGCGGCACGCGCACACCGGCCGTCGCTTCCGGTGCTGTACACGAGCGGGTACACGGACGACGCCGTACTCCAGCACGGAATCCAGCACCTCGAGGTCGCGTTCCTCGAGAAGCCGTTCCGCACTCGGCAGCTCGCAGGGTGCGTGCGCCGCCTCCTCGACGAGCCGCACGCGCAACCCATGCGTTGGAAAGTGTCGTAGCGCGAATCTTGCGCGATCGCCGCCCGTTTCACTGGTGCAGCCGTTGCAGCACTACCCGATATGTCGAATCGACACGAGCTCCGCGCGTACAACTACATCAACCGCTCGTATGCCGACGTTCGCCGCGACCTCCTGGCGCAACCGCTCGACGTCTTCCGTAAGGCCACCGCCCATTCGTCCGGGCCGGAGCTCCACGCGTCGACCGGCGTCATCGATCTCAGCGCGGAGATCGTGATCGAGATCCTCGCGATCGAAGAGCCATCGCCGCAACGCGCGAACGTGAACGTGATGTGGAAAGCGTCGCGCCGCCCGGGGTTGTTTCCGACAATGCACGCGAAGATCTCGATCTATCCCCTGACTCCGACCGAGACCCAGCTCGAGCTCGAAGGCATCTACGATCCACCGATGGGCGTGCTCGGCGAGGTCGTCGATGCGGTCGTGCTTCGCGATGTCGCGCGCGCCTCGGTACAGCGGTTCGTCGACGACACCGCCGCGTACCTGCGCTCCGCGACCTGACCGATGGCGGGGGCGGGTGAACGGCCGTCGCCTACGAGCGAGGGTATGCTCCCGCGATGGAAAACCTCCGCGATGCGACGGTCACCGATGCGCGTAGCCCCGGAGGTTCGCTGCTCGGCGCACCCCTCGGTGTTGGTGACGTCCTCGGTGGGCGCTATCGCATCGTGCGCTTCGTCGCCGCCGGCGGGATGGGCGAGGTCTACGAAGCGGACGATCAGCTGCTGGGTGACCCGGTGGCGGTCAAGCTCCTGCGCACCGATCTCATCCGCAAGCCCGGCGCGCAGGCGCGCTTCGCCGACGAGATCCGCCTCGCTCGCCGCGTGACGCACCCGAACGTGTGCCGGGTCTTCGATGTGGGTGTCGACGGAGAGCGCGTGTTCTACACGATGGAGCTCCACCGCTGCGGGACGCTCAAGTCCGAGCTCCACGAGCGCGGGCGCTACACCGCCGACGAGCTGCGCCCGATCGTGCGGCAGATCCTCGCGGGCATCGGCGCCGCGCACGCCGCCGATGTCGTCCACGCGGATCTCAAGCCATCGAATGTTCTCGTCGGTGAGAGCGGCCGCGTCATCGTCACCGACTTCGGCCTCGCGCTCCCGTGCTGCGCGACCCTCGGATGTACCTGTGAGATGCCACATCTCGTCGGCACGCCTGCCTACATGGCGCCGGAGCAAGTCACGGGCGGCATGGTGCTCGACGGTACGGATCTGTTCTCGCTCGGCGTGATCCTGTTCGAGCTCCTGACGGGCGTGCTGCCGTGGACGGGCGAGACGCCGCTCGCCCTCGCGAACGCGCGGCTGGTCGGCGACGTCCCGTCGCCGCGCGCGCTTCGTCCCGAGATCGATCCGATCTGGGACGCCGTGACCCGGCATTGTCTGCAGCGCGATCGCGAACAGCGTCCCCCGAACGCGGCTGCCGTCGCCGAGACACTCGGCTTGTAGCCGCGCTCGCGGATGCGCACCTATCGCCCCGCAGCGACCATCGCGATCGTCACGTTCGCGGTGTTGGTCTTCGAGCTCACGTGCACGCGGCTGTTCGCCTACGTCGGTAGCTCGCACGCGACGTCGACGGCGCTCTCGATCGCATTGCTCGGCCTCGGCGCGGGCGCGGCGATCCGCGTGAGAGCTCCGGGTTGGACACGACATGCAGCGATCGGCCTCGCCGTGTCGCTCGCGTGCGCGGCGGGGGCCGCGATCGGAGGCGTGTCGTTGCCCGGGCTCGTTGCGGTGTCGCTCGGTCCATTCGCGTTCGCGGGGATGCTGGTCTCGGATGCGTACGCCGCGCGCGGTAGCGAGGCCGCTCGCGCGACGTATGCCGTGGATCTGTTCGCCGCGGCGATCGGATGCCTCGTGACGCCGCGGCTCCTCGGGCCACTCGCCCCGACCGAGATCATGCTCGTGCTCGGCGTTGTCGCTTGCGGCCTGGCGGTGATGCTCGATCGTCGACGGCGCGCGGTGATCGCGGTCGCGCTGATCGCCGCCGCGCAGGTCAGCGCACTGGTGCTCGGACGGGTGGGCGCGCTGCCCGACGGTCCGCTCGAGACGCTGCTCGCTTCGGATCCCGGCTCGGAGAAGGCGATCGTCGACACGCGAACGTCACCGCGTGACGTCCTCGATTCCGCATGGAGCCCGCTCGGTCGGCTGGACGTGCGGCGCGCCGTCGACGAGGACGATCCGCGGCTCGGCGTGTTCACCGACGGGATGAGCCCGACGTACATGGTGGAGGAGGCGCACGCGAAGACGGGCGCGTTCGAGACCACGTGGGGCTTGCTCATGTCGTTGCCGTATCGCGCGCTGCATCCCGATCGCGTGCTCGTCCTCGGCGCGGGCGCGGGTGCGAGCGTGTGGCTCGCGAAGAAGTACGGCGCGACGAGGATCGACGCGGTGGAGGTGAACCCCGCGATCCCCGGCGTGCTCGCACGATGGAAGCACTTCGCCGGCGACGTGTACGCCCAACCCGGCGTTCGCTTGTTCGTCGAAGACGCTCGCCGGCATCTCGCCGATACCGACGAGCGCTACGACCTCATCGAGCTCGCGCTGGCGCTGACGGGAAACGCCCACGCGCAACCGTCGGGGATGGAAGCGCACCTGTACACCGTCGAAGCGGTGGAGCTGTACCTGCGCCGGCTGACGCCAACGGGGGCACTCGTGCTCGTTCACAGCGATCCAGGCAATGCGTATCGCCAATTGCTCACGGTGATCGAGGCGCTCGCGCGGTTCGGTGTCGATCGCGTACGCGCCCTCGAGGGCGTCGCGGTGCTTCGCGACCCGCGGCCGGGAACGGCGTATCGCTACTTGCTCGTGGTCCAGACATCACCGATGTCGCTCGACATCGCCGACGAGCTCGATCTCGATCCGGCAGAGCTGCTGTGGGGACCGGGTGATTCGGCGGAGCGCAGGGCCGAGCTGCTCGATCCCGCGCGGCTCGGTGCGACCGGTCGCGATGACCTCTCGCCGGTCCACGACGAGCGCCCGTACTTCTTCCAGAACACGAACGGCCTCGTGGCGACAGCGCTCGCCGAGCCCGGTCGATTGATCGTGGTGCTGGGCGCCGTTCTCCTCGTGATCGTGCTGATCGTCGAGCGACGGCGCGACGCACGCTCGTTCGTCCGTCCTGCTCTCGTCGCGGCCGGGCTCGGGGCCGCCTTTCTGTGCGTCGAGCTCGCGCTGATCCAGCGGTTCACGCTCGCGGCCGGTGGAACGCTGTATGCGGTGTCGTTCGTGCTGTTCTGTCTCCTCGCGTGGAGCGCCGCGGGGGCGTTGCTGCTCGGGGAGCGATGGCGCCGGAGTTCGCGCGGTGTCTCGTGGGCCGCGCTCGCCGCCGGTCTCGCCATCGGCGCGACCGCCGTGTTCGTCCAGCACATCGAGTGGCTCGATGCGATCGCGAGCGACCCGGTTCGCATGCTGCTGATCGCGGTGCTCCTCGCGCCGACCGGCCTGGCGATCGGTGGTCCGTTTCCGGTGCTGCTCGCTCACCACGGTGACCCCGCGACGCGGATCGCGAGCGCGTGGGCGATCAACGGCGCCGCGTCGGTGGCCGGTGGAATCATCGCAGTGCTCGTGTTGCGCGCCTTTGGCTCGACACATGCCCTCGTGGTCGCCTCTGCCGTCTACGCGGTGGTCGCCGTTGCCGCGCCACCGGCGGAGTGACTTTCGTGTGTGCGGCCGGCATGCGTGTGGCATCGTCAGGGCGTGCGCCCACGTGACGCCATCTTGCTCGCTGCTGGGATCGTGTTCGTCGTGTCGGCGTTCGTGCCGTTCGGCGACACGATCCTCTATCCGCTGACGCTGTTCACGACGTGGGTACACGAGATGGGGCACGGGCTCACCGCGCTGATCTTCGGCGGCGAGTTTCACCGGCTCGAGATCTTCGCGAGCGCTGGCGGCCTCGCGCGATCGTCGGTCGCCGATGGCGTGCCGCGTGGCATGACCGCGCTCGGGGGATTGCTCGCGCCGCCGATCCTCGGGGCGTTGATCCTGGGGCTCGTGCACACGCCGCGGCGCGCGCGCATCCTGCTCGCGGGACTCGCGCTCGCGCTCGTCGTCTCCCTCGTGTTGTACGTGCGCTCGGTGACCGGGTGGATCGCGATGCCGATCGTCGCCGCGCTCCTCGGGTGGGCCTCGTGGCGCGGCTTCGCGGAGAATCCCGAGCGTCGCGTGATCCTCGCGCAAGCGCTCGGTGTACTGCTCGCGTTCGACACGCTGACGCGCATGGTCTCGTACGTGTTCAAAGCGAAGGTCGTCGTCGACGGCCAGACGCACGGTAGTGACATCACGCGCGTCGCCGAGCATCTCGGCGGTCACTATCTGCTGTGGGGCCTCGCCGTCACCGTGTTCGCTCTCGGCCTGTTGGCGCTCGGTCTGTGGCGCGCGTGGGGACGCCCCGAACCCACCGCGCGCTGACTCAGCGCGCGAGCTTCACGATCTCGCCGTGATTCGCGCCGATGCCCGCGTTCGCCCAGTAGACGTGCGTCGCATCGACTGCGATCGCGACCGGCTCGGCCTGCGCCGACGCGAGCTCGGTCACGACACCGGTCACGGCGTCGATGCGAAGGATGCGGCCCGTCGCGCCGCTCGGATTGATCACGCCCTGGTTGACCGCGACGAACAGCTGCGACTGATCGGCGACGATCGCCGCCGGTGACTCGAGCAGCGGAAACGTGGTGACGGTGGTGTTGATGCCGCCGGTGCGCGCGACGCGCTTGATCGCGTGCGGTTCGAGCCAGAACACGTAACCGCTCGCGATCGCGATCCCCGCGACAGACTCCGTCGTGGACGAGAGAAACGTGGGATCGGTGCCGGTGCGCTCGATCGAATCGACGAGCCACGTGCCGTCGAGCTTTCGCGCGGCGAACACCACGCCGGTCGCGTCGGCATCGACAGCGGTGACACCGTTGCCGAAGCCGCCGACCATGAGCGTCGGGCTCACCGAGTTCGCGAGTCCCTTGCGATACAGCGCGCTGCGCGTGCCGTAGAAGATCGAATCACCGTCGAGGACGAGCGTGTAGACGAGGTCGTTGACGTTGTAGATCGAGGTCGGCGGCGCACCGGTCGCGGCGATCTGCTTGACCTGACCGAGCAGCGCCGCGGTGCCCCACCACACGTTCGGCTCGAGGAAGCCCGTGCCGGCCGCGATCGTGCTCGGGCGGTCCTGCAGCGTCGACACGAGCTGCTCGGGCAAACCACCCGGCGCGATCTTGCGCACCTGGCCCTGGTTGGCCGCGGGATCCGTCGTCCAGTACACGGTCCCGGCGAACGTCGCGATCGCGGTGGGCCGCGGCTCGTTCATCGCGAGCGTGACCGGAACGGCAGCGGGCGCGTCGACGAGCGAGGCATCCGTGGTGCCGTCCTGGGCCGCGGCATCGACGAGGGCACCGTCGGGTGCCTGTGGCGAGGAGGTTCCGCCACACGCGATCGCGAATGGCACGAGGAGACAAAGGGAGTGCTTCACGCTCACCGATGCCGCCGCTCGCGCGATGTTGCATGATGAGCCACCGTGATCGCGACCATCGATGTTGGCCCTCTCCGCACGGGGGATCCGGGCGGCCGGGTCGCGAGCGCGATCGACCGCGCGTGCCGCGAGCATGGATTCTTCGCCATCGTCGGCCACGGCATCCCGTCGCAGCTCGTGGACGATCTGCGGCGCACCGCGGAGGCGTTCTTCGCACTGCCCGCAGAGCGCAAGCTCGCGCTCGCGATGGTGCACGCCGGTCGCCGCTGGCGCGGGTACTTCCCGCTCGGCGGCGAGCTCACATCCGGTGTTCCCGACGCGAAGGAAGGGCTGTACTTCGGCCGCGAGCTCCCGATCGACGATCCGCGGGTGATCGCGGGCGTGCCGTTGCACGGTCCGAACCTGTGGCCCGACGACGTTCCCGATCTGCGCCCGACGGTGCTCGCCTGGATCGCCGCCGCCGCCGAGGTGGCGCAGCTCGTGATGTCCGCGATCGCGCGCGCGCTACATCTCGTTCCGGACTACTTCGCGCGCACGTGCATGGACGATCCGACGCTGCTGTTCCGGATCTTTCACTATCCGCCGACGACGGGCGACGAGTGGGGCGTCGGCGAGCACACCGATTACGGAATCCTCACGCTGCTCCTACAGGATGACGTCGGTGGGCTCGAGGTGCGCTCGCGCGGCGCATGGATCGCGGTGCCGCCGGAGCGCGGCGCGATCGTGTGCAACATCGGCGACATGCTCGATCGCATGACCGGCGGGGTGTATCGCTCGACGCCGCATCGCGTGCGGAACGCCTCCGGACGCGATCGCTACTCGTTCCCGCTGTTCTTCGATCCAGCGTGGGGCGCGCGTGTCACGCGAGTGCCGGGCGCTCCACCGCCCGACGACGATGCGGAGGCACGCTGGGATCGCGCGAGCGTGCACGCGTTCGATGGGACGTGGGGCGAGTACCTGATGACGAAGATCGCGCGCGTGTTCCCGTCGCTGTTTCAGACGCTGTGATCCGTGAACGAGCGCGGATCAAGCCTTCTTGACGAACTCGGACTTGAGGCCCATCTGGCCGATCCCCTCGACGCGACAGTCGATGTTGTGATCGCCATCGACGAGCCGGATCTTCTTCACCTTGGTGCCGGCCTTGAGTCCGGTCGGTGACCCTTTCACCTTCAGGTCCTTGATCAAGACCACCGTGTCGCCGTCGTGCAGGACGTTGCCGACGGCGTCTCGCACCACGAGCTCGCCCTCGATGGGCGACTCGAGCGTGCGTGGCGCATCGTCGGTAGTCGACCCTGGCGACCACTCGTGCCCGCACTCGGCGCAGACGAGGAGACCCGACGGGTCCTCGTATGCGAGGGACGAATTGCATTTCGGGCAGGCGGGCAGGTCGCTCATGACGAGGTGTGTACCAGGTCAGGAGCTGCGCCTGCACTTCGAACGTACTGACGTGGCAGTGGCGATCCGAGAAATCGTCAGCTGGCTCCTTCGGTCAGGGCTCGGTCACGATTTCGACGAAGAAGATCGGCTCCTCGACATCGCGAACCGGGTACGAGCTGCTGTAGAGATGCGCTTCGATCAGATCCGGCGCCTCGTAGACGACGATCTCGCGCAGCTGCTTCCCGCTCTTGTCGAGCCGACGCAGCACGGCCTTCGACGTCGCGCCGCGCTCGATCGTCAGGACCGTGTACTCGACGGGGACATCCTGCGAGAGCACCGACCACACTTCTCCGTCGACATGCCATTGCGGCGCGAACGTCGTCGCATCGACCGCGTAGAGGCCGGACGTCGTGTAGATATAGGCAGGCCCGCTGCCCGCGTACGACAGCGACAGCACGCGGCCGGGAACTCCGGGCACGCGTGAAAGCTCGGGGGTGGCAGCGTTCCAGCTCGCGAGCCACAGCCCGCCATCGTGCTCTTGGAGCACGACGTGATCTTCGACGTTCTCCACCGCCTCGAGGACGGGCGTCGTGACACGAGGACCGGCGATGACGCTCGAGTCCTCGCGCTGGACATAGGTGCGCATCTCGGTGCCGATGCCGATCGCCATCCCGCTGCCCAACCGGATCGCGTAGGAGATGCATGCATCCGCCGGCACCTTCTCTTCGAGCTGCACCTCGCCGGGACTGTGCCAGTAGCCGAGCGAGCACCCCATGTTCGTGTCTTGGCAGGATTGCGGCCACGTGCTCAGCCGCAGCGTGTCACCGACGATCGTCGGATCGAGTCGGCCGCGCCATCTCGGCGCGCCGTCGCGATTCCACGACGAGCGGTATGACGAGAACCCGCGTTTGCGCATCGGCTTCACCGATCGGAGATCCGCGGTGACCTCGAGACGACGGCCGGGCCTCGCAGGCGCGTTCGCGAGAAGCGGAGGGCGCGTGCTGGTCGGTCGCGAGCACCAGCCCGTGAACGAAGGAGGCGCGGACGGCGTCGTCGAGACGGCGTCGAGGATCGGTGTCGGCGTGGGTGGCGTGTTCGGGGGCGGCGTCGGTGCGATCGGATCCGGGTCAGAAGCACGGCATGCGGCGAGAACGATCCACGCGATGACTAGGCGCATGCACGCGACCATCGCAGCCCGACGGAGCTCGCGACGTCAGGAGCGTGTAAGCGATCACCGGGTGAAGTCGGCGAGCGATCGACCGCGCCATCGGACACCCTCGCGCGAGAATGCTTCGCGGATCGCGTCGATCGACAGCGCGAAGTGAGCGCTGCCGCCGGCATACCCTTGGCGCAAGAACGACATCACGCCGAGCAAGTGACCGTCGCGGTGGAACAGTCCGCCGCCGCTCGAGCCGGGCGCGATGTTCGCATCCGTCTGGAGGATGCGCACGGACTGGCCGTCCTGCGTGGTCCAGTGGCGGACCGCACCGAGCGTGCCGGCGCTGTAGCTCCACGCGAGTCCGAGTGGATTGCCGATCGCGAACACCTCCGCGCCGACCTTGCCGACGCCGCCTCCGAGCGCCGTGACGCCGAGGTTTTCGGGGTTTGCGACACGCCCCTCGACGAGCGCGAGATCGATTCCCTTCGACGCTCGCCACAGGCAATTCATGCGGACCGCTTCTCCCGACACCGTCATCGCTTCGAGTGCGCACAGGCGCGAGCGATCGTCGCTCTCGACGACGTGGCGATTCGTGAGGATCGCGATGTGGTTGCCGTCGCGCGCGATGATGATGCCGGAGCCGTTCCACCGCTGATCGCCGTCGCGCGCCTGGAGGAACACGTTCGACAGGATCGCGGCACGAATGTGCGGCGAGACGTGATCGAGCTCTTCGCGTGTCGGCGGCTTGGGGAGCGCGTCGTCGTCGCCACCGCGCCCGTGCTCCGATGGAACCACGGGCCGCTGCGGGGCGGGAACCACGGGCGTCTCGTCGGCGGCGAGGCCGGCGCCGCAATCGATGCAGATGATGCGCGCGCCATCGCGAGCTCGCGGTCGCACCGAGTCACAGCGCGTGCATCGGCCGAGCGCGTGATCCTTCTCGAGCATCGTGCGACCCGATTCGCGCAGGTGCGATTCCCACGAGCTCGGACAGCGCAGGCCTTCGCCGCGACGCTTGACGAGAGCGCGCGCAGGCGAGCAGCACGAACAGCCACCCCACTCGGTCTCGCCGGCGCGCGTGGGCCGGCCGCGCGGATCGAGCACGTACTCCTCGCCGCTGATCGGCACGACGAGCTTGCTCCCGCGCTGCGCGAGCGTCTGGCCGGTCTCGTCCTCGTAGTGGGCGACGATCACGTCATCCTCGATGCGGACCCACGGCGAGCGCCACGCCGTGATCTGCTCGCGCGCCGATGCACGCGCCTCGGCGAGCGGATCGCGCAGCATCCCGACGAGCACGGTGGCTGCCTCTTGCGTGGCCAGCCGTTCGCACAGCGCGGCGAGCGCCGTCGACGCTTCGCTGACCGCGATGCGCTCCAACGCGATCCGGAGGTGGCGGGGCAGGGCTTCGCCCGCGTCCGCGGTCCGCGCGATCACCCAGCTCGCTGACACGACGGTGATCGGCGGCAGCGCTTTGCCCTTGCGCAGATCGTCGACGACGAGCTCCGCGTGCCGGCGCAGCTCGCCGCGCGTGCTCTCGCGAACGTACGGAGCCGCATACACGAGCGCCGGTCCGAGCGACGACCACAGCGCGGGCATGCGCGTGATCGCATCGAGGAGCATCGGCACGTGCAGCGCGACCTCGCTCGCTTCGCCGTCGGTGAGGCGCATCACGAGCACCTCGAGCTGCGTGCGATCCATCTCGGCGATGCGAGACAGAAGGGCGGGCGACAGCGTCAGCCCACCGAGCGCGATCATCGCGTCGTCGATCGCGGCGTGTGCGATCGGCGCAGCTCCGAGCCGGTGACGCGCGCGCTCGAGGAGCGGGAGCAGCTTGTCGGCACCCGAGATCCGCGCCGCCTGCCGAATGATGGCGCGGCACATGTACGCGACGAGGTGCTCGTTGCCCTTCTGCAGCGTGATCTTCGCCGCGGCGGCGAGCGCGTGCGGTCCGCGCCGCTCGATCCGCTCGACGATCGCGATCCGATCGGAGCCTTTCACCGCAGTGAACAGATCGATCACGAGCTTGTCGAGAGACTCCGCCGCCGGCGAGGCCACGGGCACCTCCGGAGCAGGAGGTCGCAGCAGCGCACGCAGCTTCACGCCATGCGGCTCGAGGTATGGATCGCCCGACGTCGCCCACCGTTGCGCGGGCTCGACGAGAAACTCGTCGCCCGCCTGCGCGAGCTCCGCGAGCGCGCGTACCGCGAACGCTCGATCGTCACCGTCGTGGTTCGCTACGTGCGCGAGGAGATCTCGCATCGCGTCGCGATGCCCCGCGCGCAGGAGGATCTCGATGATGCCGAGGCGCACGGTTCGGTGCGGATGCGCGAGGCCCTTCACGAAAGGAGCGACATCGCCGGTCTCGCGCACGACCTCGTCGGCGATCTGCTGCCGCTGCGAGAACGACGCGAGCTCCAGCTTCCGGTACAGGGCCTCGAGGTCCATCGGTTCGCCCACGAGTCTAGCGAATCTCTCGCGGGGCGGATCGGGTTGGCGGTACCCTCCTCGTCGTGCGCCTCGTCGTCCTGTTCGCCTTCGTCGGCTGCTCCGCGCCCGCGCGCGACACGCCGGTGGATGCGCAGGCCGTCGATGCTCCGCCGGTGGATCCGCCGCTCGAGCGGCGCGTTCATCACGTCCTCGTCGGCGAGACCGAGATCATCTGGGCACACGGGAGCTTTCCGCCGTGCTCGCTCGAGTTCGGCTGCTCGACGCGCGGACCCTCGTTGACCTACTGGAGTCGCGCCGCGCGGATGGTCTCTAACCGCGTCGAGAACGGAACCGGATCGCTGCGCCTGGCTGGATCCGAAGCCTCGTTCTTCGTCGTCGGTGGTCCCGACCACGATCAGATGTACCTGCGGCGCCTCGACGGGGGGACCGGCGTGAGTCTGTCGGTGCCGCACGCGCTGACGGTGGGACCCGCGGTCGATGACACGCATGTCTACTGGGGCGAGGCAGCAACCAATGGGGGCGTGTACTCGCTCTATCGCGCGCTTCGCACGGGAGACGGGAGCGATCGTTCGCTGGTCGCGACCACTACGACGACTGCGCCGCCGGAGCAGCTCACGTATGCCGCGGGGTATCTGTGGTGGCTCGATCCGGCGACGTCACAGCGGATCACGCGTGTGCCGATCACCGGTGGCGCGATCGAGACGCTATCCGTGTCCTCGGAGACGCTCGTCGCGTACGACGACGTGGTCTACGCCAGCTCCGCGCGGTCCAACGGCGATGGCACGTGGACGTCCGAGGTCGGTCACCTCGACGGGAATGGCGGGTTCGAGGCGACCGCGGAGCAGACGTCGAATGATGGTGCGGTGGCGCGGTACATCGTGAAGACAGCCGACGGTCTGTACTGGAGCACCAACGACGGCAACGTGTACCGAACGGATCTCGCAGGTGGCGTGATCGAGACGATCGCGGCACACGACACGGCGGGCTACGCGTTCGCGGTCCTGCCGGGCGAGATCCTCGTCGAGTTCACGCGATCTGGGTTCCGGTCGATCCCGCGCTGATCAGCGCAGGGCGTACGTCATCGAGACATGGCCGCGCGGATACGCGCGCGAATCGACGAGGCTCAGCTTCGTGCGATCGAGGTCCGGCGGCGCGATCGAGCGACCCGTACCGACGAGGACGGGCACGACACGCAGGCGCAGGATGTCGATCAGGTTCTCGTCGAACAACGCCTCGGTCAGCGTCAAGCTGCCCCAGACGATGATGTCGTTCGTGTACTTCTCGCGCAGCTGGACCATCGTGCTCTGGACGCTGTCGCGCTCGATCGTCGCGGGCTCGAGCTTTCCCCACGGCGCCTTCTCGAGCGTCGAGGAGAACACGTGCTTCGGCAGGCGATTGATGGGCTCCGCAACGCGCTCCTTCTCGGGATCCGCCTTCGGCCAGTAGTCCGCGAACATGCGGTACGTGTTCGCGCCGAGCACGATCGCGTCGACGTGCGCGAGCATCTCCATCTGCTCGGGTTCCATGTCGGAGAAGTCGCCCGCGGAAGTGAAGAAGTCGATGCCGCCCTTGCGCGCCTCCGCGAATCCATCGGCGCTGATGATCTGCTCGACGATGATCTTGCCCATGGCGCGTTGTACCGCGTGCGCGAGCCTCGCAGGCGACCCGGCGCGCTACGCTCTGCGCGATGAGCGAAACCCTCTATCGGCGACCGCTGCGCGCGCTGTTCGCTGAAGCGCTCGCCGCCGGCGGGCTCGACGGGTACTTCCCGCTCGCGGAGCAGTTTCACACGCAGTCGGATCCCGTGTTCTGCGGGCTCGGGTCGTTGGTCGTCGCCGTGTTCTCGCGCGTCGAGAGCGTCGCCGGTGGCGAGCATGCCGAGGGCGTGACGCTGCTGTTGATCGCGATCGCGGATCGACTCGCACCCGAGCGACGCGACGAGCTCGCGGCGCTGGCCAACGCCGCCGACGCCTCGCTCGCGAACGAGCTCGCGAACCTGCGCGCGCAGCTCGCGGCGCTGTGGTCGATCACGTCGGGCGAGCCGATCGCGTCGTGACTCAGTCGCTCGCGCGCTGGATGCTATCGAGGTTCTGTTCGACCTCGACACCGAGCGCGACTAGTTTCGTCACCCGTGACTCGAGCTCTGCTTCGAGCTGCGTCGACTCCGTGGTGTCCTTCAGGATCACCACCGCGCCGACGACGTGGCGATCGAGGTTGCGATCGAGTGACAGCAGTGGCGAGATCGTGGCGACCACCGTCTTCTGAAAGCCGTCGTGGCACGTGATCGCGATGCGCTCGTTCGAGGAGACCTGGCCCGATCGCAGCACGCGCGCGAGCGAGGCGTTGTCCAATAGGGCGAGGCCGCCCGGCTCGCGCCACCCGAGCATCGTGCCGAGCTCGTCCTCGTGCGTCGGATTCGATCGGCAGATCCGAGTCACCTCGTCGTTCGTCTGGATGATCCGGCCGTCGGTGTCTGCGATCAGCACACCTATGGGAAGACTCTCCAGCACCGTCGAGAGCTTGCGACTGGCCTTGAGCAGCTCCTCGGTCTCTCGAATGTGGAGCTCGCGCTCGCGTAGCATCGCGGCCTTCTGGCGGAACGCGGAGTAGATCGCCATCTTCATCCGCAAGAGGTCCGGATCGAACGGCTTGGAGAAGTAGTCGATACCGCCGACCTGGAAGCCGCGCTTGACGTGCGGGTCCTCGCGGTAGACCGCGGTAATGAACGCGATCGGAATGTCCTCACACCCTGGGATGGCCTTGATCAGCTCGGCGGCCTGGTAGCCGTCCATCACCGGCATCTGCACGTCCATCAGGATCACGTCGACGTCGGGGTCCTCCCGCAGCATCGCGATCGCCTTCGTGCCGGACTCGGCGAAGCGCAGATCGAACGCGCGATCCAAGACGGACTCGAGCGCGATCAGGTTCGACGGGACATCATCGACAGCGAGTATGCGAGCCTTCCTCATGTCACCGTCCCTCCGGGTGTGCCGGCGAGTCGTCTACCACGCTTGATCGCGGACGGCTCTGTCCGAAATTTCCTCGGTCAACTTCAGGTCGTCGGGAGCGCGCGGAACGCCGCATAGGCGGCGAGGACTTCTGTGGGCGCTTCGACCTGCGGGTAGTGGCCGGCGCGGGGCAAGCGTACGACATCGGTGCCGGGACGGAGCTCGAGCAATCGGTCGACCATGTGCGATCCGCTCACGGGATCGAGCGAGCCGTTGATCACGACGAGCGGTAGCGTCGTCGCGAGCAGTGCGCCGACCCAGCGCTCGCGATTCGCGCGGCGCTCGGGCATGTAGCGGATCAAGCCGGCGAGGGCACGCATGC